>BNJS01000661.1_pt1 | contig 347376 bp, 408 predicted proteins | sample 8540461 | NCBI WGS metagenome assembly BNJS01 (sample SAMD00202454, study PRJDB9452) | human saliva metagenome | isolation source: human saliva | place: Japan
GATTTGGGGAAAAAAAGCTGACGAAGTGGTAAAGCTCAACTAATCCATGGCTGAAGAATGGTAGGATTTTTTATATTAATAAGTTTATCTATTCATTGTATTTCTGACTTTTCTTTGTTTATCTGGCTATACAGAGACACAAATAGAAAGCCAAATAATTTCTTCCATCTCTCGTAAAGTAACTTCCTATTCATCAACAACAGTCATTGTAAAAACAAAGAATTGTAAGGAATACCGTACCAATGACAGCAGAAGTGATGAGTGATTAAAAATAAAGAAGGGAAGACGAAATGGCACTATTACAAATTATTGGTCTAAATAAATCGTATAACAAAAAGAAAGTAATTGAAGATTTGTCATTTGAGTTGCAGAGTGGCGAAATAATGGGACTCATTGGACAAAATGGTTCTGGGAAAACTACAATATTCAAGACGATTTTAGGTTTAGTAAAAAAAGAATCTGGTGAAATTAAAATCAATGGGAAACTAATTGATGGGAAGTCAAAGGGCTATTTAAATACTATCGGTACGATTATTGAATATCCTACATTTTATGAATCTTTAACAGCTAGACAGAATTTAATGCTTATTTCTAGTCTTTATGATGAAGTAAACTTATCAAAAGAAGATCTTTTAAACTATCTGCATTTAGTAGGTTTAGACAATAGTGTGGATTGTAAAGTATCTAGTTTTTCATTAGGTATGAAACAACGTTTGGGACTTGCTCAAGCCTTAATCCATCAGCCAACTATCTTATTATTAGATGAACCATTCAATGGATTAGATCCCATAGGAATAAAAGAGTTTAGAGATTTGCTCATTGAATTGTCTAAAAAAGGAGTTGGGATTGTAATTTCGAGTCATTCATTGGAAGAATTAAGTAAGTTAGTGGATACAGTTACAATTATCAATCAAGGGAAAGTAATTTTCCAAGGGAAAAAGACAGAATTTTTATCACTTGGATCTATAAAGAATGTTTGGTTGTTGAAAACTGATAACTTAGAACTTACAAAGTCTATCTTAAATAACTTAAATATTGTATTTACTGAAAGAATAGAGCAACTTGAGTTATCTTTAGATATAGAATCAATGAAAGAGGTAAAGGAGAAACTACTCACAGAGTTATTACGTCAGGATATCTCCATCATAAATTTTTCTGAGAAACAAAATAATTTTGAAGATATTTTTATCAAAATGCAGAGAGAGATGGAGGTTTGATATGCTTAAATTAATAAAGATTGAGTTGTTCAAATTATTTGCTGCGAAAAAGATTTTCTATGTTTTTGGAGGGTTTATTTGTGTCATTTCTCTATTGATACTGTATCTAAGAATGGTTGCACCAGAATCTTCATTTGGGAATGTTTTTAAAACCTCTAGCGATACATTTTCGATATTTGCTATGATAGTAGGAGTTATAGTAGCCTTAGTACCTTTTTATCAAGAAATCCAGCAAAAAACAATTAAATCATTGTTAGTCACGCCAGTTAAACGAGTAGAAATTTTGTTTTCTAAATTGTTTGCATCTATTTTTGTCTCATTCATAATTTTAGCTGTTCTATTTCTAACATCTTTTATAACGACAACATTATTATTTGGATTTTTTACAATAGGAGCTTACTCTTCATCTGCAGATACTATGCTTACTTTTACAGCCGGATTAATTCAAATTATTACAACGTTTTTTACAACTATTTTTTATAGTACTACAATTATTTGTTTATTTTTGATAACAAATTCTTTATCGAGTACCTTAGTTGGAGTTGTTTTGTTAAGAGGTTTAGGAGAACTGATTTCAAGAAGTTTATTAGACAAAAAAATAACTTATTATTATCTTTTTAGCCCATTAGGAGTATTGAATATTTTTAAACCCTGTTTCAAGGAATATTTCGATAATTAGCTACACCATTCAACTACTTTTTAACTGTTATTTATTCAATTGTAATTTTTTTATATTGACACTAAACTATTTGAAAAACAAAGAATTCTAAATCTATAAAAAAAGTACAAAAAAAGTAACAATTCAAATGGTGTGAACTTTTTGGTAAAATCTAGCTCAATTAGTTTATTTTTCAGGGTAAAATTCACACCATTCAATTGAAAGTTATTCAAATTAGATGAAATATTTCTTTCTTAAAAAAACATGTGAAAACATTGATATTAAGCATATATTGAAATTCATTCAAATACGAGGTGTTCAAAACAGGTATTACAATTTATAAGTAAAAGAACAAATAACAAAAAGAGGAGCTTCACACTAAAGTTCCTCTTCTTTTAAATATCCGAATCATTATTTTTATTTCAAAAAAGGTAGTGAAAAAGGTAGTGATTCGGTTGATTTATATTGCAATGTAGTGAAATTTAGAATTTCAAAAATCGCTTAAAATCAAGGTTTCTCACATCTATTGACGTGTAGTGAACCCCTATTTCACCTCTGTAAAGATTGACTAAAGTAAATTTTCATCAGACAGACAAGTAGAGCATTTGCAAAGGCTTAACTTAAAAATATTAGTTATTAAAGATTTAATCATTTCTAATTTTTTGAATATTCATTGACCAGACTTATTTTTAGATGTATAATGAGCATGTAAAATATATCACAAAGAATAATATGTAATAAAATTAAATGATTACATCTGATATTTCTTATTTCTCAATCATAGGGTTCTATTTTCTAGGAGAGATTTATGATTAATATCTTTAAATATCTTGATAAAAAAACAAAATACCTAACCATTATTGGAGCACTGGCAAATGGGGGTCTCGCATTAGGTCAACCTTTGGTTGTTGCCAAAGCATTATCTATAGATCAAAATAACCTTACCTATTCCTCTATTTGGAAATTTGCTCTCTTTGGTTTTTCTGTCTATTTCGCTTTGTATAGTCTAATGTTATTTTGTAATCATGCAAATAATGTCTTTAGACGTGAAATTCACATGAATATCCGAACGGCATTGTTTCAGAAGTTAATGGAAGACAGGGAATATAGTGAAGATGAAAAGATTACCATGCTGACACAGGATATGGAATTTCTAGGAGATAACTTTTTGAACGCTATATGTCTATTTCATGCTGGGGATTTGGGGCACTGATTACGGCGATCTATATCATCGCCCAAAATGTTTTATTGGGTTCTATCTTTGTTTTCTTCACAATCTTACGTCCCATTCCACAATTCTTGATGAATAATAAGCTAAAGAATTCAGGGGATGAAATGTCTCAGGGAAGAACAGCTGTCCATAACCAAATCTCTGATAGTATTCGAGGGGCTCAAACCTTGCGGATGAATCAGGCCTTGCCTGAAAATTCTCAGCGCGTCTGGAATATCAACCTACGTTATCAGCGAGCCATTCAAAAGTTTGCTTTTACCCATAATATTGTTTTCTTTTGTAATGGTTTTATGGTCTTTCTGAGCCAAGTACTCCCCTTGGTATTAGGGTTCTTCCTTGCTATGCAGGGTCATCATGTTTCAGTGGCTAGCCTGGTTGCTATGTATATTGCTGCTGGTCAACTGGTAGGACCTATCCAAAATATCATGTATGATGTGGTTGAAGTACAAGGAGCCAAAACAACGGCAGAAAAGATTTTCGGAATTTTAAATCGAGCAGATGATAGTGAATCGGACAATCATTCGATCTCCCAAGTAGAAGAACTAGAAATTTCCCATTTAAGTAAATCTTATAACGGTAGAGAGGTTCTTCGCGATCTTAATCTAGCCATTCGACAAGGCGAAAAAGTCCTCATCAAAGGGCCAAGTGGCTGTGGGAAATCAACCCTCTTCCGAATTATCACAGGGGAAGAAAAGCCGGATACCGGAACGATTACTTGTCGTACAAGAGATGGAGTTAAAACAAGTCACTTTTTTCGTCAGGTAGGCATTATCAACCAGCATCCTTTCCTCTTTAATGATACTATTCGCTACAATCTCAGTTTGGGACAGGAGTTTTCAGATCAAGAATTAGAGACTGTTTTAAGACAGGTCAAACTCGACCATGAACTAACTGATGGGCTTGATTTTGTAATCACTAATAACGGAGAAAATATTTCAGGCGGACAACGTGTCCGGATTGAACTAGCCCGCTTCCTACTTCGTAAAAAGGATATTTTATTAGCAGATGAGGTAACTGCAGCTCTTGACGCAGAAAATAGTCAGATGGTTCGAGACTTGATTTTCTCACTACCGATGATGGTGTTAGAAATCGCTCACCATATTGATAATGAAAGTCGATACGATCAAGTCATTGAACTAAGAAAGACTTGATTTTATAATGAACCCAATATGTTGGATAAATAATTTAAATTTCTTCTATTTAAAATGGAAGGATAAACCTAAACAAAAAAATAAGTCCTTTTGCTATCTTTATAAGTTTTACATGATTTACTTGTGGTTTATCCTCATAATTTCCATAATGGCTATCGGTATTTTTTCCCTTGGAGTACTAGCTGTTAGAGGCGAAATACTTACGTTAGGTTTCTTTGTTTTATCTTTTTTAGGTGTAGTTCTATTTAGTGTCTATATTTTTAGTATTCTGAAAGAGATACAGGACATAAAGCAAATAAAAGATAAAATAAATAGGTAGACATAATCTAATTTGAATTGTCTTTATCTGGACTATACATCCGTATCTTGAACAGGTTACTAAAAAGGTGCTAAATTATGAAAAAAGTCCCATTGTTAGTCTAAGTTGTTAGTATTTTAAAAAAGACAAGGTGTTTTATCCTTGTCTTTTTCGTTTTAGTATTGCTTTTGTTTCAATGTCAATAAGTGTGTTCTTTTTGAATCAGTAACTATTCCAATTTATCTATCTTGAAATAAATAAAATCCCTTTGTAATACTATAAAAAATAACTAACAAAGAAATAACTATAAGACTCGGTTGCCAGAAACCTGATATATCTACTAAACTACGGCCTAAAAGTTGGCCAATAAAGCTAACTAAAATTAAAATAATTAAATTGAAAACTACTGATACTAATAAAATTAACACCGAATGTATTATTGCCTCGGCTATACGTATTTTAAAAAGTTGTAATCTTGACACTCCCAGTGTCTTTAACTGTTTAATGTCCTCAATATCTTTATTAGAAGATAAAATTGTAAGAGAAATAGAACTAGTAATAATCAGAATAATTGGAGCAGACAAATAAGCAATAAAGGAAGCTCTTGCTTCGTGTACAGCGTTTGCTGTATTCATGAATGAATACATATTTTGGGTGTAAAGAATAAACCCAGAAATGAGAGTTACTCCCATGCTCATTGAAGTTTGTATACTTTTCAAATAGCTAGGATTGGATAGTAGATCCCAAAAGCCTGTATTGATTACATAATTTTCAGTTGGAAATATCCTCATTAAAAATTTTATTAGAAACATTTGAATTGATGGAGATAGTGATTGAATAATAAGGATGTGAATAATTAATAAAAATAATATTATGCTTGACTGTGTTGCAATTATTACTTTGTTTCTGATAAAACCTGCTGAAACAATAAAACCTATACATAGTAACCATAGGAATAAATTAACAGAGATGTTAACAAAACCAGTTATTGTAACTTTTCTTTTTTTCTTTTTTGGTTTTAATATTGATGCTATTTTAAGTATTCGACTTGAATAAAAGTAAGCTCCTATCCCGACAATTGTTGGGACTATAAAAAAACACTCAATAAAATTGATTGAATGTTGGCTGTAATAACTAAATCAGGTAACTCATCTCTTCCTAATAAATTTTTGTAAAAAAATTTATAGTAACTATCTGCTATGATAAATGAAAGTATTGTACCGATACTACTAACAATCACTGCCATTAAATAAAACTGTCCAGATACTAATAAAGATAGCTGAGTTCTGCTTGCGCCTAAGATAGCCCATAATTGGTAATCCTTTTTAAAGATATCTATTAACAGTCTTATATTATTTGAAATAAGGAAAAATAGAGTAGTCCCTCCAAAAAATATTAGCATTTGAAAAAGTTGTGAAGCGTTAATATTAGCAGTCTTTATTGCACTAGCAATACCAAATAAGGATGTTCCAACAATCAGGCTAGATACAAATAGTAATGGTATTGTTCCTAACCATTGTCTTTTTGAGTACTGAAATTGGTAAATGATTAATTTTAGCATAATAAATCCTCCTCAAATTAATCTTTACTACTTTCAAGTGCTTGGTAGAGCTCATCAGCTGAAGGTTTAATAATTTGTCGAGATATTTTTCCGTCTTTTAAAATGAGTGCTCTGTCAGTTTTTGAAGCCAACTCAATATCATGAGTGACCATAAAAACACATTTTCCTTGACTCGCTAAATTACGAAGTGTTTCAAAAATAAGTTTTCTTGAGACGCTGTCCAGAGCTCCTGTTGGCTCATCAGCAAAAATAATTTTACTATCAGCTATTATTGCACGAGTAATAGCCACTTTTTGCTGTTCTCCACCTGATAAGGTAGCAACTAATGATGATAGTTCTGCTTTAAAATTCAAACTATCCAACATTTTTCTTACTTTATTGCTATCAACACTCTTTCCTGAGAGTCTCAGAGGAAGTGTAACATTTTCTAAAACAGGTAGAGCGGGTACCAGATTATAATTTTGAAAAATAATTGCAATATCTTGCCTTCTAAATTTAGCAAGTTTCCCTTCTTTTAAAGTGTATGGATTCACACCATTGATAACAACTTCTCCACTTGTTGGTTCAGATAAACTTGATAAACAACTTAATAAAGTAGACTTTCCAGAACCGCTGACACCAAGGATTGATACAAATTCCCCATAATTGACAGATAAAGAAACATCTTTCAAAATAGAGACAGTTTTGTCTTGCCCTAACAAAAATTCTTTTGAAAGGTTTGAGACTTTAACAGCTAGATTATTAACCATAATAAATCCTCCTGGTCCCGGCGTCATATTTGATTTAATTATACAATATTTTAATTCTGTCAATATCAATAAATGTGTTCTTTTTGGAGAGTATTCTATATATTCGAGGTAACATTATCATGGTATAGATCAGGAGAGAAACACCTCCAAATATGAATATCAGATTCTTCATTGACTAATTTTTAGGCTTACCACTTGATCAGCTTGTTTCCAAATGGTTGGATTATGTGTTGCAATAATGATCAGACGTTCCTTATTTTTTAATGTTAGGAGTAAGTCCATAATCTCCTGTGAGGTCTCAGGATCAAGAGCGGCAGTTAATTCATCTGCCAAAATTAGAGGAGGATCTTTTAAAATGATCTTTGCCAAGGCTACACGTTGTGCTTCTCCTCCAGAAAGCTCATATACTTTTTGATCTAGTTGAATATAAGATAGTCCTACTCTATCTAATACTTCTTCTTTGGTCTCTCTCTTTTTTTGTTTGTCTAATTTATGACCAATTAATCCCAAATCTAAATTTTCTGAAACAGTTTTATTATCGATAAGTCCAAAATTCTGGAAGAGATAACCGAGTTCATTTCTGAAATAGTTTGTTGGTTTAATCTTTCGTAAATCTTTTCCTTTATATTGAATACTTCCCTGATCATAAGGTTCTAGCTTGGCTACCATATTTAGTAAGGTTGTTTTGCCACAACCACTATTTCCGATAAGAGCATAGACTTTACCTGCATCAAAATTTAAGTTCAAATCACTAAATACCGTCCGGTCCCCAAAGGTTTTTGTTAGTTGATGGATTTTAATCATTTCTATGCTCCTTTCAATATAATACTAGCCATCCTATCTTCCTTACGAGAACGATGCATTAGTATTAAAATAGAATTCAAACCAAAGACGCAAGAGGTTAGAAAGACTACCCAAAGTTTATTTGTTAGCAAAAGACCAATAGCCCCTCCCAAAATGAAGATAACTATTTGCCAGATAAAAAATTTCTGGTGTAACTCAAAAAAATTTAATCCTGATATTTTCTTAATAAGAATAGTTTTACGAAATTCTTCAAAGTAGAGGATTGTCATTGTATTAAAGAGTAGAATTGAGGTAGCAATACCTAGAAAACCACCAGCAATGATTGTCAATATTTCAACTTGAATGTTGTGACTCATACCACGATAAACATAATAGGCAAGATCATACTGACTGATATATCTCTTTATTCCACCTTGTTCAACTAGTTTTTAGTGGCATCCAAACCTTTAAAATACAGATAATCAGATGGATAAGTGAAGAAAGCATTTTGATTTTTTCCAAAAGAGCTTGGTTTAAGGACAATAAGTATAGGATCACTTAGAAATTGTTGATATGAGATTGGTGTAGAATTATATACGAAACGCTTCTTATTGTTTGAAATATAGAAAACACGAGCTTTCATAGCCTGTTGAATTTTATTTCCCTTATCGTCTCGAATCGCTAGGAAATCTTCATAAATTTGACGCAATTTATCTTCTTGATCTTTTAATTTTTCAGGCAATAGTAGTCCAAATTCTCCTTCTCCAAGGCTATTAATGTTCTTCTTATCTTCTTCATTTAATTCTACATTCTGAACATCTAGATAATTAGGAGTCACATATAAGCTATTAGCATACGGATTGTAGTCATTTATCGACATTTTTTCTCCCGTTAAGGGATGTGAAGACAGACCTTTTAGATCGAATGATGCAAATGGATGCTGAACAAGCATTCCTCCATTCTGAATGCCAGTTTCTATGAACTTTTTCCATTGTTCTTCCAACATTTTTCTACTATCCTGATTTCTAATCTCTGCCCCAAACTCTCTATTTGTTGAAAGCAACACCCAATCTTTTTGATTTGACCATGCTGTATCTCCAGCCTGATGCAATTGCCAAATAGTTGAATAGATACTTGTTCTATGAATGGTAAGTACTATTAAAAGAAAAGCAACCAATTGCCCCAAGTAAAGAATACCCATAATCTGTTTCAAAGGTAACTTTCCTTTGAGTAAAGAAACCAAATGTACCGCTTTAATACTTAAAATATAAAGAAAGCTAAAGAGTATAGAAAGGAACAAAAGTAACAAATTATAAGTTATGCTAGCTGAAAAAATAACTGGAATAGAAAATGGTGTGATATGGAATAGACTTACACCACAGATTCCAAGAAAAACCCCTGTAATTATCCCTAAAAGTAAATCTCCACAATCACTAATAATTGAGTTTCCAAAAATCTGAGTTAGGTGCAATCCAGAAATATATCGAATCCCAACTGTTCGCATTTCCTTGGTTTTTTGAATAATCATTAAGGCTATAAAAGTTAGTAGAAAAATGACCAAAACGAGTAATTGACTACCATTTCCCATATACTTAAATAAGCTAAGAAAAATATTTGGATATGAAACAAATGTTTGTGTGAAACCCAATGATTGAAGTTCATGATTTAATCTATCTAGAGTGAGATTTCCAGATAAAATATAATAATTGGACAATAAGCCACTATTGTAAAAATCTTCTTCACTAGCTTTAACAAGGCCATTTGGGATATGGCCAGATCCAAATATTGCATAGGAAAAATGAACCTTACCTTTATCGTCTATTGTTTCAATTTGTTCACCAATCACACTGTCTGTTTCATTTGCTAATTGATCTAAACTGTATTTTACCTGATCTTTTGATACCTCTTTGTTCTGGGAAAGAATACCAATAGCTGGAAAACTATTGTGAATAACCACATATGAGGTTGAAAAACAAATCCAAAGTAGAAAACTTGTTATAAAGATATTTGAAAGGATGACAAAGAAGCGCTTCATACTTTACTCACTTTCTAAAATTTTCATGAATTGTAATATAATCTTTTCTATGAGCTATGAATTTTTTTAAAATCCGTAATTAAAATATACTGTTTCACCAAAATTTCTATTTATAAAAGCTCTTGAGGTCTGATGAGAAGGAGCGTAAGCATATGATGATTTACTATCTCTTGCACGAGTTACGCTTGACCAGTGATATTTGTAATCATGGTAATAATTTGAAAATGCACCCCAGTTATTTGGATTGTGAAAGCATTAATACAAAAAATAAATAGTGATTCTCTTTTGCATATCTGCACCTCCTTCTTTTATATATATGATATACTAAACACATAACGAAGTGTAAAAATGTAACATTTATACACATAATTAGAGGTGAAGCTGTTATGCGTTGGGATTATGGTACGATCTATAAAAAAATACGGAAATCAAAACATATTAGTCAAGAGGAAGTTTGCCAGGGTTACATTTCAAGAGCGCATTTATCGCGTATTGAATCGAACCAAGTGGTACCTAGTTTTGAGTTGATGGAGCATCTTCTAAAGCAAGTTGGCTTAGATGTCGAAGAATTTCGATATATATGTCATTCTTACCACCATTCCGATAGAGAAGAAATTATTTTATTAGCAGAAGATAACAATACCTACCAATCAAATGATAAATTATTGGAATTGAAGAATAAGAGTGTAGCTTATTTAAAAAAATATCCTAATGATATTCCTGTGTCAAATATACTAAAGAGAGTAGAGGTCATTCTTTGTTTACGAGAATCTGGTCCAGATGAGAAGGTAAGAATGATGGCCATGGAAGCATGGAACGAAATTAAAAATCAGGATGTCTGGTATCATAGTGACCTCAAATTAATTGTCGTTATTTTATTCACACTTCCACTAGAAACAGTGATTTCTATCTGTGATGAAGTTATAGATAGGCTCAATGATTACTCTGATTATACAGAAATTCTTCCTACCAAGTATAAATTACTCTCAAATTTAGCTAGTATTTTTCTGTGGAATGGTTTGATGGAGAAGTGTACTAGTATCAGTTATCTATTGTTAGATACGGCCAAAAAAAGTAAGCGATATGATTTTCTAGGAAATGCTAAAGTGACACTAGGAATTTGTTTAACTGATAAAAAGTTGGTTGATGAAGGATTGCAATTACTCGAATTAACGGATGAAAAAACACTCTTGGAAGCATGTCAATCAGATGTGCATCGCTTTTTCAAGAAATGAGTTTCTAAATGGATTCAGTCATAAAACAGTTTGAAGATATAATCAACATGTTATTCTGTACATGCTGAATGGATATTGGGTAAGGGATAGAGATCTATACATTATCCCATTAGATCAGCTAGTTAAGCAATAGAAAGAATGATCATTTAATTTAATAAATAATAATTTTAAATTGCACCCAAAATGTTAGAATTCATCTAACATTTTGGTTTTTTTAATATAAAAATACAATAATTTTTCAATTATCGAATAAAAGAGATTTCCGTTCAGAAGACTTTGATAACATAGTTTGAACCACTAAATACTGGGGAAAATATTTTTGAGTTCATTTATCTAAGTATAAAATGTGTATATAAGAGACAATTTGACATTTGCTTTTTATTTGGTGTATTATTATTCTAGATAGAAAAAATAGATTTCAATTTTAAAATCGTTCGTTATCTTTTTATTGTAGATAAATAGGTAATGAAGTAATGCTTAAGTAAGGAGGTATAGGCTGATGAAGAAAAAAGATCTTGTCAAACAAAAATTTTTAAGTTTTATCATCATCGGTATTATCATTCTCTTATCAGCCTGCACTCTTGTAGGACCACAAAAAAAATCTCCTTCCGGTAGTACCAATGTGTCTAGGAAAATAGGATTCGAGGAAAGAAAGGCAGAAGATTTATTAAAAAATTCTATTTCTATCCCTTATCCAGATGGAAAAATCTTTACACCTACTGCGCTGTCAAATGATGGGATTGCTTATGGCGAGGCTGTTGACCAAGGACACGAAGATCAGAATTATCTTGCCAGTATGAATTTACGTACCAAGGACTTTCAAAAGATAAAAGATGTTGAAAAGACATCTAATCTGACTCATGTAGCTGTTAGCTATGTAGATCATGATATTGTTGTTTTTGAAGAGTATGATCAACTCAATCAGACAGGGATTTACTATCTTTGGAAGATAAAAGACAAATCTTTAATGACACTGATCGATAGGAGACCTATCGGAACGGTTCCAGTTACTCAAGTAGCTCGATCCAACCAGAAACTCTTTATAAATTATGAAGTAGGCGATAGCCTATATCAAATTGAAGAATTTGACCTTGAAACAGGGTCTCATCAGACGATTGAATCAGAAAATAGCGGTTTTCCGAATGTCTTTAAAGATTACTTGTATTATGTACAAATTGATAACACAGCTTTAACCACAAAAATTGTAGCCTACTCCTTAAGTGATGGGCAGAAAAAGGTTATAGATCAAACAAAGGATGATCAACGCTATTATGTCGATTTATTGACGAATGGGCACAATCTCCTTTACTTGGTTGCAAATAATAAAGATGCTTCATTTACCTTTGAAAATAAAAACCATAAGAAGATATTTTCTACTTCACAGGCAGAAACCTCCATATATCGCTATATTTATCTCACTTATATGGGAGAAAGAAGAAGTGAGGAGCGTGTTAAATCTCAATATTATTTGTGGGATTTAAGACATCAGATTCATTATTTATATGATCATGGACCAATTTGCTATCAGATAAAGGAATTTTATGGATTCAATTCAAAAAGAAGGATAGTGAGATTCCAAAAGGTGAAATCTATCGAAATGAAAACTCCGTGATGCGCTATCAAGAATGGTAGAAGGGAGAAAAATCATGAAAAAAGTTTGTCTATTCATTGTATTTCTGACTTTGCTTGGTTTATCTGGCTGCACAGAGACACCAAAAGAAAGTAAAACAAGTCCTTCCAGCTCTCGTAAGGTCACACCCTCTTCATCAAAAACAGTTAGTGTAGAAACAAAGGAGCGTACGGAACCCAATCCACCAATGCCAGCAGAGGTAGCAGAGCGATTAAAAATTAAGGAAGGCAATACGGAAGCCGGTGGTCAAGAAACATTGCCATCTTCAAGCGAGGAACAAGCTTCATTGAAAGAGAATACGCAACCTTCTCAATCGGTCAAACAAGAAACATCGTCCAAAGAGAATCAAGGAATCCGAAAACTATTGCCTATTTCTTTAAAACTTCAAGAAGAATGGTATTTCTGTGCTCCTGCGACAGTCCATATGATGCTGGCTAGTCGAGGGGTTAGCGTCTCTCAACATCAATTGGCTAAGGAAATGGGGACTTATAATCCCTATGGGACTCATAATCGAGATGCGATTCGCGTCTTGAATCAGAATCTATTTGGCTATCCAGAACCAAGTGGAAACCAAGCAGGTTATCGACTAGCTACTGTAACAGACGCTCGTCCAGATTCTGAAGATATCCGAATCTTTAAAGAACGCGTGCGCAAAGATATTGATGATGGCTATCCTCTCTATTACACCTTCAATGTGGCACAAATCTATCCTGGAAAAAGTGGGGAACATAATGTGATTGGAGTAGGCTATGAATTGACAGCAGATGGCAAGGACATCTCAGCAATCTATTATCTAGACCCCGATACACATGTACAGGATCCAACCTATGGAGGCTTGAAGAAACTGACACCAGAGGAGTTATTAGCAGCCATGGTTACATGCGGTGAGAAAAATTATGCTTGGTGAGAAAATATAGTCGTAAAACGAAAGTTAGTTCATGACACGGTCTCTCTTCTTGATATTCAAATGCGATGAGTGTAGAATATAGAGGAAATCTGAAACAAAAAGGGGATCAAATTCAATGATGAAAGTTCCAGTAGAAAATCTTGGTCTATTTGAACAGTTAGATCGTATCGTAGTGGCTTTTTTTAGGAAGGAACAACCTTCTAGTCCATATGATTTGAATGTCAGTATTACTCAAGAACACCTTGACCGGAAAAAGCAAGATCTAGAACCTTTAGGCTATCAAGCTGTCCAACTACCATTAGGAATGGCTTTAGATAATATCATTCAGCAACCTCATTATAAAAACTTAATCATTGGTGGACTTGCTCCCGACGAAATTATGGTCAGTAAAGAAGAATTAATGTCTTTGAAAGATATCGTGGATAGTTTTTGTATTATGTACGCTGCAGCGAATAATAGACTGGAAAATAGTAAAGCTTATGAATTAATGAAAGATAAGACGGTTTATTTTATCGGTAAACTATTTACAGATTTTCCAAAAGCTGGTGATGAAATTGCTTATTTAGGAATTGATCGAATAGCGAGCGATGGTACACCATATGAAGCAGTTAAATGCTTTTTAACGAAAGAGAGTGCAGAGAAGTTCAATAGTGAAAAAAGACCTGTCACCCCTGCAAACTTGGCTTATCTAAAATCATTCTGGGGTAAACCAGTTATTATCGAGCCGCACCGTAATTACTGGATCGAATTTTTATAGAAAGTATAAAAGAGCGTAAGATTCCTTAAAAAATCTTACGCTCTTTTTCTAACACTAAATATATTACATAATTTATGTTATGTATCTTATAAGCTATCCAAGGCATTTTTCTGTTCGTCATTTACGATATGCGTATACAAGTCTGTTACTTGTGTGCTGGCATGTCCTAACTGATGGCTGACCAAAACTTGGGATTTGGTGGCGTCATAGAGACGAGTTGCTAGGGTATGACGAAGCTTGTGGGGTGTAACACGGACTTTGAAGTCTTCTGAATACTTGGCCACCATCTTTTCGACACTAGAAGCATCAATCCGGTTCGGAACACCTCGATATAAGGTTAAGAAGAGGGCTGTATCGGTTTTTTCTGTCTTATAACGTTTGTCTCGAATAGCGAGATATTGCTCTAAATAAGGCTTAGCAAAGGCAGCGACATTAACTGAGTCTCGTTTTCCACCTTTTCGAGTGACATCAATCACCATCATTTTAAGATTGAGATCTCGAAGATCTAGGTTTACTGCTTCAGAGAGACGGACACCAGAGGCAAGAAGGAGTGCGATAATGGCTAAATCTCGCTCTTTATTCTTATTAAAGGAGGATAAGGCACGATTGGAGAGTGTTTGAGGGTACTCCTGGTCAATATAGTTAAGGAAACCTTCTGTCTCATCACCTAAAAAGAGCTTTTGCTTGATATTCTCAGCTCGAGCCGCCAAGGTTTCTTTCTTTTTCTTGGTAGCAACCTTTTTCATGACATTGCGGTAGAAATAAGGTTCCCCTTGCTCGTTTTCAACTTCCTCAGTCAAATACTTATAAAGGCTAGAAATTGCCGAAAGGGTACGGTTAATGGTTGTTTGAGAAACCCCATTTTTAGTCGTATTGGCATTGAGCAGAGGACGTTCACGTAAGTAAAGGATAAAGGATTCCATGTCTTTCTTGGTCATGCGCTCCAGAACCTCTAAAGGGATATTGGCCATGGTGTCAGCATCTGATATACCAGATTCTAAGACCCAGGTAAAAAATCGATCGTATTCCTTTAAGTATTCGTACAAGGTCGTAAAACTATACGGAACGGCCAGTTTCGATTGATAGTATTCCAATACATACCAAGGCATGACTTGTTTGAGTTTATCAATACGTTCTAATAAGATCTCACGTTTCATGTTTTTCTCCAAATCTTTCTATACTAGTAGTATAGCATAGCTAGATATATTTTTCAAGAAAATTATAGTTTTTCGGAAAGATGTTATAGGGGATCAAAGCGTTAACCGAAAAAAATTTTTGAGCAAAAAATGTACTTTATTCCCGTGAAAACTAAATCTTTCGCATACTAAAATTCTGTACACTATCTACTTGAAAACTAAAAATACAATCTTTTAAAATAATGTACTTTATAAAAATCTATGATAAAAAACAAGTTCAAATTTGAACCTGTTTTTTAAATTTTCCTATAAGGAACAAAATGTTCTCTTTTTCGTCTACGCCCTTTACAAAATATGCATGGCTCGATAGATCGTTTTACATTTGCAATCTTATCTACAATAGCCATTCTATAACGATGCTCTGGATTATTCTTACAAATCCACCAAAATCTTAATTGCGTATTATTTGGGATTCTTTCTGGATCCCCTAGAATAAGATTGTTAAGATAGTCCCACTCGTTCATCAAATCTTCAAATGAGATATTATCTTGTCTTTCTTTTAATTCTGCACAAAATGGACACATTTCTTTAAGATCTTTTGTCTCGGAATTTAAATACTTATTTAATATAATGCTGAAGCGCTCATGAAATTCGAAGTTACATTCTTTGCAGCGCCATAAATAAAACCTTTTTTCAGTTAATAATGGAACAAAACTATCTATTGAGACTTTATTATTTGGTGCCCACAATTTTGCTAGTTCAGGGTACAAATAATCAAATGTATTATACCCATTCAGAGGCTTATCGTTGTTACAGAAAGGACAACACTGAGAAACTTCTCTTCGAATTGGGATAGAACATAAATATGTCCCATGACACTTTGAACAATCCCACCAATATTTTTTCGTTTCTATTGTTGTCTGAGATAAATGAATAGGAATTTTATTTTTATCGCTCCATTCTTTGATGAGTTTTGGTTCTTTAAGGAAAATATTATTTTTTTAAATACCTCAGTCCTCCAGTCACATTGATTGGGACATGTTTGAAAGTTTTGATTTTTCTAAATCGGTTCGACTGATCATTTCGGCTGGGCTACATTGAAAGTTGATTTTACAACAAGGACAAACCCAACTAACTACATTATTTGACTTAAACCAATATTCGGAAAAATCCCTTTCATTACTGAGGTCCCAAAATTCCCTCAAATAGGGATGTGTTTCATTTAGTGTATTAAAATCCTGAAGTTTTTCTCTATTTGAACAAAATGGACAAGACCTATCTGTTTTTTCAAATAGTGAGCATGAATACTCTCCGTGACAATTCGTACATTCCCATAACACATGAACATTAGATAATACATCAACTTGATTAGGTGTAATATTGTTCCTTTTAGACCACTCCTTGAGCATGGAAGAATTTAAAAAAGATAGAGGAGAAACATCAAAATCTTTATCCAATAACTCTTCAAATGAAGAATGACACTCCAAACAGTAATGACCACTTCTTTTAATTCGGTTCAATAATCTATCAATAGATAATTCAAATTTGCAATGACACTTATCACATTCCCAATGGATAGGTACTGTTATATTGTAACTCAGCTTCAGTTCGTTAAATTTAAATTTGTTTAAATGTTCGCTATAGATTTTAGCTAAATTTGGATAAATTGATTTGTAATCGCAATGATAGGAAGTTTCATTGCAGCCAAAATGAAATAAATCCCCACTTGTTAGTTGAAATAACCTCTTATTTGTCGCAGAATCTTTCCAACTTAATTGACACGTCGGACATTTAAAATTGAATTTTCTTTTACTATTGAACGGCAAGGTAAGAAGTTTCTCATCTAATTCTTCATCTTGCTCAATGCTGTAGTTTATATAATTTCTGAAATCGGGATAAACCTGAAGGACGCTCTCATTTTCATCAATGGAACGTTCACCTAATCCACAATGGGGGCAACACCTAAGATATTCATAACTGTCAAAAGTCGCACATCAATGATTTTTCGCTTCCCAATGGTGTTGACAATAAGGGCAAGACCAATAGGCATATTTTTAAACTATTTGACGATAATTTTTTTGGGGTCAAGAACATTTCGTTTTTTTGATCCCAGTACATGTAAATAGCTGGATTATCTTTAACTTTCTTGTTCATTTCTTTTCCTCATTTTATAATTAGTTTTTGCTGTCTAGTAAGTTTTTTTAATAGAAACCACTTTAGTTGATTTTTTTGAGGATTTTTCTTGTTCAATAAGACCACCAGAATGAAAATCTATTTCTGAATCAGCGGTGATGATATTGTCTGCTAGGAAATCCTCACTGATAACCTTTTGAGAATATTTTAACAATCCTTCTTCTTTTAAAAGCTCATTCGCAATTTCTGGATAGACACTTGTTTTTGATTATTTGTAATAGTTTTTTTGATTCTCATCACTTAACTCATTTTTCTCTTTGTAGCTTCTGTTTTTAAATCTTCATTAGTTGACTGTAGTTCAGAATTTAAACTACGTAACTTATCTGCTTCTTGTTTATAGCTGGCCGCAATGTTTGCTATTTTCTTGTAGTATTGGCTAATTTCTACCAATGCTCTTTTCATAGCACCTGGAGCACGATTTTTTGCCATAAAATTGTCAGGATCTATGGTCTTATAAGTAATTACAGCTTCATAATTTTCATCTTGGTATTTAATTTCACTTTCTTTTAAAAAATCCCTGAATCTTTTATTACGTCTAATGGTTGTATCCGCAACATTTTTGATAGCCATTATTCCTAACATAGTCACCAAACCGAGGGATTTTTACCAAGCTTAAATCACAGGAACACTGGGAAATTAAATACTGTTCAAACAAATGAATCAATTCATCATCAGAAATTGATTTCTTTCTAGCCATTAGACTTATTCTCCTCTAAAGATAGTTGTTTAGCATTTAAGTAATCTTGATAGGTATTGCTAACTGTTTTTTTAATTTCAACAAAGCTTCTCCAATATCTTCAATATGACCTTTCCCTTGCCTAACTTTTTCTAATCGCTTCATCTACAACCATAGCTTTTTTTCATCAACTGACTTTTTTTAAATGTTTTTATCCATTGAAAAAAATAATCTTTACCTGCTTTTACGGTAAAAAGAGCGGCTCGTACAAGCACCTAGTTCTGCATGCTCACTAATAACTTTCAGACAATCTGAATAATCACCTTTCGCAAAGCGGGGTGAGTAACACCGTCCTTTATTTTCTAAAGTGATGTATTGTCCTTGTGCTGTATAAAATGGCTGTCTCTTACTTATGGTGTAATTCGTATTCTTACTCGTTAGTTTACGATACATTTGATAACTACGACATTCAATAAATTGGCTTAAATTTGAAAAATAGTGAGATGAAGTTGTCACATCTTCATGACCAGCTAAAAGCATAGCTGTAACAGGACTAGCCCCTTCTGCAATTAAATTGATCATTGCAATGTGTCTCGTATCCCCAATATGAATCAAATTAATCTCGTTTTCATCTAATCTAGCTGGAAAACTAAAATAATTAACTTGATAACCGTATTTTTGAGAAATAATCTCATTAAAAAAATACCTCAAAATAGTATTGAGATTAGTGTAAGTTAAAAATCGGTTATTAACACCTGTTCGACGACCCCAACGGTTATAATGAGGATCAGTCACAAATAATGTATCTAATTTAGTAGAATTATCATTTTTCCGTAAGTTTGAGGTAAGTCTTTATTTCAGAAGCTAATGAATTAGTAATTTCATAAGTATTCAAAGTATAATCTTCAGAAATTTTTATGTGCAACAAGTCGATCCCTTCCTTTGATTATATTTCTCCTTAATGTAAGAAAATATTTTCCATCTTTCTCGGTTAAACAGTTTCTTTGTATTAAAAGAAATTCTCTTGGCCTTAAAGGTAAAATTGCTGTAATCTGCCACCAGAGATACAATGGATAATAAAATAGACGTTCTTTCTTAGATAATGTTTGAGACCAATAATCATTTAAAATGTCATTAAAAGTAAAATAGGATTGAAATTGCGCTAATTGTCTTTGCTGTTTTGACCTCTGCTTTTTTTGAAGGTTGATAGTTAATTTATTATCTAATTGCTCCAATAGTTGATTTAGTTGACTATCATCTGAACAGGGAAGATTTGAGAAAAAAAGTCAATACATAAACCAGGAAATTTTTACAGAAATATTTTCTAAATCTAAAAACGTATCTTTGGTTGTATTTTTTTAATAATTTGTTTAATATCCATTAGAAATAGCTGTAAAGTTTTTTTAAAACATGTTGTTTCATTGAGAAAACAATAAAACTTTTTTTAAGTAATTGATAAATTCCTTATAAGACAACTGAAAAAAATGATTGATAAAATCTCCTATATTGAAATTCAGAAATGTTAAAAAAACAGGCTAATATTGGCATATTCATTTGTAGTTTCCCATTTCTTATGATCAAAAATCGTAACTTAGAATAATTCCTTTATCAAAATAGTCATCGAAAAACTTCTTTTTGCTCGCAGAACACAATCACGGTCAAAAGTTTCAAAAATAATTTTCAATTTTTAAAAAGTTTAGCTTGATTGTTCAATTTATTAACTCCTTTATTATTTCTTCGTAATCATGTAACACGTCATCTCCATATTGCTCGCATAAAGCTTGCAACATTTCAGTTAAACAAGGTTTTATTTGTTCTTCTAAAATACTCCGAATTTTACCTTTTTCTAAATCAGTTCGAACTCTAGAGTATTGTTTGTTCAAACGATTGAATTCTCCTACTAATAACAATAAAGTAGATTTCGTTTGTAATTCATAATGACAACCGATGCAATGTTGCCTATCGTCATATGGACAAATCTTTCCAAGCGCAGATAAAAGACACATGCTTTCACCTTGTTTTGAGAAGGCTTCACCGTTTCCTATACGATGACAAATAGTAAGAAGTTGATTAGGCTCTGCTTCTTCTTCTACCAAAATCTTTAATGCCTTTTGCGATTTCACTTCTGCCTGAATGCTTAAAGCCAATGTTTTTCAATCTCATTTGGTGTCAAATCTAACTGTTTAATCATCTGAGTCTGTTGACTAGGACTTAATTCTTTATACTTTCCTCTAGTTACAATCGTCAGGATCATTGATGGAATCATAGATAAAACACCTCGTTCAAATAGTTCTCTCGCAACCATTTCTGGTTTAAGCTGGCTTAGTTGGGCATCTTTTAGGTACGTTGTTGTAGTTTGTGCAAATTCATCGAATGAACCTTTATGGCTACGGGCTAATGCGGCTAAAAAATAGCCTTTAATATTTAACTCAGATTTTTCTTGCAAAACATCATCTGCTAACATGGCAACAGTTTGAAGATAGGATTTATTTGCAGATCTAGAACTAAAATTCCTTTCAAGAAATAAGTCTCCAATTTCTTTCCCCATATATCGATTAATTCGTTTATATTCTTTTATTTGTCGAATTAAAGGTTCATCATTATTATCTTTATTCAACTGATAATGAGCTTCACAGATAGCCAACAACGTTCCAATCAATACCTGACAACTCTCAGGGACCTGAAATTTAATCTGACTAATATTTTTAGTTCGCTTTGTTTTGTTTGGAGTAATATTTAAATAAGTTAAACGAGTTGTAATACTTAAAAGAGTTCTTCTTGCCTCACTGCTACTCCAATTACCACTTCTAACTGATTTTTAGAACTTCTTTCGGTGTTCTAGGAAGTTGTGGATGTCCAAGTTGTTCTAAATCTGTTCCACGTAGCGCACATATAAAATGAAGTGCTAGAAATAGCCAGGTATCTGCGTAGTCTTTTTGAGATTCGTCGCTTTATAAAAGCATATCTTCTTTTCTAATGTAATTGTCATTAAAAAGAAAATACAGTAATTCTAAATATTCGTCTAACTCATAAGCGTTAGTCTCCTGTTCTAATGTGTATCGAGGTGTAAATTCATATCTTTTTGTGATAGTTACATCTCATTTTATTCATTAACCACTTTAAAAAAATCAATAAAAAAACTTCGCCTTTTTTTGCTTTTTCAAGTGCATATACTGCTTCTTCAACCAACAATTCAATCTCATTATCATTACAGAGAAATAAATCTCTTTTTAAGATAAAAAAAGCAAGAAAATCTTGAACATAAAAACATGTTTTTCCTTAGATAAGTTGCTATCTTCTGAGTATTGCTGAAAATATTTGTAAGTTAATGGGAATTTTTTTGTTTAAATATAGGCTGAATTCCTGCTAAACCAGTTGGTCCAAGAAGATAATTGGTTATTTTTTTCTATTAATAATTGAGCATCTTTATCTGAGATAGAATAGTTATCCAAATCAATCTCAATATTAAACCAATTGTTATCAACTAAAAACTTACTAATTTTTGCCTTTATACTGTATATCGTTTTTTCCGAGTTCACTTAACAGATTTTCGATCAAAGATTTAATTGAATAAGTCATACATTACCTTTCTAACTTATCACCAAAAAGTTCATTTGCTCGCCAATTCATATAGTCAAAAAAACACCATTATTAACTTGACCATATTGTTTTTGCGATTTCTCCTTTGTTTTGTAGATAAACCCAAGCACTCTCAGGCGATTTATCACCTCTTGCTGACATAAGCTCACTTATTTCAGAAACCCCAGATAATACTAACTGTGTCGTGTACCAGTGTCTGAAAATATGTGGGGAAATATTATGCTCCTGCAAAAGCTGCCCAAAAAAGACAACCTCTGCATCATCAGATTTTAAGAAGATTGGGATCATTTCGTCGCGAATAATCTTACGAAATCGTTGATAGTATACATCGTATGATAATGCTTTTCCTCGTCTGTTAAGATTTAAAGGTCCATAATCCTTCTCATACTTCTTACCTTCCAGATAAGTCATATAGTCATTATAAGTGTCTAAAAAGACCTCCAGAAAGATATAAGGTACTGCTTGAAGTCTTTCCTTTAATCCGTCCAGTTGGCTTTAAATCGCTTCGGAGAGGTATTTCTTTTCGTAGATCGATCTCAATCTTAAATACTTGCCCATCACTTTGGTGAAACAAAATACCTGGCCCTAGGGGACTATCTTCACGTCTTACATTGCATGCTTCTGATGGTCTTAAGCCAACAAAGGCTCCCAAGGCCACAACCATGAGTAGATCTTTATGATAGTGTGCTATGTGAGAAAATAACATCTCAAAAGCACTATTTGGCATATCACGAAAAATAGCTTTCTCAGTGTTGCTATCATTTACGTATATTTCAAAATTTGGTTCTTTACGCTTTATAACCCGTCCTCTACTATTCGTAAAAGTTGTCGTAGAATACAATTCTTCTGCTTTTAACTTAGCCTTTCCCTCTCGCTCACTTAAATAAAGAGTTAAGAAGTCAAGAACTGCATTTACGCATTTTTCAACGGTGCTTTTCTTTCTTTTTTCTCTATCTCCTGGTAACTGAGATAATCCATAAAGCGTAAAAAATTCTCTAACCATTTCAAGTGTAAGTTGATCTATACTTTTAAGTCCAGAAGTACCAAATATAAAATTTAGAAACTTAACAACGTAAGAAAAGCGTTTATTCCCATCATCTGAAATAGACTTGATTCTTGAAGTAGATTTAACATAACGATGAAAATCAGTAAATTGTAAGTTGCCGTCATCGTGCTTCAGAACGATAAATTGCTTTGTCACGATGTTGTTATCACCTAAAACTAGTGAATGTTTATATACAACAAATCTCATGTTATCTCCTTGTTTAATATGACTGAAGGTTCTGACTGGGTTTTAGGATGTCAATACACAAAAAAACGATCAAATCAGTACCATTTTCCTTTGTGCTCTAAACTGCATAAAGGGAATATCGATGAGTACTTTCATTGATCGTTATTATTATTTGAATTAATTCAATAACAAAAGTAACTTCATCTAAGTAATAAGAGCAATTAATTAGCTCAGCAACAACGATAACCACAGCAACTCCTTCTAAACAATGAAAGGAATATCCGCCGTGGCTATCTATTTACTTTTTTTCTTTTACTTTTGTAAGTTACTTTTGTTATTTTTACTTTTTCTGTATTATATCATATTTTGATTAAATTGTCATCTGAGATAGTGATTTTTAAAAAAACTGGAAATTTTTTTAATTGTATATTTTTGACAATAAAAAAACATTTTTTTATATCAATTTAATGATTTTTAGAGCGTTTTTAGCTTATTTGATTTTAAAGTTGTCGTCTATTCCTCAGGATTACTTGAAGAACAGGAAAAATTCGACAACAAAGTAGTCGATCTATTCAGTTATAAAACCTATGAAGGTCTTTCTGCTGGAACTGGCCACTCCTACTTTGGAGATGTAGATTATACTCTTACTTATTCAACTGAGAATATCCCTCATGATTTCTCCTCATGTGCTGAGAGCTTTCTTCTATACTAATAGACGAAAAGGGTGTGAAAATGATTTTTTTAAATGATACTGTGGAACGGAACAGTAGCCCTAGTATTGACTACTGTCGTTTCTATTCATATTGGCTATTCTAGGACTGAGATGAAAAAATCTATAAATGCTCAGAATAAAATTGAACCCGCAAATCTCCCCAAAACAATGGTGAGTCATGTACTTGTATTATTCCGAAAAAATACACCTCTGGTGCAGTGAGACAAATTGGTGTATCTTATAGTGGCTTCGTAGATGAAAGCTATACTCTACTATCACTCTTTGATGATGTAGAACAAATTGAAAAAAAGATAATAGACTTCAGACAGCTATTGATGTTGTCAGAGAACAGTTTGGTTTTTTTAGCCATACAAAAAAAGGAACCGTCCTAACTGAAGGTTCCAGAAATATTGAACGCAGTAAACTTATCGGTGGTCATTCCGCGGGTGGATTGGAGGGATTAAAATGAAACAAGAAAAAAATACAGTACAATTTTTCAGAAATCCGTAGCAAAGGATGTAATGATATTGAAATGCTTGAAAGATTTTTTTACATGGAATCGTTGAAACAGCAACTTCAAAAACTTCGTCAGAGAAAAACTCAAAACAACTGAAATATCGATACGACTAGTACATGCTAAATCTGAAAACCGATTACCATTGGAATTTACATTTAGCATTAAGTCAACAAGCTCATCTGTGATAATCTATACTGAGGTAATCAATCGCTTTTAAAGAATGTTACACAGGTGGGGGAATTCAAGGTTTTTACGATTCAATTTGATAAAAAAATACCCTTGCCTCTGCATAGAAAAGGATTTGATATGATTGACCGTTCATATTTACCATTTCAATCAGCAAGAGAGTACCAGGATACAAAGATGCAAAAAAATGGATGGGCTTTTTTTCCTATCTGAACATGCATCAGCACTCTCTGATGATACAAACAAAGTAACGTACATGTCTGACTTATCACTAGAGAAGAAATTATTACTCCTCAGTCAAGTATACGCCAGGCGACTACGCACACGCATTCAAGTGATTGAAAAAAACAAGCGTGTTTCCTACACTGGAACAATACCAAGTCTGACCAAAGATTTCATTTTTGATAAAAAAACTACAACAGGTCACATCAATTTGAAATTAAAAAGACATTATTAGTATTGAACTTGTCGAGGAGGTGCTCTATGAATCAGCTTGAGTTTCAGCGTAATCACCTACAAATGGACTATTATAGCGAGAGCTACCAAGATTTTTGAACGTGACTTCTACCGCTACTCTAACATGAATATTCCATTGACCTTCCTAACTGATGATATCCTAAAAAAACAATGGCGACTTCACGTAAGAATTACTTTGTCCTCAATAAGGAAAAAGTCCAGAGATAACCGCGATCACTTCTTCATATTTGAAGTAAGTACCGTAGATGAGAATCCGCTAATCTATCATTATACATATAAGAAAACTACAATATATTTAGCAGAAAAAAATAGGAGCAGTTCAATTGACTGTTCCTATTTTTTTAATATTCATAAAATCTAAAGTCTTTATACTCTTTAACAATGGAGTCGCCAACCAGAACAGACTATACTGACCAGCGACTACCTTAAATTTAATGTTTCAGATTTATTTTTCTTATCTCTAATTTCATAAACTACATCTGCTACATTTTCGAGTAATCGTTTATCGTGGGTGATAAACACGATAGTTCCGGTGTACTCCTTCATTAGTATTTCCAAAGCCTCTAAACTTGGTATGTCAAGGAAGTTACTGGGTTCATCCATTATTAGGATGTTATATCTACCCATGAGCATTTTAGCAAGCAACAATTTTATAATTTCTCCACCGCTTAAAACAGATAAACTTTTTTTCCAATATCGTTCTGTTTGAACCCCATAGATGCTAGCACTGAACGAATTTCTGATATATTGTAGTCACAATCCTTCTGCATAAACTCCATAACATTCTGATTACTGTTGTACTTGTAACCATTCTGTGCAAAGTAACCTATTTTTGCCTTAGGCGAAATAGAAATTCCTTCTTCATGGTTTAAGATCATTTGGATTAAAGTTGTTTTTTTCCGATTCCATTACCACCAGTTAACGCCACTTTTTGCTCCTAACGGAATTTGAAAAGATGCATTTTTCAAACAGAGCCTTATCCCCAAATACTTTATTAATTTCTGCACCGACTATAGGGTATGGATTATGGAGCTCCAATGCTTTACTTTGCCTGAAACGAATTCTGCGAATGCCTTCCGGAGCTTCTACTTTTTCCTAAAGGTACGCAATCCTGTGCTCTAGGGTTTTAGCAGACATTATACATCTTTTTTTCCTTACTTCCTATTGATTTTTTTGATGAGCTAAACGCCCTCCGTCTTCAGTACTTTTTTTCTTTGAAGAACCTTTTGCCTTCTGTTCTATTTTACGAGCCTGTTTTCGCTTTTTCCTCCATGACCCTTTTCCAATCGGGCACGTTCCGCAATAAATTGTTCGTATTCTGCGACTTGGCTCTTACGTTCTTCCTCTTTCTGACGAAGATAATCAGAATAGTTTCCCCAATACTCAGTGATTTTTGCCATCTTTTCAGTTCCCATATTTTTATCTACTATTTCATCAAGAAAAATAGCGGTCATGGCTAATAACTAACAGTGCACCTGTAAAAATATTTTTAGCTGTCCTATTAGAAAATCAATTCCTTCACGGTCTAAATGGCTCGTAGGTTCATCCGCTAAAATACCATGAACCTGTGCCGATAAGGCCTGTGCTATTTTTAAGCCTTGTTTCTTCACCACCGCTCATAGTCTGTATATTTAATTGCTCAACACCTAGCTTGCCTACAAGTGCAAAAATCTTTTTTTCCTCCTGCAGAGTTACTTCGTCCAACTGGGGAATATAGGCAAGTTCACCCAGACGATTCATTTTACATCCTGGGGAGTTAATTCTCCTAAAAGTACCCTGAGTAAAGTGCTTTTTTTCCAGCACCATTTGCTCCTACTAAACCAATACGGTCATAATCATATACTTCTAATTCATTTATATCTAAAACATCGCGTCCTTTGAATTCCACACGAATGTCTTTTTGCTTTTTAATATTAATTCCATAACATTTCCTCCTGTCTATAATCGCATGCTTTCATTTGCTTGTATGCAGGGAAAACCCTGCGATTTTAGCAGGAAGAGTTACATGAAAATAAGATACATAAATATTCCTCCAATATTGTTTATTTTTAAATCTAATTTTTCTAACCTCAGTTATCATTTGGCAAACTATAGCAATGCCAATAATTAAAAATACCTGATAGTAAAAAAACCAATGATTTACACCGATTTTTATCAGCAAAGAATCCAGAAAGAATTAACCCAATTGGCATAGCAAGTGACATGATACTTCCGATCAAAGAAAATACACGTCCTAAATATTCAGGCTTAATTTTTCTCCTGAAAAAAAGAGCTGTTTGCACACCGCTATAAAATGGCACCGAAAGCCCCATTATTGCACAGCAAACTACGAATATTACAAATCCATTTTGGAGGAAGTATTCCCGAAACGGCTAAACTGGTCCCCATTATAAAAAATGAACTTGTTATTAGTAATACATGCTTTTCGAAGCCCCCTAATCTTCCTAATAATAAGCCTCCTGCTAGCATCCCAAATGCAAAGGAAATTTCCGTAATAGAAATATGCACAGGCGTTCCATTAAAGTGTTCCATGCTTATTAAAGGAAATAGTGCATTGATTGGCATATAAACAAAAAGTATATAGTGTTCCTAAGAGTAATAAGGCAAACAATCCTTTGTTTTTGTCTCAGAACCACAACTCCTTCTTTCATCTCCCTTATGAAATTTGGTTCTAAACTTTGCACTTGATTACCCAGCTTAGGTATACGTACAATTGCTACCGTAATAGATGCAATCACAGCACCCAATACGTCGATGGCAATAATAGCATTTAAATCCCAAACGGAGTATAAGAGTCTCTGCAACTGCCGGACTAACAATATAGCTTATAGACTGCAAAGACTGACTATAGCCTGCGCATTTCGTTAGCTGTTCTTCTGGTACTAAAAAGTGGTGTAACCGCATTGAGTGCTGGGGTATGAAAAAGCTGTTCCAATGCTACGGATAAACAATACTATCATAATCATCCAGACAGGTAGCTCCATACAGAATGCAACAATAGCAAGCACTGCACCAGGCTGCGCGATAATTAAATCGGCACCAATCATTATCTTCTTCCTATCATGACGATCCACTAGCACACCAATGGCAGGTCCCAAAATCGCATAGGGTAAAAAAACCTACTAATGAAGCCATAGACAAGACCATCGCAGATCCTGTTTTTTTCTGTAAGGTAAAAAAATAATCGCCATTTGCAGGATGGCACTAGTGATTAATGATACTGCTTGCCCTGCCCATATTGCATAAAATTTTTCGTTTCCAATTGTTGTATTTTTTTCCATTTATATTATCTCCTGCATATTATTTTTGCTTGAATTTCTATTTTTGAATAGCATTCTAGGCAATAAAAATGCAGGCCAAACCCCTACAATGTGGCTTTTTGGTCTGCATACATACAATTTGGAAACATTCATATTAAAGACATAGTTAAATAAAGGTATAGTTAAATAACCAATATCCTCACCGTAACTAATGAATGCTCAATATCGTATAAATAAGCACAACAAAAAAAGCCTATCATCGGGTATAGATTCTGCTTTTTTTATTGCCAGCTTATCTTAAACGCATTGAGGCTGTCATAGTTTCGGTTCCTCCTACATCTTTGTTTATATCAATTTATAGTATAACACAACAAGATGATATGTTCAATATAAAAAGTTATGGAATGAGACTCATACTTCCAATTCGATGCCAGATTTAAAGGATATGACGAAGTTTTTCTTCATAGACTGTAACGCTCTGGATTATCTTCCTTAGTAGCAAGCGATTAGCTTTCACAAAATCTTCTGTTTGTAGTTTTAAAAAAATTCATCAGGATTTTTCTAACTCAACCTCAAAAATATTTCATTTTACATTCCCTCATTTCATTTATTGATAAATTGAGTTTGCAAAAAGAGTGGACAATTTTTGTCTACTCTTAACCTTTTAAAAATAGTTTTTTTAATCGATTTGAAGTTGCCTAAATTATTACTTATTCGGTAAAAATGAAGTATTGCTTTCAACAGATTTCCTTCAACTACACTTCACTTGATTCAAACAAAGGTGGGTACATTTCTATTCCCACAAACTCCTTGTCAATGGAAACAAACACGTACCCACAGGGTAAATGGAAATAGAAACTGATAATTTCTAGCTATCACTTCTACTCATTCCAAAAAAATTTTCTCACTCTGATACTTACCCACCATAAAGCAAAAAAAGCCTTGCAATCAAGGCTTTCATTATCCCTTTCGTTCAAAGGTTTCTAAGCTTTTTACGAGCAGAGCGACACACTCAGCGGTTCGCTATCTCCGTTCTGTCTGCGTGCTAGCACTTGTCAATCACGGACAGCTATCGCATGGGCGGAAGTAAATGCTAATCTTCGTCGTTTTACTCCTTGACTAGCAAACTTACCGCCTCAACATGTGGTGCTAGCAAGCTTATATATTATAGAACGAAAAGGATAGAGTGTTTTTATAAAATTATACTATAAAATGAAAGAGAATTACACACTCAACTCAAACAACTTATAAAACTCACCTCTCCTATCCATCAAATCACTGAAAGAACCATCTTCAACAATAACGCCATCTTTCATAAAGAGAATTCTATCGTATTTTTTTCAAAAATGTTCTCATTCAACTTGTGGGTTACTACAAGTGCAGTCAAATTTTGAATATCCAAGATTGAACTTTCAATTTCAGTAGTTACTTGATTATCCAAAGATGAAGTAGCCTCATCCAATAATAAGATTGGTGTTTTTCGAATCAAGGCACGCGCAATACTAACTCTTTGTTTTTTTGTCCGCCAGATAGATTTGAGCCATTCTCTCCACATAAAGTTTGTAGACCAGATTCATTTTCTAAAACATAACTTTCTAAACCCGACTGCTGTACAGCTTGCTTTATTTCCTCATCAGTGAAGGATTGATTAAGAGTAATATTTGCTCTTAAAGTATCATCAAAGATATAAACGTCTTGTTGAACAATTGTCATTAAGTTATAAAGGCTCTCTGCTGAAATAGCTTGCAAATCTATATTATCAATGGAGATGTGCCCACTTGTTACATCGTAAAAACGCAGTAATAGATTGAGCAAAGTTGATTTCCCACTCCCTGACATTCCAACAATTGCAATTTTTTCTCCTTTTTGAATCTTCAAAGATAAATGGTTAAAAATTTTTTCTTTAGTATTAGGGTAAGAAAAGTCTATATTTGAAAAAAAGAAATAACATCATCGAAATATTCTTTTTGTTTCACCAGTCTGAAGCTCAGTTACATCTTTTTACCTCAAATGCATCTAGTGTTGCCTGACCTTCACGAAATTTACTTATTCCCATTCCAACTTCATTCAGTGGCATTACTACAAAAATTGACCAGTTGAACAATAGCTGTTACACTCCCAATTGTGGTAGAGCTATTAAATACGAGATACATCCCTCCACCAAAGGCTACCAAAAAAACAATCATCCCTGAAAGCTGTGAAATAACATTAGTTAAAACGTCAAATTTCCCTTTTATAAAATTTATTTCATCAAATTTTTTTCACTTTCATGACTATAATCCTCACAGATAGCATCTTTCACATTAAAACTTTTTAATAACAAGAAATCCTGCTAAAATATCTTTAACCTTAGCTAAATACTTCTGATCGGCAACCATAGCTCTATTTTGTAAAGAGGCTGATTTTTGTCCAATAAATCCTGAAATCATCATCGGAATGATGCTAGCAATGATAACTAATAAGGTCAAAAAAACCAATTACCTATAAACATAGTTAGAAGTGAAAAAAATCATTAAGGAAAGGTTTTTTTGAAATATTAAAAATACTGGTATAGATAATCTTGCTCAATTTTCTTCATATTTTCGGTTAATACGGAAATAAATTTCCCTGATTTTTCTTTAGAAAAGTCTCTATAATCCCTATCTAAAATAGATTGGAACACCTTGTTTTTGTATCTTGACATGATTTGCCTAACAAGTTTATTTCTCAATCGAAGAGATATAAAGTTGAGTCTTTGCATAGATGAAAATAACAGTAGCTCCTACTAGTACCGCTTGAGTTAAGGCTTCTTTATTTTGGGACATGCCACTATCAATAATACCTTTAATAGAATAAGCAAAAGCAATATTAGTTAAAGGGACCAGTATATTAAATATCATGAAAGCATAAAAAGCCTTCTGATGGTTCTTTATCAATTGTTTCATCCTTAATCTACCTCATAATTCTTAATTTCATTTAGAAAATGTGACATAAAATATTCTTCTAAGTCAATATTCTCTCTCCTAATCTCTTTCATAGAAACCTGTTCTACAATTTCTCCATTTTTGATAAAGCCAATTTTATCTGCTATCTGTGAAATTTCCGATAATATATGACTCGATATTAGAATAGTAATTCCATGCTCCTTAGAAAGCGACAACAAAAGATTTCGAATTTCTTGAATCCCTATTGGATCTAAACCATTGATTGGCTCATCTAAAATTAACAATTTAGGTTTTGTTAGAAAGGCACGAGCTAAACCAAGCCTTTGCCTCATTCCTAACGAAAAATCTTTTACTTTTTTAGTCGTATTTTTTAAGCCGACCATTCTTAAGGCTTTTTTTATATCTGATTCAATAATATTTTTCCCCATATATTGAGCGTGAATTTCCAAAATTTCTTTTGCAGTGCAATTATCATAAAAAATTGGTGATTCAATAATACTTCCAATCTGACTTAGGATTTCTTCTCTGTGTTCTTGTAGATTTTTCCCAAAAATTTCAATACTACCTGATGTAATTGTTGATAAGGTTAACATACATTTCATTAACGTTGTTTTTCCAGCACCGTTCGGTCCTAAAAAAACCATAGATTTCTCCTTCAGCAATTTGAAGGTTGATACCACTTAAAATTTCTTCTTTATCAATTGTTTTAAAAAAACTTCTTTTTATTTCAACAATATTTCTCATTTCTATCTCTCTTTCTATATCCAGCTTTAAATGAAAGAATTTTTTTCTCCTGGAGCATAAATACCAACTTATACAGCCTCTTTTTTTATAGAAATCATCAAGGAATTATCACATTCCTTCAATTAAATTCAGCTATGCTACTTGATACTAATATCTTGTCTTGAAATATTATAAATTGAAAATGAAGTAATCATTAAACTTATGAAACTTGCAAATATCAAAAAAAGAATAAGTTATCAGCAATATTATTAGATAAACTTCCTGGACTGGCATTCGAAAGTAATCTTTTGCTAAACCAAGTCCTGTAAGCATTGTTATAGCTGTTGAATGCTTAATCATACCTAAAACAAATGGTAATAACCCTATTAGTACTGTTCCAAACGTAATTCCAGCTAAGTTAATTAATTGATTAGCTACAGGGATACAACTAGATTCAGTTACAACAGCCATGAATCTAATGAATATTTGAATAACTAAATGTGCAGAAAAAAATGGGCAATAAATGATATTAGGATGACTAAAAGAATTTTTTTCCCCATAGTAACTTTTATTTTTAGAAATAGGGTAAGAAAACAACTGAAAAAAATTGTTCTTCGTTTAAATTCATCAATGATAATCGTAGATAATAAATAAGATTCGAAAAATCAAAAATCTGCTTTTGTAAATAAAGATGAAAAACAATGAAGCTACAATTGCCCAGCCTTCCCATTTACCAGTAACTCTAATAACATTAGAATCCTGACCAGCGAATTCTCCTAGTTTATTGTCAGTACCTAAACCCATAATAATGATTGCTGTAATGCCTAACACTATAAAAAAATAGTACACAACCAGGCTAAAAAAATAATTTAGGTTTAGAAATTTTTATTTAATTCAATTTTTAATAAGCGATAACATAGATTCTTTCCTCCAAAGTGTAAATAAAGAGTAAACTATTCAAACTAATCTCAACAAATATTTAAAAAAATTAGCTTATTTTTTTCAGACAATTACACCATACATACTATCGGTATGGCTACACTGAAAAAAATAAACATACCTACGGTATGTATAGTGGATTTTTAATAACACACTTTAAGTGTGTTATTTTTTTAAATTATAAATTATGTAATATAGTTTATTCAATTGATAATACATAAATAGAAATTAGTATTAACAAGAATGTCATGCGACTACTTATTTACTATTTTTTTAAGTGATCAAATAAGTTGAAAATCACCTCCATCATTTCATCAGAAATTAACTGTACCCCTAGACCTTCAAAAAGTAAGTTTAATGAAATTCATTTTTGCGCTTTAATTCTACTAATGAAAAAACGGAAATTTGAAAACCAATCCAAATATTTAGAGTTAAAACAATTAAATCTGCTAGCTCTTCTGGATATTCTGTTTTAATAGACCCATCTTCAACTCCTTCGTAAACTTTTTCTCTAATTTCGGGTAAAAAATCAGAAAATAGACCTAGATACTGCTCTCCTAACAAACGTGGACTTCTAAGCATGATTGAGGCAGAGTAAACGAGCCTTTGGTGTTCAAAATTAGAGAAAGAGTCCATCAAAGAATTTTTGTATCTTTTTCTAACCCAGTATTTCCTCTCCAATTATAATTTAAAATTTCTTGATTATTTTCGCTAATGATTGTTTGCAGTATATCGTATTTAGACTCAAAATGATGATAGATAACACCTTTTGTTAATCCACCTAACCCATCTATGATATCTTGTATTGACGTATTATCAAATCCTTTTTTTCTAAAAAAATAAATTTTTTTAGAGACCTCTAGTATTTTTTTGTCTAGTTTCATGTGAGTTTCTATTTCTTGCCATTCCAGTCCCTTTCTATCATACCAATGGTATGTAATTCTATTGTAGTGGAAGTAACTAATAATGTCAAGTTCTTTATTGGAATATGAAAAAAACCTTTATAATAAAGGCTTTTTCATTATTACTTCGCTACAAGGTTTCTAAGCTTTTACCAGCAAAGATACACACTCAACATGGGTTTTTAGAGGACTAAATGGAGTCTGAATTGCCTGATAGAGATGTAGTATTGATTAAGCCATCAACAAAAAAATGTACAAAACAAAAAAATAAAGTACACTACTTAATGAGTGCACTTTATTCTTCTAATTCAGTTTTTATCAATGGTTTAGCTCTAGTTAAATCAATTGTACATAAACTTTTAGTTTTTTTTTGGAACAAAAATATCCTAAAGTCTACCCTATCAAAGTGAAAACTGGAAATTTATTAAACCTGAATTTTAGTGAGAATATACTTTACTAAAATCATATAGTTAAAGTCTGACAAGGAATTTGCCAGACTTTTTGTCATCAGTGTTCTTTAATATAATTCATCCCTGATTGATTCAACAAACTCCGTGTAAAAGCGCTGAATGGATTGCTTAACATAATCAGATTGGCGGTCATCAGTCCCATCTAACAATCTCTGATAGCTATCCAAAGATTCTACATCCTTGAGTTGACTTCAAAGGTGTGCCTAATACACCGGCTTCTCAAAGTCACTAAGAAATCCTTTTAGCGATTCTTTTTGCATTCCTTGGTAAATATTTTTATCTAACCGAATACCAAGAGTGTTTAACTCAGTTGATAGGTTGTCGTAAAGTTCTTGTAAGTCCATAATGTACTCTTTGTAAATAAATTTCATGCGGGAATAGAGATATCCATTTGGACATTTGGGAGAATATCTCTGAAATTATTGCTGTCTGTTAATTAAATACTTGCAATATTTTATAGTTTTGGTATAATATAGTTAACTCATCGACCAAGTTGTTGAAGGAGATTGCGATTACGTCCCTAATCATAGGGACGTTTTCTGTTTTTCTCAGTTAGTTTTATATTTATCGTATTCTTTCAGTTTCTTTCGAAGTACATTATCATAGTGTATGTAAAATGCTGTTATCAATAAATAGTAACTAGGTCTTTCTTCAAGTACAATAAAATAGCGATCTACTGGATCTAATAAAAAAATATTCTATTAGATTTTTTTATACGGTCGTTCATATATTAAGAAACAATCTTGTTTGCAAATCTTGTTATGATCCGTTTCTATTGCAGGTCTTAACCAACATAATCTTTTCGCTCCTTCTTAAATCAGGTTCTCGTTCTTCTGAATCTATATCAAAAATTTTTACAGGTAAGATGAAAATAACTATCTTCTTTACCTTCAAAAATACGGATACGACTTTAACTCGACAAATTTCCCTCTAAAAGTTATCTTGAAGTTGAACAATTGCTCTAAAAAAATACATTCTCATATAAAAAAAATCATCATAAAGAGCATAGTCACCATTAAATTGATCAAGTGTTATCTTCGGAGGAAGGATAGGACAAAAAAATCTGTTACGTTACTGCTCATCACTTAACTCCATTTTAAAAAAATATTGAATTTTTATTGCGTTATACTTTGTATTCGTTGTTAACTCATGCTTAGCTCTATTAGAGATTAAATTACTTAGCCTGATTCTAGCTAAACTACTTTCAAAGCTCCTATTTTTATAAGCTACTGCCCCTATCAATAGGTCAGCTAATTGCATTATTGAGTTTTTCATGAGAGCGAATTTGTTGAATATTTTTTTGATATGTTTGGGTGACTGCTTCCAGTTTTCAAGAATATTCTTTAACTTGTTAACTTTTAAAAATACTATTTGTGTCTTTTTATATCTATAAAAAAACGTTAACATCATCCTCAAAGAGAAATTTTTCTTACTAAATAAAAGTACTGCTTATAGTAAAAAAATCATCGTGGGTTTGATTATATTTCTTATGGTTTAATTTATTTTTTTGTCTATTATAACTACTCTAAAAATTAAGATGCTCATTATCAAAAATAATTTACAAGATCTTCATAAAAAGGTAATTTTAGAATTTGAAACTTTCCTCCACTTTATTTCAGAACGTGAAGAAATACCGTGTTTTCTTTTTTTATTTCTTTTTATCTCCTTATAGACAATATTCCTTACATAGTCTGGACAAGAAATCCCTCCTATTAACATTACACTCTCACCATCATTTTTCCAAATGACAAGACTCATCACAATATAAGTTGAGCATCTTAATAACTCCTAATTTTTTTGTAGTAATAATTCTATTATACCACGAACCCCCAGTAAAACTAAGACTTACAAAGGATTATTCTTCAAGAATTAGTATGTATTTTTTTAAGAACAATAATCTAAAATAGATTGGAGAACAGACATCTTACTTCGGTGTCTGTTTTTTTCTATACCTAAAAAAATGTACTTTTTGCTCTTCATCAACTTCACCAAACTTTCTTCTAAAATATACATTAAAAAAATCTCCTAATGGACTACAATATAGATACCACGATGAACGTTATTCTAGCTTTTTTTCAATTTTACATAATAAAATAAAGTACATTTTTTTCAAATAGTCTACATTACTCCTTAAACTCAGTTGTATCAAGGGTTTATCCACTGTCTCGGGAAAAAGTACAAAAATTTTTTTAGTTTTAACATGTAGTAATTTTTCAATGAAAAACTTTATGTATACAAATAAAAACAATATATTGTGTTTTGCTGAGTCTTTAATAAAAATAATTTTAATTTTTTGTACTTTTTTATTCTATCAAATATCTATCTTAGACTTAAATTTTTTTCATTATTCCATAATTTGGGTTCATCAGGAAAAATATAGTCATGTGTTTTAAAATATTGCTCTCTTACCACATCAATCCACTTATTTAGCATTTTTGCAGCTATTATAGAATCACCAGATGGATATACCATCAAAAGCAACCCCGTAAGTTGCGCTATTGTTATAGCAGAGTGTTCACCAGGTATTGTTAGTCCATAATCAGTATGCCCTACACTTATTTTCTCTTCCCCGTCCATTAGACCTAATCGATTAAATGTGCCTTGTGATGATGCATGTGTGACTTCATTAGAGATTCGATATGGTTGTTGCCATAATTCTGATGGGAAATTGGATTTTTTTCTGATATCGTCAAAACTTATATATCTCTTTTTAGGACTAAATTCACCACAAGCTCTTGCCCATTCATAACGATCTTCTGTATTATGTGATGAAATATAAGCTTCAGCAACTTCCTCTCCATATTCTGAAATAAACGACGCAATAATATTTAATTCGTAAAGTGAACGCCATCTAGAATACGCACCATCAGCAAATCCATTTTTCATTAAAGTGATTATCTCTAAAAATTGTTGTAGACCTCTTCCGTGTATGTATTTTAAGGCTGTGTATTTATGAATAGATTTTTCTCTCTCCTTGTTATCAATTTTATTTACATAATCAGAATAATCTTTTACAGATTCAAGAACCATCATATACATGGTCTCAGATGTAGCAAACGCATTAGACCACTTTTTGCTCTATTCTTGCAATTATTTCTGTTTCCTCTCCTCTAAACAGTAACGTATTCTCATGCATTATCATCTTAGCATCTCTTACCATTTGATTTGAAGTGTCATTAATCATTTCTAGATATAATCCTGAAAAAAATCAGCCTTTTTCATATTTTTTTCATAAAATTTATCAATTTCAGATTGATTTTTTTAATTCTTTTACATGTTCTACGAGAATTTCTTTTTAGTGTATCTTTAAAAAAACTGTCCAAATTTATCGGCCATTATAGCTCCTACCTTTTTTTAATAGTTTATACATAGTATTTATTGCAATAATCTTCTAGTCTAAAAGAAAATAAATTAGAAAAATCTTGTATTTTACGTTTAGAAATAGCGCATCATCTATCATTAATTATACCATCAACAAAATAAAAAAATCTATATCTTGTGTTAAGTAGGAACATAAATAAGTTTTTAAAAAAATGTACAATTGAACCACCACTTCTTCTGCACTTATTAGAGTAAAAATGTACAAAATAATCCCTTAAATCAGATGATGTTATGAACTAGAAAACATACAAAAATACCACTCCAGAATAATGTACAAAATAAAAAAATAAAGTACACTTTTTTTAAAGAATGTACTTTATGCTTCTAATTCAGTTGTATCAATGGTTTAGCTCTAGTTAAGTCAATTGTACATAAACTTTTTAGTTTTTTTATAGGACTGTTTTTAGTTTTCTTTCTATACTGTATACCTTAGTGATGTAACTAAAAAAATTTTTTCGCCAAAAATTGAAAAAATGTACTTTATTTAAGTGAAAACTAAATTTTTTAGAAATCACAACTTTCACTAAAAATGTACTTTATTTAAGTGAAAACTGAAAATTATTTCATTTGTACATTCCGTAAAAATAGATTTGATGCATCAAATAAACTTCGTTTATGTATCTCCTCTAAAAATGTCGTTATCTCAACTCTCTGCATCTTAAAAAGCCAGTCATGATAGATTGGCTTTTTACTTATATGGAACAAAATGCTCTCGTTTTCGTCTGCGACCTTTACAGATAATGCAAGGTTCCATGCTACGTTTTTCTAATAGAATTCTTTCCTTAATCATTTTTTTGTATCTATGGTTAGGATTGTTTTTGCACTTCCACCAAACTCTAATTTGACTTTTACCTGTTACTCTTTCTGGATTAGCAAGAAGTATATTATTTAAATAATCCCATTCGCTCATTAGGTGAGGATGCGTTTCTTTTAGATTGTTTTGAACTACAGGAATTATCCGATCCGTGCAATTTGGACAAACATTATCTGTACTAGGTGGATTGCTCTTCAGATATCGTTCTAAAACAACATTAAGTCTTTCTCTGAAATTATAATGACATGTATTGCAATGCCAAAGATAGCGTTTATTAGATTTAGTATTTAATACGATTTCTTCCGTAGAATGATTATTCTCAACATCCCACATGCTATCCAAGTCAGGATAAAGGTCTAGTAACGTGTTTAATCCCTTTAAGGGTTCTTCGTCACTACAATAAGGGCAGCTATTTTTCACTTCTCGCCTTATAGGAATTGAACAAAGGTATTCGCCATGGCATTTGGAACAACACCACCAATATTTTTTAGTCTCAATGTTTGTTTGTGCAAGAAAAATAGGCATGTTGTTTTTCTTACTCCATTCTTCAACCAAGATTGGTTCGTTGTACAACGCATTGTTTTTGAAAATACTAGTTACCCATTCACAAAAGTTTGGGCAGGTTTGAAAATTCTTATTGTCTAGTTCACTATAACTTGTAATTTTTTATTTACTTAAAACTTTTCTTTGCCAACTTTTCTCATTACATTTTGGACATTTCATATATCTTGTAGTTCCAAAGTGCATTGCAAAATATACTTTACTGTATTTTGGAACATATTTATTATGGCATTTTTGGCATTCATAATAACCTGTTTCTGTTTCTATTTTTTTAATGCAAATGAAACACCTATTATTAAAAGAACGAATGCTAATATAAACAACAATATTCTTGCTATATTATTCTCTATTAAAAAAATGATGTAACAAAAAAATTAGTGTTAAAAAAAGATATTGTTGAGCCAAAAACCAATAAAAATTTTTCATACATCATTAGTTTTTTTATTTTTGCATTTCTTCCTTTTTGCCATTTAAATTCAATTATAAAATTAGGAATTTTACATTTAGAATTATTGTTCTATCTATTATTCATTATACCATCAACAAAATAAAAAAATCTATATCTTGTGTTAAGTAGGAACATAAATAAGTTTCAAAAATAATGTACAATTGAACCACCACTTCTTCTGCTGTTACTTGAGTAAAAAATGTACAAATCAATTTCTTAGATTTGATTATATGATGTACTAGAAAATATACAAAATAACACTCCAGAATAATGTACAAAATAAAAATAAAGTACACTTTTTAAAGAATGTACTTTATGCTTCTAATTCAGTTATATCAATGGTTTAGCTCTTATTAAGTCAATTGTACATAAATTTTTAGTTTTTTTTAACAAAACAATCAGCAAATCTCACAGATCTACTGATTGTTTTTCTTCTGTAACTTATTTTTCTACATATCGAAAGGAAATCTTGCTACCACAGAGCCAATTGTACACACGATCATTGACTTGGACGTTCATAGCTTCATGGGCATATTCTGGCATGATTAAATGCTCTTTTGGACCTTCTAATCGATTATAAATGGCAAACTGTGTCACAGGATAACAGACATCATCATCTAATCCTGTAATCATGTGAACCTGTCCTTTAATGCGATGGGCAAAATTTTTCACATCAATATAGGCTAAGGTCTCCATGATTTGGTCTTCCGTTTCATGGAATGGATCATGGAATTTGAAATAACGGAAAAGCTCGTCATAGGCCTCGCTGGTGTTTCCAATCTCCAATACCCGTCTGAAATCTGATAAGAATGGATAAATGGCAACTGTTTGTTGTATACGAGGATTCAATCCGGCAGCTACCAGGGCCAGGGCACCACCTTGAGAGGCTCCATAGCTGACGAGTTTGCTGTTGTCAACTTGAGGAAAGCTAGCTATAATTTCTATTAACTGGTAAAGATCTAAGTAGACATCCTTATAAAATAGCTCATCTGGACCTTCCACAGCTCCGCGGATAATCTGTCCTTTTACAGTATTTCCAAGTGGTGACCGATCTCCGTCTGTTGAATAGCCTGATTGACCTCTTACGTCCATAGACACAACTCCATAGCCAGCTACTGTATAAGCCAGCATGTCTGTCCAATCCCAACAACGGCCCATATAACCATGAAAATGGAAAATAACTGGAACCTTTTGATCTGTTTTTGGGAAAACAACCCGCGCATAAACAAGACCATCTCGTGTCCCTTTAAAGGTTAATTCATAACAAACAACATTTGGAATGCTGAAATCTTGCTCTTCGAGCTTGTATTCAGGAAGTTCAGCAATGTTTGCTAAGGCTTGATTCCAAAAAGCATCAAAGTCTGCGGGCACTTCATCACGCCCCCTGTAATCCTTCATTAATTCTAGTAATTTAGGATCTTTCATAAAATCCTCCTTAGTTTTATGTAATCGCTACCAAGAATGTACCATATTTACTTAAGGATTGCAAGAGACAAACAAAAATTACATAACCTAAATTATGTAATTTAATTATAGATTCAAAAATAGACTTAATTGTTTCACTAGATCTGGATTAGTGGGTAAAGCTGAATGATGGGCCTTGCGTCCTTTTAAATTCACTTCTGTATAGGCTTGTTTCTCAAAAATAGATTTTGCTGCTTGAGCACTAGAGAGGGGAACGATACCATCTGATGTTCCAGAAAAGCTACCGACAAAATTAAGGACCTCTACTTCTTTTTCTAAGCGATGCTTCCGTGTCTGAAAATCGTCATACATTTCTTGATTGAATTGGTATGGACTACCAATAATAGCGAGCTTCCTTACGGTCAGCTTTTTCTTTTCTAAAAAGCCACTTTCCAATAAACCAGTCAAAACCAGTCCACCATTGGAGTGCCCGACTGCCTTGAACTCTGTAAAATAATAGTGATCAAGAAGATAGGTAAGAGCGATCTTAAGGGATTCGATTTGCTGCTTGATATTGCTGTAACCATCTCGATTATTCTCAAAGCCTATCACAATCATCGGATTCGGCTCTTTTGTATTCAGTCTTCCCTCCATCTCTATAGAATCATCTTTGTTGACTTTTATTTTTAAGAGACTCTGTTTTTTTCTAGAAAAGCGATGGAGCATACGAATTGTTCCATTGAAACGCTGAATACTAGCTGAACTTCCAGGTACAAAGATGATCGGTCTGATCGGTGGTTTCTTCGACCCTTTAGGAAATTCAAAGGGCTTTCTGTGCGAAGAAAACAGTCTTATAAAGAAACGAATGACTTGTTGAAATAGTTTTTTTAACATGTTTCCTCTAGTACTATTTTCTAAAAGAACCCAGAACAGTGTGTTCCAGGCCCTTGCTAGAAATGATTATTTCCGTTTTTTCTTATTTTTGCGCATTTGTTTGGCCATCTTGTTCATCGCCCGTTTCATCATGAATTCACCGGCTTTTCCTTTGAGACCACCACCGAACATTTGGCTCATGTCTGGCATCCCAGCGCCTCCGCCAAGAGCTGACAAGTCAGGCATCCCGCCTTGTCCCATCATCCCTTCGAGGGCAGACATATCAGGCATGCCACCAGGCATATTCTTCGGCATATTATTTGGATTAAGCCCCATTTGTTTCATCATCTTGTTCATATCGCCAGAGAGGACACCTTGCATCATCTGTTTGGCTTGGTTAAAGTCCTTGATGAATTTGTTCACTTCGACAAAGCTGTTTCCTGAACCAGCAGCAATACGACGACGACGGCTAGGGTTTAACAAATCTGGATTTTCGCGTTCAGCTGGAGTCATAGAAGATACAATGGCGCGTTTACGAGCAATTTCTCTTTCGTCGACCTTGAGGTTCTTCATAGCTGGATTGTTGGCCATACCTGGAAGCATCTTGAGTAGGTCTTCCATTGGTCCCATGTTTTGAACCTGGTCTAACTGATCGATGAAGTCATTGAAATCAAAGGTATTTTCCCGCATCTTTTCAGCGAGTTCAATGGAGCGTTTCTCATCGTATTCTTGAGAAGCCTTCTCGATCAGCGTCAGCATATCCCCCATACCGAGGATCCGACCAGACATGCGGTCTGGGTGGAAGGTTTCGATATCAGTGATTTTTTCACCAGTACCAGTGAACTTGATTGGTTTTCCAGTAATCTGACGGACAGAAAGGGCTGCACCACCACGGGTATCCCCATCAATCTTGGTCAAGATGACCCCGGTCACTTCGAGTTGTTCGTTAAACTCACGCGCCACATTGGCTGCTTCTTGACCGATCATGGCATCCACAACCAAGAGGATTTCGTTCGGTTCAGCAAGGGCTTTGACATCGCGCAACTCGCCCATGAGTTTTTCATCGATTTGCAGACGACCGGCCGTATCGATCAAGACATAGTCATTGTGGTTGGCTCTTGCTTGCTCCAAACCTTGACGTACGATCTCGACTGCAGGGACTTCTGTACCGAGTGAGAAGACAGGGACATTGATCTGTTGACCAAGAGTCTTCAACTGGTCGATGGCAGCTGGACGATAGATATCGGCCGCAATCATCAAAGGACGTGCATTTTCTTCCTTGACTAATTTGTTAGCCAATTTCCCAGCAAAGGTTGTTTTACCAGCCCCTTGAAGACCGACCATCATGATAATGGTTGGGATCTTAGGCGACTTGATAATGTCTGCTGTCTCAGAACCCAAAATGGCTGTCAATTCTTCATCGACAATCTTCACGATTTGTTGGGCAGGGTTCAGGGTTTCAATGACCTCATGCCCTACGGCCCTTTCGCGGACGCGTTTGATGAAGTCTTTTACAACAGGAAGGGCAACGTCGGCCTCTAAGAGGGCTAGACGAATCTCTTTGGTTGCCTCTTGGACATCCGCTTCAGAGATTTCCCTTTCTTACGAAGATTTTTAAAGACGTTCTGTAAACGTTCGGTTAAACTTTCAAATGCCATACTACTTCTCCTATTACAGGTATTTTAATCTTGTTTATTCTCGGTTATCAATGCTAGATAAAACAGCGATTTGCTCTTGTAGATAAGCGTCATCAGGATACTTGTCAGAGATCTGGTCGAAAATCTGGCTACGTACAATGTAATCAGAGTACATGTGTAACTTCATCTCATAATCCTCTAGGATTTCTCCGTCCGCTTGATATTATCATAAACAGCTTGGCGACTAACACCGAACTCTTCCGCAATCTCAGCCAAGCTGTAATCATCTGCATAATAGAGCTCGATATAGTTCATCTGCTTGTCTGTCAAAAGTGCTGCGTAAAACTCAAAGAGAGCATTCATTCGGTTGGTTTTCTCAATTTCCATACCTTTCATTATATCAAAAAAGCCCACTAAAGACTAGCGGGACTTGATGCTTTTTGAGTTGAAATAAGAGGATGAATCATCAGAGTTTCAGAGCCAACATATTAACCGTCATCCCTGCGGCAGTTCCCATTAAGAAGATGGTATCTCCTTCTTTGACAAGGCCATGATCCAGGGCGTAAGCTAGGCCAAAAGGCACAGCAACAGAAACCATGTTTCCGTAATCGCTAACGATGTTAAGATATTTATGGTCTGGTACGCCTAATTTTTCCATGACCAAAGGAAGAGCACGGCTGGCTTGGTGAGGAATGATATAGTCTACATCGGCAAGCGATAGGCCAACCTTGTCTTGAAATTCTTGGAACATGTCAGGAATAACACGCGCAGAAAGTAAGAGAATTTTCTTCCCTTTCATGTCAAACATGAAGTCGGTTTTGGTCGCTTCGCTATAATGTTTTGGATGGTAGGCTGTTAAACCGCCGCGAATCTCTGTATCATGGGCCCCCTTAGACCAGGTCCGTTGAAGGCTTGCAATCACTCCTAAATCTTCCGTTGTGCTTTCAAAGATAAAAGCAGCTGCCCCATCACTAAACAATTCATAGCTTTCTTTCTGCTTTGGATTAAGACCTAGGCTTCCCACCTCACTTGAAACAATGAGGACACGCTTGTACTCGCCACCTTCGATCAGATAAGAAATGGTACTGAGGGCTGAAATAAAGCTGGTACAAGTGGTATTGATATCCATAGCGGGAATGGTCAAGTCTTTGGCCACTCGTTCATGGATTAGAGCTGCCGTACATGGAATCGGCTGAACCCCAACGGCGCTCGCTGAAACTAGGCAGTCAATATCTGCCATGGTCAATTCTGCCTGCTTTAGAGCCTGTTCAATAGCACGAGCGGCTAGGTCGATCTGAGATTCTTCATCTTCTTTTACGCGGTAACGTGTCTGGTCCTTAAAGGTGACTTGATGCTTGGGTAAGGCTGTTCCATAGCCTTTAATACGAACGTGTCTTTGTACACTTGTCATAATGCTTCCTCCTATTTTTGAAGACGTTGTACGCGCTTGAGTTTGCGACTTGTGTCCCATTGGTAGTCAATAAAGGTAAGAGTGGGCATGATAAAGCCCTTTTGATCTGCTAAGACTTGAAATTGGTTGCGGATAGCCTCTTCTATCTCAGGTGAACGTTTGCTGAGAGCAACCTGAACTTGTCCATCTTCTGTTTGAGTCACTTGATAGTCTTGAATCCCTTCGACAAAGAGGATACAACGCCGAATGAAGTCTGGATAAACCATCTGTAGCTCGCCATCTGCTTTTTTGAAATAAAAGATGTCGTCCGAGCGGCCCTCTATTTTAGCAATCCGTGTAAAGACAGAACCACAACTGCAGAGTTCAGGATCCTCTACCAGAATATCATTGAGCCGGTAGCGGAAAATAGGTTGGCTCCTACGTTTAAAATCTGTAATGATAGGATAAAAACGGTGGTCATCCAAATAGTATTTTTCCACTGATAAAATGTCCTCGTTGAGGTGCAAGTTTCCCTCAGAACAGGTGCAGGCTAAAAAACCTTCTGTCGCCTGGTAGACCTGATCGACCTTAGACAGATGAAATGCCTGACGGATAAGGTCCCGGTCCCGATCCTCTAAGATTTCAGCGACGGAAACGACCTTTTGGGGTTGAATCTGTAGGGCCTGACTTTCTAAATACTTGGTTAAATCCAATAAGGTAGAGGCTGGAGCCACAAGGATAGTCGGCTGGTAGTCATTCAAACGCCCGATATGCTCTTGGCTATCTTTGAAAATATCAAAATATTCTAAGCGAATCAAGGGAGAATTGATGGTTTGATAGAGCTGGTTATCAGCACGGAGGAAAAAGGCAATGCGGTGCCCAAAGAGCTTCCCTTTGGGGAGCATTTTAGCGAGAATAGCGGCTGCCCACATACTACGTTCTGTTTCTGTGGTGATAAAAATGCCTCGGTGGCCGGAGGTACCAGAGGAAAGACCCACTGCTACTTCCCCTTGCATCTCTGTAAAATCACGAGACTGCTCTCCGCGAATGGCCATTTCAAGAGCCTGGTCTCGGTCGATTCCTTGGGTGTTTAACTCATTGAAATGATCCATCATAAAGGTCTTGTCCATATAGCGAAAGTCTTTTGGAACACCTTGAGAGAAATAGGGGGAATGCTGGAGTAAGAAGCTGTGGTAATTTTGTAGTTCTTTTTCTTGGTAGCGCTCCAGTTCCTCACGGTTCTTGAAGCGATGCCCCCAGCGGGTTTGGTAAAATGTTTTAAGAAAGGTCCATTTTTTCATTTAGTATTCTTTCTACCCGTTCAATTGGATCATGGCTGACGAGAACAGCGATTCCTTGATTTAACAAGGTACGGAGGAAATTGACATTTTCTAAATAGGCCTTCTCATCATCCTGAACTTGACTAGGAATCCAGCGCATCTGCTCTGTCAAGGGGAGAAGGTCAATTCCCCAGCAGAGATCAGCCCCGATAAACAATTGGTACTCTGGAAGGAATAGGCAACCCTGTCCCTTAGCGTGTCCATCATGGGAACTAAGGAGAATACTGCCGTCTCCAAAGATATCTACTGTTTCTGTATAAGGAAAAAGAGGGTTGGTTCCCTGAGGCTGGATGATTTGGACAGACTCTTCAAAATGACCCGGCAAAAACTCTTTAAATTAAATCCTTGAAGCTAGGCTTCTGGAAGACCTGATAGGCTCTATCGGTAACCAAGAAGCGCGCCTGTTTGAAACAACCCGCTCCTCCTAAATGGTCTGGATGAAAATGCGAGAGGATGACATAAGAAATGTCATCTGGTGAAATCCCAGTCGCTTGAAGCAAGCAATCAATCTGGTCTTCCTTTTTCATCTGCATAGGAGTTCCAAGACGGTAATAAAGATAACGGAGTTTACTTTTGATCTCATAATGATAGCCAGTATCGTAGAGAATATAACCATGTTCTCGGTGTTTGAGGAGATAGACGCCGGCTGGAAAAACCATCTTCTTTCTTTTCTGCCCCTTAAAGAGCAAGGAAAGATTGCTGGTACAAAAGCCAGCAGGGAAGTACTTAATGCTTTCGATAATCTTGGACATACTGGGCAATTCCCTCCTTGATGCTGATGCGTGGCTCATAGCCCAACTCTTTTCTTGCTTTTGAAATATCAAGAGTCTGACTATAACGCAATAGGTAGTAGGTATAGCGAGTTAATGGTGGCTCTCCCTTTAGAGGTAAGACCTGATAAAGAACCTCTAAGCTAGAAGCTAAGCCACCTAGAAGAAAGGCAGGTAGCTTTTTATAACGAATAGGAAGTCCCAAGCCCTGCAAGGCTTCTTCGATTAGTTCTTTAAAAGGAGTCGGCTCGCCGTTGGTAATGTTATAGACTTGCCCTTCTGCCCGATCTGCTTTCAGAGCCAAAGCGATGGCCAAGGCAACATTCTCGACACAGGTCATGTCCATCAATTGCTTGCCCTCTTTGATTAAGGGGATTCCAATTTTCTGGCTTAGCTTGAGAACTCGCGGAAGGATGCTTGTATCTCCAATGCCAAAGAGCCCACGTGGACGAAGGATGATACTTGGAACATCCGGATAAGCAGGAAAAAGCTTCTCTGATAGCAGCTTACTTTTGATGTAGTTATTTAAATGATTTTCAGCTGGAGCATCTTCTTCTTTGATGTCGATTTGGTCTTTTGGTGCAGCGTAAATACTTGGTGAAGAAACATAGACCAAGCGATGTATTTTATTAGTACGACAAGCTTCTAAAACATGCTGGGTACCAAGGACGTTAGCTTGGTAAAAACTCTCCCAAGGCCCCCAAACCGTTGATAAAGCTCCAGCATGGACGACCATTTCAACGCCCTTGCATGCCTCTTCTACTGCTTGCTTGGAATTCAGATCTCCTTTGAAGAATTCCACCTTGTCTGAAACCAAGCTTTGCCCTACTGCCTCATTCCGACCAAAGGCGCGAACAAAGTAGCCTTCTGCTACTAACTCTTTTACCACATATTTTCCGAGAAAACCTGTTGCTCCTGTTACGAGTACTTTCATGGCGCCTCCTTTTTAATTAAGCGATGAATTTCTTTCTTTAAAATGCTGGTGGGATCATAGGCTAGAGCTCTCTTTTGGAGCTCTTTGAGTTGGGCCCAGTCTTTTCTTGCAAGTAATTGCTCAAAGGCTTGACCTATCTGTTGACTCTTGTCCTTGGGAGCTTGCAAGGCTACTCCTGCTTCTACTCCACGAATAGCATAATCATATTGGTCATAGTCATGCGGAAGGATTAAAGCTGGAATCCCATTTTTGATGCATTGAAAAAAAATCCCTGCTCCACCATGGTGGATAACATAATCCATTTGTGGGATATAACTTTCATAAGGGAGATAAGTAAGAATGGATACATTGTCTAAGAGCTCTCTGTTTGGAAAGATTCAGCCCCTTTCCCTAAGGTGACAAAGAACTGGCATTCTGGATGTTGTTGAGCCAAGATTAGGGTTTGCTGAACGATGTTATCCTGCGCCCAGGCCAGTTGAGTCCCTAAGGAAACTAGAACCTTTGTTTTATTCGAAAAAGGAGTGAGTTCAAAGTGATAATCAGAAGATTTCTCAACAGATGAGCCAACTGGCCCCACCCAATGATAGTAGGGAGGAAAGCCTCTTTTTAATTCTACTTCTTCCATTCCGATGCCAAGGATGGAGTAAGGAGAATAGATGGTTTCCCATCCTTCCTTTATTGTAGAGACGGAAATGATATTGTTTTAAACGACTTCTCAAAGAGAAAGTCGCTAGTCGCTTGATGAGTCTGGTTAATTTTCTAGCTAAGCTATGTTTTAGTTGATCTATCCTGCTTTTAGCACTCCCCATACCTGCAAAAAAACAAGGAGGTCCAAGGGGTGTTTCGATCGCAAACTGGGTCGCCATGCTGGTTATCCAAGGAATTTCTAATTCCTCAGCAATCAAACCACCGGATACTGTCACATAGTCTGCAATGACGATATCTGGACGATGAACTGCCCATTCTTTTCTTAATTGGTCTGAAACGATGTTGATTAAATCTAATCCATTCGAAAGTTGCCTATAGGCCGTTAGCAAATTTAATTGACGATGGTTAGTAGATATTTTATCGAAAAAATCCACCTGATCTTTCATAATTGGGACAACAGTAAAGCCCATATATTCAACTACTTTTTGTTTTTGTGGTCCTGTAAAAATTCGAATCTCATAGTTGGGATTATTCAATAATGGAGCTAAAAGTAAAAGGACAGGATAAAGATGGCCACTGAGAGGCACCACAACAGCATCGATTTTAATCCGAGACATAAAACCTCCGTGTGTTGAATTGACATGATAGGGATTGTGTCATCTAATTATTTTCTAAGTAAAATTCAAACCGCTCTCCAACATACTGACTCTTTACATACTCAAAGGCTGTGCCATTATCTAAGTAAGAAATTTGCGTCAGACCAAGTATGGCCTGTCCTTTGGGGATTTCTAGATATTCAGCAATCTTTTCTTTAGCCAAGCGAGCGTAGATGGTTTGTTGAGATTTCCCGATACGATAGCCGTGTTTTTCCAAGGTTTGGAAGAAATGACTGGTCACTTCTTCTTTTTTGAAGTTCTTGATAAATTTCTCTGGGATGGAGGTGACTTCATAAACGACTGGTACACCATCCGCATAACGAACCCGTTCCATACGTACGATGGTTTCAGTCTTGTCGATACCAAGCTTATCTACTTCTTGTAGGCTTGGAATGGTGCGTTTGTATGATATAACCTGTGTCGAAGGGATCTTTCCTTGGGCCTTCATGATTTCAGTAAAACTGGTTGTCCCCCGCATCTTTTCCTGGACGCGCGTGCTAGAGACAAAGGTCCCACTACCTACACGACGCTCCAGTACGCCTTCTTCTACCAAGAGAGTGATGGCTTGGCGGAGGGTCATCCGACTCACCTGGAACTTTTCTGCCAGGTCCCGTTCGCTTGGTAGGCGTTGTCCGATTTTCCAGATTTTCTGGTCAATCTCTGCCTTGATTTGATCGTGAATTTGAATGTATGCTGGGATCATATTGCTACTCTTTCTATCTGTTACAACCTATTGTAGCGCAAATTTATCAAATCTTCAATCGTAGTCAGTCTTGATTGGTAATGAAGGGCCTTTGTGTTAGAATAGAGGAAAAGAATTTTCTAGAAGAAGGGGAAAAGATGACAAACCTATCAACTGATTTGCATGATGTTGAAAAAATTATCGTGCTTGACTACGGTAGCCAGTACAATCAGCTTATTTCACGTCGTATTCGTGAGATTGGTGTCTTTTCAGAATTGAAGAGCCACAAAATTACTGCAGCTGAAGTTCGTGAAATCAATCCAGTTGGGATCGTTCTTTCAGGCGGACCAAACTCAGTGTATGAAGAAGGGTCTTTCGATATTGATCCTGAAATTTTTGAACTTGGCATTCCAATTCTTGGGATCTGTTATGGAATGCAGCTATTAACTCACAAGCTTGGAGGAAAGGTTGTACCCGCAGGGGACGCTGGTAACCGTGAGTATGGTCAATCTGAGTTAAACTTAGCTGAATCTTCTGCCCTCTTTGAAGGAACACCTGATAAACAGTTGGTCTTGATGAGCCACGGTGATGCTGTAACAGAAATCCCTGCTGACTTTGTCCGTACAGGTACTTCTGCTGACTGTCCGTATGCTTCGATTGAGAATCCTGACAAGAAAATCTATGGTATCCAATTCCACCCTGAAGTTCGCCACTCAGTTCACGGCTATGATATCCTTCGCAACTTTGCCTTGAATATCTGTGGTGCCAAAGGTGACTGGACCATGGATAACTTTATCGAGATGCAAATCAAACAAATCCGTGAGAAAGTTGGAGACAAACGTGTTCTCCTTGGTCTCTCTGGTGGTGTTGACTCTTCTGTTGTTGGGGTTCTTCTCCAAAAAGCTATCGGAGATCAATTGATCTGTATCTTTGTAGACCACGGTCTTCTCCGTAAAGGGGAAGCTGACCAAGTTATGGATATGCTTGGTGGTAAGTTTGGTTTGAACATTGTCAAAGCAGACGCTGCCAAACGTTTCTTGGACAAGTTGGCAGGTGTATCTGATCCTGAACAAAAACGGAAGATTATCGGTAATGAGTTTGTCTATGTCTTTGATGATGAAGCAAGCAAACTAACAGACGTGAAATTCCTTGCTCAAGGAACACTCTATACAGACGTCATTGAGTCAGGTACGGATACTGCTCAAACTATCAAGTCTCACCACAACGTGGGTGGTCTTCCAGAAGATATGCAGTTTGAACTGATCGAGCCGCTCAACACTCTTTACAAGGATGAGGTTCGTGCTCTTGGAACTGAACTTGGTATGCCAGACCACATCGTATGGCGCCAACCATTCCCAGGCCCAGGGCTTGCTATCCGTGTCATGGGTGAAATTACTGAAGAAAAACTTGAAACAGTCCGTGAATCAGATGCTATCCTTCGTGAAGAAATCGCTAAAGCTGGACTTGACCGCGACATCTGGCAATACTTCACTGTTAACACTGGCGTTCGTTCAGTAGGTGTTATGGGCGACGGTCGTACTTACGACTACACCATTGCCATCCGTGCTATCACTTCTATCGATGGTATGACAGCTGACTTCGCTAAGATTCCTTGGGAAGTTCTCCAAAAAATCTCCGTTCGTATCGTAAACGAAGTTGACCACGTTAACCGCATCGTCTATGATATTACAAGTAAACCACCTGCAACTGTTGAGTGGGAGTAGAGTAAGTTATTCAAAAAAAACGCTTGAAATCAATGATTTCAGCGTTTTTATTTTCTCCATAGCACCAATTTAGCACAAAAAAACTATTTTTCAATGTCTAAATCTAAAATCTTTTTAACAGTTTTAGTGCTCTCTACATACATACCCTTCTTTGATTCTTTAACAATTCTTAAATAATAACTATCATTTTCATCTAATTCATAAACACGCTATAAATCATTTTTTTTATCTTCAATCTCAATACTTAACTTTTTTTCTGATTCATTTTACCCTCATTAAATCATGTTCCTATTCATATATTTATTATAAAACATCCTACTTTATTAGCAAATTAATCGGATTTTTAGATTTATTTTTTTCCTTTCACCATATCTGATGTATACTTCGATGTTATTTCATATTCAATTATTCTAGGAACATTTTTTTAAATAATAATTTAGAAGGAAATGCCATTGAAGTATTATGTTTCAAATACTCAATATTAAAGCTTAAAATATCAAATTTTTGGTTTATCAAAATCTCTGTATATAAATATATCGTTTAATGAATCTTCATAATAGTTTTTTTGGTATTCATAACTAGATGTTCTATTATATGTTAGAAGTGGAGAAACATTTATTTCTTCTGACCGTAAAAAGGGGTGCTGAGGATAATCATATGCACAAACAGAATCAGTTTCTCTAATTTTAAATAGTAGTTCTTCTAATTTAATTTCCTGTACCTCCTCTATTATATTTTCACCTGGATATAATATGTCGTGATGTTTTAAAAGACAACCTTTAGGTACAATTAGTTTAATATCAACATCTTCATCATATGTCTTACCTATATTAGAAACCATTAACTCTATATATTCAATGTTATCCATGAATGTAAAATATTCAGTGTATTCATTGAACGATATTATTTCCCAGTATAATTTTTTTAATAAAGAAAATCGACACCTTTCTTCATCGGTCCCAATATACGAAGGCGCACTTTTTCCGAAAGGCGTTGGCATTTGAATTTTATGTTTCTTCAAATTTCCCAAACACCAGAATTTCTCATGTAGTTTGATTTCCTCTTTGATTGCAAAATCGTTTATGAGTTTTTTAAAATCATCACTAATAGTCACATCATCAGCTATTTTAGACAGAAAATTAACGTTATCTTCTTCTTTTAGAGAAAGAGTCAACTTTTTAGTATTATTATCTACTTTAGTTGGAACCTCAGAAATAACAGTTTTATTTAATTCTTCAATATAGTCAATAATTTTCTTGTAGTTTTTTTATTTAAAAAAATTCTGACTCTAGTAAATTAAATTTTATAGGAACAAAACATTCGTCAGAAGATGTATTCATATCACTTATTGTTAAAAGAGGTTTTAATGGTTCATTTTGAAGAGTTTCTTTTTCATTAACTAAATTTAAAAAATATAATGTTAAATGATTTGTAAACTGACGTTTAAATTCACTTTTGTCCGTAACTGTAAAAAATATTCCTCTATCCTTATATCTTTCTTTGAAATTTTTTACAGCAGCAAATTGCTCCTCATTTATTTCTGAAGGATTTATAGGAGTATCTAGAAAATACATAAAAACTTGTTTTTTTGCGAATAACATCTCCTCAATTTCTTCTTCCGTCCCAGAACCATACTTATCTGTTGCTGTACCAAATCTTGTCCAAAATATAGCAACAGCTGCATCACAATCCCTAACAATTTGCTTATTTAATAATTCCTGTGGTTTATCACCCGACTCAGGAAAACTATCCGTTGACCAATGCTTGACTGATACTTGTATATTATTCAAACTACCATAAAGTTTATTAAAGTTATCAACAGCATCTTTAATTAACTCAAGATATTCATTAACATCTCCAGGGCAAGAAATTAATAAATCGTAAACAGTCACTCCTTCTCTTGGCATCAATGCACCCTCCAATAACTTAATACAATATTACATAGCTTTATGTTTTATATTAGATATACTTCTAAACAAAAAATGTAAACTTGACCTATTATTATTATAAATTAAAATAACAGTAAAATCAATTCATTTACTGTTATATTATTAGTTAGAGGTATAGAATTAACTTATCTATTTATCGCAATTTAATTCTATGCTGATTACCATTAAATCTAGTCTTTCGGATATTATTATCACTCACCACTACTTTCCCAGTCATTCTAGTAGCTACTTCTTTCATTGCATTTGCTCTTAAATGAGAGTACGTTCCAAGTGTGGTCTTAATATCAGCATGTCCTAGACGATTTTGCATTTCTAAATCATTCATTCCGAGAGAGAGCATAAATCTAGCATGAGAGTGCCTTAAATCGTGGATTCTTATTGATTTTATTTTTGCATAATCACTATGAGATTTTAGGACACGTTTTAGAGTTGATTTTGGATACTATACTAGCTGAATCAAAAGAATTTGCTGATGATGTTAACGAATTTTACAAATTCAAAAAGTCTAATAAAAAATTCAAATGGCCTTGGCAGAAAGCTAACACCAATTTAGCACCAAACGAATCAAATCACACTAATTTAGACTAACTTATTGTACTATCAATCACTATTAAATCAACTATTCTAAATAGTCAATATCTGACTTTTAGTGAGTGGGAATGATTTATACACATGATTTGAAGTGAAATGGTTCATTTAAAAGCATTTTCACTTATTATAAAAGGTCAAAAATCAATCAAAGTTGATTGGTTCCCCACCAAAAACTCCACCAGAATTTTTCTGGTGGGGTTTTTGGTCTTTTGAATCTACAATATAAGCGCACAAATAAACTCATAATATTTTTCTACTAAAAAAGAATTGAACAAACTAGTTACGAAAGGAAATCTTATGAGCTACCATCATTTTACCATAGACAAGCAATTAAAGAAAAAAACCTCTTTAGAATTAGGTTTGAATCCTTGCCAAATTAAAAGTAAACTAGGAGTTCATAAGTCTACCATTTAAATTGTGTTAAGACGATGCAAAAATAGTTATTCCCCAGCCTTAGAACAAAAATACTACGAACACAGGGCTAAGCAAAAAAGTCGGAAGTCTCATTTGACACCAAAGTTGGAAAAAGGAAATTGATGATGGTTTAAAATCCTCCTAGTCGCGTGAACTGATTTGTGGTCGCTATCAGCTTGAACAAAAGTCTTTAAACTATCTATGACTGGCTCTATGCTAGTTTGATTGATCTGGATTTAAGCGTCATTCGTCGTATTAACTCACTGTAGTTGGCAAAGAGTTTTATTTTCTATCTATTTCATTAGCAAGATTGCTTTTAAAAATTTCTTCGGATATTTCCAACATTTCACGAAAATCATTATAAGATAAAGCATTCTGAGGAATTTGGATAGACCACTTCGTCAATTGAACTCCATAGCCAGCTATTTCTCCTATTTTTCTATTTACTGACTGCTCCATACTAGGAAAAATCAGTCCGGTCTTCTCAGCTTGTAATATATATGCATAAGAAATCAATTGAAATAGATCATCACGATTGATTCCCTTTTCAGTCAATTCCAGTTTTTTATATTTAGCATCTAGTACAGTCTTTAATTCTCTGTTATAAAAATCTGGATATACCTTTCGTTTCCCACCAGAAAATACAGAGATACCTCCTTTCTTTTCTTTATTGCGTGGATGAATAAAATCTTTTGGCAACAAAGTATGGACATACTCCTCCCAAAGCCAAGCAACGTTAAAGAGTATGCCATGAATTTTTTGCTCTTGATATCCTAAACCGTGCTTTTCTCTGTTTAATATCATTAGACAAATCTCTTGCAACTTTCTGTATTCTCGAAAGTATGCATGACGAAGAGGTTTTGTTTGATTTAGTCGAATAACCTTAGAACGATCAGCTTGTTTATACGAAGGTGTTACACGAATTATTTCTGTAATATTTTCACGATTAGTATAAATGATGCCTCTTCCTAGAGATTTTTGATTTTTAATGTACTCGATAGTATGACGAATCAGTTGCATCATCGGATTGTCATAAGTAAATTCTCTTGTAGTATAAGCAATATTACCTGTGAAAGGAAGATTTTTCTTGAGATGATTTACTACATCAATTACTCCCTTGATATGACTATCATTATGGGAAAACCTCTGGTATTCCTTATAAAGTCCCTTTCGCATAGCAGCTTCCAAATACTTTGGAAAGAGGTAGATTAAAAGCTGATAGAGTCTTTCCTCGCGCGATAAACCAACATCCAAACTAGTGAGATTGATATTTAGAACTTTCTGCAATAGATAATGCAAAAAATAGTCATCACTTTTACTCGAAAAACGAGAAGAAATGGTTAATCTCTCCTGACCACACCCCAGAAATCCAATCACATTCCCTGTCTTAATTTTCTGATTGACTGTTTCCAAAATCTTTTGTTCCTTATCCAAATCAGGAGAATTTTTCAGGTCGTTTGGAAATATAAAGATACTATCTTCTTGAGAAAGATTATCTAGAGTTCTATCTAAAAGAACTTGACTAATTTTAGGATATTCTGTGATAAACTCTTCTTTGTTTAAGGCCTGTTGATTGTCAGTTAACTGCATCGTCATCACCAATCTCTTGCTGATTTGTCAGATCATATGCTTTTTTCAAAGTATTCAGTATTTCATCTTCTTCATAAGAACCACGTAAGTAATCTTCCAAAAGTGGTTTAAGATAATCAGACCAGAGTAACTCATAGTCAAAGTCTACTTCTTCCAGTTTAAGGAAATAACTTGGTCCGATATGATAATGACTATTTAGTTCCTTAACTTTTTCAATTTTAGCATTCAAGTTTCTTAGACGCGCTTTAGCTTCTTCAGCCTTATCACCAAGAGCATCATCTAGCATGCCTAGTTGGCTTTCAGCAGTAACTTCAACAAAACGGAAACGACGGCGCATTGCAAAATCAAAGGTGTCCACCGAACGGTCAATATCATTCATAGTTCCAATGATGTAAACATTTTCTGGGATATAAAACTTTTCATCATTTTCGTGTAGATTGGCATATTGAGTAGAAACTCTCCCCTTTTCACCACGATAGCCAGGATCAACAGAGAAAAATAGTTCCCCAAAAATCTTAGAAATTTCACCACGATTGATCTCATCGATGATGAAGACGAATTTCTTATCAGTATCAATTTCTGTTGGAGAAATATAGTCCTTAAGACCAAATCTTTTCTTTAAAGTTTCGAGTACTTTTTTACCTTGGTTACGATAATAGAGCTGTTTCAGATATTTTTCATCTTTGTAAAGTTGATAAACATAAGATTTTGTTAAGACAGTTCCTTGGGCTTTAGTTTCATAATTGATATTAAAATTATTTCGACTATTTACAGTGAGATAGGAAGATTCTGTCAAGTATTCTTTTTCATCTCTACTATTTACATACTCAAGATAAAGATCCCAAGCCTCATCAAAATTATCTTGTCCTCCAATCAATTGGGCTTCTTTTGCTTTCTGACAAAAATCTTTAAAAATACCATCCTGGAGCTTAAACTCAATAGCTCCATCCCCATTTGATACCGGTCTTAACCCCTCAACAAAATCTGTATAGTCATAGGATGGATGAAACTGAACAAAGCCTATTTGATCTTCGTTACCATCTGTTAATTCTTTAGTAATTTCTTTCGCAAGATAAGTTTTTCCTGTACCAGGTGCACCTCGAAGGATGAGGTTTTTGGATTGCAATAAAATATTTTTATATTTGTTAATATTTTCTAACATGTTTACATCTTTCTTCTCTTTTTTAACATAGAAACTAGTAAAATTGTCGTAAAACTCTTTTAAAATATCATTAGGTTCCGCGGTTGATTCCAATTCTAAATCTTTGACAAGGTATTTATACCCTAAATCTTCATCTTGATTATTACTATACCATTTTACTATTTTAAATTCTGTGAGTTTAAATCTCTGAAAACCACACCTTATATTTATCCATGAGTTATCAATGTCACTCAATCGATAACCAAAATAAGGCGATTTAATATATCCATTACCACTCCTTGGACCAAAATGACCTGTGTTAAGCATTTCAACTTTGTATGGAATACCTTCGATAGTTAGAGCAGGATAAATATGTTCAGCTCCATCTAATTTTTGAGAACGTTTCATTTCTATATCTTTCGAATTATAGATATTTGATTGATTCACAAATTTAGACAAAAATTCTCTGAAGACTTTATAACACTCTGAGTTAATTCCATTTTTTACAAACTCATAAGATTTATTTATAAAAGGCAAAACCTCGTTTAATGAATTTTCGTCCTTAATAAAATACTCAGCATCAAGTGTCCAACCAAATGAATTGGGCTTCTTATTAAATATCAAAAAATCTGAATCACGAAGACTTTTTGGAGAGAATGGCAATCTTTATTCCTTTATTCTGAAAAATTAATCTCTATAAAGTTTTTGTAACTTCCCTTTCATATTTTTTTAACCTGAAAAAGAAATATAACTTTTTGTTTGATTTTTCAATTGCATCTGGGAATTCTTTTTTTATTCTATCAATAAAAAGTTTGTTTTGAAACCATTGTGTTTTTCCTTGTTTATTAAAAAAATTATTATTATACATAAATTTTATTTGTGTCATTCGAAGTAAGATACTTAACTTTACAGAAACAATATTCTATTAATATATATATTCTGCATCTAGCATATCATATCTATTAAAAAAAGAAAAGAAATCCTAAAGAAATTTGAAAATCAAAAAGGAGAGAACCAAGCTGGTCCTCTCCAGGTTATACCTTTACATCAACCCATTACAGTTGATAAAGAGTCATTTTCTTCATGTGTTTAGTTTTAGTGTTTTATTTTATTGTTCTTTGGATTTTTTGTTTGCTACAGCCAATCCAAGACCAGACATCAATAATGCAAGTCCGACGAGACCAGTAGAACTTGCTTCGCTACCAGTTTCAGGAAGTTTAGCTGGTTCTTGTTTGATGACTACTGAAGCAGCTGCTGGCTTAGTTGCAGTGATCATTGGAATTGGCACATGTGCAGTTGGTTTTGGTTGCGGGATTGGTTTAGGTTGTGGTTGTGGTTGAGGAGTTGGTTTTGGTTGTGGTGTTTCCTTCTCAACAACTGGAATCGTTGTGCGACGCTCTTGATAGAACTTATAGCTATCTTTTGTAATCTTGTAGCTACGTCCTTCTTTGACAGTTTCTGCAATCCACTTAGTTGCTTCATTGGTCAATGTACCAGCCAAGTCATTGGACATATTCATCCAACGGCCTTCAGACACAAAATCTTTGTAGTACTTTTCTCCGTATAATGGAGTTGAAACATATCTTTCAATTCCAGCTGCTTTTAGATTGGCTATTGTTTCAGCGACTGTCGGTACTGATGGATCTTCTTTCATATCAGCATCTGTTAACAACACTACAAACTTTCTACTATTGGCTGCCTTAGACCAGTCGTAAGTTGAAATAATTTGGTTCAAGGCTGGAGTTGAAGTTTCTGGAGCATCCCCACCGATTGCTAACTTCACATCTGCTAATGCTTTTTCAAGTTTAGCTGGATCGGATGTGAATAAGAGCCACCGAAATCTGTTAAAATAGTTCCTTAATCTGTTCTGCCTCTCTCACGGCCGTATACTTCATCACTAAATGTAGCTAACCCAAAACGTGCAGAAACTCCCTCTTTAGAAAGGTTTTTTGAAAATTCATTAACATTCTTACGAACGACATGGATGGAATAGGACATTGATAATGAACGGTCAATCACGAAGACAATATCAGCTGTTCCTGTTTCTGTACAGTAGCTGGTGTTGTGGATATTTCAACTGTTGTTGTCTTATCGACACGTTCGTACTGAGTAAAGGTATTTCCTTTTTCATCCTTACCAGTAACAGTATCTTCTGTTGTCGTCGTTACTGGAGCAGGAATTGTCTCATCCTTAGATGCGATCACTTCTGTTTTTGAAACTTCTGCAGTCGCTGTTTCTACATGGATTTTTTGATTGCCTTCTTGACTTTCTTTTACATCTACAGGTGATACTTTTGTAGAAAGATCAATGACATCTCCAGCTTTTGCTTCTGCTTCTTTCACAACTGGTTGCTTTTTAGCTGCTGCAATTTCATCCGCTGCAGATTCAATGGGTGATTTGCTTGCTTCGCTTGGTTTTGTTGCTTCGCTTGCTACTGGGGCAACCGTTTCGTCAGCAGATGCTTGTCCAAGTTGGGCAAAAGAGAAAAGAACTGCTACAGAGGCCAATCCCACTTTTAATTTACGTAATGAAAATCGTTGTTGTTAAAATGAACCTTTATTCATAATTCCCTCATTTCTTTACTTGATTCACGAATTTGTGGTGAATCATTTTGGTTTTTGATACCATAAAATAAAATGTTTTTCAAGTATTAATTTGAAACTCAAATAATATAATAGGTAAAATATTTATTAACTTGTTTCTAGTCAATGCTTATGTTATGATAGTTTAAAACTATTCCTTTTGAGTAAGGAATTCATAAAGTTAGGAGAATCAAATGTCTGAAATTACAGTTTCGCGTCAAACTGGCCTTGTAGGTGTATTAATGAAGGTAAACGTTTATATCAATGGAGAATGTGTTGCCAACTTAAGCAAAGACGAAACCGTTACACTTCCGCTTCCTGAAGGGCTTGATATGGTTAAGGTCTACGTAGATCAAAGAGGAGCCTTCACACGTTCTAAGGAAGTGATCGTAAAAGCTGGTCAAACTGCTGTTATTAAAGCATCAGCTATGAAAACACTTCTAGGTATTTTCGGAAAAATCTTAGGTATTCCTTATCTCTCAATCGAAGTAACAGATTAAGAGAGTGGGATAGAAATCGGTAATTCGTTAGAATTCGATTTCGTCGTCCCACCTCCGCACAGCTTAGTAGAGCCCACTCAGCCACTGCGTCTTGCTCGATAATCCAAAGACAATTGAGAGGCTAGGACTTTTGTCCCAGCCTCTTTTTTGTAATCTTTATTTCTTCTTGATTTGATGACGATGAACATGATAAACCATTAACCCGATTCCTAGGAGTACCAGAACTCCCAGTCCAATCATAGGATATAGAGGAATATTGTTGGTATCTTTCAATAGTGTCTCCGTATCAAGTTTAGTTTCAATCGTGTTAAAGCTATCTCCTGCCTTCTCAATAATATCCTGTTTTAGAGCTTTGAGGGACTTGACTAGTTTTTTATCAGAGCTTAGCTGACTATTCGAAAGCTTGCTAGCAAATTCAACTAATTGTTTGGCTTGTTTATTCGTTATAGCGTCCTCTAGTTGGTAGTTTTTTAGAATCTTTGTAACCAGCTTTTGAAAATCTTTTTTCTCGAGCTTTTTGTCTTGATTGCTTTCTGTTAGCGCTGCGATTTTAAGATCGATGACAGCTACATTGAGTTTATCTTCATGGAAGGCTTTTTTACGGGCACTCTCTTTATAGATCGTTGCAAGCAGGGATAATTCTTCTTGAGCGAGTGTTTTATTTTCATCAGAAATCGTGCTACCATTTTGCTCAAGGGAGTATGCGACCGATGCAAGTGCGCTTAAACCTGAGGCTTCTGTTGGGGAGGCAATCGTGACATCTGCACGTTCTATACCAAGAGTGGTTAGAGCATTTCTGTTCATATCTGAGGTTACTTCTGTTATATTTTGAGGAGTGACAATGTGCACGCTAACGGGCGCTTTCTTGGCTTGTTTCTGTAGTTTAACGGAGGAATAATGATCTCCATTCTCATCAATCGTAAAGCTTGTATAAGCAGAAGGATCCATGGTTTTCCATTCCTTATCTATTTCCTCGTTATACATCAAGAGACTAAGGGTTTGTTCAACTTGAAATTCATCCAATGATGAGCCAATGACATAGTCAGGTTGGCTATATTTTTGATCAATGACTTTTTGGATGGTTGAATTGGCAAAAACTGTTGAAGAGCTTGCAAGGAGTGCAAACCAGCTTGCGATAAAGATTCCAATAAATTTCCTGACTGGTTTCATACTTTTTCAATAACCCCTTTTAGAATACTAATACGTTTTCGGACAATAAAAAGGAAGCAGGTTTTATCCCTTTGCCTCCTTTTTAGTTTATCCTTTTTATCTTAAGACTGGCTTACAGCTTCTTTAAAAACAGATGACAGTTTGATCTATAAAAAGAGAGTGGGACAGAAATCGGAAGTTCGTTAGAATTCGATTTCGTCGTCCCACCTCCGCACAGTTGAGTAGGGCTGTAAAAGCTGATGAAATCAGCGTAGTAGAGCCAACTCAACCACTGCGTCTTGCTCGACAATCCAAAGAAAATTGAGAGGCTGGGACTTTTGTCCCAGCCTCTTAGTGTGATTGTTTGCATTAGAACCAGGAAAAGAGTTTCATAATGAACTGATTCATTTCAACGAGACGTGAATAATAATAATTTCCCCCATTAACGTAGAGCTCTGAGCCATGTAAAAATGAAATAGGATGGAGATAAAGATAGGTCTTACCAGTGACATTTCCAAGACTCGGTGCAACAACTTCTTTTGAGTATTTACGGGCTAATTCAAGACTATTTTTCCCGCCATTTTTAGCTACATATTCAATGTAATCCTGTCCAAAATTATAAGCCTGGACAGCTGTCCAAGGATCAACACCCTTCTCCTTTGCTTTTCGCAGATTCTCAGAGAGGGTTTGAATCCCTTGCCGGATACTTTCTTTGTTATTGGTGATAGAATTTGTCTGGCCTGTTGCACTTTCACTGGCCTGCATGACATCATCTTCCTTGCCCTTGGTCTCTGTATAAATCATAGCAAGAATCAGGTCTTCATTCGTACCAGTGTCTTCCTCGGCCAGCACTTCACGCACTAAGGTACGATAAGTCATGACCTGCTTGACATCCCGGTGTATCTGATAGCCCTTGTATATGAAAAAGACGAGCAAGAGGCAAAAGAAAATTTTTACTATTCGTTTCATCATTATTTATTCTGAATGTCCTCTATATTCTTGATGAGAATCGAGTAGGTCCCATTCTCATTCTGGATGAACTCTACCGATTCAGCATCTTCGTAAACATGGTTAGGGACCAAAAGCTCAATTCCGTTTGAAAGGGAGAGTTTTTGGTTTTCAAATTTCTTCAATTGGCGACTGGCATCAATCTCATCGAAGCGAACAGGATCCAGAATAGTCTCTTTCACCTGATCGACAAAACTGAGTCGGGCCGTTAAGTTGTTATCGAACAAATCATTGGCTAACTTTTCAGGTGACAGTTCATTCTCTTCTTTGAGTTGGTTGAAAATTGCTGATTTGACCTTGGATTGAAACTGAAAATCATCTTGTTGGAAGTTCTCAGCAATCCGTTGGGCCGTTTTTTCGATTTCTTTGATCGATTTTTTAGGTGAAATCTTAGGTTGCTCCTGCAGGAGATTCTCAGAGAAATAGTTCAAAAACGCTCCATTGTACTTGATTCGTTTTTCGATCAAATGGTATTTTCGACTTTGTAAGTTGATCACCAAAGCCTCGTCTGCACCTGTTCCAAAACCAGGTAAGTTATTCTGAGTCAGCTTGATAGGGTTGTCCACTTCACCACCTAGATGGATCAAAGTTTCTCGTAAAGCAATCCGAAGAAAGGCAAAGTGGTCGACTCCTTCTTTTGAGAATTGGATGAACACCAAATCGTTGGTCTTTTGATTTTCAGAGACGACGAATTCTTCTTTCCAGCGATTGGCCACGGCTACTGATGTTTCTAGGAGATCATTCGTGATCATCTCAAGAAATGGATTGTCTTCCTCAAAAATACCAGTCTTAGCCTCATCGGAATAGACCCGCTCAATCTTTTTGCGCAAGTATTCCTCAATTTTTGGTGTGATATTGAGGAATTTGTCCGCTAGATAAAGATCAGTATCATCTGGGCTAAATTGATGAATGATGGCTTTTTTTACGTAAATATCCATAAGATGGTTTAGTACTCATAAAGTGGGAAGGCATCCGTCAAGGCTTTGACTTGGCCACGCACTTCTTCTAATACAGTTGGGTTATCTGCGTTTCAAGGTTTTGATCATCAGTTCAGCCACAGTACGGCTTTCCTCTACACCAAAACCACGAGCGGTGATGGCTGCTGCCCCAATTCGAATCCCACTAGTCTTAAATGGAGACAAGGTTTCGTAAGGAATGGAGTTCTTGTTGAGAGTAATGTTGACTTCATCTAACAAGTTTTGCGCCACTTTCCCATTTTCAACGACTTTAGTGACATCGACAAGGAAAAGGTGATTCTCAGTTCCGCCTGAAATGACACGGAAATCAGGATCTTGTAAAAAGACATCAGCCATGGCCTGACTGTTTTTAATCACGTTAGCGGCATATTCTTTAAAGGCTGGATCGAGGGCTTCTTTGAAAGCAACAGCTTTAGCTGCAACGACATGCTCTAGTGGTCCTCCTTGGATACCAGGGAAGATGGCAGAATTGATCTTTTTAGCCAAATCTTCATCATTTGTCAAAATCAAGCCACCACGTGGTCCACGAAGAGTCTTGTGAGTCGTCGTAGTCGTGATGTGAGCATAAGGAACTGGGCTTGGATGAAGACCTGCAGCGACCAAGCCGGCAATATGGGCCATATCGACCATGAGTTTGGCCCCCACTGCATCCGCAATCTCACGGAATTTTGAGAAGTCAATAATGTGGGAGTATGCTGAAGCACCTGCTACGATCAACTTTGGCTTCACTTCTTGGGCTTGTTTTAAGATGGCGTCAAAATCCAAGAGTTCTGTTTCTGGATCTACGCTATAAGATACAAAGTTATATGTTTGCCCTGAGAAGCTTACAGAAGCTCCGTGAGTTAAATGCCCACCTGCAGCCAGATCCATTCCCATAACAGTGTCTCCAGGCTCTATCAAAGCCATATAGGCAGCACAGTTGGCCTGACTACCTGAGTGGGGTTGGACATTGGCAAACTTAGCCCCAAAGATTTCCTTAGCGCGTTCGATGGCCAGGTTTTCGACGACGTCTACGACATCAGTCCCACCATAGTAACGACGACCCGGATAGCCTTCTGCGTATTTATTGGTCAGGATAGACCCTTGTGCAGCCATAACCGCCTTGGAGACCACGTTTTCAGAAGCGATCAACTCGATATTATTTTGCTGGCGCTCTTCCTCTTTTGCAATCGCATCCCATAAAGCAGCATCATAGGCTTTGTAATCTTCTTTGTCAAAAATCATAGGTCTTCTCCTTAAATAAATTTTATAAAACGTTTTTGTAGCTTATCACAGCTATAACCGACATGTTCGTAGAAGGCGTGAGCTTCGGTGCGATAATCTGCAGAATTCAAGCGAATAAAAGCGTACCCACGTTGATTGGCTTCTACTTCTAAACCTTGAAGCAAAGTTTTACCAATCCCTTTGCCTTGTTGACAGGGCAAAACGGCTAAGGCCAAAATATTAAAACCTGGATCCGAGTAAAGTGACTGGTAAACTTCTGCATGAATATAACCAAGCAGTTGTTGGGTCTCGCTATCTTCAAACCCAATGAAAAAATGATGTGGATCTTGGGATAATTTAGCTAGTTGCTGGCCCGTTTTCTCAGTAGAAAAACAGTAGCCTAATGCTTGCTTGTTAATCTGACACAAAGCTTCCACATCCGTTAATAAAAGGTTACGTAACATCTTCTTCCTCCTAAAAAGGAATCTCTGGCACACGCTCAAGAATCTCCGAACGTGTAATGGCCCCCTGACGCAATATTCGAGCTTTAGGACCCGTGAGGTCTAGAATAGTTGAATCCTGCCCAGTTAGAAAGCTATCGTCTTCAAGCCCTGTAACTCCATGACCAAGCTCCTTAAGAATTTGCTGGCACTGGGTTCCACTAGCTTTCCCTGAGAGATTGGCAGAAGGTCCGATCAAGGGACCTGTTTTACGAATTAATTCCAACGTCTTTGGATGGGCTGGCATGCGAAAGCCAACCGTAGTCATCCCGGAATTGATCCAAGCTGGAACCTTTTCATTAGCCTCAAGGATGATGGTTAAGGGTCCTGGTAAAAAGGTTGCGATTAGTTTTGATAGATAGGATGGTTGATTCTTCGAATAAAATCGAATTTCCTCTTCACTGGAAATATTTAGATTCATAGCCTTCTCGCGAGGGCGCTGTTTAGAGCATAGACCTGATCAACCGCTTCTTCATCCAAGGCCTTGGCAAAGAGTCCATAGACGGTTTCTGTCGGTAAGACAACTGCATGACCTGCTTCTAATTCTTTCTCAAATGGATCCATTGTCTACTACCACCATTCTATCTTGTCCAAATTGGTCTTTCCGCACGCGAACTCGTTTGTTGGGAAAAGCCTCTTGAAAGAGCTCTTTTACTTTCTTACCTTGCTTATAGCCGATTTCTAGATAGATTTTTCCATCTGGTGTTAATACACTCGGTGCTTGCTGAGCAATTTTTTCATAGATAGCATATCCATCACGGTCTGCAAAGAGAGCTAAGTGAGGTTCAGAGGCTAATACATTGGCTCCGACTTCATCTACATCATCATGAGAGATATAGGGAGGGTTGGACACAATCAGGTCATAGGGACCTGCTAGCTGATCTAGAACATCTGAAGACTTGAAGTCAACGACTGCTTCTAGTTGTTGGGCATTTCTTGAGCAAGCTCCAAAGCCTCTTCTGATACATCACTAGCTTGAACCTGCCAGTTAGGTCTAGCGAGCGCTAAGCTAATGGCAATGGCGCCACTACCTGTTCCTATATCCAGAACTCGTAGGGATTCCCCGTCGTTTTCTTCAAGAATGAGTGCAACCAATTCTTCCGTTTCAGGTCTAGGAATTAGCACGCGCTCATCAACTGTGAAAACATGGCCACAAAATTCTGCGCTCCCAATAATATACTGGGCAGGGACATGATGTTTCAACTGCTCAAAGATGGAATCAAGCAAGGCCTGATCCTCTGCTGCCACTTCTTTTTGCAAGGCAAGGACAAAGTCTGTAAAGGTCCAATTTTTTAAAGCACGATATGCGAAGGAGAGGCTTTCTGCTTCCTCTCCAACGGCTATTAATGCTTCTTCATACTGGGCTAATAATGGTCCCAACAACATTATTTGTTCAACTCTTCTAGTTTTTGTGTTTGATCATATAAGACCAAAGCATCGACCACTTCATCTAATTTACCAGATAAGATGGTATCCAATTTTTGAAGGGTCAAGCCAATCCGGTGATCGGTCACACGGTTTTGAGGGAAGTTGTAAGTCCGGATCCGCTCTGAACGGTCACCAGTACCAATAGTAGACTTCCGCTCAGCATCCTGCTCATCTTGGGCAATCTGAGCGAAGTGGTCAGCCACACGCGCACGGATGATCTTCATAGCTTTTTCACGGTTCTTCTGTTGCGTCCGTTCTTCCTGCATCTCTACCTTGATGTTGGTAGGCAAGTGGACGATACGGACGGCTGTTGCGACCTTGTTGACATTCTGTCCACCTGCACCAGATGCATGGTAGATATCGATCCGAAGGTCTTTTGGATCAATGTCGTACTCGACTTCTTCGATTTCTGGCATGACTAGAACGGTTGCTGTCGATGTATGGACACGACCTTGGCTTTCCGTCACAGGAACCCGTTGTACCCGGTGGGCACCTGATTCGTACTTAAGTTTTGAATAGACAGATTGACCAGATACCATGGCCACTACTTCTTTGATCCCACCAACGCCATTGTAGGAAGCTTCCATGACTTCAAAGCGCCAGCCTTGGCTTTCCGCATATTTTTGATACATCTGCAAGAGGTCACCAGCAAATAACTGGGCTTCGTCTCCTCCTGCTGCTCCACGGATTTCCAAGATAATGTTCTTGTCATCGTTTGGATCTTTTGGAAGAAGTAAGATCTTCAGTTTTTCTTCATACTCTTCTTTTTCAGCCTTGGCATCTTTGAGCTCTTGCTTGGCCATTTCTTCCAAATCTGCATCGCCACCTGATTCCTTGATCATTTCTTCAGCATCGACGATATTTTGAAGGACTTGTTTGTATTCTCGGTAAGCTGTCACCGTATCACGAGTGGAAGCCTCTTCTTTTGAAAGCTCCATAAAGCGTTTGGTATCAGAGACCACATCAGGGTCACTCAGTAATTCTCCTAACTCTTCGTATCGGTCTTCCACAGCTTGTAGTTGATCATAGATATTCATGTTTCCTCCTTAATTCTTGGTTGTTAGATCATAGATTGCTACAATTTCGTCTTCTATGACTTCGCCAGTTTCTTTAAATCCATAATGGAGATAGCAAGATCTCGCTTGACTATTTTCCGGTTCATAAGATAACCAAAGACTTGTTGCTTTTCCAGCTGGCTCTGTTCGAACAAAGTCAATGACTGCATCCATAGTTGGTTTAAAATAGCCTAAACCTTGAAATCGCTTATCTATCATAAAACGAAATAACAAGTAGTTCCCCTTGCTGATCCCAATTTTCCGGTCATAGGCAATCATAACAAAACCAACTAATACTTCCTTATCATAAATTGCTAAGGGAGCTATAAAATCACCATTTTTATCATATACATAGGCTTCAGCTAAACTAATGGAATTGGATGCAATAAAATTCCTTTGGTTTGGATGAACTTCTAGATTTAAAACGTCAAAATAATTCTCTATTGTAATATCTTTTAAACAAATAGACATTATTAGCCTCTCTAAAACGTTCTAGACGCTTTCAGTTGGTATGTCTGGATTAAAATAATGCTTGCGACAAACAGAGATATAGGTCTCATGCCCACCAATCTGGATTTGTTCTCCATCGTAGACGGGTTTGCCCGCTTGAGTGCGCAAGACCATGGTCGCTTTACGAGAACAGTATTGGCAGATGGTCTTGATCTCTTCGATCTTGTCCGCTAGCAACAGCAAATGTTCAGAACCCTCAAAGAGTTCGTTTCGGAAATCATTTTTGAGGCCAAAAGCCATGACGGGCACATCCAGTTCATCTACAACCCTTGCCAAGTCATAAACGTGATGGCGTTTGAGAAACTGAGCTTCATCGACCAAGACGCAGTAGGGTTTTTCTTCTAGCCCTTGGATATAACCGAAGATATCTGTATCGTCTTCAATTGCGATGGCTTCCCGTTTCATACCAATCCGGCTAGAGACTACTCCAAAACCATCACGTGTATCGATGGCAGAAGTCATGATGACCACGCCTTTGCCTTGTTCTTCATAATTATGGGCTACCTTCAAAATTTCGATGGTTTTACCTGAGTTCATCGTCCCATATTTATAATATAATTGTGCCATTTTCCTTCTGTTCTCTCTAAAAAGTGTTTCATTATATTTTTACCATATTTTTGCCCAGCTTTGTATCCCAAAATGTGATAAAATAGACTTAAGATTTATAGAGGAGGTGGCGCAATGCCATTTGTACGTATTGATTTATTCGAAGGGCGCACCTTGGAACAAAAGAAAGCTTTGGCCAAGGAAGTAACCGAGGCTGTCGTTCGGAATACAGGTGCACCCCAATCTGCTGTCCATGTCATTATCAATGATATGCCTGAAGGAACCTACTTCCCTCAAGGTGAGATGCGCACTAAATAAGAGAGTGGGACAGAAATCGATAATTCGTTAGAATTCGATTTCGTCGTCCCACCTCCGCACAGTTGAGTAGGGCTGTAAAAGCTGATGAAATCAGCGTAGTAGAGCCCACTCAACCACTGCGTTTTGCTCGATAATCCAAAGACAATTGAGAGGCTAGGACTTTTGTCCCAGCCTCTTTTAGGAAATTTTGTATTTCTTTTGAATCTGCCATAGTCTCATCTGGTAACAAATACCACTAACGACAATGCTCGAAATTAAGCCAATCCAGTAGGCATACGGACCTAGGTTAGTGACGTGGTCCAAAAAGATCCCCAATGGAATAGAGACACACCAGTAACTAAAGACACCAAGTAAGAAGGGAACGGTAGTATCCTTGTAACCCCGAAGAATCCCTTGAATCGGTGCTGCGACCGTATCCGCTATTTGGAAACAGGAGGCTATAGGTCATAAAGATGGCTGTCTGGTGGATAAATTTCGGATCAGTTCCATAGAGACCCGCCACTTGATAGCGATACAGATAGAGGAAAGTAAGGGTAAAGAAGGCAAATCCAAAGGCTGTCCAGCGTCCGATCCGACAATATTGACGAACGACATCGGGACGACCAGCCCCAATCTCGTAGGAAACGATAATGGCCATGGTATTGGAGATGCTAGCTGGGAAAGCGTACATAAGGGTTGAGAAGTTCATGGCCGACTGGTGACTGGCAATAGTCATAGATGGGAATTTAGCCATGAGCAAGCCGACTACAGAGAAGATAATCACTTCAGCAAATACAATCCCTCCAATCGGTAAGCCCAATCGAATCGTCTCTTTCATCTCTTTGAGGTTGAGAGGTTGAATCTTCCATAGTTGGTAGATAGCTACTTTAGGGTGCTTAAAGAGGATCAAAAAAGCAATGATGAGGAGGACCCAGTAGGCCAAGGATGTCCCTAGTCCCGCTCCTGCTCCTCCTAGCTCAGGTAGACCAAAAGCTCCATAGATCAACATGTAGTTAAAACTAGCGTTTAAAGGCAATAAGAGGAGCATGAGGTACATGGACAAGCGAGTGAGCCCCAAGGTATCCAGCAAGGAACGGACCACACTAAAGAGTAAAAGAGGCAAAATTCCTAGAGATAGAAAGGCTAAATAATGGGTCGCAATCCCAGCTACGACACTTTCTAAACCGATTTTTCTTAAGACAATCGGTGCAATCAGCAAGACAAAAGCGATCAAGAGGACAGCCATCATAAAAGAGAGATAAATGAATTGATAAAAATCAGAAGCAATTCGTTTTTTTATTCCCCTGCCCTAAATGATGACCGATAATTGGTGTTAAAGCTGACACAATCCCCGTTAAAAAGGTAAAAAAGGGATTCCAAAGACTAGTGGCAGTCGAAACTCCAGCTAAGTCCAAGGTATTGTATTGTCCTGTCATGGCTGTATCAACAAAACTAGCAGAGTAGTTAGCAAGTTGATAGACCAGGAGAGGGATAAATAGACTGACAAATAAGCGCAAGCGCTCTTTAAAATGATGGGTTAAATACATGGTAGGACTCTCTTCTTATCAAGTTAAAATTTTCTCTTACCACTCTACTATATGTCTCCTTAAATGTCAAAAAAATTAAAAAACTGAAGATCTAACAGATCCTCAGTTTATTTAAATTATTTTTTGTTACGGTTCAAGATGGCGTTGAGAATAATTGCCAATACGCTGGCAACAACAATTCCGTTTGCAAAGAACATTTTTAAAAGGCACTTGGTAGACCATTAAAGAGGGTGCTGTTGTTTAACCCTACTCCCTGCTGCGATTGATACAGCCGCGATGAGGAAATTGTGCTCATTGTGTTCAAAAATCAACACGCGCAAGGATTTGCATCCCTTGAATAGACACAAAACCAAACATGACCAACATAGCTCCACCAAGTACTGGACTTGGGATGATTTGCGCCAAAGCTCCAAACTTAGGCAGGAGACCGAGAAGAACGAGGAAACCAGCCGCGTAGTAGATTGGAAGACGGGTCTTGATACCAGATAATTTCACCAAGCCGACGTTTTGTGAGAACCCTGTGTATGGGGAAGGTATTGAAGATACCGCCGAGAAGGACAGCCAATCCCTTCGGCACGGTAGCCATTGCGGAGGCGCGTGCTATCAATTGGATCTTTTGTAATATCTGAAAGGGCAAGATAGACACCAGTCGATTCGACCATGGAAACAGTTGCGATGATACACATCATGACGATTGAAGTGATTTCAAACTTAGGAGCTCCAAAGAAGAATGGCGTTGGGACATGAAGGACTGGAGCTTGTTCTACAGGAGTGAAGTCTACCAAGCCCATAGAAGCTGCGATAGCTGTTCCTACAATCAACCCAATCAAAATAGAAATAGATTTGATAAAGCCTGTTGTATAGATGTTGACTACAAGAATGATGAGAATGGTAATCACGGCCAAATCAAACTTTGAACCGTTGGTTCTTCAGCATTGTTTCCCATATTCCCAATCGCAACTGGAATCAAGGTCAAACCAATGGTCGTAATGACAGATCCTGTCACAATGGATGGGAAGAGGTTGGCAATTTTCGAGAAGAATCCTGAGACCAGAACCACGTAAATCCCTGAAACAATCAAGGCACCAAACATGGCCCCACTACCATGGCTAGCCCCAATCATGCTAAGAGGTGCTACAGACTGGAAGGCCACCCCAAGGACGACTGGAAGACCAATCCCGAAATGTTTGTTTAACTGCAATTGCAGGAAGGTGGCTACCCCACACATAAAGATATCTGTAGAGATGAGATAGGTTAGTTGCTGGGCATTATATCCCAAAGCGCCCGCAATCATAATCGGTACTAGAATAGAACCCGAATACATGGCTAATAGGTGTTGCAAGCCTAGAATGGCTGCCTGTGAATGGTTTTCCTGTTTTTGCATTAGATGTCTGCCTCCTTAAATACAACCTGACCATTTTCGAAACGGTCCAAACGAGCAAGTGAAACAACTGGGTAGCCGAGTTCTTCTAGCAGTCCACGGCCATCTTGGAAGGATTTCTCAATGGCGATACCGACGGCTTCTACACTCGCACCAGCTTGTTCGATAATCTGGATCAAGCCCTTAGCTGCTTGGCCATTTGCCAGAAAGTCATCAACGATTAAGACGCGATCATCTGGTGTTAAACTTGCTAGCAATGGAAACCGTACTGGTCACTTGCTTGGTAAAGGAATAGACTTCTGCTGTCAAAATCCCTTCATTCATGGTAATATTCTTGGCTTTTTTAGCAAAGATCATGGGAAGTTCCAAAGCTTCTGCCACATAGAGGGCAGGAGCGATTCCGGAAGCTTCAATGGTCACAACCTTGGTCAGACCAGCATCTTTAAACCGGTCCGCAAAAGCCTTCCCAATTTCTTTCATCAACTGGAAATCCACTTGATGGGTCAAGAAGGAATCGACCTTGAGGATATTCTCTCCCAAGACATATCCGTCTTTCAATATACGTTCTTCTAATAATTTCATGTTTTCTCCTAAACAGTATGGAACAAAAAATAGAGACTTACCAAGTAAGCCTCTACAGAATCCAAGTATCCCCGGATCAATCTAAGACTTACTTATTGTTAGGTGTTCCGGCACCTTGTAGAGACCTTGCGCCAATCCGCAAGATAAATAAGTAATTGTAGTTTTAATGAGAGTCACCATTCCAGATAGAATTCTTTACGATGACATAATCGACATGCTTGAGATCAGCAACCTTGCGACCCCCAGCATAGGAAATAGAACTTTGCAAGTCTTGCTCCATCTCTGTCAAGGTATCTTGCAGATGACCTTTGGCTGGTAGAAGGATTTTCTTACCTTCAACATTTTTATAGGCCCCTTTTTGGTACTCTGAAGCAGATCCATAATACTCTTTAAAGGCTTGCCCGTCGACTTCAACAGTCTTCCCTGGACTTTCAATGTGACCTGCAAAGAGAGAACCGATCATGACCATGCTAGCACCAAAACGAATGGATTTCGCAATATCTCCATGGGTCCGAATTCCACCATCTGCAATAATCGGCTTGCGAGCTGCTTTTGAACACCAACGAAGGGCAGCTAACTGCCAACCGCCAGTACCAAAGCCAGTCTTCACTTTGGTAATGCAGACCTTACCAGGTCCGATCCCGACCTTAGTAGCATCTGCTCCAGCGTTTTCCAACTCACGAACAGCTTCTGGAGTTCCGACATTTCCTGCGATGACAAAGGTATCTGGTAATTCCTTCTTGATATGCTGGATCATTTGGATGACGCTATCTGAGTGTCCGTGAGCGATATCGATGGTGATGTATTCTGGTGCGTCGTCCTTGAGTTGAGTCACAAAGTCGTACTCATAGTCTTTTACTCCAACTGAAATGGAAGCAATTAAGCCCTGATCGTGCATACGTTTGATAAAGGGAATGCGACCAGCTTCGTCAAAGCGGTGCATAATGTAAAAATATCCCCCTTTAGCCAGTTGTTCGGCCACATCCTCATCCAGGATAGTCTGCATGTTGGCAGGTACCACTGGTAGCTTGAAGGTGTGCTTACCAAACTGAACGGTCGTGTCAGCTTCTGCACGACTTTTGATAATACACTTGTTAGGGATTAATTGAATATCTTCGTAATCAAAGATAGGAAATTCGTTTAACATACGGATTGGAATCTCGTTTCTAAATTTTAAATCGTGATGCGTCATCACTTCGTCTTCCGACGTTTCCATTCAAGATTATAGCAAAGATACGGAGCCGATTCAATTAGAATGCTGATTATTGAATTAATGTTCGGAAATTACTAGACAATTAGTTAGAGCAACTTCTATATATGAGTTATTTATGAACAAATCTGAAGCCAATTGATGATTTCTTTGCTGACAAGATTAGGAACGGCTGTATAAAAATCGTGACCGAGATCCTTTAAGAGTACCTTCTTGATAGAAGGGTCCAAATTTTCAAGTGCTCTAGTTCTCCAATCAGGGCTCTTCTTCGTATTTAGGTCCGATGAATAAGGCCTTGGTATCTATTAGTGGAGCTTGAAAAGATCGGAGCTCTCGTCTGAGTCTCAGCAGGGAAAGAACGGCTTGTGGATCCAAATCCAGTTCATAATGATGAAGGTCAGGATTCCAACGATAACTGGATTGGATGGCCTTTATAGCGGCTTGCGAAGGATTGTCAGTATCTCCAAGTTCACTTGCAACTGCTTCCTCTAGAGATGAAAATACCTGTTGCTTCAGATAGAGCGATTGTCTCTTCAATTTCCTGTTCTAGTGGTAAGATCTGGTCCATATCAAGATAGCCACCATCTAGCAGAACCAGGTGAGTAATTTGTTGACATTTTGGATGCTAGGTATCGAGCCAAATCTCCACCCTAGTGAATGGGCAATGATACAAGTATTTTTCATTAGAATCGCATGGGCTTCAAACCAATCTACTAAATCTTTTGCAGATTCCAGTTTTACCTTATAGGGATTTAGATAGGTGATGGGGAAAAGGAAAGTAGGAAGCAAATTCGCTCATATGATTTTTTTCGTTACTTCGAGACCTCCGATAAAGTAAAACTTCATTCTTTCACCTCTATTTCCTTAATGATTCTGGCTGGATTACCAGCCAGAACCACATTATCCCCGAAGGATTTGGTCACCACTGCACCAGCTCCAACGACAACATTATCGCCTAAGGTAACGCCTGGAAGGATGATAGCTCCACCACCCTGCCCAGAAGTTGTCTCCAATCGTTATCGGAGCTCCATATTCTTTTTCCTGAATTCCGCTCATCTGGATCTAGAGGGATGTAGAGGTGTGAGGAAATTGGCAATTGGGGACCCAATCATGGCGTTCTTTCCAATCCTGATCGGGCAGACATCCAGCATAGTTAGGTTCCAGTTGGCATAAAAGTTCTCTCCCAAGTGGATATTGACCCCATAGTCACAAGCCAAGAAGGGGTGCAAGGATAGATTTTCTCCAGTAGATCCGAACCAACTTTTTATAAGTTGACTCCGCTTCTCACCGTCTGCTTCTTGGTTAAAGGCAAATTGCTTTGTCCGAGCTTCTTGGGCTAACTTCCTCAATTCTGGATCCATGGGACTGTAGAAACTCGCCAGTAATCATCTTTTCATATTCATTTTTCATAATCTTCTCCCGTCTGATAGTAAAAAACCACTCATAGTGAGTGGGCTTGTTTATCTATTAATGGTACATCAGGTAGCCATCGAAGAGCTCAAATATTTTTCCTATCGCTCGGAAAACAAGAGCCGCAACAAGGGCAAGCAGCAAGAAGTAAGCTACAGCAAAAATCACACTAATGATCATCATGACACACTCCTATTTAATGTACTTTTTCCACCCTCTATTATACTCCTGGCTTATTTTAGATTCAAGGAAAACGCTATCAAAATTTGATTTGTTTTCAATTTGTAATTTACAAAAATTTTCAGACGGTTCAAAAATAATAAAAAGCAGGATTCTTACTCAGATATCGTTTTAACTATCTACTCCTGCTTTTTTACTATTATTGAAAATGAAAGAAAAAAAGATAATTCTGTCAGAAAATATTATGAAAAGTAAGCTATTATTCTTCGAGCTTATCAGTCTTTTCTTTCTCCTCTTCTTTTTCAGTAGCGCCATTGTTGACGGCTGACTTGAATTCAGAAAACATTTTTCCAAGCGAGTGTCCTAACTCAGGCAAACGCTTTGGTCCAAAGATTAAGAGGGCTCCCAGGATAATAATAATCAGGCCTGGTGCACCGATATCACGTAAAATTCCCATATTTATCTCCTTTTTTGTATACGGTTATAGATGATGCGACTGATGCTCAGACTCACTTCGTAAAGCAAAATCAGAGGCACGGTCATAGCTAGATCACTGATAAAATCAGCAGGGGTCAGGATGACGGCTAGTACCAGCAATAGGAAGTAGGCTATCCGCCGATAGCGACTTAACCAGTCTGGCGTTAAGATATGAATCGAGGTCAAAAAGGCTACAAGGACCGGCAATTCAAACAAGACCCCCAAAGGAACGGTCGTATGAAAGATGAAGGCCAAGTAGTTCTGTGCCGTTAACTGAATTGTAAACTGTCCTTGTCCTAATGTTAAGAGCACCTCTAAGATAGCTGGACTAACCAGATAATAGCCGAAGACCAAGCCTAGCAAGAAACAAATCAAACTGGCTGGCACATAGAGCAGAATAGCTCCTGCTTCTCCTTTTCTCAAAGCTGGCTTTACAAATTGCCAGACTTGAAAGAGGGTGAAGGGCAAGGTAATAGTAAAAGCCATTAAAGCTGCCAATTGCAGGTAGATGCTTAAAATGTCATTAGGGCCAAGAACCAAGAGTTTTTCTCGAAAACCAGCCGTCAAATAGGCATAAAGCTGATCTGAAAACAAGAGGGCTCCGCAAAAGACAAGGAAAAAACAAAGGATACAAGCGATGAAGCGTCGTCTAAACTCGCTTAAATGCTCTACAATAGTGAGCCTTCTATCTTCATTTTTCATCTTGCTTCACCGTCACAATCACGATAATAAGAACGAATAGAACTTGGCAAGCAAGAACTTCCCAGCTTGGATAGATCCCCGCCCAATCGATGGTCGGGAAATTACTCAAAATATGATTGGGAAGCATATTGGTTAATTGGAGCGCGTGTAGGCTCACTCCTAGCATCTTAAAGGCCAGTGCATAAATCATCCAAGTCAAGAGGAAGAAAATCTTATGTGGCTTGACTAGATGACTTGCCTTTGTCATAAGAATGGCGAGAATCGCTAAAACTGCAAGAGCCAAGCCGATCCCTAGGAAGAAATCAAAGGAGCGAATGCGAGGGAGGATTCCCACATAGAAGAGAATGGTCTCAGCTCCCTCACGGAAGACAGCTAAGAAACTGAGGGCAAACATGGTAATGAAACTTCCAGTTGCTGTCACAGCCTTCATCTGACTTTCCATAAATTGGTTCCATTTTTTTACAGAGGACTTGCGATGCAGCCAAATCCCAATGATCATCATCATCCCTACTGCGATAATTCCTACCGCTCCCTCGATCACCTCGCGGTTAGAAGCCGAGGTCACAGCTGGGAATAAGAATTGAAGAGCGACTGCAATGGCTGCACTGGCTAGGATACCTAGAAGAGCCCCTGCATAAACCCATTTCAAGCCTTTGGTCAATTTAGCTGACTTGAGAACTGTCACCAAGGCCATGACAATCAAAAGTGCTTCGACTCCCTCGCGTAAGAGGATCAACATAGCGTCAACCGCCGAATAGGATGCGGTAGTATCAATAGCAGATAGATCACTAATCAGAGCTTCCAGTTGCTTTTGATACTTGCTTTCATTTCCCTTGACCATGATGACAGGACTTTGACTTTCCACCCGAGTATAGAGACCAGGATTGGTCGTGCTGACATCGCCCTCGATCGTTGGCCAAATGGTAATGAACTCCTTCATGACTTGACTAGCTTTGCTAGTCTCATTGGCTTGGAAGAGACTAAGAGCTTTCTTGAGGAGCTTAATTCCGTCTGAAAGGGTCAGATTGGAGCTTGTTTCCTCAATCTTTTCCCCACTGATAAATTGATCCAGCACATTCTTTAGGTCATTGTAAGAAGATTGGATGGAGTCAAAGTTTGTAGGCTCCGTTTCGATCGCACTTCTCAAGAAGGAGATAGCTGTTTCTACTTTTCCATAGTAAGCCGTACTATGATCTCTGACAACCGCTTCATTCCGAGTCCAGGTGTTGTTTAAATCGGCATAAGCCTTTCGTGTTGTCTGGAGATCTTTTGCTGTGATCGCCTCTTGAAGCTTCTCAAAGTAAGGCTGCAAGCGAGTTTCTAGCTTCTCCTTTTCAGCATCCAGATCGACTGGATTTTGCTCTTTTTCAAAGGCTAGCAAGGAAGTGGAGACAGTCACCAATTGCTTTTCTGTGATCTCGCCTTCCAAGTCCAGACTTTTCTGGACTTCTTTTCCTGCCTTGGAATCATGATTGGCTTTCTTCAGAAACTCTTCTTTTATCTCTGCGACAAGAGTGTGAGCCTTTTCTTGATCCTTATTCTGAACTGCTGTCGTTGCATCGGTGATTTTGATAAAGAGATCACTATAAGACTCAGCTTGGACAGGGGTGACGATGAAAAAGAGACAGGCTACTAGGACGACTATCAATTTATTCAAATAAGTCTTGACCAATGTATCCTCCTTCCTTCACACCTCCGAAGCAGGCAAAGAGGCCACTGCCAATATGGGTCACATATTCATTCATCTTATCGTCTGCCCCAAGATTGGTTTGGATTTTCACAAAGCTGTCTGGATCCTTTTGAAAGGCAATAAAAAGCAATCCTGCATCAAACTGCCCCGTTTTCGGATCAATCCCATCAGAGTAAGAATAAGAGCGTCGCAAAATTGGCAGATCCACTTCTTTGGCCAAACGGACATGTGAGTCAACTGGTAAGAGGGAGAGGTCCACTTCGTCAAACTCGTTTTGCTTTCCAAATGGTGCGCCACTTTCTTTATAGCGTCCAAAGGTATTTTCTTGCTCCTGCAGGTTGGTCCGGTCCCAGGTCTCTAGGTGCATGATAATCCTGCGGACAGCCATATAAGAGCCGTTTTTCATCCAGTCTTGACTATCAGCCCAGACCACCTTATCAAAATCTTTCTCCGTTGTGACGTTAGCAGTACCATCCTTAAAGCCAAAAAGGTTCCTTGGAGTTTCCATACGATCCCCAATAGCAGCAAATCCTGATTGGCTCCACTTCATGGTCACCTTGTTCCGGCCTTTACGGATCAGATTGCGGACAGCATGAAAGGCCACCTGCTCATCATCTGCACATGCTTGGATAACGATATCACCACCCGTATACTGCTCTCTCAACTGTTCCTTAGGAAAAGCTGGAAGATCCCGGAAGAGTTTGGGACGCTTCTTCTCAAGGCCTAGTTTGGTCAAAAAGCTAGCCGAAACACCAAAGGTTAGGGTGAGGCGGTAAGGATTTAGTCCGACTGTTTCCCCAGTGTCACTTGGTGGCAAGAGAGCGTTGGAACCATCCTTTTTGACCAGTTCGCCATTGACTAATTTCTGGCTATAATCTGTCCATTCTTTAAACAACTGAATCAATTCGTTTTTATCTGTCGTCCGGAGATCGAGCACCACAAAATAGATATTCTTCTGCATGGGGGTTGTAATCCCTGCCTGGTGCTTGCCATAAAAACTAATTTCTTCTTGACCGTCTGCGATATTCCTGGAGCCGTGCTCCTTATTAGCGAAAAAAGCAGAAGCACCGGAGAGACCAAGTGCTAAGCCTGCTCCCCCAATACCTGCTTTTTTCAGAAATTCGCGACGATCCATCTTCTTTTCAAAAAAATTTTCGTCTTTTGTCATCGTTATTTACCGTTTAAAATGATTCCCATTTGAGAGAGAGGTTCTCCCAATTTTGTAACTGCTTCTGCTAGTTCTTTGGTATCTTTTTCTGTTAGATCAGTATATGATTTATAGTTAGATTCATCCGTCATATGTTTGTCTAACAAGTCATTCACCGCCTTGAATTCTGTTTCAAGGGTTTTCACTAGCTTGGCATCCTTCTTTTCAATAAGAGGTTTGAAGAGAGCAAAGATCTTTTCAGCCCCTTCGATATTGGCACGGAAGTCATAGAGATCTGTATGAGAGAAAATTTCTTCTTCCCCAGTGATCTTTTGTGTCGCCACTTCATTCAAGAGGTCAACCGCCCCTGTCAACATCAAATCTGGGGTCACTTCTACTGTCGCAATCTTAGCTTTTAACTCTTTGATATCATTTACCAATTGTTCTGCATATTTTACAGTGCCTTCGGTTGTATTTTCTTCCCACAAGATGCGTTCGATACGGTGGAAGCCTGACCAACCTTCTTCAGATTTGTTTTCGTCGACGTAGTCAACAAGTCGGAAGTCAATCTTGACATCAGATTCTCCGAAACTTTCAGCGATCGGTTCAGAGCGTTCATAGGACATCCGAATCAATGGATAGACCTTCTTTGCTTCTTCTAAATCACCACTTTTGAGGACTCTTTGAAATTCCTCTGTATCTTTTAACAATTGATCGATTTGTGCTTGCACAAACTCCTTGTATTCACTTGTCGCTTGATCCAAGGCTTTTTGGTCATCTTTGGACAATTTCACTGTCGAAGAAGAACTGTTTGTAGTTGTATTTTTTGAAGATGTATTGGCACAGCCTGCTAATAAAGCGACTGATAAGAGTGCTAGTGCAAGTTTTTTCATGAGTCTTTTCTCCTGGATTCGTTTTTTACGTGGTCTATTATAGCAAAGAATTTTCTCATTTTTCAACAATTGTCAGAAAACTTTAATAAAATGGATTAGAGGAGTAATTCTTTCACCCGACCGATGTCTGTCTCTTTTACTACCAGGTAGATGCTATCTCCTAGATAGAGGCGGGTGCTACCATGTACTGTACTATTTTTGCCATTATGCTGATGAGTTGTGATTAGGAGGTCTCTCGGTAGGTCTAAATCTCGAACCTGACGGCCTGCTATTTTCTCTGATACTGGAATTTCGATCAGGGTTAAGACATCTGAACCGCTGGTCATTTCAGGCATCAATTGTTCTAGCATAGCTTCGTAGACAGGGGCACCTTTTACTAGATCCATGGTAATGTATGCTGTCAAAGTCACTAAGCCAATCGGCATCAAGGTTCGAATATCTCCTACCATTTCGGTCACTAGAATCATTGCCGTTAAGGGCGCTTTCGAAATGGCACTGAAATAACCACTCATTCCCAAAATAACAAACAAGGGCAGTTGATTTGGCTGAATGAGACCAAACTGCAATAACACTGCAGCAACCAAGGCTCCTAAGACAGAGCCAAGAGCTAGAATCGGAAGAAAGATGCCACCAGGAAGACCACTACCGTAACTGATCATACTCCAGATAAAACGAATAGCAAAATAAAGGAACAAGGTCTGTACGCTAAGAGGAATGTGGGCTAGGTCTAAAACTAAGTGGTGACCACCCCCCAGTAGATGAGGGAAATAGAAACCAATTGGTAGAATCAAAAGAAAGGCAAAGATGGAACGATAAGGAGCTGTTACATGAAGCAAGTTGCCAAGTTTTTCATAGACACGTCCAATGTTTAAAACAGCTATTTCATAGAGATAGCCAGATAGTCCGAGAAAAATACCCATGGCAAGAAAAATCCAATAGCTGGATAAATCGATATGGGGGATGTGATCAGGCATGTTTAAAATAGGAGTTTGACCGAAAACGTTGAGAGAGACAAAGTTGGCGACCAAACTAGCAGCCAAGGTAGATACCCAGAAGACTCGAGAAAAGTGATGATAAACTTCTTCTACTACAAAGAGAAGACCCGCAATCGGAGCGTTGAAAGCTGCTGCCAAACCTGCTGCAGACCCACTTGCAATCAAGGCCCTTTCTTCTACTGGACTAAGAGCAAGTTTTTTAGCCAAGCCCTTTCCTCCCATGGCACCCAATTGGATACTAGGCCCTTCACGTCCTAACATCAAGCCACTGGCGATCGCTAAGATCCCTAAAATGTATTTTCTGCCAGAGAGTTGACCACCAGTCAATTTGAAGGAGCCCTTTCAATTCTGCCTCAACTTGAGGAATTCCGGAACCTTTTACGTTTGAATTCTTTTTGATGAATTGACAAGCTAATAGGATGATACAAAGATAGAGTATAAGGATGGCGGCCCAATTGAGAGGGGAATGGTCTAGATTTTTATAGAGCTGCTGTACAAAATTGAAAAGGTGCTCGATGAAGAAACGGAAGCTAGAAACAATAGCTCCGACAACTACTCCTACCAAAGCTCCCCTAGCAACCTGTGACAAAATAGATTTCGAAGTTGACTGAAATTCTTTTTGGATTTGCTGACTTTGTTTCATAAATTTTCTTAAACTCCAAGATTGATTGTCTTTATTATACTATTTTTCGCAGCTCCTGAGTATGAGATCATCAAAAAAAAACGCTCGAATGAGCGTTTTTTGGACAACATTATTTAGCAGTAAGTGCTGCCATTGTGATGTAGTTGTATGGTTTATTGAAGTGTGGCAAGAAGAACAAATCTGTCAAAGCCAATTTTTCAATCGTAACGTGTTCTTGAATAGCAAGTGAGAACATGTGAATTCCCATGCTGATTGCTGAATCACGTGATACCATTTGGGCACCAAGAATTTCACGGCTGTCTTTATCAAAGACAATCTTGATAGCTACTTCATGGTTATCATGCTTCATAAATTCTGGTTTTTGAAGATCATTGAAGCCAGTTTCAGTTGCATTATAGCCTGCAGCTTTTGCTTTTTCAAGTGTCAAACCAGTTGAAACCATGTGAAGACCATAGATAGAAATACCATTTGATCCTTGAACACCAATTCCTTCAAGCTCATGTCCGCAAGCGTTATAAGCACCTACGATACCAGTACGTACAGCATTTGATGCAAGTGCGATGTAGCTAGTGTCTTTACGAGCATTGTCATAAACAGTCGCACAGTCACCTACAGCGAATACACCTGGGATAGAAGTTTCTTGTTTCTTATCTACAAGGAAGGCACCGTTGCGGAAGAGTTCGATCTTACCATCAGCAAGCGCTGTGTTTGGACGGAAACCAACTGCAAGGACAACCATATCTACATCAAATGTTTCTTTGTCAGTGATCAAGCGTTCAACTTTTCCTTCACCTTCGATAGCTTTAACAGTTTGACCAAGTGCCAAACGGATGTTGTGGTCTTCCAAGTTTTTAGCCATCATTTGTGTGAAGTCTTTGTCATAGTATCCGTTCAATACAGTGTCAACGATATCAACAAGTACCACTTCTTTTCCAAGACGTTCGAAAGCTTCAGCAAGCTCAACACCGATGTAACCACCACCGACAACAGCGATACGCTCAAGGTGTTTGCTCTTGTCAGCAAGTTTGTTGATAACTTCTTCTGCGTTTTGGTATAATTTAACGAATTGAACATTTTCAAGAGTTGCTTTGAATTCACGGTTACCTTTAACAATTTCAACACCTTCGATTGGTGGCAAGATTGGAGTTGAACCAGTTGCGAAGATCAATTTCATATGATTCTTTGTGTTCTTTACCTTCGACTTCTGCAGTCACAACTTTGTTGTCGTAATCAATTGAAAGAACTGGTGAGTTCATGTAAACTTTAGCGCCTTTAGCTTCTAATTTTTCTTTATCAGAATAGAACAAGCCTTCAGGTCCATCAATTTGTTCACCAATCCAAAGAGCCATTCCGCATCCAAGGAATGAGATGTTTGAGTTTTGGTCAAAAACAACGATTTCATTTTCGTTTCCAAAATTATCCAACATTGTGTTGATACATGCAGTTCCAGCGTGGTTAGCACCCACAACTACGATTTTACTCATAGAAATAATCCTACCTTTAATTTTATTTACCATACAATTATAACATGAAAATGGTATCGTTTCCAATTTTTTTGCTTACAGTTTGTGATAATATTTTCAATTCTATTTTCATAAGTTCTGAAAAATGTCAATAAATTTGCTCGGGGGGATTGTGAAATGGCTTTCTTTTTGTTAAACTTGAAGTAGGTGAATATTGGAAAGGTGGTTTACTATTTGTGGAACTAACTAGTCGATCCGAACGCCTAATGGGCTCCACCATAACCGTTTCGATTTCTCATCAACAAGCTGACCAAATACTGGCAGATTGCTTTAGTCTCCTGCGATCCTATGAGCATCGCTTTAGTGCTAATGACCCTTCTTCTGAATTGATGGAGGTCAATCAAAAGGCTGGCATTGAACCCGTAGAGGTTCATCCTGATCTTTTTTCATTGATTGCTCTAGGAACCAGACATAGTCAAGCGCAAGGAAGTCATTTAAACATTGCGATTGGTCCACTTGTCCAAACTTGGAGAATTGGTTTCTCTGATGCTAGGAAACCTGATCAAGTGGAAATTGAACAAGCCCTAACAGTCATCGACTCTCATCAGATTTGCTTGGATCCGGATCAACAAACTGTTTTTCTCAAAAGAAAAGGGATGAAAATTGATCTAGGTGCTTTAGCAAAGGGATTTAGTGCTGATTTACTAGCTAACTATCTCAGGAGTCAGGGGATTGAACAGGCTTTAATTGATTTGGGGGGCAATATTCTTACCATCGGTCAAAACCCTGTCAGTCATCGCCCTTGGAGAATTGGGATTCAAGATCCTCAGCTTCCAAGAGGAGAACATTTACTGGTTCTATCTGTAACAGATAAGTCCGTCGTGACGTCAGGTACTTATGTTCGTCACCTCGAGGTTGACGGCCAGTCCTTCCATCATATTTTTGATCCCCAAACCGGCTATCCTGTCGAAACGGAACTGGCAAGTCTCACGATTATTTCTGATCGATCAGTTGACGGAGAGATTTGGACCACCCGCTTGTTCGGTGAAGAACCGAGCAACATTTTAAACATTGTTGAAACCTTACCTGGCATGGATGCTATTCTAGTCTATCAGTCAGGTCGCCTCGCCTATACTAGTGGGCTTCATGATTATTTGTAATTTTAATTTCAGAAAGGAATTTCCATGACAAAACTTATTGCGATCGTTGGAACAAACTCCAAACGTTCAACAAACCGCCAACTACTTCAATACATGCAAAAGCATTTTGCTGATAAGGCAGAGATTGAATTGGTTGAGATTAAAGATATCCCTGTCTTCAACAAGCCAGCCAACAAACAAGTCCCTGAGACTATTTTAGAGATTGCTACGAAAATTGAGGAAGCTGATGGTGTTATCATTGGTACACCGGAATATGATCATTCCATCCCTGCTGTCTTGATGAGTGCACTTGCTTGGCTATCTTATGGCATCTACCCACTCTTAAGCAAACCAGTGATGATTACAGGTGCTTCTTATGGTACACTTGGTTCATCTCGTGCCCAATTGCAACTGCGTCAAATCTTGAACTCACCAGAAATTAAAGCCACTGTCCTTCCAGACGAATTCTTGCTTTCTCACTCTCTTCAAGCATTTGATCAAAATGGTGACTTAGTAGATCTTGACGTCATCAAGAAATTGGATGCTATCTTTGATGACTTCCGTATCTTTGTTAAAGTTACTGAAATTGCGCAACGCTCAAGAATTACTTCGTAAAGATGCCGAAGACTTCGACTGGGAAAACTTGTAAGATAGGAGACATACTAGCATGAAATTTGTAGGACTTGTAGGATCTAACTACGACCAATCATATAACCGCAAACTTTTGGAATTCATCCGTCGTCATTTTAAGATCAAATTTGAATTAGAAATTCTTGAAATCGACGAAGTTCCAATGTTCAACCAAGATGAAAAATGGGACGAAAGCTTCCAATTGCGTCTCCTTAACAATAAAATCACTCGTGCCGATGGAGTCATTATTGCAACTCCTGAACACAACCACACCATTTCAGCAGGACTAAAATCTGTTTTAGAATGGCTTTCCTATGAAGTGCATCCTTTTGAAAGCAAACCTGTCATGATTGTAGGTGCTTCTTACTACGACCAAGGGACTTCTCGTGCTCAAGTTCACCTTCGTAAAATACTTGATGCTCCAGGTGTCAATGCCTATACCCTTCCAGGGAACGAATTTCTTCTCGGAAAAGCGAAAGAAGCTTTTGACGCAGATGGCAACATCACGAACGAAGGAACTGTAAAATTCCTTGAAACTTGTTTAGATAACTTTGTGAAATACGTAGGAGTCGTTTCTAAATTGAAAAAACCAAAACCAATTGATCCAGAAGATTTGGATTGCGGAAAACCAATCGCTACTACCATCACTGAGGTTGACCCAGATGATCCAGATTGGGTAGAAAAAGTTGCAGAAATTACAGGTGCTGTATCAGGCGATACTTATGTCAAATTGGACCACGGTATCCTGACTGTTAATCAAATCGATATGTTCTTAAAAGCTATGCCATTTGAGTTAACTTATGCGGATGATAACAACCAGTTCCTCTACTACAACAATGCTCACCAAGATCCAGATACGATGTTTGCTAAACGCGTGCCACCTCAATCTGGTAGCCGGATGTCAACTGTTCATGGTTCACTTCCACCAGCACGTATGAAAAACGTTGAATGGGTAATCGGCACTCTTCGCAACGGAAACCAGGAATATGTTCGTACCATTGTTCCAGGATCCCCTGAAGGCGTGATCAATACTCATAACTACCAAGCAATGTACTATCCAGATGGCTCCTATGCTGGTATCAATGAGATCGTCTTCAACTTCCAACCATGGTTGGACTGGTATCTTCAAACAACAGGTCAACGCCTTGTAGGCGGTAGCGGACCATTTGCTCCTGCTGGTGGTCATGGTGATGCAGACGCAACTTCAGGTGCTTCAGATGCTGGAGGACACGGTGACGGAGCAGCTGATGCTACATCTGGTGCAAGCAACTAATAAAAAGAGGCTAGACAAAAGTCCTAGCCTCTTAATTGTCTTTGGATTGTCGAGCAAGACGCAGTGGTTGAGTGGCCTCTACTACGCTGATTTCATCAGCTTTTACAGCCCTACTCAACTGTGCGGAGGTGGGACAACGAAATCGAATTCTAACGAATTACCGATTTCTGTCCCACTCTCTTTTTTATTTCAACTCTTTGATAATCTTCTTGGCATCTTCGTTTGAAATAGCCCCTAATTGAACATGTCCAATCTTTCCTTGGCTATCGATAAAGACTTCAGTAGGGATCGAACGAACCTGGTAATCCATAAAGGCAGATCCGTCTGGATTGTACAAAACAGGCACTGATTGATAATCTTGTTGGGCAAACCATTCAACAAACTCATCTTCTGTTTTTTCCCCTTGCATTCCAGGCGCCATAACCGTGAGAATCTCAAAGTCCCGGTCCTTTTCTTCAACTAATTTATTGAGTTCAGGCATGCTTTGGCGACAAGGACCACACCAAGTCGCCCAGAATTTCAAGTAAACCTTTTTACCTCTGTAGTCTGAAAGTTTAACCGTGTTCCCCTTCATATCCTTTAGCTCGAAGTCACTCGCTTCTGTTCCGACTAAAGGATGTTTACTAGTAGTCGTGTTTGTCGTTGTTTGTTTGTTCATATTGTTCATACTAGTCTCGCTGGATTGCTCCATAGAACAAGCGGTCAGTAAAGCGAGTGACAGGATTGAAAAACAAGTATATTTAAAAAATTTCATGGTAAAAACCCTCCGTTAAATTTAAGAAAAGATAGCAGACAAGCTATTCAATTGTCCCAAAAGCAATAAGATCCCCATAATGATGATGATCAAGCCACCAATCTTCTTTAGTAACAAGAGATGGGGTTTTAGACGATTAAAGTATGGGAGAACGATCCCAGATGCTAGAGCTAGGAGTAAGAATGGAATAGCCATCCCTAATGTATAAATGAAAAGGTAAACGGCTCCCATAAGGGCATCTTGGCCATTGGATGCTGCTAAGGCAAGTACAGAGCCAAGAACAGGACCGATACATGGCGTCCATCCAAAGCTAAAACCAAGTCCAAGGAGAAAAGCTGAAAATAATTCATTCTTGTGCTTGTTTGCCCCGAAATCCATTGTCTTCTGTTTCTCTAGGAAATTAAAATGAAAGACTTCCATCTGATGAAGACCAAGGATAATGATCAACGCTCCCATCAGGTAACGGAACCAGTTGGTGTACATGATCTGACCAAGCAAACCTGCCCCAAAACCAATGAGGAGGAAAATAACAGAAATCCCTGCGATAAAACACAAGGTCTTTACAATCCCATGCCAGCGAATCTTTTTCCCAAAAATCCGAACGGATTTTTCCTGATCGCTTCCTAGCAAGACGCCGATATACACCGGAAGCAATGGAAAGACACAGGGGGAGAAGAAAGAGAGGACGCCGGCAAGAAAGACAGTCGACGAGAAAACAATTTGGTTCATAACTTACTCCGTATATTGATATGATACAACTAGTATATCACTCCAACAGCTAAATTAAAAATTTCTGCTACGCTTTGATTATTAACTAATCAGTTAGAAACTAGTTTCAAAACCAAACAAAAACTCCAAAGAACATAACTTTGGAGTTCAATTGACTACCTATTCCTCTTCTGCACTTTGTTTATTTGGCAAGAAAAGCGAAAGGACAATACCAATGACTGCTGGTAGTAACCATGGGAGGGATTGGGCAGCAAACGGCAAGTGCTTAATGATGTTTGCTAGTCCTGCAAGTTTAAAGGTACTTGCCAGAACATCTGCAATCGCAACCAAGCTAACTAGGAAACATAGTCAGCTGCATTCCTGGTTTTGATAGTTGAGTAAATTTATTTACAATCACAATCAACACAATAGTAATAGTGATTGGATAGAGGATCATCAAAACAGGCAATGAATAGGCAATAATGGCACTCAAACCAAGATTGGCAATGGAGAAATCCAATCAAGGTAAAGAGAGTCGCATAGACCTTGTAAGAAATTTTAGGGAAAGTGTTTATGGAAGAATTCCCCTGTCGATACGATCAAACCGGCTGTTGTAGTGAAACAAGTCACCGTCACCATACCTGCAAGGAAAATTTGAGCAACTGGGCCAAAGATAGCCTTGGTTGCTTCTGAGAGGACATAAACACCCTTATTGGTATCGGAAGCCATCACTTCTGCTGGAATTGGGAAGTGATTTCCAAGGTAACCCAATCCAATATACAAAATACTAAAGCCAATGGCTACAACGATGCCAACAATCCAGATCGTTTTAATGTATTCTTTCTTGCTGGTGAAACCAAGTTGATTAAGAGTAGTCACTGCGATGACGCTAAAGGCTACTGAAGCGAGGGCATCCAAGGTGTTATACCCTTCAAGGAAACCTTGACCAAAGGCAGATGCTTGGTAGGCTTCTGTTACCACTTGAGGCGCGTGTCCGCTGTACTTGAGAGCACCAAGGACAACAAGTACAACGATCAAGATAGCAAAGACAGGTGTTAAAATCCGACCAATACTATCTAGGATTTTAGAAGGATACAAGGCAATCAAATAGGCTAAACAAAAATAAACTAAGGTAAAGATAAAGAGACTCAGTCTACCACTTGATTGTCCTAACAATGGAGCGATCCCAACCTCGTAGGAAACAGTAGCTGTTCTTGGAATAGCAAAGAAGGGACCAATAGACAGATACAAGGCTACCAGATAAACGATGGCAAACCAAGGAGCAATCTTTCGTGAAATCTCATGGATATACCCTTTAGGATTGAGTGTCCCAATAATCAAGGTGATAATCGCAATCCCTACTCCTGATAAGACAAATCCAGCAATAGCTGGCCAAAAATGGCTACCCGACTGGGCACCTAGCGCAGGTGGAAAAGATCAAATTCCCTGCACCGAAGAAAATACCAAATAACAGCAAACCTGTTAAGGAACCTTTTCGTAACATATGTTCTCCTTTTTATGTTGAATCTTTTCTAGTATAACAGCTTTCATCCTCCGTAGCAATAATTTTTACTGAATTTATGTCATTTAACATAAAGCTATTGGAAGACCCATCTAGCATTTCTGCTTTTCTTAATCTTTCCTAGGTTACTTAATGAGATTAGTCATCTACTGAATTTCCTATTCCAATAATGACTCGCTTCCTCTTCCTTGCCCCTCATAGCTTTAAATTGATTTGAACCTTGTGACTTTTAAAAATAACAGAAAGATATCTAGGTGGGATTGCTTTTAAAAACCTTCTATATTAAAATGGTATTAAACTAAAGAAATGTGCCAAAAATGAATGGCATTAAAATTAGAAAGAAGGACCTCTCATGAAGAAACTAATCACCCTTGCCCTTGTGAGTTTGTCTACAATTTCCCTGACTGCTTGTGTTATCAAACCTGTTAGCAAGAATGATTCGTCATCATCAGAAGCAAAAATGGAACAAAAAACATCAGCTTCAAGTAAAGAAAGCTTATCAACTGGCTATAAAAATGCCCTTGAACAAGCGAAGTATTATCTAGAGATATTCCCATCCTCCAAAGAAGGACTCAAAAAACAACTGATTGAATCTGAGGAATTTTCAAAAGATGAAGTACAAGCTGCGATAGATGAAATTGCTGATGAGGTTGATTGGAAGGCTAACGCCGTTAAAAAGGCAGAAACGTATCTAAAGACTGTCCATTTTTCTAAATATAAACTCCTGAGTCATCTTAGTGGCTATGAAAAATTCACCCAAGAAGAAGCAGCCTACGCTGTAGAACATGTTAAAGCTGATTGGAACTTGCAAGCCTTAGAGAAAGCGAGGGACTTTCGAAAATATGGGAATCGTTCTCCTGAAGAAATAAAGAAAAGATTAGTAGAATTTGAATATTTCACAGAACAGGAAGCTAACTACGCTATAGAGCATCTAGATCAATAAAAAAAGCAGAGAGAAATCTCTGTTTTTTTCTGGATTATTTATGCTTTCTAGATGAGTAAATAAATAGCCAAAGGTCTATGGTGCGACCTTTGGTTGCTTTCTGATGTTTTTGTATATAAAGGGGTTATTTCTAATGATCACTAAAGCGTCTGTATTCAATATGAAAATCAAAGTAATTTTCTGCTTGCAGTTTACGGAAGATATCCCGATAAGCCTCTTCATCAAATTGATCGCCTCTATAAAGAATCTCAAAGCTCAGGTCATCGTATTCTAAAAAGGCATTAGCCGTTTTAAATCCATTTCGTTTATAGAAATCCATTCGAGCCTGGCGTTGCTCTAAGTTATCACACTCTTCATCCAGTCGCTCAACCTCTAAAAAGCATGGTACGTTGATAAAAATCGACTAATTTTTCAATAATCTCTTTTCCATAACCGTGGCTTCGTAAGTGTGGCATGATGGCAAAAAAACTAACGTAGAAAGCTTTCTGATTATAGATAGAGAATGCAAAGCCAACGAATTCTTCCTCGTTATAAAAGGCAAAAAAATTGGCATCATCATTGTCCGTATATCGTAAATATTCAGATAAAGGAATCCCGTTCCTCTTCAGGGAAAAGCCTCAATGTTTAACCTTTCGACCTTATCTAAATCTGGGAAAGTTTCAGTGATTAATTGACTGGTTAAGCTCATAAAGCCTCCTTTTCTTGTTCGATTATAGCAGAAATTCAAAGCGCTTTCAAGAGAGAGTTCTTGCTACGCTCCTTTTCCCCCTTGTTTGCTGTTTTTAAACTTGTTATAATGGCTGTATGAAAAAGAAAGCCACAGTGGACCTAGTTCACAGTCCAATCCTCCCTGCTCTTTTGAGCTTTGCCTTTCCTATTTTATTGTCTAACCTCTTTCAGCAATTGTACAATACTGCGGACATTCTCATTGTTGGTCGCTTTAGGGGGACCTGCTCTTGCGGCTGTTGGGGCTACCACTGCAATTTTTGATCTGATTATAGGATTTACCCTAGGTGTTGGTAATGGCATGGGCGTTGTCATCGCTCGCTTCTATGGGGCCAGAGATTTTAAAAGAATTAAAGAAGCTGTTGCTGCCACCTGGATCTTGGGGGCTATTCTAAGTAGTCTAGTGATGCTTCTAGGTTTTTTAGGCCTGTATCCCTTACTGCAACTGTTAGGAACTCCAAAAGAAATTCTCCCACAATCCTATCAATATATTTCTATGATTGTCTCCTGTGTAGGTGTTAGCTTTGCCTACAATCTCTTTGCTGGACTACTGAGAGCTATTGGCAATAGTTTAGCAGCATTAGGTTTTCTTCTCTTTTCTGCTTTGGTTAATATTATTTTGGATCTCCTTTTTATTACTTATCTTCATATGGGGGTTCAATCTGCAGGGTTAGCAACGATTCTCTCTCAAGGTCTTTCAGCCATTCTCTGCTTCTTTTATATCCGTAAGAAAGCACCTATACTCCTTCCTGAAAGGAAACATTTTAAATGGAACCAGGACCTTTATCTTGATCTACTTGGTCAAGGATTGGCCATGGGGTTGATGAATTCGATCGTTTCTATCGGCAGCGTCATTCTTCAATCTTCCGTTAATTCGCTTGGTACTATCATCATCAGTGCACAAACAGCTGCTAGACGGATCATGTCTTTTGCCCTTCTACCTCTGGCCTCCATCTCTTCCTCTATCACGACCTTTACTTCGCAAAACTACGGCGCGAAACGATCAGATCGAATTGTAAAAGGTATAAGTATCGGAAGTCGACTGGCCATCTTCTGGTCGCTTCTAGTATCCGGCCTGCTCTTCTTATTTAGTGCACGTTTTGTTTCCTTTATCGCTTCTTCTAGCGATCCTTATTTGATTCAAAATGGAAGTGCATATCTCAAGATTAGTTCGATTTTTTATCCAGTTCTTAGTTTACTTTTAATCTATCGAAATTCTCTTCAAGGACTTGGACAAAAACTTCTCCCCCTTATTTCCAGTTTTATTGAACTTTTTGGGAAGATTGCTTTTGTTATTCTTATTATCCCTCAAACGAGCTATTTAGGAATTATTCTCTGCGAGCCAATTGTATGGATTCTCATGACTCTCCAATTAATCTATTCTCTTTATAATCATCCTATCATTCAAGAAGGAAGACGTATCAAAAATTAGGATGACTTGCGCCATAGATTTGTCTTTCCTTTCAATGACGATTGCTGGTGTATAAGCTAGCCAAGCAATTTGCTAGAGCCAAAATCCTGTCATTGTGCATATAGGGATGATAGTTTTTGCTTGTTTGGGTAGATCTGGTTTGATCGCATATTTTTGTAATGTTTGAAGGCCATTCAGTAGTTTTAGACGAGCCAAAGACTTATTTATTCAGAGGACCGATTTGGCCCTCTTTTTTTCAGTTGGATTTTCCGGTTTTATCAATTATAAATACAATAAAAAGAGAGCGATGATTCTCTCTTTTTGATGTTGCTTATGATCCTACTTCTTCTTTTTAGAAAACTGACTGGTGTATAATTCATAGTAGAAACCTTTTGAAGCTAATAGCGATTCATGGTTTCCTTGTTCAATAATTTGGCCTTCTTTGAGAACTAAGATCTTGTCTGCTTCTTGAATAGTAGACAAGCGATGGGCAATGACAAAACTTGTTCGTCCCTTCATTAAGTTCTTCATAGCCTTTTGAATCAAGAGTTCCAGACGCGTATCAACTGAAGAGGTCGCTTCATCTAAAATCAAAATTTTAGGATCAGCTAGAAGGGCACGCGCAATGGTTAACAACTGCTTCTGTCCCAAAGAGATATTACTAGACTCCTGGTTCATCTCCATATTGTAGCCCCCCGGAAGGGTCCGGATAAAATGGTCAACATTGGCAGCCTTGGCAGCAGTGACAATTTCTTCATCTGTAGCATCTAAATTTCCAAAACGGAGGTTTTCTTTAATGGTCCCTTCGTAGAGCCAAGCATCTTGTAGAACCATCCCAAACTGCTTGCGATAGTCTTGGCGAGATAAATCACGAATGTCGTAACCATCAACCGTAATAGATCCCTTGGTCACATCGTAAAAACGCATGAGCAAGTTGATGAGGGTTGTTTTCCCTGCTCCTGTCGGACCAACAATGGCCACCATCTCCCCTGGATTGACCTCAAGGTTAAAATCACGGATCAAGGGTTTATTCTCCACATACTGGAAATCAACATGATTGAAACTAACCTGTCCGGTGAGATCCTTTTTAAGGGCTTCATTCTTACCAAGCACTTCGTCTGGCTCGTCTAAGACCTGGAAGACCCGATCGAGTGAGGACTTAGCGCTTTGCAGTGTACTGGCCAACTGACTAAGGTTTTGAATCGGTTGATTGATCTGCCAGACATACTGGACATAGGCCTGCATGTTTCCGACTGTGAGTCGTCCTGCTAGGACTTGTAGTGCCCCTACAAGAGCAACTAGAAGATAGGTAAGATCGGAAATGGCGTTTAGAACCGGCATCATGAGTCCAGAGATGAAATTCGCTTTAAATCCAACTTGCTGGAGACGACGGGTAATGTCACGGAAGTCTTCTTGCGATGATTCTTCACGTACATAGAGTTTTAAGACGTTGAAGCCACTCAAGTTCTCCTGAACAAAACCATTTAGAGCCCCAAGGACATCAGCCTGCTCTTTAAAATAAGGCTGGGATTTCTTCATAATCAATTGGGCACCGAAGAAGGTGATTGGAATAGAAGCAATCACGATTAACCCCAAAGTGAGGTTGAGATAAAGCACCATAGCAATGACCAAGCTTAAGGTGAAAATGGCATTCACAATTTGAAGGAAAGACTGTTGCAAGGCATTAGAAACCGTTTCAACATCACTGGTAAGCGACCGAGAAGATCTCCGAATTGGTGCTGATCAAAGTAAGAAACAGGGATGCGATTGATTTTTTTAGATAAGTCATTGCGCATATCCTCAATCATGCTTTGAACAGCATTGGTCATGAAGTAATTCGAATAATAAGATCCGAGTTCATACAAGACTCCACGGAAGAGATAGACAACCATGACCCAGCCAACATAGCCAGCATTAATCTGAGCTCCTGCTACTCCTCTAGCCATATCTGTCAGGTTAGCTGTCAATTCAGTAATAGCAAGCCCTAGGATATAAGGTTCAATGACACTCATAACCACACTCAGAATTTTTAGAAGAGTAGCGAAAATAACGGCATAGCGATAAGCTTTTAAGTAGCCCCAAAGGCGTACAAAACTGGAACGTTTTTCTTTCATTTTCTCCTCCCTCCTATTCTTCTGTCAATGATTGGTTTTTCAACTGGGAACGAGCAATCTCGCTGTAGATTTCATTGGTTGCTAATAGTTCCTCGTGTGTGCCACGACCAACGATTTCTCCATGATCCAAGACAATGATTTGATCAGCATCCATAATGGTCCCAACCCGCTGGGCTACGATTAAGACAGTTGCATCTCCAGTTACTTCTTTTAGACGTTTTCGAAGTGTTGCATCTGTCTTGTAGTCAAGAGCCGAGAAGGAATCATCAAATATATAGATATCTGGTTCCTTAACAACCGCGCGCGCAATCGATAGACGTTGCTTTTGACCTCCAGAAAGGTTGCTTCCCCCCCTTCAGCTAAATGAGTGTCAAACTGCTCTTCTTTGCTTTCGATAAACTCTTTGGCTTGGGCTACATCTGCTGCCTTATCTAGTTCTTCAATACTTGCATCTTCCTTGCCATAACGGATGTTTTCAGCAATGGTCCCTGTGAAGAGCAAGGCCTTCTGTGGAATGAAGCCAATCTTATGGCGCAAGGCTTTAACATTAAAATCACGCACATCCACGCCATCGACCAATATTTTCCCCAAGGTGACATCATAGAATCTAGGAATGAGCTGGACGAGTGAGGATTTCCCAGAACCGGTCGATCCGATAAAGGCGATGGTTTCACCTGGTTTAGCCTTAAAGGAAATATTGTGAAGGACTGGATTCTCTGTTTCACCAGGATAGGCAAAAGTGACATTATCAAACTCCAGATAACCCTTGGTTTCTGTCTCAGTTACCCCATTTTCATTAGGATCAATGGAAATCGGCATGTCCATTATCTCTTTCAAACGATGACTGGAGACAGCTGTCCGTGGGTACATGGTAAAGAGATTGGCTAGGAAAAGGAATGAAAGCAAGGCATGGAAACTATATTCGATAAAGCGACAAGATTCCCAATTTCTAAGCTCCCATCCCCTAGAGGATCCAAGGCAAACCACACAATAGCTACAATCATGGCGATGATGATTTGAACAAAGAGTGGCTCCGTCAAACCGGTCAGTTTAAAGAGTTTATTAGAGTTGTCCGCATAGACTGCATTGGCTTGGCCAAACTTTTCTTCTTGGAATTCCTCACGTGCAAAAGCACGAATAACCCGAAGGCCTGTAAGATTTTCTCGTGCATATTGATTGAGCTTATCCAGGGTTTCCTGCTGCTTCTCTGATAAAGGCTTGGTCTTAACAGCTACATACCAGACCACCACGGCCAAAAATGGCATTGAAATCGCCACAATCCAGGCAAGCGATGGACTCGTTTGTAAAATCAACAGAATACTTGACACCATCATGATGGGAGTAATGACCCCAAGTTTTAACATCTGATCAGAAAACTGCATTAGGACAAAAGCATCAGACGTCATCCGTGTCACTAAAGAAGAAACGCCAATCTTTTCATACTCATGATGAGAATATTCCTGAAGTTTCTCATAAAGGTCATTTCGCATATCCATGACCATAGTCGTGGTAAGTTTCCCAACAGCGTAGGCTAAAACGATTCGACCTAGAATCCCGACGATAATCACTCCGAACATGACCCAGGCCCAAAAATAAACCCGGTCGATATTTCTAGGATTGATCCCTTCATCGATCATGCGAGCAAGAACTGTTGGTAAACCGAGGTTTACCACTACAAAAAAGATGGCTGCCGTCAAATTTAAGCAGAGCCACTTTGGATATTTTCTTAAATAGGACCAAATATACCCCATAACTTTCTCCTCCCTATACAATAAAAAAGCACCCTCAAGTACTTTTTAAGCTATTCTAGAAAGCACGCATGCCTCCTTCAAGTCATCCTTATTATATCAGAACCCTAAGAGGCTCGCAAGAAATAAGTCGAGAATAAAGCTATCCTCGACTTTCCTATTTACTTCGCTTAAAAGTAGCGTTTTTCAGGTAGACCAGTGTACTTTGGAGGGACTCATCCGTATTCTTAGAGATATCCAAAGTCAATTCATCCCCATTTATCCTATAAGGGATTCTGCTGGAAGGGGAAGAACTTTTCAAGATTTGTTTTTCTCGATCCACCGTGAATTCATAATCCCAATGGTTTGTTTCGTCTACAACTTTCGTAGACAAAGTAAGTTTTGCATGATGATCATTGAAAGTTAGGGTAGCCTTTAGATCCATTCGATTAGCTAAAAAATCAGTCGTCTCTTGATCGGCTCCTTCCGCTTTCATCCACTTAGCCAATTCTGTTTTAGAAGGATGGTAGACATAGCTGGTGTTTTCATTAGTAGAACAAGCTCCCAAAGTAAAAATAGAAGCTATTAAAAATAAAAAATAGAAGATTCTCTTTAACATAGGACACACCTCTTTTCTAATCCTATTATAATATAGAAAGTAAAAATAGGTCAAATCAAAAGGCGAGGTCTGCCCCGCCCTGCTAGGGTTAATTGCTTCGTTTGAATTTGACCTTTTGGGAAATTGCGACATCAGCTTGAGAGCTAGAGTCTAAATTTGAAATATCCAGTGTTAAGACATCCCCGGAAATTTTATAAAGCATCTTTCCTCCTTTTCCATTTTTAGGTTGGATAGTCTTTTTCTTTTGGTCCACTTTGACATCATAGAATTGCTCGGAAATTTGTCCAAAGACTTTACTCTCTAATTTCAATTGACCTTAATCATTTGCAATCTTAATTGAAAGCTTGAGGGAGAAGGTTTTTTCTGATTTATCAAACCCTTCAGTATTTTTTCCTTGTTCTTCAATGTTTTTATAATATCTTCCTTGCTTGGATCATAGACATAGGTCCCATTATCAGTTTTTGGTGAACAAGCTACTAGTACAATAGAGCCAATCACTAATAGACTTAATAGGACTATGTGTTTCAAACGTTTTATCGTTTGTCTCCTTATTTTGACATCAATACTCACTATCATAGCATGTAATTTCCATCTATACAATAGGAATTTGTTTTGTGAAAGCTAAGTCACTATTTAAGAAGAACGTTTAAAGACGATATTCTTTAAAAGGGATAGAGATGATTCATCAGATATTTTCTCTGATAAATGAGTAAAGGTTAAATGATTATTTTCTACTTGGTAGTAAAGGATGACCCCCTCGGCTGTATGCATGGTTTTTTGTTGTTGATCCACTACAATAGTCAACTGTTCATTCTTGACTTGTCCTAAGATTTCTATGCTGAATTGTACGATTCCTTGATTCCCTTTAATGGTAAGGTCGATCTTGTAATTATAGTACTCATCTAGGGATTGAAGGACCTCACTTGGTGTTCCTTGCTTCTCTAGTAGCGTTTTTAATTCTTTCTTACTGGGCTTATAGATATAAGTCCCGTTGTCTGGAAATGTTCTTTTTTCCTGATTATCCTTATTAACTGAACAAGCCATCAGACTGCTTAGACTGATGAATAGGAAGGCCATTCCTAGTATCCATTTAGATATTTTCATGTTATTACCTATCAAATTTTTAATGATTTTTATTCATGACTAAGGACATCCACTCTCTTATCGTCGATTTCAAGTTCTGAATCAATTTAGAAAAAGGCAGGATCTCCATCCCGCCTCATTTATTATTTTACTTTTTTGAACTTAGCAACCTTCATAAAATTACTGAATAAGTTACTATTATCCAATACAGAGTTCTTAACATCCTTAAATGTCAGGACATCTCCAGAGATTTCATATGTCAGCTCTGCTTTCATACCATCTTGTTCATATTCCATTTTTTTAGCTTTTTGATCTACTTTATACTCGAAGGACATGTCGTTTCTTTTACCAGCAATTTCTGTCTCAGTCTTGTAGTCTGCCTTATCATCTTTAATTGTAATCGTAAGTTTAACTTTGTAATCATCACCTACTAAAGATTGAAGTTCAGACGGCATCATTTCTTTAGCTTCTTCAGCAGTTGGTTCAAAAACATAGGTCCCGTTATCATTTTTAGATCCACAAGCTACAAGAAGGACTGCAGCAAATGCTAACATGGTTGCTAAGAAAATACGTTTAACAGATTTCATTTTGATCTCCTTTAAAAGTTTGATAAGACCATTATACCAAAAGATTGAGGTGCAAGCTATCGATAACAGAAAGTAATTGAATTGTAAAAAAAGAGAACGAATCTTTCGTCCTCTTAAGTTCTACTATCTTTTGTCGTAGCTCCTGCACAGGCTACAAGAAATTAAGATTGAAATGACCTCTGTTTGAAAAGGATACTCCCTTGAATAACAAAAAAAACCGAAGTCTAAACCTCGGTTTTCGTTTTGATTGGAAACTCGATTATTTAAGAGTAACTGAAGCTCCAGCTTCTTCCAATTTAGCTTTGATTTCTTCAGCTTCAGCTGTAGCAACACCTTCTTTAACAACTGCTGGTGCTCCATCAACAAGTTCTTTAGCTTCTTTAAGACCAAGACCTGTGATTTCACGTACAACTTTGATAACGCCGACTTTCTTGTCGCCTGCAGATGTCAATTCAACGTCGAATGAATCTTTAGCAGCACCAGCGTCAGCAGCACCAGCTGCAGCAACAGCTACAGGAGCAGCTGCAGTTACACCAAATTCTTCTTCGATAGCTTTTACAAGGTCGTTCAATTCAAGGATTGAAGCTTCTTTAATTTCAGCAATAATGTTTTCAATGTTCAATGCCATTGTTATTTCCTCCAAATAAGTTTTAAAATTAGTTTTTTTATTTTTTTTTGTAGCTAGGCTACGCTGCGTAGCTTAAGATTAAGCTGCGTCTTCTTTGTTGTCTGCAACCGCTTTGACTGCAAGAGCAACATTGCGCACTGGCGCTTGAAGTACAGAAAGGAGCATAGAAAGAAGTCCTTCGCGGTTTGGAAGAGTTGCAAGAGCAAGGATCTCTTCTTTTGATGCGACAGCGCCTTCGATTGCACCACCCTTGATTTCAAGTGCGTCAGCAGTTTTAGAAAAATCGTTCAAGATTTTCGCTGGTGCAATAACATCTTCGTTAGAAAATGCTACAGCAGATGGTCCAACAAACACAGATGCAAGATCTTCAAGTCCAGCTTTTTCAGCTGCACGACGTAAGATTGAGTTTTTAATAACTTTGTACTCAACTTCGCTTCCACGAAGCTCACGACGAAGAACTGTATCTTGGTCAACTGTCAAACCACGAGCGTCAACAACGACGATAGATGCAGCAGCTTTCATTTTCTCAGCCACTACGTCAACTAGTTCCGCTTTTTTAGCAATAATTGCTTCACTCATTAGTGTGTTCACCTCCGTAATTATTTTGCTTGGGGAATTTTTCCAAAAGAAAAACGCGCCCAAACCTAGACACGAAAGTACAATACGCTTCTTTTTACATGATACGTTTTGTCCTCGGTAGGATATTTATGAGTCTAGCTCCCCTACTGTCTTAGGCAGTTTTTTCAAACCGTTATTAAGTGTATCACATAAAAAAAAAGAATGCAAGTATTTTTGCAAACTTTTTTAAAAAATCTTAATCTTTATAAATAGTCTTAGTACGATTGAGCCACGCATAAGCCAAGCCCATGATGACTCCTCCTCCTACCCAGTTCCCTACAAAAGTGACAGTGTAATGACGAAGAACATTGAAGAACTCTAGATGAGGCAAATCTTTAGAAATAGAATTAAACGTAGCTAGTGAGAAGGAAGCAAAGTTTGCGGCAATGTGTTCATTTGTAAGAAATACAAACATATAAATTGCTGACAAAGCCATCAGAACTTTCGCTGTTTCGTCTTTAAAGAAAAGGTAGGACAAAATCGCTACGTTAACAAAGATGTTTGCAATAACTCCCTCGAAGAAAACCAATTGATTCGAACGTTGGAGCTTCATCTCTACTACCGATCCAAGAAAGCCTTTTGGATTTAGGTTTGAAAATGCACTAGTCTGTCCAAAGAGGAAAGCGAGGAACAAAGCACCGACTAGGTTAAAAAATGTACAATAGAGTAAAATTTCTAAAGCTTTCTTCCAATTAATCTTCTTTAAATAAACACCAGCTGTAAGGTACATCATATTGGAAGTCGTTAACTCACTATTTAAGAATAGTAAATAAACTAATCCCCACGCAAAAATAAATGGGAATAAGAAACGACCAGAACCTGGCAAGAAAGTGTTGAGAAGATCTGCCCCCACAATCCCCACTGCAGTACTCATTGTCAAAAACGCACCCGCGAACATAGAGCGAACCGCATAACGAGCTTTAGAAGCCGAATACAATTCTTCCTTCTTATGACATGCTGCTTCTACCTTAAGAACAAAATTTGATTCTCCCATCTGAATCTCCTTATATATTGAATTTGTGAACTTCTTCATTATATCATATAATAGACTTTCTGAAAAGGTTTTCAGAAAAATTAATAGTAAATAAACCAGGAGCATTCAACAGATAAAGGAATTTGATTTAAAACATTAAAAGTAAAAAAGCAGGCTACTTTAGCCTGCAGAATTTCTATTTAAATCATATTTTATTGAAAACGACTTGCCCAAGCGATATCTAAATTAAGGATTTCTTGTGAAGTAAACTGTTGACGGTATGGGTTATATACAGTCCCTTCATAACCACCTTGAACACTTGGAACATCATACTGGGTTAGATTATACGTTTCTATGATGTTATTCAATTTAGCATAGTAGCTAGTATCTGTCGCATACACACCAGTCAAAGCTGCTGTGGCATCCTGATAACTAGTTGTATTACTCTTCCAGGCACCAGCAAAATGTCCTTGTTTCAATACGGCTACATAGTCTAGTAAAGACTCGTAGTAGCTTGGATAAGAACGGAAAGCGTCATTAATCGTATAGGCATTCCCGTAGCCATCATCTTCCCAAGTCTGCATGTATGCAGATTGGCCAGCATAACTTCCTTTAATTCCAAATAAGTTATAATGCGGATAAGAAGAAAGACCTGATTGACCTGCACCACTTTCCAAAATTGCTTGAGCAATCATAACAGATGCATATAGATCGTTTTCTTGACCGATTTGGCGAGCAGACTCACCAATTTGAGAAATAAAGGTTTCTGTTGGATCCGTATACTGGCTATAACCTTCATCGTTTGCTCCAACCTTACCAATGTGTTCGCTCATTGCTGCAGCTATAGTTCCTACTGCTACTAGTGCTACCAATGATCCGATTAATTTCGATTTATTTAGTAACTTTTTCAATTTGTGATCTCCTAATGTAAAATGAATATCTTATACCAAAAATTATAACACAGAAAGAGTATATTTTGTTGGGTATAATATTACATTTCGATTACATTATCGAGATAAATCAAACACATTTATAACAAGAATAACAATATACGATTTATTCCGTAAATGTTTTTTGAAAAATTGCAGACCAAGATTCTTCAACTCCCGCCTTATTAACTGAGGAGAAGATGATAAAGGTATCGCTTTTATCAAAGTCTAGTTTTTTCTTGATCATCGACTCATGTTTATTCCATTTGCCTCTTGGAATTTTATCGGCTTTTGTTGCGACTAAAATAACAGGGATCTCGTAGTATTTTAAAAACTCATACATCTGAACATCATCAGCAGATGGCTCATGACGAAGATCAACCAAGCTAATAACTGCTTTAAGGTTTTTTCTTGTTGTGAGATACTCTTCAATCATTTTCCCCCACTTCTCCCGTTCCTTTTTTGAAACGCGAGCATATCCATATCCTGGGACATCGACAAATCGGAGTTGATCATCAATATTGAAGAAATTTAAGAGTTGTGTTTTTCCAGGTTTTCCTGAGGTACGAGCTAGGTTTTTGCGATTAAGCATGGTGTTAATAAAAGAAGACTTGCCGACATTTGAGCGACCGGCAAGTGCAACTTCTGGGATATCATCTTGAGGATAGTGACTCTTATTCGCAGCACTCAAAAGAATATCTGCATTATGGGTATTGACTTTCATATCGTTTCTTTCTAGGCAGTTTCTAAAATTGGTTTCTCTGTCCCATCAACTGCCTCTTTAGTAATACGAACCAATTTAACATTTTCTTGACTTGGAACTTCAAACATGACATCCAACATGGTTTCCTCAATGATGGAACGAAGACCACGTGCCCCAGTTTTTCTTTCAATTGCTTTATTAGCAATTTCTTGAAGAGCTTCATCATCGAATTCTAATTCAACATTATCAAAGGATAAGAGAGCTTGATATTGCTTGACAAGGGCATTTCTAGGTTCCTTCAAAATACGGACTAAATCATCGACTGTTAACTGCTCCAAGGCCGCAAATACAGGAAGACGACCAATCAATTCAGGGATAATACCAAATTTTTGAATGTCTTCAGCGATAATTTCTTGCATGTAGGAGCTAGACTCATCAATAGCTTTGCTATTTTGACCAAATCCAATAATCTTTTCTCCAAGACGTTGCTTCACAATCTCTTCAATCCCATCAAAGGCTCCTCCAACGATAAAGAGAATATTTTTGGTATCTACCTGAATCATTTCCTGTTGCGGATGTTTACGGCCACCTTGAGGAGGAACACTTGCCACAGTACCCTCGATAATCTTGAGGAGAGCTTGTTGAACTCCTTCCCCAGATACATCTCGAGTAATAGAAACGTTCTCGCTCTTCTTAGCAATCTTATCAATTTCATCTACATAAATGATCCCACGTTCAGCACGTTCAATATTAAAGTCAGCGGCTTGTAAAAGTTTGAGAAGGATGTTTTCGACATCTTCACCAACATAACCAGCTTCAGTCAAGGCAGTAGCGTCTGCAATGGCAAATGGGACATTTAAACTCTTAGCAAGTGTTTGCGCTAGGAAAGTCTTACCAGAACCAGTCGGCCCAACCATCAAAATATTTGATTTGAAGATCTACATCATTGTCTTCTTCGCGATTTTCATGGAAGTTAATACGTTTGTAGTGATTATAAACAGCAACAGCCAAAGCACGCTTAGCACGATCTTGACCAATCACATAATGGTTAAGGATGTTTAGCAATTCGATTGGTTTTGGAACTTCTGAAAGATCTGAGAGAACTTCTTCTGCTAGTTCTTCACGGATAATTTCTTGTGCGAGTTCCACACATTCATTACAGATAAAGGCATTATTACCGGCGATGATTTTCTGAACTTCGTCTTGGTTTTTACCACAGAACGAACAGTAAACCATCATCTCATTTGATTGATTAGTAGGCATTGTAATCTCCGTATTCTTAATCTTTATAAGTTATTTAAAAAGTGTCATATAAAAGGCATGGATAGAATTCACCAAGTTGGTGAAAGCATTCAATAAAAAGAGAATAGCTAATCCGAAGCGCTTCTTCCGAAAGGTTTGTGAGGCGCAGACAAGGCAAATTACACAAAGTACTGCTGTAAAAAAGCCAAAAATACTCCGTTCCATTGGTTAGCAATCCTTTCTTTCAAAGTGTTTGATGGTAAAGTCATAAGGATTCTTTTCATCACTTTTAATGGTCTTCTCTTCAAGTAGGTTGAAGGGGGTCCAATCGAAAGTCGCCGGAAAGAAAGTATCTCCTTCAAGATCCGCATCAATGACTGTTTGATATAATTCTTCCAAATAGGGCTCAAAGAGTCTGATAACTTTCTCACCTCCGATGATAAAGAGAGAATTAGACTGTTGTTTGTACCAATCTAAAACCTGCTCAATAGAAGAAAACACAAGCACTTGATCATTCTCTACATTATAAAAAGGATCTCTAGAAAGGACGATATTGATACGATTTGGAAGGACACGCTTGTTTAAACCTTCGTAGGTCACTCTACCCATTAGAATGGCTTGACCCATCGTCGTTTCTTTAAAATGGCGTAATTCAGCAGGCAAATGCCAAGGCATCACTTGATCCTTTCCAATCACTCCATTCTTGGTTTGTGCCCATATTCCAATTACTTTTTTATTCATTTTCTTATCCTTTACACTGATACTACTATTCTATCAAATTTTTTACGAATTGACTGTTTCCAACTACCCTTAAAGCAAGGAAATTTTATACTACTATAATGAAAAAAACCGCGATTTCTCGCGGTTTAATCACAGATCAAGTCGATTTCTTAATCTTCTTTCTTACGCTTAGCATATCCAAATAATGAAAGACCGGTTAGAGCAGTTAGAAGAGAAAGACCAAGAGTTGAAGTTTCTTTCGTACCAGTGTTTGGAAGTTGAGCAGTTTGATCAGATGGATCAATGAAACGAATTTCTTCCTTCACTTGTGGAACGACTGATACTTCTGATTTTGGTTGTGGATCTGGTGTTGGAACTGGATCTGGAGTAGGTACTGGATCTGGTGTTGGAACCGGATCTGGAGTAGGTACTGGATCTGGTGTCGGAACCGGATCTGGTGTTGGAACCGGATCTGGTGTTGGAACCGGATCTGGAGTGACTGTCTTCTTATAGATGTGTTGGGTGTTTCCGTTTGCATCCACAACAGTCTTCACAAATTCGTAACCTGGAATATCTTTCTTCGGTTGCTTACCATCTTCTGTTGGGTAACCTGGGATTGCTTTTCCATCTTCATCCACATGAGTCGTTACTAATTTTTCATAGACATGCTCTGTATCACCATTTGGTAATTTTTTCGTTTCAACAAAGCGGTATCCTGGAATTTCAGCTTTTGGCTCTTCTCCATCAACTGTAGGATATCCTGGGATTTCCTTACCTTCTTTATCAACAAATTTAGTGATTGGAAGAACAGTTGGTGTGTAAGTTGCAGAAGCTTTTGTTCCGTTCACATCTTCACGAACTACTGTCACTGCTGGTGCAGTACCAGTGAATTCAGGTTCTGGAGTGAAGGTTACTGTTCCATCTGCTGCCACTGAGTAAGTACCTACACCTGGGATTGTCTTCGTAGTTGAACCGTCTTCGAAGGTTGCTGGAACCTCATCATTCATCGGTACACGGCTATCACCTTCTGTGAAGGTTGGTTTACCTGTTTGAGTAGCACCCTTCTTACCAATTGAAGTAACTGGTTCAGCTGTTGGTGCAACTGGAGTCACAGTTGGTGTGTACTTCGCTGTAATAGCTGTACCGTTCTTGTCAACACGTTTCACAGTTACGCCTGTACCTGTCCCTGTGAATGATTTTTCTGGTACGAAGGTTACTGTTCCATCTGGAGCAACTGTGTAAGTTCCTTCACCTGGAATGACTTTCGTTGTTGAGCCATCTTCAAATCTTGCTGGAACTTCATCATCCATTGGTACACTTGGGTTACCAGGCGTGAAGCTTGGTTTACCAGATTGTGTTTGACCTTGGATGTCTGTAGAAGTTGCTGGCTCAGCTGTTGGAGTCACCGGAGTCACAGTTGGTGTGTAGGTCGCAGAAGCTTTTGTTCCGTTCACATCTTCACGAACTACTGTCACTGCTGGTGCAGTTCCGACAAATGATTTCTCTGGTACGAAAGTCACTGTTCCGTCAGCTGCTACTGTGTAAGTACCAACACCTTCAACTGTCTTCGTAGTTGAACCATCGTCAAATGTTGCTGGAACTTCATCGTTCATCGGCACACGGCTGTCACCTTCTGTGAAGCTTGGTTTACCTGTTTGTGTAGCACCTTGTACATCAGTAGATACTGCTGGAGTACCAGTTGGTGTTACTGGTGTTACGGTTGGTGTGTACATAGCTTTCACAACTGTACCATTCTTATCTTGGCGTTGAACCACGATTCCTGCTGCGGTTCCAACAAATGATTTTTCTGGTACGAAGGTTACAGTTCCGTCTGGAGCAACTGTGTATGTACCTTCACTTGGAACAACCTTAGTAGTTGAACCGTCAACAAATGTTGCAGGTACATCATCGTCCATTGGCACTGCAGGATTTCCTTCTGTGAAGCTTGGTTTGCCTGTTTGAGTAGCACCTTGAATATCAGTTGATGTAGCTGGTTCTGCTGTTGGAACTACTGGAGTGATGTATGGTGTGTACGTTGTACGTGCAAAGGTACCATTTGCATCTTCCATTGAAACGCCTACAGGAAGAACTTCACCTGAGTATGCTTTGTTAGTTGGAGTGAAGATTACTTCGCCTTTCTCTTTATCAACTGTGAAGATACCGATGATATCTCCTGCAGGTGAGAAGGCATCCAATTGATCAACTGGGCTTCCAGAATCATCGTAAAGTTTCAAGGTTGAAGGGTTCATTGGAGCAATTGGATCCCCTTCTGTGAAGGTTGGTTTGCCTGTTTGAACAATTCCTTGAGGAGCTTCTGATTTAGCTGGTTCTGCTGTTGGAGTAATTGGCGTTACAGTTGGTGTGTAGGTTGCAGAAGCTTTGGTTCCGTTCGTATCTTCACGGACAACTGTAACGGCTGGTGCTTCACCTACAAAGCGTGGATCTGGTTGGAAGGTTACAGTACCATCTGCTGCTACTGTGTAGATACCAACAGTCGGAATTTCCTTAGTAGTTGAACCATCTTCAAAGGTTGCAGGAACTGCATCGTTCATAGGAACATTTTCATGACCTGCTGTGAAGCTTGGTTTACCTGTTTGGGTTTGACCTTGCTTATCAGTTGAAGTTGCTGGCTCAGCAGTTGGGGTTACTGGAGTCACAGTTGGTGTGTAAGTTGCAGTAACTGGAGTACCGTTCTTATCAACACGTTTCACGGTTACGCCTGTACCTGTTCCTGTGAATGATTTTTCTGGTACGAAGGTGACAGTTCCATCTGGAGCTACTGTGTAAGTTCCTTCTCCTGGAATTGTCTTGGTCGTTGATCCATCTTCAAAGGTTGCTGGCACATCATCATCCATTGGGATTGCAGGGTTACCAGGTGTGAAGCTTGGTGTACCTGTTTGTGTTTTACCTTGGATATCTGTAGATGTTGCAGGATCAGCTGTTGGTACGACTGGAGTAATCTTAGGTGTGTATGATGTTTCAGCAACAGTTCCGTTTGTGTCTTTAGCTTGAACCTTAACTGGAACGACTTCACCTGAGTATGATTTATCAGTTGGTGTGAAGGTAACAAGACCTGTTTCTTTATCAACAGTGAAAGTACCGATTTCTTTACCTTCTGGTGATTTAGCTACAACTGATGAAGCTGGCTGACCATTTTCGTCAAGAAGAGTAATAGTATCCTTGTCGATTGGTGCAACAGGATCACCTTCTGTGAAGGTTACAGTTCCAGTTTGTACCACACCTTGAGGTGCTTCTGATTCAGCTGGTATTGCTGTAGGTGTTACTGGAGTCACAGTTGGTGTGTATTTAGCTGTAACTGGTGTACCATTCTTATCGACACGTTTCACGGTTACGCCTGTACCTGTTCCTGTGAATGATTTTTCTGGTACGAAGGTGACAGTTCCATCTGGAGCTACTGTGTAAGTTCCTTCACCTGGAATTGTCTTGGTTGTTGAGCCATCTTCAAAGGTTGCAGGTGTATCATCATCCATTGGGACAGTTGGATTTCCTGGTGTGAAGGTTGGTTTACCTGTTTGCTCTTGACCTTGTTTATCAGTCGAAGTAGCATCTTCAGCTGTTGGAGTTACAGGAGTTACTGTTGGTGTATATGTCGCAGAAGCTTTGGTTCCGTTCACATCTTCACGAACAACGGTTACTGCTGGGGCAGTTCCAACGAATGATTTTTCTGGAACAAATGTAACTGTTCCATCCGCTGCTACTGTATATGTACCAACGCCTTCTACTGTCTTAGTTGTTGAGCCATCATCAAATGCTGCTGGAACAGCATCATTCATAGGCACACGGCTGTCGCCTTCAGTGAAGGTTGGTTTGCCTGTTTGAGTAGCACCTTGGATATCTGTTGTTTCAACTGGTGTAGCGGTTGGTTTAACAGGAGTTACTGTTGGTGTATAAGTTGCTTGAGCTTTTGTTCCGTTCTTATCTTCACGAACAACGGTTACTGCTGGGGCAGTTCCGACGAATGATTTTTCTGGAACAAATGTAACTGTTCCATCCGCTGCTACTGTATATGTACCAACGCCTTCTACTGTCTTAGTTGTTGAGCCATCATCAAATGTTGCTGGAACATCTTCGTTGATTTCAACAGTTTTCTCAACGCCATCAACCGTTACAGTTCCACCCTTGAATTCAGGTTTGCCTGTTTGAGTAGCACCTTGAATGTCAGTAGTTTCAGCTGGTGTTGCTGTTGGAGTTACTGGAACGATTTCAGGTGTGTAAGTTGTATCAACTTTAATACCGTTTGAGCTTTCAGCTTGAACCTTAACTGGAGTAACTGCACCAGTGTATGATTTATCTGTTGGTGTGAAGGTTACTTGCCCAGTTGCTGGGTCAATAGAGAACGTACCGATTTCAGTTGTTCCATCTGCAGCATAAGCTGGTGTGCTTGAAACTTCGTTACCATCTTTGTCCAACAATGTGTAGCTATTGTCTTTAATAGTGATTGCTTTATCTTCACCATTTACAGAAACAGTTGTACCCGCAAAGGTTGGAGTACCTGTTTGAGTAGCACCTTGAATATCTTTAGAGGTTGCTGGTTTAGCTGTAGGAACAGCTGCTACAACCGTTGGTGTGTAACTTGCATCTGAAGTGATGGTTGTTGTCTTACCATCTTCATTTGTAATCGTCGCTGTCGCTTGGACTTTCACTCCAGTTGCAGTTCCAACAAAGTCTTTTTCAGGTGTGAAAGTCACTGCTCCTGTAGTCGGATCGATTGTATAAGTTCCTTCACCTTCAACAGTTACTGTTGTTTCATCAGTAGGTTGGCCAGTTGCTGGGTCAATCAACTTCTTACTTGTAATTTGAGCAGTCTTATCATCACTCAAAGCGAATGTAGGCGTTTCTGTTTGAGGTACATTTTGAATGTCTTCAGAAACTTTATTAGTTGGAGTAAGAGTAACTGGATTTACAGTCGGTGTATAAGTTGCAGAAGCTTTCGTTCCATTCTTATCTTCACGAACAACGGTTACCGCTGGGGCAGTACCAGTAAAGTTTGGTTCTGGAACAAAAGTTACAGTTCCATCTGCTGCTACTGTGTAAGTACCAACGCCTTCCACTATCTTCGTTGTTGATCCATCGTCAAATGTTGCTGGAACGTCATCATTCATTGGTACACGGCTATTACCTTCTGTGAAGGTTGGTTTGCCTGATTGAGTAGCACCTTGAACGCCTGATGTTTCCGCTGGTGTCGCAGTTGGTGTTACTGCAGTAACAGTCGGTGTATAAGTTGCAGAAGCTTTCGTTCCATTCTTATCTTCACGAACAACGGTTACTGCTGGTGCAGTTCCAACGAATGATTTTTCTGGAACAAATGTAACTGTACCATCAGCTGCTACTGTGTAAGTACCAACACCTTCTACTGTCTTGGTTGTTGAACCGTCATCAAATGTCGCTGGAACATCTTCGTTGATTTCAACAGTCTTCTCAACGCCATCGACCGTTACAGTTCCACCCTTGAATTCAGGTTTACCTTTTTGTGTAGCACCTTGGATGTCTGTTGTTTCTGCTGGTGTTGCAGTTGGTGTTACTGGCAATACTGTTGGTGTGTAAGTTGCTGATGCTTTGGTTCCGTTCTTATCTTCGCGGACAACTGTCACAGCTGGTGCAGTTCCGACAAATGATTTTTCTGGTACAAATGTAACAGTACCGTCTGCTGCTACTGTGAAGGTACCAACTCCTTCTACTGTCTTAGTTGTTGATCCATCATCGAATGTTGCTGGAACATCTTCGTTGATTTCAACAGTTTTCTCAACGCCATCAACCGTTACAGTTCCACCCTTGAATTCAGGTTTACCTGTTTGAGTGGCACCTTGAACATCTTTTGTTTCAGCTGGTGTTGCAGTTGGTGTTACTGGCAATACTGTTGGTGTGTAAGTTGCTGATGCTTTGGTTCCGTTCTTATCTTCACGAACAACGGTTACAGCTGGTGCAGTTCCGACAAATGATTTTTCTGGTACAAATGTTACTGTTCCGTCTGCTACTACTGTGAAGGTACCAACTCCTTCTACTGTCTTAGTTGTTGAACCATCATCAAATGTTGCTGGAACAGCTTCATTAATGGCAACTGATTTCTCAACACCATCGATATCAACAGTTCCACCCTTGAATTCTGGTTTACCAGTTTGAGTGGCACCTTGGATATCAGTAGTTTCAGCTGGTGTCGCAGTTGGCGTCACAGGGACAACGGTTGGTGTATACTTAGCAGTAACTACTGTACCATTCTTATCAACACGTTTAACTGTGACACCTTTAGCAGTTCCAGTAAAGGACTTCTCAGGTTTAAAGGTTACAGTTCCATCAGGCTTCACAGCGTAACTTCCTTGACCTGGAACAACACGAATGATTGAACCGTCGTCAAAGGTCGCTGGAACGTTATCATCTATTGGTACACGTGGGTCACCTTCAGTGAAGGTTGGTTTACCAGTTTGCGTAGAGCCTTGGATATCTTTGAACTTACATCTTCAGCGGTTGGCTTAACAGGGGTAACTGTTGGTGTATAGATTGCTGAAGCTTTGGTTCCATTCTTATCTTCACGAACCACAGTTACAGCTGGCGCTGTTCCAACGTATGATTTCTCCGGAACAAAGGTAACACTACCATCTGCTGCTACTGTGAAGGTACCAACACCTTCAACAGTCTTTTTAGTTGTTCCATCGTCAAATGTTGCTGGGACAGCATCATTGATTTCTACTGTTTTCTCAACTCCATCAATCGTAACCGTTCCGCCCTTGAATTCAGGTTTACCAGTTTGTGTTGCACCTTGAATGTCATTTGTCTCAGCTGGTGTTGCTGTTGGTGTAACAGGTACAATCTCTGGAGTATAAGTTGTATCTACCTTGATACCGTTTGAACTTTCAGCTTGAACCTTAGCTGGAGTTACTTTACCAGTGTATGATTTATCCGTTGGTGTGAAAGTCACTTTACCAGTTGCTGGATCGATTGAGAATGTACCAATTGGAGTCGTTCCATCTTCTGCATAAGCTGGCGTGCTTGAAACTTCGTTACCATCATTATCCAAAAGTGTATAGCTATTATCTTTAATCGCAATAGCTTTATCTTGGCCATTTACTTGAACAGTAGTTCCTGCAAAGGTTGGTATTCCAACCTGAGTGGCACCTTGGATATCTTTTGAAGTTGCAGGACTTGCTGAAGGAACAGCGGCTACAACGGTTGGTGTGTAGGTTGCATCTGAAGTAATAGATGCTGTCTTACCGTTGGCATTTGTAATGGTTGCAGTAGCTTGAACGCTAACACCTTTTGCAGTTCCAACAAAGTCTTTTTCAGGAGTAAATGTTACCGCTCCTGAAGTAGGATCAATCGTGTATGTTCCTTCACCTGCGACTGTCACAGTAGATTCATCAGTAGGTTGTCCAGTCGCTGGATCTATTAATTTTTTACTTGTGATTTTCGCAGTCTTATCGTTACTCAAATCAAAGGTTGGTGTTTGTGTTTGTGGAACGTTTTGAATATCCTCAGAAACTTTGTCTGTTGGAGTGATAGCAATTGGAGTTACAGTTGGAGTGTACTTAGCCGTAGCTGTCTTAATGTACTCCTCTTGAACCTTACCATCTTTGTTTCGACCAACTGGCGCTGACAATGTCACTTCCACACCTTTGGCATTACCAGTAAAGCTTGGATCTGGAGTGAAGGTTACTTCACCCGTTGAAGAATTGATGGTGTAAGTTCCTTCCCCGTCCACTGTTACAGATGGCGCATCTGTTGTAAGTCCTGTGGCAGGATCCAGCAACTTAGCAGGATATTCTGCGCTTGGGCTGATTGCAATCTTGTCACCATTTGAGTTAGAACCAGTTGTGTTAAAGGTTGGAGTTCCTTTTTGAGTTGCACCTTGAACATCAGTCGAAGTTTTGTCAACACCTTCGATTTCAATTGGAGTAACCGTTGGGATGTAAAGACCATCCATGGTATTCAACTGACCATTAATGTTTGCTTCTTGATCTGGGAATTTTGTTGACCAACCAGTATCATAACCGTTGTTATCTGAACGACGGATAGAAATACCATCAGCTGTTCCAAGGAAGTTATCCTCAGGGATAAACTCAACGTCCACATCTTTACCGTTGGCAGTGACCTTATACTTACCTTGGCCTGGTACAACATAGTAACCATCTGCATCAAGAGTTGCGCGGTTGCCATCTTTGTCAACGATGTATGGTTCTACAGTTTCATCAATAACAGCAGTTGAATTACGCTCATACAGGTGTTCCCCACGGGCAGTAAAGGTTACAGTTGCTGTTTGCTTCGCAGCTTGAGGGCCACTTGTTTCCTTGAATTCCCCTTTTGGTGGGTGAGTGATTTGAGTCTTGAAGTCTTCTACTTCCCCCGAGAAGGCCATGCCAGTTGGGCTTTCGATCTCGTTCGCTTTCTTAGCGATACGAACACGAGCACCTAACTCTTTAACGCTAGGGTCGATGTAAGTCTTGCTGTTTGCAAAAGTCAACTCAACGGTACCATCCTGTGTGACTTTGTAGCAAGATTAGAGCGCTCATCTTCGTCGAAAGTACCGTTTTGGTTAAAGTCTACCCAACCGTAGATATAAGCTTCTGAAGCTCCATCTGTATGAGCTTCAACTGACATCTTGTAGTTGCCTGGTTTGGTACGGTCCATCTTGATCATCTCATTGGTTGTCCCTTTAAGATCAGATGGAAGCAATTGGTCAATTCCTTCATCGGCCGTAGTTGACTTATCATCACCGAACCAATCAAGAGTCGTATTTTCATCCATATCTGGACTTACATTACCAAGATATGGTTGAGATACTTTGGCACCAGTAACACCGTCTACAGTTGCAATGGAATGCATAGCCTTACCGTATGACTCAGGAGCGTCTCCTTCATCAATTGGGAAGAATCCTAGCATAGCTGACTGTTTACCACCTGAAGCGATATAAAGTCCGATTTCAGAAGCTCCACGTGTCATCACAATTGGAACTGTTCTATTTCCTTCAGAAATGTTAGGTCCAAATATACCGGTTCCTAGACCACCCGTAACTTTGTCAGGATTTCCAAAGTATTTCCAAGCTACTGGCTTCTTTTCTGGTCCAACTTCAGTAGATCTACGAAGTTGTCCAAGGTTTCCATTATTGTATTTAGGTGTAGGCCCCATAAGGTTCTCTGTATCTTGTGGTTCATAAGTTACAGAAGTTTTTAGTCTGTTATACTTTTTCCATTCTCCAATATGCTGCCAACCTTCTCCATTGGTAGTGAACATAACAAATTCACCGGGGTTAGCAGACTCCCCATCAGCCATAACAACAGCTGGCTTAACTGTCTTACCTCGGAAGGTTGCAGAGATTTCAAACTGAACTCCAATATTTCCACCATTCAAAGCTGAACTTATGGTAGTCTTCTTGGTTTTCGTATCAATATTCTCAAATCTGATTTCAGTCCAATTATTTTGGGGATCAGCGATGACTTTGGCTTCTTCACCATCATGAAAAATATTGCCTAGCACTTTGTGAAGTGACTCCACTTACATAACCATTTTTTGCATTTGGATCATAGGTTGCTTTTTCTGCTTCTGTAGCCCCTTGATTTTCCATCCGTTTCTTATAGATTTCAGTCGCTTGGAAAGGTTTCAAGGATTTGACTTTTACAGTAACTACATAACCAGGCATAATTTCCTTGGTATAGGTAGAACCAACTTGAAGAGCCAATTTTTCTTGTAAGTTCTCAGTGGGTTTAAATTCTTTTTCAGGAACTAATACTGTAGTAGTTCCTGTCCAGTTAGCTACATCTCCAAAGTCCAACCATGAGATTTGGCTAGCCAAAGATTTTGCATCAACATTTGGTGTAAAGTCTGGTTTTTCAACCTTTGGAGTTGAAGTTGCATCTTCAACATCATCCCCGATCAAGCTTTCGTCATTAGGATCTCCGATTGCACGACGACTTCGACGACGGCCACCTGTTTCAGAAGTAACTGGAATGTTAGATACGGGTTGACCTGAAGCAAGTGTATCTACTACTTTGTTAACTGTTTCATTCATAGTTGTAGCAGTATTTTCTGGACGATTCACTGCTTCTACTTTAGGAGTTTCTGAGCTTGTTACTGCCTGTGACTCCGCTGATGTTGCAGAAGCTACCGGACTCACTGAGGACGCAACGCTACCAGAAGTTTCCGTTACTGGTGTTACCGGTGCGTCAGCTTGGTAGGTTGTCGCTGCCGTTGAAGCACTTGGATCGCTTGTTACAGAGCTTGCTGTAGCTGTTGATGTTTCTGTTGGACTTGCAACTGTAGAAACTGCATCAGAAGATGCTTCTGATGCTTCTTCAGCAGCAACACCAGTTGCTGTACCAACCATCACGAGTGTTCCTAAGAGGACCGAGCAGACTCCCACATTCAATTTACGAATAGAGAACCGGCTAATGCGGTCGTTGAATAAATCCTTACTCATTTATTTCCTCCGTGTTTTCATTTTAAACATTTATATTAAAATGTGTTTAGCTTTTTTAGCTTAACCTCATTTATTCTACCAAATTTATGCGATAGTTCAAAGGGATTTGCTTAAAAATATTGTTTAATATAGATTAAATCTTTTGTAACAAAAAAAGCTCCTAATTCCACATGAAATAAGAGCTTATGCGCTTTCATTAAATTGCCAAATCAAACTTCAATTGAGGCTTGACAGGGTCATAGTCTTCCAACTCAAAATCTTCTGCTTTGATGTCAAAGAAATTAGTACCATCAGGTACATTTAGGTTCAATCGCGGCTGACAATTGGATGGCTCCCGACGAAGCAATTCCTCAGCATGTTCAAACTGATTGTCATAAATATGAAGATTGTTAATGAAATAGAAGAATTTCCCAAGCTTCCAGCCAAAATGCTTGGCAATCATCATTTGAAGAGCTACATACTGCATAGCATTGATATGGTGAGCGACGAGCATATCGTTGGACCTCTGAGTCAGAGTTGCATCCAGATAAATATCGCCATCGACCCGACGGACATCAAACATGGTTTGAAAGGCGCAAGGTAAAAGGCCTTCTGACTCCTCAAAGGCTTCGTAGTCCCAAAGAGAAATGATGTTGCGACGATTCCACGGATTCTCTTCTAACTGTTTGAGAATCTTGTTGATGATATCATGCTTTTTGACTACAGCCCCATAGCGCTGACCAATGGTACGAGAATTCCCCACTTCCCAGTCGCTCCAGTAGTGAACTTGGTACTTCTCCTCTAAAACATCCAAGCTATTGGACTGATCCTGATAGATCCATAACATTTCCTTGATAGCTGATTTGATAGCGATAGGACGAAGGGTGGTAATCGGGAACTCACCTTTAGCTAGGTCAAATTCCATGAAGGCACCGGTAATGTACTTGGAATTAGCAGTCCTACCATCCTTATATTTTGGACGGGCCTGTTCGGACCAGACACCTTCTTCCATGATTTTACGAATATTTTCTTTAAATATAGTATCTGCCTTAGTCATAATGAATTACGGACTCTCCTTGATTACAATAATGTCTTCATTATAACACAGCTCACAAAAAAAATGAGATTCAAACCATTCGATTTGAATCTCCATATTCAATTTTTTTATTGGAGAACGAGCGAAGCTGCTCCAATCACACCTGCATCATTTCCAAGATTAGCAAGCACCAATTGAGTGGATGTCCTTACTTGTGGGAAGGTATTTTCGTCAAATACCTTTTGAACCCCATCCAAAAGGAATTGACCTGCAGCTGATACACCACCACCAATAACAATATTAGCTGGGTTCAAAATACTTGCAATATTGGCACATGCAATACCGAGATATTGAGAGAAATGGCGGTAGACAATCAGTGCTAACTCATCTCCATCTTTAGCAAGATCAAAGACTGTCTTAGCTGTAACTTTTTCGCCATCATCGATGAGACGTTTCAAGCTCGCATCTCCCTGCATATTCATCTGCATAGCGACGAGTCAAATTGACAATCCCTGGTCGCTGAGGCTACTGTCTCCAAACAGCCTTTCTTACCACAGGTACAATCAAATGGGACGATCAAAAGTCAACTGTGATATGGCCCTAAGCTCACCAGCTACACCACCAGCACCGTGCAAGAGTTTTCCTTCCGCCACGATACCGCCACCAACACCTGTACCAAAGTGTCATGAAGACGACGTCCGGTTGATTTTTCGCCAGCACCCTTTCCAACGTTCTCCAAGAGGCAGCTACGTTGGCATCATTATCGATGAAGAAAGGAATTCCCAAGGCAGACTCACATCTTTCTTGATTGGGTTGTACGGGTCTTTCCAGTTGAGGTTGTATGCTCCCGAAACGACAGTTCCTTCGAAGCGATCGACTGCACCAGGAGACCCCATCCCAATCCCAATAAAAATCATCTGCTGATAAGTTTCAACAATTCCAAGCGGTGTTGGATGGAAGCGATGATATCAGGAACGATGTGGCTTCCTTCGTCAAGGATGTTGGTCTTGATAGACCATTTTTCTTGAATGTCTCCTTCTTGTGTCAAAATTGCAAATTTGACAGAAGTTCCACCTAGGTCAATACCAATAATCTTTTTCGCCATGTTCTTCTCCTTCTATATTTTCATACTGGAACTAGTATACCAAATTATGAAAAGGGTTTCAAATGTTTTTCATGATTTTTATCAATTTTGAACCATAAAAAGAACTTGTCAGCCTAAAGGCAAACAAGTTCATCTTCTACCGATTATTTTGAAGTTTCATAAATAGTCTAAGGGATTGAATCCCGATAATCAAAAAGAAAAGCCCTAAAATATTTAATAAAAATAGACTAATAGACAGGGGACTAACAATCAAGAATAGACCAACGAATAATTGAATGAGACCCCAGAAGGTAAATTTCTTTGATAATTCCTCAGACCGTTTGGAAAGATAATGAGCCTTTCTTAAACTAAGAGCTGATTTGTACAAGAGCCAGATTCCCAAAGTGATAGGGAAGACAATTGGCAAGGTCTGGTAGCCATATAAGAGTAGGTAGACTGCAAAGACCAGGGAAATCACACTCTGAAGCAGAGAAGGACTATAAGCGAATCTCCTCGTTCGTTCTCTGTAATAGCGTGAAAGACGGGAGAAAGAAATCAAGAAAAAAACCTAGAGAAATGAGCCAACTAAAAGGTGGCTATTTTTCTCAATTGATTCACAAAAAGAACAATTCCAATCCCAATAAACAAAATAGAGGATAAGAGGATACTTAATTTACTCAGTTGAATCATACAGCCTCCTTTAGTTTTCGGCCAACTCACTCAAATACTCATAACGTTCATATTTAGCAAGTAGACGTTCGTTTTCTTCATCCATTTCCCTTTGTAGGCTAGCTAGTTTCCCAAAATCAGAGCCATTCTCATTCATCTCTGCCTCAATGGTAGCAATCTTCTCTTCGATCTCTTCAATCTCACTCTCAATAGTAGCCCACTCCTGCTTTTCTTGGTAACTCATCCGTTTTTTCTCTTCACGGACCTTAACCGTCTTTTCTTTTTCAGGCTTGGAAGTCTCCGAAGCCATTTCTATCTCGAACTTTTTCTCATCTAAATAGTCGGTATAGTTACCAAAAAACTCACGAATGGATCCGTTTTCGAAAGCCAGAATTTTAGAAGCAACCTTATCTAGGAAATATCGGTCGTGACTAACAGTGATGACAGGACCACCAAAACCTTGTAGGAAGTTCTCTAAGACCGTTAGGGTCGCGATATCCAAATCATTGGTAGGCTCGTCCAAGAGCAAGACATTTGGTTTTTCGATGAGAAGTTTCAAGAGATAAAGACGCTTCTTCTCCCCACCAGATAGTTTCTCAATCAAGGTGCCATGAGTCGAACGTGGAAAGAGAAATTGCTCCAACAACTCAGCAATCGAGGTTGATCCCGCACTAGTCTTGACCTCTTCTGCTACCTCCTGCAGGTAATTGATCATCCGCTTACTTTCGTCCAGACCTTCAATCTGTTGCGAGAAGTAAGCGATGCGCACCGTTTCACCAATGATGACTTTCCCAGAAGTTGGTTGTAGAGATCCTGCAATCAGATTGAGCAGGGTCGACTTACCAACACCATTATCTCCTACAATCCCAAGTCGATCCTTGTTCTGAACCAGTAAATTGAAGGCTTGAAGAATAGGTCCTTGGTCATAAGCGAAATCAACATCCTTAAACTCAATGACTTTTTTACCAATCCGACTGGTCTCAAAGGACATTTCCAAATCCGTTTCTGTTGTTTGGAAGGATAGGTCCTTCTTGAGGTCATGGAAACGATTGATGCGAGCCTGTTGCTTGGTAGCACGCGCCTGCGGTTGGCGACGCATCCAGGTCAATTCTTGCTTATAGAGTTGTTGTTTCTTGTGTAGAAGAGCAGCATCTCGCTCGTCCTGTTCTGCTTTCAAGCGGACATAATCCTGGTAGTTTCCTGGTATTCAATCAGAGTAGCGCGATCCAGTTCAAAAATACGGGTCGAAATGTTGTCCAAGAAATAGCGGTCATGAGTGATAAAAAGCACTGTTTTCTTAGAGTTCTTAAGGAAATTGGTCAACCATTCTATGGTATCAATATCCAGATGGTTAGTTGGTTCATCTAAAAGGAGCAAGTCGTGATCTCCAAGAAGGACTTGAGCTAGCTGGACACGGCGACGCAAACCACCTGATAAACTTCCCACCTTGGCAGTCAGATCGTGAATCCCTAGTTTGGTTAAGACTGTTTTAACCTGGCTTTCGATTTCCCAAGCATTGAGAGAATCCATCTCCGCCATTACTTTTTCCAGTTTGGCTTGTTGGCTTTCATCGTACTGGCTGGTCAACAACTCATACTGACGAATCAATTGGAGTTCTTTCACATCTTCTGACAACACTGTATCGAGGACCGTCTTGCTATCATCAAATTGAGGTTCTTGGGTCAGATAACCAATCTTATAATCATTCTTTGCAGAAAAGGGAGAACGATCTCCGTCATAGCCTGAACGACCAGACAAAACATCTAAGAGAGTTGTTTTCCCAGTCCCATTGACCCCGATTAGTCCGATCCGGTCTAGCTCATGAATGATAAAAGAAATCTCTTTAAAGACCGTCTTATCCCCGACGGACTTGGTTAGTTTTTCAACAATAAAATCGCTCATGATTCTTCCTTATTCATTTCAAGATAATTGGATACAAAGCTAGAAATAGCTTCCTTGTCATTCTCTAGCTCTCCATCAACGATGGTCCATTCAACGGCAGAGAGGACTTGGCCGAGTCCTGGTCCAGGTTTCAATCCATATTCCTTCATCAAGATACCACCATTAACTAAAATCTCATGCTTATCATGAATGGTCAATGAATCGTACAATTCTTCGATGGCTTGGAAATCAACAGCAAGACCTTGAGCCTGACGCAGTTCTTCAGCTGATAAGAGAAGAGACTTGTCATAGCGGTAGACATCTCGTCGATTCAAGGATCCAATTAGACGCAACTGATAAATCTCAACCAATTGCTCCACCTTCTTAGCGAAGTCCCGAGATGTTTTCCATTTCTTTAGAAAGGCTTGCGGTGCCTGATCCTCCATAGTTAACAGGAGGGCAGCCCAGGCCTGCTCTGAACTGGTAAAGGTATAGTCCATAGACAGCTGAAAAAGTTTCTCTAGTGACAATTGGCTACTTTGTAAGAGAGGTAGATACTGATAGCTCTGGCTAGCAATCAAACCTTCTAAGCCTTTGCGCCAAAAAGGAGCTAAGAGGAGCTTATCCAATTCAATAAAAATACGCTCTACTGAAATCTTCTCCAACAAGGGAGCACAATCCGTCATGGCTCTAAAGGTTTCTTCTTCTAGATCAAACCCAAGACTGGCTTGAAAACGAAAACCTCGCATAATACGAAGGGCATCTTCGTTGAAGCGTTCTGTCGCTTCTCCGACTGCACGTAGGATACGAGTTTCTAAATCTTCCAGTCCATTGAAGAGATCAATGATTTCCCCTTCTTCACTCAAAGCAAAGGCATTGACAGTAAAATCGCGACGCTTGAGATCCTCTTCTAAGGAACGAACGAAAGTAACTGAACTGGGTCTTCGGAAATCGACATAGACATCCTCTGTCCGAAAGGTAGTGATTTCATATTCTCGATGATTCTCAAGGACTAAAACAGTCCCATGTTCAATCCCGACATCAATGGTCCGCTCGAAAATCGCCTTGGTTTCCTCTGGGTAGGATGAAGAAGCTATGTCTACATCGTGGATGGGACGACCTAAAATGGCATCTCGCACAGAGCCTCCGACGAAATAAGCTTCATATCCAGCTTTTCGAATCTTTTCTAATATTGGCAAAGCCTCCTGAAATTCAGAAGGCAGTTTTTTTAATCTCATAATAGATGTTCTAAACCATAGACAAGCTCATGACGCTTGACCACTTCTTTTACTCCTAGATTGACCCCTGTCATGAAGGACACCCGATCGTAGGAATCGTGGCGTAAGGTCAATCCTTCTCCTTGACTACCGAAAATCACTTCTTGGTGGGCTACCAGACCAGGCAAGCGCACCGAATGAATGTGCATGCCTTGATAGTTGGCACCACGAGCTCCAAGAAGACTTTCTTCTTCGTCCAGCGCTCCTTGCTCTAGTGGTTGACGGACCTGACTGATGAGTTCAGCTGTCTTCACAGCAGTCCCACTCGGTGCATCCTTTTTCTTATCGTGGTGCAACTCGATAATCTCTACATTTGGAAAGTACTTAGCCGCTTGGGCTGCAAATTGCATGAGCAAGACTGCTCCAATGGCAAAGTTTGGCGCAATGAGGCCTCCAAGATTCTTCTTACGAGACAATTCAATCAAGTCAGTGATTTCTTCCGTTGTAAATCCTGTTGTCCCAACTACAGGCGCTAGTCCATGCTCCAAAGCAAAGCGGGTATGTTCATAAGCAACTTTAGGAATGGTGAAGTCAATCCACACATCCGCATCAAGGGACAAAATCCCTTCCTTGGTGGTAAAGATTGGAACACTTGCTAGTTCTTTTTCAGACGCATGGGGATCAATCAAGCCGACTAATTCTAGCTCAGGATCCTCTAACACCATGTGATAAGCCGCTTGACCCATTCGCCCTTTAAAACCTGCAATTACTACTTTAATCGGCATGTTTTCTCCTTATACTTTCGGTACAAAACTAATAGCAACGCTGTGATTTCCTAAGTGTGTACCAATGACACTGCCAAAAGGTCGCAAAATGGAATATCACCAGCAAAACCGTCTTGATGAAGAATATCGCGAAGTGTTTCTGCTTTATCCAGAGCATTTCCGTGAATGATAATGATCTGATAGTCTTTATCCGCAGTTCCTTCTTTGACAATCTCAGCTAAATCGTTTAATGGCTTTTTTCTCAGTACGAACTTTCTCATACACTTCAATCACGCCTTCCTCGTTAAAATAGAGGATGGGCTTGATGCTGAGAAGGTTCCCAAGGATTGCAGCTCCATTAGAGAGACGACCACCTTTTACTAAATGGTTGAGGTCGTCCACCATAATGTAAGCAGCTGTTCCATCAATTTGCATCTGGATATTGGCCAGGATTTCATCGAATGATCGACCTTCATCCGCCCATTTGATAGCTTCCTCTGCCATCCAACCTAAAGGGGCACTGGTAATCTTAGAATCTGGAAAGGCAATGGTTAAATTCGGAAATTCCTCTTTCAAATACTGGATGTTCTGGTAAAAACCTGAAATTCCAGAAGAAAGAAAAATACCTAAGACATGGGTGTAGCCTTTAGTCTCTATCTGTGGCAACAACTCTTCCAGTTCTGCAATACTTGGCTGACTGGTTTTTGGAAGCTCAGATGAAACTTCCATCTTTTGATAAAATTCTTCAGCTGAAAGATTCTCACCTTCCACGTAAGAGACCCCATCGATGACGACAGGGATATCTAAGACAAATAAATCATCATGCCCGCGAACTTCTTCTGAAAGATAGGCCGAAGAATCTGTGATGACTGCTAATTTCATGTATTAAAACTCCAAATTAATACCTGGTAAATCAAGGGCAATTTCTGTCACTTCATAGGTCAAGCGATTGAGCATATTTAAGCAAGGACGAGCTAGTTCTTCTACTTCTTCTTTGCTAAAATCGCTTGGTTCATTGACTAAACGATTGTGGATGTGGTTGATCTGAGTGATTGTCCCACTAATGACAAACCCATCAAACACAATCATATAAGTCAAAATAACAATTAATGAGGTTGTATTAAATTCCGTATCACGCTGAATCAATTGAAAATTCACATCAACTTTTGTCTCAGGGGTTCCATTTTCTTTTTCCCATTCAAAGTTACGTGCATCATAATGATACTGGCTGACAAATTCTTTTTCACGTTGGATGTCCATACTAGTTCTCCTAAAAATAAGCGTTACGAAAATTATACCATAAATCTGAAATAAGATGCTATTTTAGAACTACGTCAAATAAATTTCTTTTATGTGACAGCATCGTCTGTTTTTACACTTCTTTCGCTAAATAAAAAGGTTGGAAAATTCCAACCTTTTTATTTTATATTATGTGACTTTCAGTCCGTCTCGCTCCGTTAGGTGTGAGACAAAAGAACCACCCGCTATGCGGGTACGCATCGAAGGTTATACCAAAAAAACTCCAAACGCGATTCAATTAAGGTGTTCAAGCCGATTGTAAAGCGAAAGGAGAAAAATATGGCCCAAAAAGCACATAGTTTATCACACACAAAATGGATATGTAAATATCAAATTGTGTTCACCCCTAAGTATAGACGAAAAGTGATCTATAATCAATATCGAAGTAGTATGGGAGAAATATTCCATCGATTATGTAGTTATAAAGGTGTTGAGATTATTGAAGGCCATTTAATGCCAGATCATGTTCATATGTTAGTGAGCATTCCACCTAGAATTAGCGTTGCAAGTTTCATGGGATATTTAAAAGGAAAAAGCGCTCTAATGATGTTCGATAAACACGCCAATCTTAAATATAAGTTTGGGAATCGACATTTTTGGGCAGAGGAATATTATGTGAGTACAGTTGGACTTAATGAAGCCACAATAAAGAAATACATTCAGGAACAGGAAAAGCATGATATAGCACTAGATAAATTAGGTGTAAAAGAATATGAGGATCTCTTTAGGGATAGTGGTAAGTAATACTCAAGCCTCTTTAAGAGGCAAGTGACGAGTCAAGAGCAATAAGGCTTGAACAAAGTGAAAGCCAGCGTCTTTAGGCGCTGGCTGGTTATCTGATCTTATAGCCCTGATACAAACCACCCGTTTAACGGGGGGTCATGATTAGTTTAGGCTTGCGAAGCAATCCGAACAAGATACCACTTACGACTGCACCGATCAATACGAACAAGATGTAAAGAAGCGGATTTGAAGTAAGGGCAATAACGAAGATTCCTCCGTGAGGAGCCATCAGTTTCAAGCCCGCAAGACCAACAAGAGCACCTGTCAAAGCTGAACCTGCGATGAAGCTTGGGATGGCACGAGCTGGGTCAGCTGCACCGAATGGAATGGCACCTTCTGTGATAAAGGAAAGACCCATGATAATGTTTGTCAAACCTGAGTTGCGTTCTTCTTCAGTAAATTTGTCTTTGAACAATACAGTTGCTACAAAGACTGCCAATGGAGGAACCATACCAGCTGCCATAACGGCTGCCATGACGGTTGAACCACCACTAGTAAGTGCTGAAGCTGTCAACGTACTTGTACCAAATACATAAGCTGCTTTGTTGACTGGCCCACCCATATCGACAGCCATCATACCACCAACAAGAAGACCAAGAAGGACTGCTGAGCTACCTGACAAGCTAGTCAAGAAGTTATTCAAAGATGTATTGATCGCTGACATTGGGATGTTGATGAGGAACATCAAGAATCCTGTCAAACCAACACCAAGTAATGGCAAGAGAAGGATCGAGCGGATACCATCGAGTGAGCGTGGAAGACCTGCAAGGAATTTGCGTAGGAAGAGAACAACTCCACCTGCAAGGAAACCACCTACCAAAGCTCCAAGGAAACCAGATGATACGGCGGCTGGCAATTCGCCTTTAGCAGCACCGAAAGCGATGTTACCAAATGCTGAACCTGAGCTCGCAATGGAACCAGCAACGAAACCTGCTACAAAACCAGGTTTTTCAGCGATGGAGAATCCGATGTACCCTGCAAGTACAGGAAGCATGAAGCCAAAGGCCGCACCACCGATTGTTTTAAATTGAGCCGCTAATTCATGGTATGAACCAAGTTGAGACAATTGATCTTGAGGCACCCCAAGGATTTGGTCGATCAAGAAGGCAAGGGCGATCAAGATCCCACCACCAATAACGAATGGAAGCATTTGAGAAACCCCACTCATCAGGTGTTTGTAGAAGGCTCCACCTAAGCTCAATTTTTCTTGGCTAGCGCTTGCTTCTGCCGCATTTTCTGCGTGGAAGACATCTGCTTTTCCATCCAAGATGGTTTGGATCAATTCTTCTGTTTGACGGATACCTGCAGCGACTGGTTTAGAGATCAATTTTTTACCATCGAAACGAGCGGTTTCAACTGCTTTGTCCGCTGCGATGATCACCCCTTCAGCTTTGGCGATTTCCTCAGCTGTCAAGCGGTTGCCGACACCTGATGCCCCATTTGTTTCAACACGAACCGTAACACCCATTTCTTCACCCCTTTTTTGATGAGGGCTTCTTCTGCCATGTAAGTGTGGGCGATACCAGTTGTACATGCTGTAACGGCAACGATCAGCGGTTTGTCAGATGTTGCTGCTTCTTTGACTGCTTCTGCTTTTTTCGCTTCTTCTGCTACAGCTACTTGCTCTTCCGCATCAAAGGCTGCGATCACTTGCTCAGGTGTGCTTGCTTGGCGAAGTTTATCCGCAAATCCTGGTTTCATCAAGTACTTAGACAATTCAGCAAGGGCTGCCAAGTGAGTGTCGTTTGCTCCTTCTGGAGCTGCGATCATGAAGAACAAATCAGTCGGTTGTCATCAAGTGATGCGTAATCAACACCTTTGTTTGATTTTGCAAACAAGACCGTTGCTTCTTTGACAGCTTCATTTTTGCTGTGCGGCATAGCAATCCCATCACCCAAACCAGTTGAAGTTTGTGCTTCACGGTTCACGATACCAGTTTTGAAGGTTTCAAAATCTGTCACCACACCATTGTCAACGAGCGATTGGACCATCTCATTGATCACACCCTCTTTATCTGTTGCTTGGAGATCAAACAACATCACGTTTTTATTTAAAACGTCTTGAATTTTCATAGTTTTTCTACCTCTACTTTTTCATAAGTTTCTTTAATATAGTCCGCTGTCGCCAAATCATCTGAGAAGGTGGTCGCTGTTCCACAAGCCACGCCCCATTTGAAGGCTTCGATGACGTCTCCCGTCGTTGCGAGCTTACCAGTGAAGCCTGCTACCATAGAATCTCCAGCTCCAACTGAATTCTTCACTTGCCCTTTGATTGGTTTTGCGAAGTAAGTACCGCTTGGACTGACTAGAAGAGCACCATCACCCGCCATGGAAATGATGACGTTTTGTGCTCCTTTTTCCAAGATTTCTTTGGCATAGCGCTCAATTTCTGGCAACTCTGTCAAGGTAACACCAAAAATAGCTCCCAACTCATGGTTGTTTGGTTTGACCAATTGGGGATTGAACTCCAAGGAATCGATCAAGGTTTGCCCTTCAAAGTCGCAAACCACTTGTGCACCTGTCGCACGAGTTGCTGCGATCAATTGTTTGTAAACGGCATTTCCAAGTGAAGATGGGGCAGATCCTGCAAAGACTACCACATCATCTGATGTTAAGCTTGATAGGATGCTGAGCAATTCTTGCAACTGAGCTTCCGTCACTTCTGGGCCATTGCCATTGATCTCCGTTTCCTCATCGGCTTTGATTTTTGACATTGATCCGGGTATCTTGGTCCACTGTCACAAAGTTGGTTGAAATGGCTTTCGCTAGTCAGTACGTCTTCTATGAAGCGTCCTGTGAAACCACCGATAAATCCAGTCGCTGTGTTCTCGATATCAAGTCGCTTCAAGACACGACTGACATTGATTCCCTTACCACCGGCGAATTTATCTTCCGAAGCCATCCGATTGACCGCCCCTGTCTCTACATGATCGAGACGGACGATGTAATCAATCGCTGGATTTAATGTAACTGTATAAATCAAACCTCTATAACCTCCGTTTTTTCTTTTAATTTAGAAAGGATTTCCGTATCTGAAGCATTGGTAATGATGGTTGCTCGCTTTACTGGTGCTACCTTAACAAAAGAAGTCAAGCCAACCTTGGAAGAATCTAACAAGATATAAGTATTCTTTGCATTCTCTAAGATAGCACGTTTTACAGCCCCCTCTTCTAAATCAGGAGTACTGTAAAATTCAAAATCTACTCCATTCATTCCAAGAAAGGCCTTGTCAAAATTCAACTGACCAATTTGATTCAAAGCCATTCCACCAATACTAGCATCGGTTGATGTTTTCACCATTCCTCCGATAACCACCGTTGGAATATCCCGCTCTACCAAGCTGGCTGCATGGTGAATGGAATTAGTCACTACCGTAACAGTTGGGTTTGCTAACTCTTTAATTAGCAGTTCAGTGGTTGTCCCTGAATCAATAAAAACCACTTCAAAATCTTTAATTAATTCAGCTGCTTTTTTTGCAATAGCTGATTTAGTTTGAATGTTTTTGATTGCTTTATCTTTGTTGCTTTCCTCCTCTTGGAGTGAGTGCAGACTTTCGGCGCCACCGTGGACACGTCGCAATTTATTCTCCGACTCCAGCTCATCTAAATCGCGTCGAACCGTTGATTCAGATGTATTTAGCGTATGCACTAAGTCTTCTAGAGTGACAATTCTTTCCTTAATCACTTTTTCTAAAATGATCTGTTTGCGTTCAGATTTTAGCATACAACCTCCTTCTGATATCGATTACATTCTCTATTATACGACATTAAATTTTTTTGTCAAGCTAAAACTATCATTTTCTTTCATTATCTATCAAAATATACAATGTTATACAAAAAAACCTGAATGATGACAATTCAGGTTTTTTCTATTCTAGATTTAAGATTTTCTTTTTTTGCCCAATCCAAAGAATGATAGGATAGCAAGGAAGAATCCTGCAAGAGACCAACCATTAGACTTGGATCCTGTATTTGGAAGTTCCTTCAATTGCTCAGATGCTACTTCTTGTTTGTTTGAAGTTGGATTAGTTGCTTGTGTAGTGACTCCGACAAGAGATACTTGACCTTGATATGCAGGTTGTTCCTTTCAACTGGTTCTGTCGCAAATCGAGAGCTTGCAAGAACTGCAGGGTGTACTCGAGATACTAGATCATCAAACTGTGCCTTCAAGCTAGTCGCTGTTTCCTGATAAGCCATAAAGGTTTCAAACTCTTTCTCTAGTTTATCCTTTTTGTCTTCGAGATTAGCCTTAGCAGTAGCCATTACTGCACGTGCTCGGATTAATAAGTCTGGTGCATTTTTCAAAAGATCTAACCGCTCTTTGGAAGCAGTTAAACGATCCTTAGCCTTTTGTAATTCTGCTTGGGCCGCTTGAACCTTAGCAAAGGTTTGTTTTTCTTGGTTTTGCAATTCTAACAAATGAGCTTGAGCAGATGCTAAAGCTTGGTTAGCTTTTTCTAATGCTTCTTCCTTAGGAGTCACAGAAGACAGGATGCGAGCTCGTGAAACAGCCAAGCTTTCTTCAGCTTCTGCTACTTGTGTAGTGGCTAGTTGTCTCTTAGCAAGAGCCTCTTGAACCTTTGTCTTAGCCTGATTGATGACTTGCTCATTATTTAAAACAGAATTCTTCACATCTTGAAGACGAGCAGAGAGAATATCAATCCGAGAAGCTTGGTTGGTCCGCTCTACACGAAGCGTTGCAATCTCATTCTCCAAAGCCTTCACATCGGCTGTTGTGGTCGATGCATTCGCCCCAGATCGGAGGCGTTGGGCTAATTCGGCAGTCGAGAATAGCTGACCACTGCTATTTAAGAAGGCTGCTTCTGAAATTTGATGAGCAGGATCATAGGCGACTGAAACCGAATTAAACTGGTTCCCCATCATTTGAACATAATGCCCAATTCTAGCAAATACATCTGCTCCAACCTTCATGTAAATCTGGTTAGCATCTAACTGAGTTTCATCTGTAGGCAGACCATATTGGGCCGCCACTCGTTGATAAAGATCTTTTTCACTGTACCAGAAAGCTGCTGCTTCTTGAGGAGTGAAGCCCCAAGCGACATTCTCATTTGCTTGGTACTTAAACATATGGGCCTCATTAGCAGCAAAATATTCTGCTTGAATCTGACTAGCAGGGAATTGATAAGGATCTACAAGTAAATCAGGTAAACCAGCTTGACGACGGTACTGGTTAATAGCATCTACAATTTCAAGCGCTCGTAAATTATTATCCAGCGTTACAGAGCTACCACCTGACAGCTGATCTTCCTCGCGACCTCGACGATAGAGAGCAAGGGCTTGTACAGCTTGAGAGTCACCGCTATTAGCCCATTCCTGAAGAAGAGACTCATAAGTGGTTTGTTGGAGATTGCCTGGACTAACAGCTGCTACCTCACGTGCAACATTCAAGGCGGCTTCTTTAGCAGCAATTTGGTTACTTAATTCAGTTACACGAGCTTGCGCATTACCCACTTCCACGTTCGCCTGGCTTAAAACCTCAGGAACTTTAGCCTGCTCAGCCTGCAAATTTGCAAGGACAGCTTGTGCATTTTCTAATTCAGCTTGAGCTTGTGCAACTACTGCATGCGCATTTGCTAAGACAGCTTCGTCATTATTGGTAGGTTGTTTAGCTTGATTCAACTCATTCTGAGCAACATCTACTAAGAGTTGTTGAGCAGCCACCTTATTTTCTTGTTCTTTAATCGCAGCTGTGAGTTGGTCTTCAGCTTCAGATGCTTGACGAACCTTGTCTTCTTCAATGGTCACCATCGCTTCTGCTACTTTGATGTCATTTTCAGCTCGAGCTATCGCATTAGGAGTTGCATCTTCAACGTTCGTCTCTGCTTCTTCCAGGCCTGTTTCAGCATTTTTGAACATCCTCACGCGCTTGGTTAAACTCATCCTGCGCCTGGCTTAAGCTCTCTCTTGTGAGTTCACTTGGCTCTCAGCCTCGACTACATGATCATTCAAATTTTCAACATCAGCAAGCGTTGGTTTGTTACCAGAAATACCAGTTGATTGATTGTCTTTATTTTTCGTTTTTGTACCAATTCCTCTGCGTGCGCCTTATGGCCAAGATACCAGAAAAACAGGGTCGTTGCTGCGACACCTGTTGTAAAGACAGATTTACCTAATTTTTTCCCCATTCTTATCACCCCCAAAACTTTTCCAAGTCCTTTTATCTAACCTTAAGCATATCACATTTTGAAAGCAATAACTAGTGTGATTGAAAAGAAATTTGATTACAATTTTATGACAAAAGAAAAAACAGTCGAAACTGCTACTCTTCTTGACGAATTTTCTCCAGAAGTTGCTCTTCTTCGACTGTTAATTCATAATGTTCTAATAGGTCTGGACGTCGCTCTAGTGTCTTTTTCAAACTCTGATAGAGACGCCATTGACGGATATTTTCATGGTGACCGCTCATGAGGACATCTGGAACCGTCATTCCTCTATACTCATAGGGCCGTGTGTATTGAGGATATTCTAGAAGACCAGATGAGAAACTATCATCCTGGTGGCTGGATTCTTTTCCGATCACCTCTGGAATCAAGCGAACTGTCGCATCAATCATGGTCATGGCAGCTAGCTCACCACCGGTCAAGACATAATCGCCGAGAGAAATCTCATCTGTCACCAAGGTCTTGATCCGTTCGTCGTAGCCCTCATAGTGACCGCAGATAAAGATCAATTCATCTTCTTGAGCTAATTCTTCTGCGTAACTTTGGTCAAAGGTCCGACCAGCAGGGTCCAGTAAGATTACGCGCGGATTCTTTTTTTCGATGGCATCAAAGGCATCGAAGATTGGCTGAGCTCGTAAGAGCATACCTTGCCCGCCACCATAGGGTTCATCGTCCACATGCCGCGCCTTCTCTGCATTTTCACGGAAATTATGGTAGGTAATCTCAAGGAGTCCCTTTTCACGCGACTTTCCGACAATCGAATGCTCCAAAGGTGAAAACATCTCTGGAAAGAGAGTTAAAATATCAATCTTCATCGTCTAACCCTTCTAAGATGTCTACATCCACCCGGTTTCCTGGAATATCAATATTAAGGACCACTGGTGGGATATAAGGCAAGAGAAGGTCTCGTTTACCTTTGCGTTTGACCACCCAGACATCATTGGCACCCGGTTGAAGGATCTCCTTGATCTGACCGATGAGCTGGTCATTTTCGTAAACATCAAGGCCAATGATCTCGTGGTAATAAAACTCACCCTCGTCCAAATCTGTCAAGTCTTCTTCGGCAACCTTGAGGCTAAAGCCCTTGAATTTTTCAATGGCATTGATATGGTACATATCCTTAAACTTGATGATATCGAAAGTTCTTGTGCTTGCGATGACTGGCAATAGTCACCGTTTGAACAAACTGATCCTTCTCATCAAAGAGAGCCAACTCTGCTCCTTTTTTAAAGCGCTCATCCGCAAAGTCCGTCACAGACAAGACCCGCATCTCTCCTTGTAAGCCTTGGGTATTGACAATTTTCCCAACGTTAAAATAATTCATTTTATTCTTTACATTCCTCTTTTAATTAATTTATCTCTACAGTTCTCTAATAAGAGCTGCAATTTTTTCCGATTCTGACCACTGTAGATAGTGGTGGTTTCCACCTAGAATGAGTTTTGTATTAGAATTCCAATATTCTGAATCTCTGTACTCTTTTTCTCTGTACGCCTGACAAAATACGAAAACAGGAATATTATCTGCTAAGGACAAACTATCAAAATCTTCAGCGGTAATATTTACAGATATCTGAAATCCAGGAACTTGCTTTTCCAATTCTAAGCCCTTTTTCTTCCATCAATTCCCCAAATCAGTCTATCAGTTTCAGGTTCAAATGTTGCTTGAGTTAATCCCTTTAAAATAATTTTTTCCTGACCACATTCTTCGATCATTCTCATTTGCTCTTCCATTTTTGGATAAGGATTTTTTGAAAAATCAGCAAACATTATATTTTTTGTTGTTGGTTCAATTGCTATCAAAGCTTGACACTTAATTGGTTTACTCATTAACTTTAAAGCCAAAACACCACTTAAACTATGAACACAAAGTATATAATTGGAAATTTCCAATCCTTTCAGAATTTCGTATACCGCTTCAACAAGATTATCCAAATTAATTCCTGTTTGACTATGAATCGGACTCCTACCTGTATTCGGAAAATCAATCGTAAGGTAACCTATTGAAGAAGGAAGTTTTTCAAGTATTGGTAGAAAATTTTCATAACTCGGTATCAAACCAGCACCATTTAAACAAACTAGTACTTTATTTCGCTTTTTATAAGTAACAGAGAAACAACCAATCTTTGTAGTTACTTCAAATCGGTTCATATCAAAACAACTCTTTCTAAACAACAATTCACTTAACAACCTTACGTTTTATTTTATCACGTTCAAAGGATTTTCTCAAATGGACTTCCCACCCAGAAACTGCTCCAAAACCTTTCCTTGCAACAAAAAAACGGGACAGAGTCCCGCCTTTTATTTTTCGTCAATAACGATTCTTACTTTTTTATCTTCAGTTGGGACAGAGTAGACAATCGTTCTTATCGCAGAAATGGTGCGACCTTTCCGACCGATCACTCGACCAACATCGCTAGGATCAAGGTCAAGGTGGTACTCCAAGAATTCAGGAGTATCTTCGATCTTGATGGTTAAAGCATCCGGTTGTGAAATCAAAGGTTTCACAATTGCAATAATAAGATTTTCAATCGTATCCATACATCAACCTACTTTATGATTATTTTGAGAATTTAGAATCGTGGAATTTCTTCAATACACCTTCTTTTGAAAGGATGTTGCGAACTGTATCTGAAGGTTGAGCTCCATCAGCCAACCATGCAAGAACGCGGTCTTCTTTCAAAGTTACTTGGTTTTCTTCAACAAGTGGATTGTAAGTTCCAACTGTTTCGATAAAACGTCCATCACGTGGTGAACGTGAATCTGCTACGTTGATACGGTAGTAAGGTTTTTTCTTAGAACCCATACGAGTCAAACGAATTTTAACTGCCATTTTTATAAGTCTCTTTTCTATATTTTAATTTTCGGTGAAATAGACAAGCTATTTAGCACATGATCTATTATAACACATTTTATAGACCTGTCAAGAAAAAAACTTGACACTATTAAAAATTTTTTAATTGATCTCAAAGTAATAAGATCCTTCATTTTTGGAATCCGATTCAATCACATAGTTCCCAGGAGGAAGACCGGATACATCCAAGTGCTTCCCTTCAAATTCTTTAGCGAGGGAAGTCACTGTAATGGTAAAGGAAAATCCCTTAATTTGTCGGTAGGTAGCATAATCCAAGGTCAGAATCCCTCGAAGATCCGTTTCTCCTGCTTTCTCGGCAGCTTGTAAGTCTGTTGCCAATTGATTTCGAATTCGGGATTTTGGATTGGTAACTGAAGACGAACCTCGCTTACCTCGAGGCCTTGTTGATGAAATCGCTCTTTTATCTCTTGCTTTAATTGTTGAAATCCTTGAGATTCCGTAAAGGCTCTTTCGAAGAACGGAGCTACTAACCAACTGTTGTAATGTTGAGCCAGTTCTTCAGCCGTGTCATAATTTCTCCCAATTTCTTCTTTGGATAGGAGGCTTGCATAGGGAAAGTCAAACTGAACTGTCTTTCCCTCAACTCCTTCTTGATAGCTATAAGCATATTTGGTCGACATTCCATGGAGTTCAGCTGCTTTAAAACTTAGGTCTCCTTTAAATCCCGCTTCTTGATAAAAGGTAGAAATTTGCTGTTGGATTTCTTTTTCTTCTTGATTAGTAAAATAAAAGAGAAAACAAATCAAGAGAGCGACCACTGTGAAGAATGCACAAACCAGGTAGCCGACCCATTTCTTGATGTTGAATGGTATTTGTTTAAATATATTCATTTATCCATAATAACAAAAAACTAGCCCGAGAGCTAGTTTAGAATAAATCTTTACTTAAGGATAGCCAATAGTTCTTGATAGTCAGAAACAACATAAGTTGGCACGGCTTGACTGGTATTTTCTTTGTAATCCGGATTGTACCAGACAGTATCAATCCCCGCAGCATTGCCTCCGGCGATATCGGCCGTCAGAGAATCCCCAATCATGAGAGCTTGCTCCTTGGTAAAACCTGGTATCAGGTTCCCGATTTTTTCGTAAAAGGTCACTTCCGGTTTTTGAGTTCCTAATTGTTCAGAAATGAAGATATTTTTGAAATAAGGGGTGATGGAAGATTGCTTCAAACGCCCTTGCTGAATAGCGGTAACGCCGTTGGTAGCACCGTAGAGCTGGTAACCTCTTTCTACCAACTTGGCCAGCAAGTCTTCCGCTCCTGGGAAAGTCTGTCCCTGTTGACTAATGTAGTCCTGGTAACGGAGAGCCATTTCTTCACCATCTACCTCTCTACCAAAATGGGCAAAGGTAATTGCAAACCGGCTGTTAATCAAGTCTTTTTTGCTAATCTTCTTTTGCTCCAAATCTTTCCAGAGTCCTTGGTTCATGGGTTTGTAGTAATCCTTAAAAGCTTGAATATCTTGAACCCCCTGATCTTGGAGAAATTGCGTTAAGGCCACTTCCTCCGCTGTATCAAAGTCCAACAAGGTGTGATCCAGGTCAAAAAGTAAAAATGTATAGGTCATTCTAAACGTTCCTTCAATTTTTCAACAAAGAGATAGGCTGCTGGGCAGGTAAGAGTATTCTTGATAGTCAGATGGTTGATCTGGTAAATCTTCTTACGATCGGTGTGTGGAAATTCGCGACAAGCCTTAGGGCGAACATCATAGATGGAGCAAAGATTATCTCCACCAAGGAAAGGACAGGGCATGGCTTTGAAAACCTTGTCTCCATCTTCATCGACTTGAAGAAATTCAGCCTCAAAGGCGGGAAGCTTCATTTTGAAATATTTAGCAATGCGCGTGATATCGGCTTCCTTAAAATTAGGTCCTAGCGTCTTACAACAATTGGCACAAGCTAAACAGTCAATTTCTTGAAAAACTTCATCATGGATTTCAAGTGCTATCTTATCCAAATTTTTAGGAGCCTTCTTTTTTAAAGTGGCTAAGAATTTGCGATGCTCCTTTTGCTTTTGTAGGGCTAATTGATGGTATTTTTCAAGGTCAATTTCTTGGGTCATAAACTACTTTCTATTTGCTAAACAGATAAAAGCATTATACCATACTCAATCAAAAAAGAAATCTGCTAACTGTGCAGATCTCTTGAAAATATAATTAAAGAGCCGAACCTTTTTTATCTAAACTCCATGTTTCTTCGACATATGGAATAATAGTCCCCAAAGTCTCTTTGTCACCTTCAAAAGCAATCAAATAGATCTTTTCTCCACTTTGAAAGACCCAAGTGATAACATACTGTCCCGATTTCATTATAACGTTTAATTGGTAGGCTTTCATTACCAGAAACAGTTGTTTTCGCCCCCCATAATTTTTCAACATCCTGACTATCCTGCCAATGGGAAGCGAGTCGATTGGCAACGAGATTAGCAGTAAAGGTTTCACCAGGCCCAAGCTTTGCCTTCTCTTCCGTTAAGGCATTTAAGGTGATAATGTTGTACCCACTTCCATCCGTGTATTGGATATCATCCCCACCATTAACATCACGAAATCTAATCCAATTACTAGGAATATCAATGTAACCATAGTCAGAAGATCCTACTCGTTGGGTAGTTCCAGTCACTTTTCCCTCAGAGGAAGACTGAGATTTTTCATTAGAAGATTCCTCTTCACTAGAAGAACTGCTCAACGTTTTTTTAACCTTGTTGGAACTGGACGATGTCCCAGAAGATTGTTGAGAGTTCCTCTTACTTGGATTTATACAAGCTACAAGAGAAAAAATTGATAAGGCAGTTACCGTGCACAAAACTAATCTTTTTTTCATTCTCATCCTCCACTTCTACTGTTATCTACTACTAGTCTACCACCTTTTTTTCTCAATTTAAAAGAGGCTTTTGTCAAGGCTGATACTAGTGCTAAAAAAACGCCCAACAAAGGGCGTTACAGTTCACTTACTAATAAGAGTTTATGCCTATTCTTCATCCATCGATAATACAGACAAGAAGGCTTCCTGTGGAACTTCAACAGATCCAATAGCCTTCATCCGTTTCTTACCAGCTTTTTTTGTTTTTTTCAAGAAGCTTGCGTTTCCGTGAGACGTCCCCACCATAACACTTGGCCAAGACGTTCTTACGAAGGGCCTTGATATCTGTACGAGCCACGATCTTATGACCGATAGCTGCTTGGATAGGTACTTCAAACTGTTGACGAGGGATAATCTTCTTAAGTTTCTCAACGATTAATTTACCACGTTCATAAGCAAAGTCCTTATGAACAATAAAGCTGAGAGCATCGACAGTATCCCCGTTGAGGAGAATATCCATTTTAACCAGTTTAGAAGGTCGGTATTCAGACAATTCATAGTCAAAGCTTGCATAGCCACGAGTCGAAGATTTCAATTTATCAAAGAAATCGAAGACAATTTCCGCCAGTGGGATTTGATAGATGACATTGACACGATTCTCATCGATGTAATCCATGGTTACAAAGTCCCCCCGTTTGCGTTGGGCCAATTCCATGACAGCTCCGACAAACTCTTGTGGCACCATAATTTGTGCTTTAACATAAGGTTCTTCGATCGAAGCAATCTTAGTTGGATCCGGGAACTCGGAGGGGTTGGACACATCCAGGACTTCTCCATCCGTTAAATTGACCTTGTAGATTACAGATGGCGCCGTCATAATTAAGTCAATATTGAACTCACGTTCCAAGCGCTCTTGGATAACATCCATGTGCAGAAGCCCCAAGAAACCACAACGGAAACCAAACCCAAGGGCTTGTGAAGTCTCTGGTTCAAACTGAAGACTGGCGTCATTCAATTGCAACTTCTCCAAAGCTTCCCGAAGATCGTTGTATTTGTTGGATTCGATTGGATAAAGACCTGCAAAGACCATTGGGTTCATCTGCTTGTATCCATGAAGAGGCTCACTAGCAGGATTTGACGCCAAGGTCACCGTATCCCCGACACGAGTATCTGCAACGGTCTTGATAGAGGCTGCAATATAACCAACGTCTCCTGTCGCCAGGAAATCACGGCCGACCGCTTTAGGAGTGAAGATCCCCACCTCTGTAACATCAAAGGTCTTGCCATTACTCATCAACTGGATGGTATCGCCTGGCTTCACCATACCATTGACCACCCGAACTTGGAGAATGACTCCACGATATGGGTCGTATACCGAGTCAAAAATCAAAGCTTGCAAAGGAGCTGCAACATCCCCTGTAGGAGCAGGGACTTTCTCAACGATCTGCTCCAAAATCTCTTCAATCCCGATACCAGCCTTGGCAGAAGCTAAGACTGCCTCGCTAGCATCCAGACCAATGACATCTTCCACTTCTGTGCGCACACGCTCCGGATCAGCGGCTGGTAAGTCAATCTTATTAATAACTGGAAGGATCTCCAAGTCATTATCCAAAGCAAGATAGACATTTGCTAGTGTTTGCGCTTCAATCCCTTGAGCTGCATCAACTACGAGAATGGCACCCTCACAGGCAGCCAGCGAACGAGAAACCTCGTAAGTAAAGTCCACGTGTCCCGGTGTGTCAATCAAGTGGAAAATGTAGGTTTCTCCGTCTTTTGCTGTATAGTTCAACTCGATAGCATTGAGCTTGATGGTAATCCCGCGTTCCCGTTCCAGATCCATACTGTCCAAAAGCTGGGCTTGCATTTCCCGACTAGAGACCGTCTCAGTTTTTTCTAAAATCCGATCGGCCAGGGTAGATTTACCGTGGTCGATATGGGCAATAATAGAAAAGTTACGGATCTTCTCCTGACGTTTCTTTAATTCTTCTAAATTCATTTCTTCTTCCTTATAAAACTGTTCAGTATATTATAACAAAAAGCCATGAGCTTGGCTAGTTTAAAGGAATAAAATCCCTAATAATACGTTTTAATTCAAAATCAATTTTTTCTTCATTTATCACTAGTTTCTATTTACTTTTTCGATTTAATTCATTATAATAGAAGGTGACAAAAAAAGGAGGTGAGTCTCTTGGCAAGAGGACGAGGAAAAGCAAGCCCACAAGACAAAGAAGCCTTGCGCATTATTTCTGAAAAAATTAGAGAACTACTAAAAGTTCAAAACAAAAAACAAGTCGATTTATCTCGTACAACTGGTATTCCTGCTAGTACCTTAACTGGCTATGTGAAAGGGACTTCCCTTCCTGTTAGTGAGAACCTTGAAAAGATTGCTAGTTTCTTTGAAATTCCCTTATCAGACCTAGACCCTCGTTATGGTAAGTCGGATGCCTTAGAGGATTCCAAGATAGGATTTATCTACAAACAACTAGACGAAGATTTTCAAGATACACTTTTAGAAGAAGCCAATCGCTTGTTAGTATTGCAGTCAGAGCGAAAACGAATTGAGAAGAAATACACTCCTTATACTGTGTTTGATAGCTATGCTGCTAGTCAAAGCGCTAGCAAGGGGAGATTTGGTTTGGTTTGATCAAAAATTGTCTTACGATTTAGCTCTATGGATTCATACGGATTCCCTTGAACCAAAATATCCAAAGGGTTCCGTAGCATTGATTAAGCAAACTTTCTATGATACTGCTGGTGCTATTTACGCCATTGAGTATGATGGCCAAACTCTCATTAAGCGAGTCTTTCGAGAAGCTCAAGGGATTCGTCTGGTTTCTCTTAACAAAAAGTATAGCGACAAGGTTATTCCTCTAGACGAAGAACCACGTGTCATTGGAAAGGTGATTGCATCCTTTCTACCGGCTAGAGAGGAGGATCTATGATTCAGTTAATAGCCATTGATTTGGATGGTACACTTCTTTCTCCTGATAAAACTATCAGCCCTGCTAATAAACAAGCTCTATTAGATGCAGAGGCAGCTGGCGTACACGTCGTCATTTGTACAGGACGTCCCCTATCTGGTGTTCGCCCAATCTTTGATGAGATTGGCTTTAAAAGTGACCACTCCTACTCAGTGATCAATAACGGCTGCACAACTGTAAAATCTTCAGATTGGTCCGTTATCAGTTATGATGCCTTATCTGAAGAAGATTTGGTTTATCTCGATCAACTGACGCAGGAGATTCATCCTCAATTAAGTTTATTTGATTTAAATCGCTATATTATTTTGAATCAGGAACCTTCCGAAATAGCCAAAATGGATGCCGGTATTGTTTCTACAGTACCCGTACCACTTGGCTTAGAAGAAGTCCTTGAGGCCCAACCAATTTTCCAAGGGATGTTTATTGATCAGAAAGAGCAAATTAATGCCTTCCAAGATACCTATGAAGAAGCATTAACCCAACGCTTCCATACCATTCGCTCTCAGCCTATTCTCTTTGAAATTCTTCCAAAAGATGTCAACAAAGCTACTGGTTTAAAAGCTCTTGCGGACCACCTGGGTATTCCTAGAGAGCAAGTCATGGCTATTGGCGATGAGAACAATGATATTGAAATGATTGAGTACGCAGGTCTTGGAGTCGCGATGGGCAACGCAGCTAACCATATTAAGGAATTGGCAGATGTCACGACTACTACTAATGCTGAAGATGGTGTCGCTACTGCAATTAGACGCTACGTCTTGACTAATCAAAACTAGAAAAGGAAAACTAATGAAATACCCTACATTATTGGAAAGATTTTTAACCTATGTCAGAGTCAACACTCGTTCTGACGAGACTTCAACAACAACTCCTAGTACTCCATCCCAAGTCGAATTTGCAAAGAATGTACTGATTCCTGAAATGGAAAGAGTTGGACTGCATAATATTTATTATCTTCCAAATGGTTTGCTATTGGAACTTTACCAGCTAATGACCCAAGTCTCACACGAAAGATTGGCTTTATCTCACATATGGATACGGCTGACTTCAATGCTGAGAATATCAGTCCTCAAGTCATTGAAAACTATGATGGTGGTACCATTGCTCTTGGTGATTCTGGTTATTCACTAGACCCTGCTGACTTTGCTAACCTCCACAACTACAAGGGACAGACCTTGATCACTACTGACGGTACGACCCTTCTTGGTGCAGATGACAAATCAGGGATCGCTGAAATTATGACAGCCATTGAATACTTGACAGCACACCCTGAAATCAAACACTGTGAAATCCGAGTAGGTTTTGGTCCAGATGAAGAAATTGGTGTCGGAGCAGATAAGTTTGATGCAGAAGACTTCGATGTGGACTTCGCTTATACAGTGGACGGTGGTCCTCTTGGTGAATTGCAATACGAAACCTTCTCCGCTGCAGGTGCTGAAATCATCTTCAAAGGACGTAATGTTCACCCAGGAACTGCTAAGAATCAAATGGTCAATGCTCTTCAGTTAGCAATTGACTTCCACAATCAACTCCCTGAAGAAGACCGGCCAGAAAAAACAGATGGCTACCAAGGCTTCTTCCATTTGATGAATATCGATGGGACTGTTGAGGAAGCGCATGCTAGTTACATCATTCGTGACTTTGAGTCAGAAAACTTTGAAGCTCGTAAAACCATGATGGAAGACATCGCAAGCAAGATGAACCAAGAACTTGGTGCCGAACGTGTCCTTTTAAATCTCAAAGACCAGTACTACAACATGAAACAGGTCATCGAGAAAGATATGACACCTGTCAATTTGGCTAAGGAAGTTATGGAAGATCTAGGCATTACTCCTATTATTGAACCAATCCGCGGTGGTACAGACGGTTCTAAGATTTCCTTTATGGGAATCCCTACTCCAAACCTCTTCGCTGGTGGCGAAAATATGCACGGTCGCTTTGAGTATGTGAGCCTTCAAACCATGGAACGTGCAGTTGATACCATCATCGGTATTGTTAGCCACGTATAAATTAACTATGTTTTATCATCACAAAATGCTTCGGTACAATTGTACTGAAGCATTTTTGTTTGTTTTATTTGATAACCTCAACTTGGGCAAACTGAGCATCGATTTGAGTTTGGTAGCTTTCATAGATAGAGATGGGGATTCGTAAGCAGGTCTTTGTCTCATGGGCAACGAAGGGACGGCTACTGATAAGAGCTACTTTTCTTCCAGATTCTTTTACTAGTCTTAGACGCTTGAGGATTTTGAGAATTACTCTTGAATCTGCTGGGTCTCCTTGGTCAACCAAGAGGATCCATTCCTTCCAATCTGGCGCTTCATCTTCCCCACTTACAGAGGTAAAATAAGAGACAGTTTCACCAGTTTTTTCAAAGCCAGCTGACAAGTCCAAGGGATGAAATTTTAAGGATTGAGTCTCGACGGACTTTGTTTCCTGTTCAAATAAATAGATATTATAGAGGAATTGCAAATAGAAAGGATCCATCCGACTCAAGTCACAAACTTCCTCCATTTCAAATCCTCTATGTAGAGCTTCTAAAATAGATGAAAATCTGTAGGGCATCCGTTTAGCAATCCGTTGAATCAATTCATCGTCCGAAACATCCTTTAGAATATTCTTAGGCCATTGGTTCGAACCAAAATTTTCAACAGCTTGTTGATAGGCTTCTTCTAGACTAGTCCCAAACCCATAGAGAGAACCGATTGAGTTAATCTGAGTATTGAGGACCCTTGAAACTTTCTCTATTGGAAAAACAGGAAGTTTAAAGAAAATTCGATCCAGACTCGGTTCAAACAGGGCGGTAAGACCTTTCATCGTCGGGTGAGGAAGATCCAAAAGGTGGTCGCCTAATTTTAAGCATAAGGCTTGGTGATAAAGGGAATAACCTAAGGCCATGGACATGGACGAAAAAGAATCAGAGGCAAATGGATTGACCTCAAGAATATAGAATTGATAACTCTTTGGATCTAGCGCAAACTTGATGGAGGTCGCTCCAACCAATCTCAAATGGCGCACAATTGATAAAGCTGCCTCCCGCAAGGTTTGATGCTCTGTATCTGTCAGTGTCAGACTAGGGATGACTTGATAGGAATCACTGGAATGGATCCCCACCGGGTCTACACTCTCAATATTTCCCGCAAGATAATAATTATCCTGTCGATCTCGTACTACGACGTATTCCAACTCCTTGAAACCAACTGTCGAGAACTCCAACAAACACTGACCTTGTGGCGATACTTCTAGCCCATTTTCGACAGCCTCACATAAATCATCCAAGTTATTAGCTATTCGACGGCCTTGCCCATGCTTACTGGCAAGTGGCCAAACAACAATAGGAAATTGAATCTGCTCCGAAAACTCAATGGCCTCTCTGACTGTCGAAACCAAGGAAGAGGAAGGAACTTGATAACCCAAGTCCTGTAAAAATGACTTTTGGTCTGCCTGATGGTAAAAGGCTCTGTACTGCCGAAGCGAAGTTCCTAGAATACGGATCTTGTGCTCCTTAAGAAACCCAATTTCCTCCAATCGGAATAATAAGCCAAGGAGTTGCTTGTCCGCAAAAGACATTAGTAAGTTTCTTGTATTTGTCGCTAGAAGGGCTTCTTTTAGACTATCCAACTTTAAACGAATGATTGAAACAGCATCTCCAGCTTCTTTGGTAATCTCATTCTCATCTCCACAATAGAGGATTTCTGTTTGGTAGCCACGTTCTTTTAATAAGGGACAAGAAGTGAGTGCTCCAAGCAAACTGACATCATTGAAGGATTCTGCACACAAAAGTGTTACTTGATTCATGACCATAACTCCTCCCTTCTTTCGTCTAATTTACTTTCAATCAGATCCATAAATTCATCATAGAAATAGAGACTTTCTCTTGGTCCTGGACTGGACTCAATATGATAGAGGACACCAATCAAGGGAAGATAGCGGTGACGAAAAGCCTCGATAGAGTGATCATGAAGCTCCTCATGGGTAATCAGAAAATCACGTGGAAGGGTATCGCGTTCAATGTTGTACTGGTGATTCTGGCTAGTAATTTCGACCTTCCCAGTAGCAACCTCTTTTACTGGAATATTGAGTCCTCGATGAGGCCTTTTTAGATTGTTGAGGCTGCCTCCGTGGGCAAGGGCCAGTAATTCTGCCCCCAAGCCGATTCCCATAATCGGTATATGAGGATCAATTTTAGCAATGACCTGGCAAATACTATCAATATGATGGGGATTCCCTGGACCACTGGATAGAATGATCCCATCCGGCTGCAAATCCTTCAATTCTTTCAATTTAAGGGAATAAGGAACGACCGTTACATTACATCCTCTCGCGATTAATTGCCGTAAAACCGAATGACGCAAGCCCAAATCGATCAAGACAATACTCTTACCAAATCCTGGTGCTGCATAAGGGGTTTTGGTCGACACTTGACGGACTTGGTCAAAAGGTAGGACGGTTGCCCGAAGTTGATCTAGGATATGCTCAATCGCATCCCCTTCATTAACCACTGTAGCCTTCATACTCCCATACTTAGAAACAATTTTAGCCAGCCTTCTGGTATCGACTCCTTGAATCCCTGGAATATTGTGTTTCTTCAGATAAGCATCCAAGGATAGCTGTTTGCGCCAATTACTTGGATGCGTAGCTAACTGATTGACTACGACTGCCAAACAACCTGGAAAAATCGATTCGTAATCATCTCGATTGATTCCTGTTGTTCCAATAACTGGAAAAGTAAAGGCTAATATTTGACCCTTATAGGATTGGTCGGTAATCAACTCCTGATAACCCGTCATGGCAGAATTTAAGACCAATTCCCCACTGACATAGGTATCAGCTCCAAAACCAGTTCCTTCAAAAACCGTCCCATCTTCTAATACTAAGAGACGTTTTACCATAAATTCTCCTTACAGACTCCAAAAAGAAAAGTGAGAAAAGACCACCTTTTTGTAGACTCTCTCACTTCTCCTTTCTATTTTCTAACTCTATTATTTCCGTCCAGCTAAAACCGCTTCGATGATAGCCATGCGGACAAAGACACCGTTGGTCATTTGCTCAACGATGCGTGATTTAGGAGCTTCTACCAAGTGGTCAGCAATCTCCACATCACGGTTTACTGGAGCTGGGTGCATCAAGATAGCTGTATCTTTCATACGATCATAGCGTTCTTGTGTCAACCCATGCAAACGATGGTAGTTTTCTTTTGAGAAGAGTGACTCATAGTCATGACGCTCGTGTTGCACACGGAGGAACATCATAACATCAACCTCTTCGATAACTTCATCAATAGTTACAAAGGTACCATATTCTTCGAACTCCGCACTTCTCCATTCGTCTGGACCAGCGAAGTAAAGGGTTGCTCCTAAACGTTTCAAGATTTGCATATTGGATTTTGCAACACGTGAGTGGTCCAAGTCCCCAGCGATACAAACCTTCAAGCCGTCAAAGTGACCAAATTCTTGGTAGATGGTCATCAAATCGAGCAAGCTTTGGCTTGGGTGTTGACCAGATCCATCGCCCCCGTTGACAATAGAGGCTGTAATGGTTGGACTTTCAATCAATTCCTTGTAGTAGTCTACTTCTGGGTGACGGATAACACAGATATCGACTCCGAGAGCTGACATGGTCAAAATTGTATCGTAGAGAGTTTCACCCTTGTTTACAGAGCTCGTTTTCACATCAAAGTCAAGGAGATCACACCCCAATTTCAACTCAGCCACTTCAAATGCTTTGTGCGTACGTGTTGACGACTCAAAGAAGAGGTTAGCCACGATATGTTGCTCGTCATAATGAGCTTTTGCTCCATTTTTAAACTCAATCCCACGCTTAATCAAAGCCATAACTTCTTCGTTTGATAAAGCTTCCATTGAGACAAGATTTTTAAGTGCGATTTGATTTGTAGACATGTTGTAACTCCATTCCAAAGATATGCATATGTGAAAACGATACAGGAAGCTCCCTCAGTCGCTCCTGTATATAGCGACGATTTGAAAACTACCTTATTCACTCACCTCGATCAAGATGCGATCTTGACCATCTAGCTCAGTCATTTCGACAATGATTTCCTCTGATCGACTTGTTGGAATGTTCTTTCCAACATAATCTGGTCGGATCGGCAATTCTCTATGACCACGATCCACTAGGACAGCCAGGCTGACACGCGATGGGCGTCCGCGACTGACAAGATTATCGATGGCTGCTCGAATAGTCCGACCTGTATAAAGGACATCATCAATCAGGATGACATCTTTGCCAGTAATATCTACTGGTAAAACGGTTGAATCTTCTGTTACTTTGATATCATCACGGAAAGGCTTGGTATCCAATTCACAGACTGGAACTTCTATTTGTTCTAGCTGTGCTAACCGTTCTTTGATGCGATTGGCAATGAATACGCCACGAGTTTTGATCCCTACCAAAACAATTTGGCTCAGATCCTTATTCCGTTCGATGATTTCATAGGTGATGCGAGTAATAGCCCGCTTCATGGTCAGATCATCAACGACTTCTTTGATCTTCATTTTTTCCTCCTAATTGATAGAAAAAAGCCTCCCTTTATCAAGGAGGCTTCAGAAAAATACTAAGAGATAAGACCTAGAACGCATCTAGTTCACCCCTTATTTTGATCAGACTCCTTGCCTGCCTCACGGGACAGGATTAAAGGACTATTTAATTATCCATACTATATCACAGTTTATAGAGGGATGCAAGAAAAAACTTATTTTTTTCTACTAATGTTCGGATTTTTATCAACAAATCTTCTATTTAATAATGATCTGTTCCTTTTTTACCAATCCTCTTCAGGGCAAACAGGCCACATCCAGCTAGTAAATAAGCGACAAAAATGATAGTCGCCATCTTAGCGACATAGAGCCAGCCAAAACGATTGACATTGATAAAGAAATAAGGGAAAGGACTGTCTTTAGCGCCAGGTACTGGCCATTTAAGGACCAAACCGTTGAGAAGAGCAAAGACCATATAGAGCAAAGGAAGCAAGGTCCAAGCTAACGGATCCGACTTACGGTACTGTTTGGGTTTATCAATGACCAGGGTATCAAAGAAGAACATCAAAGGAACAATGTAATGACAGAGGAAGTTTTCCAAACGGTAAAACTTCTCAGGTGTCGCGATCGGTGCAAGCATAAAGTGGTAGATGACACAGGTGATCATGATAGACATGGTGACACCACCCTTCAAGCGAAGGTAGCCCTGGGTTTGGGTCGAACGACCACGAAGCATGCGCCAAACCATATCTCCCATGAAGAACATGACCAACATATTAGACAATATGGTGTAATAAAGCATCATCCCAAAGCCACCATGCTTGGTCAGTTGCAGATAAACACCGATGACACTTAAGATAAACAATAGAAAACGATAACTAAACAATAGTTTGAATTTCATAGTATTCTCCTGAAAGAAAAGGGCTAAGCCCTTCTTCTTATTCTTAAATCTTCTTCACAAATTCTGATTTGAGTTTCATTGCGCCAAATCCATCAATCTTACAATCAATGTTGTGGTCGCCTTCAACAATGCGAATGTTTTTCACGCGCGTTCCTTGTTTCAAATCTTTTGGTGCACCCTTGACTTTCAAGTCTTTGATTAAGGTGACGGTATCCCCATCAGCCAATTTGTTTCCATTGGCATCAATCGCAACGACACCATCTTCTTCAACGACTTCAGCTGGGTTCCATTCATAAGCACATTCTGGACAGACCAAGAGGGCTCCATCTTCATAGACATATTCTGAATGACATTTTGGACAGTTTGGTAAGTTATTCATTTCAATCTCCTTAGCAAAATTAACTCCCATAGTATACCATGAAAGGGACGTTTTGACAAATTCTGCTCAACTCTAACAGTTTATATAAAAGAGGAGGTAACTCGGCATCCTAGAATCGATGATAACCTTTAATCTTCTTGCAATTCTTGAATGCCTCGAATCACGCGTACTCCTGCTTGACTCCTATCTCGTAGTTCTTCTTCAGAGTACGGGAAGGTATTGATCAAGATACTTTGCATACCAATACTTTTCGCTACAGCTACATCTGTAGTGAAGTCATTCCCTACCATGACCGTTTTATCAGAATTCAACTGGTGTTCTTTGATCACTTTCACGAGAAATTCGGTCTGAGGTTTGCGAATCCCAGCATCTGACGACAGATAAATATCATGGAAAATCTCTCTCAAGCCGAGCAAATCAATCTCTGGGTTAGTAAAGTCCGCTTGTGCATTAGATAAGAGGTAGAGCCGACAACCTGCAACCTCATATCTTCTAAGACTTCTTTCGTGTGTGGGTAAAGCTCCAAGCGTTTGCGAGAGAGAACACGGAAGGTCCGAGCAATCAAACGCCCCCACTCTTTGAGATGATGGACACTGGCTCCTGTTGGATGACTTTCTAGATAAAGTTGAACAAAGATCACGGTCAAGTCAATCTCCGGATAAGTGACTTGTTTTTCCTTAGCGATACTTTCCTCAGCTTGCTTCACCAACTCCTTATAGCGTGCTTGCAGGCTTTCCCCTGTATAATGAGCACCATAGGACTGGTAGATTTGGGCCATACTATCCCATAAGAATGGACTCGACTCATCGGTTTCGATATCGACCAAGGTTCCATAAAAATCAAAAATATAGTTTTTAAATGCGTACTTGCGCGGATTCATCTCTCACTCCCGTTACAAACATGGTAAAGGTGGCCTTACAGACATTGGCACCGTCTTGATTCGTAATATCCACATCCACAACACGAGTCGTCCGGCCACTGTGGACACATTCCCCGTGGATGGTCAGGACATCTCCTAGACGTCCGGCTTTCAAGTAATTGATGGAAGACTGCAAGGTTACCCCGTCAACCCCCTGAGAAATCACGACCAGACCACTGATCTGATCACAGAGGGTAAAGAGATAGCCTCCGTGCGCATTGCCATAATAATTGAGAGATGAATCAACCACCTTGGTTGTCACGATGACATGGCCATCACTCATCTTTTTAATGTCATAATTTTCAAATGCAGCAATCGCATCGAAGTGAAAATCTTTCATATTTTTGCCACCTTTTCTTGCATCTTTTTAACTCCTCTATCATACTACAATTAAGGACCAGATACAAGGGAAGGAGCAATTCCTTAGAAACAGAAAAGGAGACTCCAACTAAGTAAGAAGACGATACTAGGAACAATGTATTTTCGTGGGTGCTTCCAACATTCCCTCTTTAAATTCCATTTTCTTAAAGGGAAATAGATTTCAACAAGTAAGTGCAAAAAAGCTTCCACTACTGCTAGAATCATGACTCCTAGTAAAAATAGGATCCCCAAGTCAGGCATGACCACCATTTTTAATAATAGAGCAACAAATAGATTAACAGCTAAGAAATAAGTCAGCAATACACGGTAATACATCAAGTAAAAAAACCGACTCTTAGGAAGGGACTTAACATGATCAATCAAATCTTTATCCGCGGAAATGAGGGTGGTTAATGGCGTATTGACAGAAGCCATCGTTAAAAGAATGATGATTTTTAAAGGAGCATCATAATCCTGTATCAGAATGAGAAGGAGAAATATGAGAGTAAAGACAAAATTGATGGAAAAATAGCGCTCTTGAAACAAGGAAATCCAAAAATAATTGCCACTTCTTCTCTTTGCGACGAGCAACTGATCATTTTTTGAAATCGCGACCAGGTCCTCATTTTTAAAAATTAAGACAGCAAGGAGGGCTGACAGTAAGATCATATAGGACACTTGTTGGACCCATAAAGAAGAGACTGTAAGAACAGTCGTTACAAAAATGAGCACGCCTCCTAGAAAACTGGGCCTTGTATTGAACTGGATAAAGACATAAAACACACTCAATACCACCAGTAAAGATAGGAGGACAAGCTTAAAGGATTGTGGCAGGTCTAACTTGACTCCCAAAAAGAGGATCAATAACAGCACGCGCTCTAACAAATTGAGAAGAAAGGTTACCGTCAGAAAAGAACCTTTGAAACGATTGAGAGACAAAGGAAGCTGGTAATAGGCCTGGACCCTGTCCATCGAAAAATAGGAATAGAGCAATTGAAAGGTTGATAAAGCAGTGACAATAGCCGTACTGATCAATAAGATTTGAAAGCTCGTAGAAAATTTGGCCCCAACAACATGGTAATAAAGAGCAAAGGCTAAGGAAGTCAAGAACAAGAAGAGCCGATTTTTGGATACCAAATCTCTAAAAATTGCTAGTAGCATGCTCTACCCCCTCTGACGATTGACGTCATGAAACCAATCTTCTAAATTCGATTCGATCGCGTCTAGGTGACCATCTTCAATATAATAAGCTGTATCACAGACTCGAACGATACTCTCTGCGATATGCGAACTCATCAGAATAGCGCCTTCTTCTTTATACTGCAATAGTAAACCATATAGAAATTCTGTCGCATCAAATCTAGGCCATCAAATGGTTCGTCCAAAATAAGGAGGGGAGGTTTGAGATAAAAAGCTGTGATCAAGAAGACTTTCTTCTTATTTCCCGTTGACAAACTACCGATATCGGTGTTGAGAAATTCTTCAAAATGAAAACCTGAGATCAGGTCCTGCAATAACGTTTCATCTCTCTTTCGATGATACAAACGACAGACAAAATTAAAATAGTGAACAAAATCCCAGTTTAAAAAACTATTGTTTTCAGTAAAAACTGTATAGGTACGGCTCTTATAGAAATTCGTATGAAAAGAGGTCACCTTGTCTTCAATGGTAACAGTCTCAACTGCATACTGCCGATGATCAAAAACACTACTTAAAGCTTTTAGCAAGGTTGTCTTCCCAGCTCCATTTCGACCAATCAACCCTACTACAGAATGATTGGGTACAAGCAAATTCGTGTCTTTTATAATGGGCTTGTCTTTTTTATACCAAACATTTAGCCCCTTGATGTTTAAACACTCACTTTTCATCGACTCACTCCTTTATAAAGGTAAGAAGCCCCAACTAAAAGCAACAGCAAAGCGTATAACCATTCCTTTTGAAAGGCAAAGACTAAGGCACCGATCAAGAAGCAAATTCCTATAAGGATTCTAAATTGTAATTTCATATCTTGCCTTCTTTCTATTCACAGTATGAAAGATTACAATTGTATTTTATGCTTATACTATAGTACTTTTTTAAAGCAGATTCAAGCACTAATGGAACATTCTCAATGCTTTAAGCAACATTTTATCTTTGAAGAGAAAAAAGAACTAGATACCTCTAGTCCCTTTACTTAAAATCTTAATTTTTCCCAGTCGTCGTCTGTCCGTTTGCGATAATAGAACTCAGACAAGTCCGGGTCTTCCATCACTTCCAGCAGAGGAAGCATGTCGTAGGACAAGTCCAAATTTTCTAATTTGTCCTTCTCAACCCAAGAAACTTCTCCTTCATCAGACGATCTTAGCTGACCTGTAAATTCTGTCGCTTTGTAGCAAAAGACGATGTAGCGGCCGCCCTCATCTTGTGGCCAGTCTTTGACTGCGACCAGTTTTGGATTTGTAATTGTCAGTCCTGTCTCTTCGTAGATTTCACGAATGACGGATTCTACAAGGCTTTCTCCTTCTTCGATATGGCCACCTGGAAAAGCATAGCCAGCCCAGTGAGTCTTTTCAGGTGAGCGGTATTGGAGGACTACTTTCCCATTTTCAAGATCTTCGACCATGCAAAGATTGCACAGTATAGTAGGCGTTGTACGTGACATGGATTTGCTCGCTTTCTAAAAAAAAAAAATTAAATATTGAAATCATTTATTTCTATATCATCAAAAGTGTCATAATCTAAGTCATAAATGAATGATATTTCAAAAGTAGCATCTAATTCCGATGACTCATATTCAAATTCGGCATCACCAGGTTCTTCGTAGAAAGGGCTCTTAGTAACAATATTAAAGTCTATATTCACATCAATATTGGCTGTACACTTAATTTTATAAAAGTCATCTTCAATTGTGTATTCTTCAATCCCCACTTCTGTAATAGTTACATATTCAAACTCTCCCCAACCTATACTACCATACGAATTTTCAAAATTCATGTTTGGAAGCTCTCTTTTTAAGTATTCCTCTATTACATCACTAATTTCAAAATCACTTTCTACAATTTTTAATAATTCAGAAACATCTGTGACTTTTCTTCTTTTAATTACGGATGATTTACTACTTACTGATTGAAAAGGCGATTTTACTAAAGGTTTTACTGTACTATCATTTAGAGAAGTTGATACTATTTTAGCAAAATCTAGTAGTGTATCACTAATAGATTTTGCTACTTGAGATGATACTTCCTCTTGTGAGAATTGTTTAATGAATTCCAGTTCATCCATTAAATAAAAATCTGCTCCAGTCTCATTTTTCATTTCCTCAATAAGTTCAATCCTTGGACCAATAATCTGATATTTCTCCTTACCATTTCCATCATTTCCAACACAAACTTTATAGTTTAAATCGGTTTTACTATCCCGTTTTCCATCAGAGGTTACAAAAATTACATTTTTGATTCTATCTTCCTTTGCTTTGCTAATTATATCCTTCCAAATAATTAAATCTCCAAACTTTTGTTGGTACTTTATACCATTATAACTTCTTGATAATTTTTTATTAGCATCATTAAAGCCAGGTGGTATCTCATTTTTATATCTTTCCTCTCCTTCCTTTTCAATTTTTGTAATCATTTCTTGAGTATACCGCTCTCCTGTTTTACTGTGCATAATTTCAACCAATGCATTAAAAATATTAGTTTGATTCTCACTTATTGAGGAAATCTTCTCAACTAATTTATTTTTCTATATTAAGATCTTTTTGAGTTTAATAAATCTGACAAATAAGCATTCAATTCTTTATTATCTATATCATTTCTATACGAGAGACTAGAAAATAGTGTTTTTGCTGCTTCCGACTTCAGCTTATTCCAATTCTTACTGAAATTTTTTTTGAATTTTGTTACATTAATCTCATTCAATAACAACGTTTCTGATTTATGAAAGTGGAATTCTAAAGCTACAAGATATGGAATATAAATGTTATCTTGTATACTTTGAATTATCTCAAAATATTCTTTTGATGCTTCTGGTGTGAATCTAAATACATTTAGCAATGAGTTGGTATCAAACACAATGATTGTATTTTCAGTTGTCATATTTTCTTTATTAAATGGTTCTCTATAAAAACCATAAAATTCATCTTTATAGTTCATCTTTTCCTTTCTTTCCTACCCAAGCGCCTTGACTTCCAACATCATATCGCGGATCTGTGCTGCCAATTCGAAATCAAGCACTTCGACGGCTTCTTGCATTTGGCCTTGCAGTTTCTTGACCAGTTCCTTGCGCTCTTGGCGGTTGAGACTGGTGATGTCCACTTCCTTGTCTTCTTCCTTAGCCACAGCCTTGGTGACGGAGATAAGGTCACGGATTTCCTTTTTGATGGTTTGTGGGACAATGCCATGTTCTTCATTGTAGGCCAACTGAATCTGACGACGACGAGCCGTTTCATCGATGGCTTTTTGCATAGATTGTGTCATGGTGTCCGCATACATGATAACATGGCCTTCACTATTACGGGCAGCACGACCAATAGTCTGGATAAGCCCTCGTTCATTACGGAGGAAACCTTCCTTGTCAGCATCGAGAATGGCAACTAGACTAACTTCTGGCACGTCAATTCCTTCACGAAGGAGGTTGATTCCGACCAAGACATCAAAGACCCCCAAACGCAAATCACGGATAATTTCTGTCCGCTCCAAGGTCTTAATGTCCGAGTGCATGTATTTGACCTTGACACCCATTTCCTTAAAGTAGTCGGTCAAGTCTTCTGCCATCTTCTTGGTCAGGGTCGTGACAAAGGTCCGCTCTCCACGTTCCACACGCGCATTGATCTCACCCAAGAGATCGTCCATTTGCCCCATGGTAGGGCGTACTTCCACCTCTGGATCCAGAAGGCCGGTCGGACGAATAATCTGCTCGATCACGGTGTCCGTTTGTTCCATCTCATAGTCACCTGGTGTCGCAGACACATAAACGATCTGGTGGACATGGCTTTCAAACTCCTCACGACGCAGAGGCCGGTTGTCCAAGGCAGAAGGCAAACGGAAACCATAATTGACGAGCATCTCCTTGCGCGATCGGTCTCCATTGTACATGCCCTTGATCTGTCCCATCGTCATGTGACTTTCGTCAATCATGATGAGGAAATCTTCTGGGAAGAAGTCCAGAAGGGTGTACGGTGGCTCTCCTTCACTTCGTCCGTCCATGTGACGAGAATAGTTCTCCACGCCATTGGTGTAGCCCATCTCTCGCAACATTTCAATATCGTACTCGGTCCGTTGCTTCAGACGTTGGGCTTCCAAGAGCTTGCCTTCTTTTTCAAAGAGCTTTAACTGCTCTTCTAATTCAGCCTGAATCTTAGCAATGGCCACTTCCATATGGTCGTCATTGGTCACAAAGTGAGTAGCTGGGAAAAATCGCCAAATGGTCTACTTCACCGAGAACTTGTCCGGTCAGAGCCTCCACCTCGCGGATACGATCAATCTCATCACCGAAAAACTCGACTCGAAAGGCATGCTCATCACGAGAAGCTGGGAAAATCTCCACCACATCTCCACGGACACGGAATTTGCCCCGTTGAAAGTCGATGTCATTGCGCTCAAACTGGATATCCACCAAATCGTTCAGCAGTTTATCACGAGAAATCTCGAGACCTGGACGCAGACTTACGACGCTATCCGCGTATTCCTTTGGCGAACCCAGACCATAGATACAGGAAACAGACGCGACGACAATGACGTCATTTCGTTCTAAAAGAGCTGAGGTTGCTGAGTGGCGAAGCTTGTCAATCTCATCATTGACCGAGCTATCTTTTTCGATATAGGTGTCACTCGATGGCACATAGGCTTCTGGCTGGTAGTAATCGTAGTATGAGACGAAATACTCGACGGCATTTTCAGGGAAAAATTCCTTGAACTCCCCATAGAGCTGACCTGCTAGCGTTTTATTGTGGGCGATGACTAGGGTCGGTTTATTGACCTGGGCAATAACCTGGCTCATGGTATAGGTCTTCCCCGTACCAGTCGCCCCCATCAAGATTTGGGCCTTTTCGCCACCTTCGATGTTATCCACCAACTGTTCAATGGCCTGCGGTTGGTCCCCAGATGGTTGGTATTTGGATACCAGTTTAAATTTGTTATCTGTAATTCGATTAATCATCTCTTTGTCCTCACATATATAGACCTTATTTTACCATAAATCACTAGAATTCTCTGAGATGAGGAATGAAGAGGGGGAGACAACATGTTACAGAACGATCCCTTAAATTGGTACTTGAGCGAATTACAATCTAATTAATTGGACACGCATTAGCATAAAAACTAAACAAGACTCTCGCAATTACTTCGAAAGTCTTGTCTTTTATTCTAAAACCATGAAATACGTAATAAGAGGCTGGGACAAAAGTCCTAGCCTCTCAATTGTTTTTGGATTGTCGAGCAAGACGCAGTGGTTGAGTGGGCTCTATTACGCTGATTTCATCAGCTTTTACAGCCCTACTCAACTGTGCGGAGGTGGGACGACGAAATCGAATTCTAACGAATTACCGATTTCTGTCCCACTCTCCCAAAATTAGAAAAGTTTGCTCATCAGTATCATTATTATTTATTACTTAACTTCTTGATTCCTTACCAAGAGGTAGAGAGTTGCTCCAAGTGAAAACATCAATTCAAGAGCATAAACACATAGTTGCAAGCAAGAAGCTCTCCCTAATAGTGTATCCGCAACAATATTATAAAACAGGTAACTAGTCAATGGTTCCACTACTCTTTCTATGAATGGTTGTACTAAAATAGGAAATAGCAATAAAATAGCTAAACTCCCCATTGGACTTTTGAAAAAATAGCTTAAGAAGTAAGAAATCAAAAAGTATTGGATGGAGCCAAACAAATAGAAACTGAAGATTTCTAAACTGACACCATTTTCGCTCCTATATAATTGAAACCATATAAGCAGTACAATGAAATACAAGGTTGATTGTAGTACTACATCACATAACTCTACGAACAGAATTCGAATTAAACTTAAGATCCTTTTTCCACTTACCAAATAAACTAGCTTTGTTTCGTGTGATTGTAACTCAACAAATGCATTAACACACCCAATACCAACAGAGAGCATTGAGGCAAAAACAAGAGCTTGCTTTATAGATAATTGTACAACAGTATCATTGATTGCAACTGGTAACACACCGAAGAGACACACAAAACCTATCAAAAGTGACTGTATAGCTATCTGGTACTTTACGGGTTTTAAACTATATTTTTTGACGATAAGACTAAAAAATATTCTTGCCATTCTTCCTCCCCATTCGAATCTTTTCTACAACCATTATGAACACCAAGAACAAGATCCCTTCTACTATTAAAAGTGTAATTCCATACAATTGGCTCGTTTGAGTCCCTTCAATTCGGCCAAAAGCAAATGACTTTGCTCCAATCAAAGGCAATAGATTTTCTATTTTAGAGGAAACTCCCCTTAGAATACCTGACAAACTGATAACTAATAATAAAACATCTGCAATTAATGAAGTCATTGATTTTTTCGTTACGATTACGAAAAGTAAAGCTAATAAAGTAAGAACGATTGCAAATATCATAATTCTTACCGTGACATCTAAGAACAAAGTCAATTCTAAATGATTCTTTAGAGTTGAATCTAGAAAAATGAGTAAGATAACAGCATTTACTATAGAAATTATTAAAGTAGAAAGTAACGATAGGACAATTGAACTTGCAATAAACCCAGTAAGACGAACTTTCCAGTTAGCAATCAATAACTGGCTAAAATAATCATCACCAAATTGATAATGGGTTGAATAAACAAGTGAAACAAGAATTGGCAAGAAAATAACACTTGCTTGGTAGGGTGAAGATAAGAGAGCATCTCTGACTGTATACACTGGATTCGATGATAACATAGATGGATCAAGCTTAACCGCCTGTCCATTTCCTTCTACTAAGGCATTTATCACCTGGATATTTTGAATTGTAAAAAATATGCTGACTCCCAAAATAAGAAAAAAAGTGAATTTAAAAGTAGGTAAACTACAATATTTATAGAGATCACTAAAAAAGGAACGCTTCAACATATTATTCACCTTCTTTCCCTTCGAGTGCCTTAAAATATGCTTTCTCAAAAGAGCCAAACTCTTTCAAAATATCTTTTGTAGAAGCATCAATAACAATTTTGCCATTAGAAATACCAACCAAATGATTTACAGTTAATTCTAACTCACTCATATAATGACTTGTCATTAATACAGTTTTACCTTCATTGACAAAAGACTGCAAAAAATTACGTACCCAGCGAATTCCTTCTGGATCTAGTCCATTGATTGGTTCATCTAAAATTAAGATGTCAGGATTGGCTAATAAGGCTGTCGCTAAACCAAGACGTTGCTTCATTCCTAATGAATAGTCTTTTACTTTTTTATTTTTAGCTTCACTTAACCCCACCAACTCTAAACATTCCTTACACCTATTTCTATCAACCCCACAAGCCAAGCCAATCCACCGAAGATGTTGAAATCCTGTTCTGGTTGGGTAAGGTTGGCAACTGTCAAGGAACGATCCAACAATACAAAAAGGATTATCTCCCAATTGAGAGTATTTTTTTCCATCGATCAACGCCATTCCCATTTGACTATTTTCTAAACCAAGTAAAATTCTGATTAAAGTTGATTTTCCAGATCCATTCGGTCCAATCAATCCAGTAATCTCACCTTTCTTAGCTTTGAAAGACACGTTTTGAAGGACAATTTTATTATTATATTCCTTATGTAGCTTTTGAATTGTTATCATTCATTCTTTTTCCTTTCTGGCTTTTAGTGAAATTCAACCTTCACTTGGAGCAAGTATAACAGGAGAAAATCAGGAAATTATCAGAATAATTATTTTCTTCATTTCTAACAAATTGCATTCTATATTTGCTATAATATGCTCATATAATTGGAGGAACTATGAAGTATAAAATTTTAGCCATTGACGATGATGAAAAAATCTTACGATTAATAGGGAATGCATTAGAAGCAAACAATTTTCACGTGGAAACTCGTAAAAATATAGAGGAGATCAATATCTGTGACTTTACTGGATTCGATCTAATTTTACTTGACGTCATGATGCCTATTTCTGGTTTAGAAATTTGTCGTTCCATTCGTCCACAAATTGCTACTCCAATCTTATTTCTAACCGCTAAAGATTTTGAAGAAGATTTACTAAAAGGAATACAAGCCGGAGCCGATGATTACATCACAAAACCATTCAGCATTAAAGAATTAATTGCAAGAATTCAAATGCATCTTCGTAGAGAAGAAAGATCACATCATGCCTCTAAAGAAGAGATGGATTCAAATATAGCTTTTTATCGAGATAGTCAAGAAGTTTATTATCAATCAAAGAGAATTTCATTAACTAAGCGAGAGTTTGATTTACTTTATCTTTTAGCAAAAAATGAGAACCGAATATTTAGCATAGAAGAACTGTACAATTACCTCTATCCTGTAGACTCTGATGCACAACTACGATCCATTACTGAATACATCTATCAAATCAGACAAAAATTTAAGATTCATCAAATTGATCCCATTAAAACAGTATGGGGAGGAGGATACAAATGGAAAAAGAATTGACAATCAAGCAACTCATTAAGCGTACCTACCTTAAAATCATTTGGCAATTTCTTCTATGTCTGATACTTTTTTACATAGTTCCAGCTCTTCTATCTTCTGTATCTGGAATTAATGAGAAAAATGCCAATCACTTTGCTTTATTTTTTAGCGTCAGTTCTTGGATTTATCTTTGCATCATTTTAATTTTTATCATTGTAATAAATATTAGACGGTTATTAACCAAGATTCAAAAAGAAATGAACATGGTTTATCATAGTGGTCTATATTTCACCAAAAATGAACATCACCATTTGCAGATTAAAGAATTTATTGAAACAAATGAACTAATCGAAAAAATGCAATCTGATATAAAAAATAGGATTGAACTTGAAAAAGAACAAAAAAAAGAACTCATGTTTCAAGTATCTAGCGCTGCACATGATCTACGAACTCCTCTAACTGTCATCAGAGGAAATGCTGAATTCTTACAATCTACCAAACAAACACCTCAAGTAATGGAATGTCTAAAAGATCTTGAGCAAGCAAGTATTCAATTAAACGATTATTTTAACCACTTCCTCCAATACTCCAAAACCTTTTACGACCATGATATTCAACTTGAAAACATATTAATTAAACAAGTAACTCATCAATTGAAAGAACATATCACTCCTTTACTCCCTAAAAATACACAATTTGTTTTTACAAACACAGTAACTCCATCAACACAAATTGCAATTCATTCCAATCTATTTTTCCGAGCAATCACAAATATCATTAATAATGCAATACAACATCAAAAAGAAAATGATGCACAAATCCAGCTAACAATTTCACAAGAAAATAGTCAATTAGTTCTAACTATATGGAATAACCAATCTAGTTTTTCAAAAAATATATTACAGAATGCTGGAAATCTTTTCTATAAAGATGACCAAGCAAGAACACCCTCTCAAGAAAGTCACTATGGACTTGGTTTATCTTTCGTAAAACGCGTCACGAAACTTCATAATGGAACGATGCATTTAGAAAATATTAATCATGGTGCACAAGTCAAACTAATCATTCCCATTATTATATAGAAAAAGCCGAACTCATCAATATGTGTTCGACTCAGAACTCAGACAAACGTCATTTTTGGTGTTTGTCTTTTTCTTATATGACTATCAGCCATTACACAGAGGTTAGTCATCAAACTTTTCTTTCCTCTCCCCTAAGCGATAAACAATCACTAGGGATACAAGAAGAACCAAAGTAGTGATAATCGATCCTTCTGCTCCAAATTCCCCTCCAGTCAACCAGTCAGGTCCTGACCCCATGGTAAAGCTGAAGATAGAGGCATCTGCGCCCGTCCCACTGACTTGAAAACCAAGGAGATTTCCTTGTACATAGTTCCAGGTACCGTGTTGGGCGACCACTAGCCAGATACTATCGGTGTAGACAAGGAGCAAACCAGCTAGCACTCCATCAAGGACGATATTTAGTACGGATAAGAAGGTCACCCCTGCATTCCCTAGATGAAGAAAGCCAAAGAGACTACTAGAAATCGCAATCGCTAAAGGCAAATTAGTTCTTGCTGCAATCCGAGTTAGGAGCCAACCCCGCGTCGCCACTTCTTCAGTCCCTCCTTGAAGGAGCCAAAATGGGAATAAGCCTAGAATAAAGAGGATGGGTTCTAAACTTAATTCATTCAGCTCAAAGACCCGATTCCCCCCATCTGGTAGACAAGGGCAATCACACCCATTTGAAGCAGTGAAAGCAAGATCCCCCAACCTAGATACTTGAGCCAGTTCTTTTTTATAAAACCTAAAGTCGATAAGGGATTCTTCTCAATGAACTTCACCCAAAAAATAAAGAGTAAAAGAATAAATACGAAACTGAAGAGCTGATAATAGAGAATGTAATGGTAGAAGAACTCTTGAACACCTGCTCCCCCATCCCCTGGTGAAAAGAGTTCTACTAGAAACCCTAATCCAATTGAAAAAGGTCCAAGCAATTCATTCCCAAGCCAAAGCCCACCTTCAACAAATAGGAAGGTTAAAAAGACATAGAACAGTGTAGAAATGAGCACTGGCCATGTGGTGTTAGTTTTTATATCCTGAATGATCTTTCCTTTCTTCATCATCAGCCTCCATTTATCTAATAGTTCCATTGTAACAAAGAAAACCTGAGACTGCAAGACAATGTTATGTTAGAAAACCTAACATGAATTGGTTAGGTTTCTTGATTTTAGGTTTCATTTATGATATGATAATACTTGTAAAAAATAAATGATGAAATTCATACTTGTTTTCAGTATGAATTCTTTATTTTTTTGAGCCCTTTTGGGTATCCCTTCCATAGCTCTTCTTAAGACAACTGGATTAGATATAAAGGAGAACGAAATGAAGAAAAAAATATTAGCATGTTTGCTATTCTTGTTTCCACTATTCGCCTTTGCGAGTCAAGCACAGGCTGAAACTGTAAAAGTCGTTTCGATACGGCATATGCGCCCTTCGAATTCAAAGACTCAGACCAAGTTTATAAAGGTATTGATGTTGAAATCTTGGACAAGGTCGCTGAAATCAACGGTTGGACCTTAGAAAAGTCATTCCCAGGCTTTGATGCAGCGGTCAATGCAGTTCAAGCTGGTCAAGCAGATGCCATTATGGCAGGGATGACTAAGACCAAGGAACGTGAGCAAGTTTTTGCGATGTCTGATACCTACTATGATACAAGAGTCGTGATTGCGACCAAGAAAGCAAATAAAATCACTTCCTATGACCAGCTTAAAGGCAAAACAGTTGGTGTCAAAAACGGAACAGCCGCTCAACGCTTCCTTCAGAAGAACAAAGATCAGTACGGTTATACGATCAAGACATTCGATACCAGTGATTTGATGAACAATAGTTTATCAACCGGTGCAGTGGATGCCATTATGGACGACCAACCTGTTATCGAATATGCCATTAAGCAAGGACAAGACCTTTCTATTAATATGGAAGGAGAAGCTGTTGGAAGCTTTGCTTTTGGGGTCAAAAAAGATGGGTCCCATGAAAACCTTATTAAACAATTCAATACTGCCCTTGCTCAAATGAAGAAAGATGGTACACTAGACCAAATTATTGAAATGGACTGGTAGCAGCCAATCATCTTCTTCAACAACGACTACCGCCAGCACTTCTGCTGTTCCTGAAACGAGCACTAAAGCTGGCCAAAAGGCGACTCCCAAGAAGAAAAAATACAAAATTTCTAGTGATTCCTCTTTTGCTCCCTTCGTCTTCCAAAATGATCAAAGTAAATACACTGGGATTGATATGGAATTAATTAAGGCGATTGCCAAAGACCAAGGCTTTACACTAGAAATTAGCAACCCTGGTTTTGATGCCGCCGTCAGTGATGTTCAGAATGGAAATGCGGACGGAATGATTGCCGGCATGACTGTGACAGATGCTCGTAAGGCAACTTTTGACTTCTCTGACCCATACTACACAACCAATTCGATTCTTGCCGTTCAAGAAAGTAGTAAAATTTCTTCCTACGAAGATCTAAAAGGAAAAACGGTAGGTGTCAAAAATGGGACTGCTTCTCAAACTTTCCTCGAGGAAAACAAGAGCAAGTATGGCTATAAAATCAAAACCTTCTCAGATGGGGCTTCTATGTATGACAGTTTGAACTCAGGTTCTGTAGCTGCCATCATGGATGACGAACCTGTTATCAAATACGCCATTAAACAAGGACGTAAATTCAAAACACCTATCGAAGGTACTCCAAGTGGTCAGATTGCTTTTGCTGTCCAAAAAGATTCTAATCCTGAGTTGATTGAAATGTTTAATAACGGTTTAGCCAACTTAAAAGAAAGTGGCGAATACCAAAAGATCTTGGATAAGTACCTTTCAAGCGATAGCGAAGAAAGCACAGAATCTACTTCAGTGGATGAAACGACTATCTGGGGCTTGCTCCAAAACAATTACAAACAATTGTTAAGTGGACTTGGTGTCACTATTGCACTAGCACTTCTATCATTTGCGATCGCTATGGTGATCGGGATCATCTTTGGAATGTTCAGTGTGAGTCCTTATAAATGGCTTCGTTGGACAGCTGAGATCTTCGTCGATGTCATCCGTGGTATCCCACTGATGATCCTTGCTGCCTTCATCTTCTGGGGAATTCCCAATTTGATCGAGTCCATGACGGGTCACCAATCCCCAATCAATGACTTCCTTGCAGGTACCATCGCTCTCTCCCTCAATGCTGCTGCTTATATTGCTGAGATTGTTCGTGGTGGGATTCAAGCCGTACCTGCCGGACAGATGGAAGCTAGTCGAAGTCTCGGGATCTCATACAGCAAGACCATGCGCAAGATTATCTTGCCTCAAGCAACCAAACTCATGCTTCCAAACTTCGTCAACCAATTTGTCATTGCACTGAAAGATACGACGATCGTGTCAGCTATCGGTTTGGTTGAGCTCTTCCAGACTGGTAAGATTATCATCGCTCGAAATTATCAAAGTTTCAAGATGTATGCGATCCTTGCCGTCTTTTACCTCGTCATCATTACCTTATTGACACGCTTTGCAAACAATTAGAAAAGAGGGCTAACTAATGGCTAAATTAAAAATTGATGTCCATGACCTCCATAAATATTACGGTAAAAATGAGGTCCTAAAAGGCATCTCAACAAAATTCTACGAAGGAGATGTGGTTTGTATTATCGGTCCATCTGGTTCTGGTAAATCAACCTTCCTACGCAGTCTTAACCTTCTTGAAGAAGTAACCAAGGGACAGATTACCGTGAACGGCTATGACCTGACTAATCCTAAAACCAACATTGATATCGTTCGTGAAAATGTCGGGATGGTTTTCCAGCATTTCAACCTCTTTCCTCATATGAGTGTTATTGAAAACATCATGTTTGCTCCTTTGGAGCACAAACGCATGAGTCGGGAAGAAGCTAGAAAACTAGCAATGGAACTCTTGGAAAAGGTTGGACTTGCAGACAAAGCTGACGTCAGTCCTGATAGTCTATCAGGTGGTCAGAAACAGCGGGTGGCCATTGCGCGTGGTTTAGCAATGAAACCTGATGTCATGCTCTTCGACGAACCGACTTCTGCCCTTGACCCTGAGATGGTCGGAGATGTACTCAACGTTATGAAAGACTTGGCTAAGCAAGGGATGACCATGATCATCGTCACCCACGAGATGGGATTTGCTCGCCAAGTGGCCAATCGTGTTATCTTTACAGCAGATGGGGAATTCCTCGAAGACGGCAAACCAGACCAAATCTTCGACAACCCACAGCACCCACGATTGAAAGAATTCTTGGATAAAGTGTTAAACGTTTAATAGAAATAAAAACTGGAGTTAAACCTCCAGTTTTTTTGTTGCACTATATTCTTAAATTTATCAAAAAAATTCTATAAAATGTGGAACTATTTTTCATCCAAATAACTTGCTAAATGACGCAAAAAACTATACCATAGTAGAGTATCTTTTGATCAAATATTTCATTTAAGGATTATTATGAAAAAATTATTAGAAAAGGTTAGTATCCTTTCTTTATCTCTTGTCCTAACGACGTCGTTTTCGATTTCTAGTGCCCTTCCCTCAATGTTTGAATACTATAAGGACCTTCCAAAAAGTCAAATCGAACTCTTAGTATCTCTTCCATCAGCAGGGATTATGGCCACTCTTTTCCTCAATCCCTTTATTGAACGCTTCTTGGATGAGAGGAAGATGATTATTAGCGGACTCTCGATTCTCTCCGTTTCTGGGATGGTTCCTTTCTTTAACCAAGCCTATCCCATCCTTTTCATCTCTCGTTTAATCTTTGGGATGGGAGTTGGATTGATCAATGCCAAAGCTATCTCCATTATCAGCGAACGCTACCATGGTCGTGAACGAGTGCAAACTCTTGGCTTTAGGGGATCTGCTGAGGTTGTTGGGACAGCCCTGATCACCTTATTGGTGGGTTTTCTCCTCCAATTTGGATGGACTACTAGTTTTCTAGCTTACGCTGCTGGTTTTCTTGTCCTTTTCCTCTTCATGATTTTTGTTCCTTATCATCATCTTGAAGAAGAACACCATGTCCAAACCAGTCAAAAAGAACCTCTAAAAAAAGAAGAGTGGCGTTTAACCATTATTTTAGCAATCCTAGCTGCAATGATTGTTCTTTGTAATGTTGCAGTTACACTTCGTATTCCAAGTATTGTTGCCTACACCTTTAAGGACCAGCACAACTCCTCCAGCTTAATTCTTAGTGCCATGCAATTAATTGGGATTCTAGCAGGAATTACCTTCTCTGGATTTGTCCACCTATTCAAAACAAAGTTAATAACTTACGCTGGAATTGCCTATGGTCTTTCATTACTAGCAGTTGCCCTCTCTCCGAATATTTCAGTTCTGGCCTTTTCTGCTCTTATCTCTGGCTATACCTATAGCACTGCTCTTACCATGGTTTTCCAAATCTTATCAGCTAATATTCCACCTCAACGTTTAAATCAAGTAACCTCAGTAGCTGTTTTGGGTTGTAGTACTGGGGCAGCCATTACTCCATTTGCACTCACCTTCATTGGTCTCATTTTACAAAACAATGCCTTTATCTTTACGATCTTAGGATTGGCTATGGCACTCCTATCCTTTTCTCTCCTCTATCTATTAAAGGATTATCATGAATAAACAAGCAAGACTGGATAGGCCTCCAGTCTTTTCGATTTCCCAATTTCTAAAATGAAGCTAGATAGAAAAAGCCATCATCACACTGAAAACCAACGGACGGAAAGCAAATGATATTAATCCTTCCATCAATCAATGGTTGTTTAGGTCCCCAGCCATCTCTTTAAGTCGATAACTTTTGATTGTAGATAGAGTTTTCTAACTGGAAATCTTTGAATGATCAAACACTATTTCGACTTCTTTTAAAGTTACGTGAAAAATCTAACCTAATTTGACAAACAACGAATGAAAATAATAAAATATAGATATAAAATAACATTCCCCTTAAGGAGGTTTAATGATGATTAGACAATCTAAGAAACTCTTTCTTGGTCTGCTCTCTCTTCTTGCTGTTTTTGTAATTGCTGGATGTGTACGGAACCAAGCTTTAGATAAAAATGCCAATAACGTGCAACAGACGCAAAAAGAAAATAATCCATCAACGCTTACTGGTGAATGGGAATCAGTTGATGAACTCGAATCGCTTCAAAAAGCATTTTTCTTTAAAGGAGTTCAACCGTTGACTTTTGGACGATTCATCGAAGCGTTTAAAGACTTCAAGATGAAACTGAAAGTCGATGGAGACTATGCAACCATTAGCTATAAGGAAGATGTAGAGCCTTTCGCAAAAGCTTTCTACTCTATCGCAAAAGACAAAGATAAATACACTGAAGATGAATTCGTTAAAATGTTATTCGGTGCTCAAACTGAGTTTGCTTCAACCTTCAAAAAATATACCGTAAGTATGGATGAAAAAACGGGTATTTACAGTTATCTTTCGCAAAAAGGAACCATTGATGAACAAGAAAAAAAGTCACCTTCCCTGAGGGATTTACGATTTTTTTAACTCATTCCAATATTCTGTAGATGAGCGTCAAACTCCTGTAACCTTTAGCTACGAAATTAAAGATGGCATTCTTTATTTATATGATGATGCTAGAAACGAAGATGGCCTTCCAGTTCGTTTTGAATTGCGCTTCAAGCCAGTTCAAAACCAAGAAAAGAAATAGATAGGAGAAGCTACTATGTTTAAAAAATATTTAAAACCATTATTGATTGTATGCTGCTCTCTCTTCTTTATCGCTGGATGTGGAAACAGCAACACACCATCAACTCAATCCACTACTGAAAAAAACGTCACTTTAGATGGGAAATGGGAAGCAATTGACTTCAGAAGTACGATCGAACGAAGCATGGGTTACCAACAATTCGACGAAGAACAACCTATGCGTTTCAGTTATTCTGATGGATGGAAAGATCTAGCACCAACATTAAATATTTCTGGTGATGCTGTTGAATTCGAATATACTGCTTCAATGAAAAAACCTTTAAGTACGTTTTATGATTACTTTAAGAAAACAGATCCAGATACAGATATAACAAAAGAAAAATATCTTGAAGCCCGTTTTTACAAACTAACAAAACAATTTCAATCTACTACGAATAATACTTTAGAATATGATACTGCTAATTTAACCGTTCATGGTCTTCTGAAAAACGGAAAAATCGATACAGATAATCAAACGATCACATTCCCCGAAACTCCAAACATTATAGAGTTGGTAAAAATTTCTATTGGGAATGTAACTAGTGAGAAAACATATCACTATACTCTTGAAGGTGATCTTCTAACATTAACATTAGAAGATCGCGATGAAAATAATGATTTAACAGCGTATTTCAAGGTCAAGTTTAAAAAAATTGCAGACGCTGATTCTAAATAAAAAAGTTTTACAGATAAAACTACACCCTAAAAGATTGATCATGGAATCTACCTTTTAGGGTGTTTCTTTATAGTAAACGTCTTCGGATAAATCGAAAAGGACTTCATTCTGTAGAATACAAAACAAAGACCTCTGATTAAATTATTTTTCTAACTATATAATGAAAGTTCAAATAGAAATTGCTTTTCTATTAACTAATCTGTTGCTGAGTTGATTGCATATTATAGTAGACACCTTTAAGTGCCATCAACTCCGTATGATTCCCATGTTCAACAATATCTCCATCCACCATGACCAGGATGAGATCCGCATTTTCAATCGTAGAAAGGCGATGGGCGATCACAAAGCTGGTCCGACCCACCATCAGCTTATGAAAGGCATCCTGGATGAGCAACTCCGTCCGCGTATCAATGGAAGATGTTGCCTCATCTAGTATCAGAATCTTAGGCACTGCAAGAAAGACCCGAGCAATGGTCAAAAACTGTCTTTGGCCTTGAGAGAGGGAGTCTCCCGCATCGGCTAGATAGGTATCATAGCCATCTGGAAGCTGTTGAATAAAGAAATCAGCATTGGCAGCCTTAGCTGCTTGAATCACGTCTTCCCGACGAGCATCTGGTCGACCAAATGCGATATTCTCATGAACGGTCCCCACCTTGAGCCAAGTCTCTTGAAGGACCATCCCAAACTGATTACGGTAACTAGCTAAAGTATAGCTAGTTACAGCTTCCTGATCCAAGAGCAAGCGCCCCTGATCGACCTCATAAAACCGCATGAGAAGGTTAATCAGTGTGGATTTTCCAGCACCTGTTGGTCCAACAATGGCTACCTTGCTAGCTGGTGGGATAGAAATGGAGAGATCCTTTATGAGGGCCTGATTAGGTCGATACCCAAAACTGACACGATCAAATTGGACAGCTCCTTCTACAGCCTCTTCTTGCAAATCTTTCTTGCCACTTTCTTTCACTTCCTCTTGATCCAAGACACTATAGAGCCGTTCGGCACAGGCCAAGGCACTTTGCAACTCAGCAAGAACAGATGAGATGTCATTGAAGGGTTTGGTATACTGATTGACATAGTTGAGGAAGGTCACCAACTGGCCAACAGTAAAGCCAGTACCCGATAGGATGCGGAAGGCTCCAAATCCCGTCACCAACGCATAAATCAGGGCATTGACAAAGCGAGTCGCAGGATTAACGGTAGAGGAATAAAAAATCGCCTCTTGAGAATAACCAGCATAGTCGCCATTGATCTCAATAAACTTGTCTTTAAACTGACCCTGTGCATTAAAAGCTTGGAGTAAGCTTTCTTGACTGAGAGATTCTTCAATCATCTGCGTCTGAGCCCCACGTGCTTGGGTCTGCATCCGAAAGAGATGGTAGGAACGCTTGGCAATAAAACGAGCGATAAAGAGTGATAAAGGAGTCAGGATCAAAACCATTCCCATCATCATCCAATCCAATCGGGCCATACTCGCGATGGTCACTAGAATCGTGAGAAGACCAACAAAGAACTGATTAAAGACCATGAATAGACCATTGTTCAGTTGTTCAACATCAGTTGTCAACCGACTGACCAAATCCCCAGCACCTTGACGATCCAGGTAAGATAAAGGAAGGACATGGACTTTCTGGATGACCTTCTCCCTTAAGTCTTTACTGTAGCGATAGATCATCTGATTGTAAACCAAGGGATTCAACCATTGAATCAGACTTGAAAAAAGAATTACTAGACCCATTTGTAAGATAAGTGGGATCAAGAGATGGGCTGAATCAGGGAGCACCACTAAGTCAACTGCCTGCCCAATTAGGATGGGTATATAGACGGTTAACAAGACTTGTAAGATCGTTCCCAGACTGGCTAAGATGAGCCAGATGGGCTGTTTGCCTATATCAGCAAGCAAGCGCCGTAAATAAGTCTTCTCTTTCATTCTGTCCCCTCCTCTCTTTTCTGTTGGGAGAAATGAATCTCTTGGTATAAGGATTGGTTGCCACCAAGTCTTCATGCTTTCCTAAGCCGACCTGTTTGCCTTTATCTAAGACGAGAATTTGCTCAGCGCTTCGCAGACTATTGGTCCGTTGCGAGATGAGGATGAGACTTGTCTCCGTCAATTCCTCTTTTAGTGCCTTTAAAAGCCATGCTTCTGTCAAATAGTCCAAGGCTGAAGTGGAATCATCCAACACCAAAAATGGAGCTTTGCGAAGGACAGCTCGAGCAATGGTCAGACGTTGCCGTTGCCCCCCAGAAAAATTTCGTCCAAAAGCTTCTACGGGAGCGTCTAGCCCCCCTTCTTTCTCACGGACGAAATCAGCTGCTTGCGCAACTTCCAAGGCCCACCACAACTGCTCTTCATTCGGCTCCTCGTTTAATCCCAGCGTTAGATTGGAACGAATACTTCCTTTAAAGAGTTCTGCTTTTTGAGGAACTACTGCTACCCAGTCACGCCACTGACCAAGGGTCTTGGGACTTTGTCCATTTTTAAAGACACTTACACTACCCTGGCTTGGGCCATAAAGATGACCTAGCAATTGAACCAGAGTGGACTTCCCAGATCCTGTCCCTCCAATGATTCCTAAGGTTTGTCCCTTGTTCAAAGATAAGTGAATGCCTTCTAAAGACGGTTTTGCCGCTAAGGGATAGGTAAAGACAAGATCTTTGATCTGGAAAGCCAGTTGAGGATTTGAAGCAGATAGCTCATCTAACTCTTGATCCAAATCTTCACTCTTCTCATCAAAGACTTGGACAATCCGACCAGCAGCAATATAGCTTTGGTTGAGCGAGGTCACTAACATGGCTAACTTCAATAATTCCGTTAAGATTTGAAGCAGATAATTGACCAAGGCTACCAACATTCCTTGACTGAGCTTCCCCATTTGAATGGAGGCTTGTCCCTGCCAAAGAATACAAATCAAAGTCCCGTTCACGACTAAGAAGGTCAGAGGACTAATCAAACTAGACCATTTGGATACTAGTAATTGCCATTTGGTATAGTCTTGGTTGATCTCATTAAACTCTGCTTCTTCATGAGCTGCTTGCCCAAAAGCGCGGATAACCCTCATTCCTTGTAACTGCTGACGCGTGATGGTAACCATTCGATCCGTTATCTTCCTGATGCGTGCATAAAGAGGATTGACCAGACGAGACATAACGACAATGATAAGGATCAAGAGAGCAACCATTCCAATAAACCACATTGTCAATTGCGGACTAATAGTGAAGGCCATAAAAATAGATCCAAACACGACAATAGGCGCTCTGAGGAATAGACGTAAAAATAGATTAATCCCCGTTTGAATCTGATAAGTATCACTCGTTAAGCGCGTCACGAGACTAGAGGTGGTTAAACGGTCTCTTTGCTCCTTAGACAAGCTAAGAATCTTCTCATATAGGTCATTGGTCAATTCCTTGGTATAGCCAACAGCTGCCTTTGATGAATAATATTGGGCCGTAATCGCTACAAGAACGCCAAAAGTAGCAAAAACAAATAAGAGACCAACCACCCCAAGCATTCCACCTTGGTCCTGACGGGGAATCAGCTGATCGACAAGCTGGGCAATTAAAAGTGGAACCAGTAATTCAAAGCTTGCTTCTAACAACTTGAAAAACGGTCCCAGTATGGTTTCTTTTTTATAATTCCTGAAGTATTTCAATAAGTCTTTCATACTACTAGTTTCTCTTTCTAATGGATGTACTTATTTTACCACAATTTAGAAAGAGAGAAAAACTCTCCCTGCAAAGCAGAGAGAGTTGAAAAACGACCCAATGTACGTCAGGAATATTATTCCGTCTTTGCCCCCTTATTTAATAGCTTGCCCATTTTCCCTAATCCAATCAGTAAGAGAGGGTAAGAAAAAAGTGTTATCAGGCCTAGCACAAGAAAAACAGCTACAAATCCACAAGTATCGATCAACCAACCAGTCAGTGGAAAGATCACAATCATAGACAAACTAAACATCATCGAATTGATACTCAGCATGGTTGCTCGTACGCTAGAAGGCAAATAGCTTGTAAATCATTGTAGTAAATGGGTTGATACACTGCATAAAGGGCATTGGTCAAGAGATAGACACTCAGATAGGCGAAGGGAGTCTTGAAAACTACCAAAAGCAAGGCCAAACCTGTCAGTGCAACCAGAATTGGAAAGACTTGATTGCTATTCCATTTCTTCCCAATTTGACTAGCTAGATAGACCGCTAGAAGATTGAATCCACTACCAATCAACATGATGAGCGAAACTTGCCAACTGACTAGGTCACTGATTTTCTGTTGGTAGTAAAAATAAAACATACACATGATGGTTCCTACCAGCTGATAGGTGAACATCCAGTAAAACAAGACTGGTTTCTCCTGCCACTCTTGTTTCACTACCTCCAATATACGCTTTATGGTCAAGTGATTTCTTTCACCACTCTTGCTCTCTGGCTCTTTCATCAGAAAAATAAGGAGAATGGATAGCAAGGATAGTCCAATAGCAATCAGATAGGTCCAAGCTAAGGCTCCGTGAATAAAGAAGCCTGCCACAACTGTCCCTAGGGTTCGGGTGACTTCTGCTACACCAGACAAAAAGCTAGAAATCTGAAGATATCGGTCCTTTTGACCCGCTTCAACCGCCGAATCATATAAGAAAGCGGTGCTGGTCCCCGAGTCAAAATTGTAGGACCAAGCATTAATCATCATCGCAATCGCATAGATCCAAAAACTCCCCTGACCAAACAAAATCAAGATAGAGGACACAATACTGGCCAAGCGAGCCAAATAGAGATTGGTCTTGTAACTAAATCGATCAGCCAACATACCAGATGGGATTTCACACAAGAGACTGGTCCCATGAAAGATACTTTCTAGTAAACCGATTTGAAGCAGGGAAAGACCATTCTGAATGAAATAAAATCCAAAAACTGGTAATTCCAAAATAAGATGTGAATTCCAGACCTGCTAGGAGTGGAATATTGCCTTTGTAAGTTCTTTTAAACATTGTTTTCTCTCTTTCCATATGTAGTATGACTGTTTCTAAAAGACTTACTTAGAGTTGCCTACATTTTCTCCACCTCATTCATTTAAAGTAATACTCAATGAAAATCAAAGAGCAAACTAGGAAGCTAGCCGCAGGCTGTACTTGAGTACGGCAAGGTGAAGCTGACGTAGTTTGAATTTGATTTTCGAAGAGTATAAAAAAGCCAGACGGCGTTTTTATGGCTATTAAGGTTTGATACGGTGCAACATACGTGGGAATGGAATGGCTTCACGGATGTGTTTTGTACCTGCTGCAAAAGTCACCATACGCTCGATACCAATACCAAATCCACCGTGTGGGACTGTACCGTATTTACGAAGGTCAAGGTAGAATTCATACTCTGTACGATCCATTCCAAGTGATTCCATCTTAGCGACAAGGGCATCGTAGTCTTCCTCACGCATTGAACCACCGATGATTTCTCCGTAACCTTCTGGTGCAAGCAAGTCTGCACAAAGGACGCGATCTGGGTTACCAGGAACTGGTTTCATGTAGAAGGCCTTAATGTCTGCTGGATAGTTGATCACAAAGGTCGGTACACCAAAGTGGTTTGAAATCCAAGTTTCGTGTGGTGAACCAAAGTCATCTCCATGTTCCAAATGTTCGTAGTCAGCATCTTCGTCGTTTTCATGCTCTTGCAAGAGGTCAATCGCTTCGTCATAAGTAATGCGTTTAAATGGCTCAGCAATGTAGCGTTTCAAGAGCTCTGTATCACGTTCCAAGGTTTCCAAGGCTTGAGGAGCACGATCTAGAACACCTTGAAGCAACGCTTTAACATAAGCTTCTTGCAAGTCAAGTGACTCGTCGTGTGTCAAGTATGAGTACTCCGCATCCATCATCCAGAACTCAGTCAAGTGACGGCGAGTTTTTGATTTCTCCGCACGGAATACTGGTCCAAAGTCAAAGACGCGACCAAGTGCCATAGCACCTGCTTCAAGATAAAGCTGTCCTGATTGGCTCAAGTAAGCTGGTGTTCCAAAGTAGTCTGTCTCAAAAAGTTCTGTAGAGTCTTCTGCAGCATTTCCTGAAAGGATTGGGCTATCAAATTTCAAGAAGCCATTCTTGTCAAAGAACTCATAAGTTGCATAAATGATTGCGTTACGAATTTGCATCACTGCTACTTGTTTGCGTGAACGCAACCACAAATGACGGTTGTCCATCAAGAAATCTGTACCGTGTTCTTTTGGAGTGATTGGGTAATCTTGAGATTCACCGATGACTTCAATGTCTGTAATATCCAACTCATAACCAAATTTTGAGCGCTCATCTTCTTTGACAATCCCAGTCACAAAGACAGACGTTTCTTGGCTCAAGCGTTTGATGGTATCAAATTTCAAGACCTACTTCTTCACCGAATTTTTCGATAAAGTTTGGTTTGAAAGCTACACCTTGGAAGAAGGCAGTCCCGTCACGCAATTGCAAGAAAGCAATTTTCCCTTTTCCTGATTTGTTAGCAACCCAAGCACCGATAGTCACTTCTTGACCGACATAGTCTTTAACTTCAATGATGGTAATCCGTTTTGTCATAATACATCTTCCTTTTCTCGTTAAACTTGTCCAAAGACATGATCACCTTTCATTTTACCACAAATAAGAGCCGATAGCTATCTCTCACAAACTAAAATCCACCTTTTTTTAACGAAAACTGACTTTTTTAAAAAAAGGCAATCATCTTTTTCAAATTCTTGAACCGAATTAAATATTTTATCCTATATTTTGATTTTTCAAAGGAAAATTCAGTCATTTTATTTCTTTATAGAAGCCATTTTTAACAACTAAAAAGCTTACAAGTTATACTATCAGTTTCTATAAGGAGGAATATATGAAAAAGAAAAATCAACTCACCACGGGATTGTGTGCAACTATATTGGCCCTCAGTCTCGCAACAACCACTCTAGCAGATGAACATACGCTTCCTAGTGCAGAACATCAGGATGGAACTTCTCTCGTTCCTGTTTCGACTGAAAGTTCAGAATTAGTAGCTTCGCCTGTTGAAGAATCGACAACAAGTCTAGTTACACCAGTAGATCCACGAATCTCTGAAGTTCGTGTGATCCATCGTCGTCGGACTCTGAAACCAGACTTTTCTCCAGTTGCTAGTTCAACAGATGTCGTCTACAAAACAGTTGAAACCCGTGCTATTACCGAATATGACATCTCTGGAAATGGCCCAGCATCGGTTACAAACGAAAATGGAAATCATAGTACCGCATAAGATACTTTGATTTAGGTGCTAAAAATGGTTTTGCATACAATAGCGCTCCCGAAAAAGGTTCTGCTACAGCACCAGTCATTTAAGTCATCCATCTCTATGATGATATCGATCTGAATCCAGACGTTATGAAACGAGCTCGTTTTGTGGATAAAACTGGACAAGAGATTGCCCCTTCCCAAGAAAATAGCGTCGAGCGTAGCCTTGATTTGGCTTATGAAGCGGGTCTTCCAACAGCACCCGCTCAAATCCAAGCCAATGGAAAAACGTATACTTTCCAATCTGCTGACAAAGAGGAATTGACTTCCCATAAACTCCATATTTCTAACCTGGTTACTGTAACTTATTTCTATAAAGAAGTCACCACACCAGTTGTTGAGAAACCGGTAACTCCTTCAGTTCCAGAAAAACCTGTTCAAAAACTCCGTTTTCCAAAAGGAAATAACGGAGTGAAAACACGCGTACCTGTTAGCAAGAAACCTCAAACGAAACCTTCTAGTCCTGAAGGCAAAAAACTTCGCCTTCCCAAAGGAAACAATGGGGCCAAAACTCGTGTGCCTGTAAAAAAAGGGAACACCATTCTTTCTGTCGATTACTTATAATTCTAAAGAAAAGAGAGTGGGACAGAAATCGGTAATTCGTTAGAATTCGATTTCGTCGTCCCACCTCCGCACAGTTGAGTAGGGCTGTAAAAGCTGATGAAATCAACGTAGTAGAGCCCACTCAACCACTGCGTCTTGCTCGACAATCCAAAGACAATTGAGAGGCTAGGACTTTTGTCCCAGCCTCTTAATTTTTAATTTTCCATAAATTGATGCAAGCGGCGAATAGCTTCCTTCAGGGTCTCCATGTCAGTTGCATAGCTAAGACGGACATTTTCTGGAGCTCCAAATCCAGCTCCTGTAATAAGGGCAACCCCCACTTCTTCTAGAATGGCAGTTGCAAACTCTGTCACATCCGTATAACCTTTCATCTCCATGGCTTTTTTGACATTTGGGAAGAGATAGAAAGCTCCCTGTGGCTTGATCACATCAAAACCTGGAACTTCGCACAAAAGAGGATAAATAGTGTTCAAGCGCTCCTCAAAGGCTTGACGCATCACCTCTACTGAGTCTTGTGGCCCTGTCAAAGCTTCAATCGTAGCATACTGAGAAATAGCTGTCAGATTGGAAGTTGTCTGACCGGTTAGTTTACTCATGGCTGCAATGATTTCTGGGTCACCAACAGCATAACCAACCCGCCAACCAGTCATGGCATAGGCTTTTGAAACCCCGTTGATGACAACAGTTTGTTTGCGGATAGCTTCGGATAAGCTAGAGATTGGAACGAACTCATTCCCGTTATAGACCAGACGACCATAGATATCATCTGCTAAGATAATAATGTCATGCTCAACAGCCCAATTTCCAATGGCTAAGAGTTCTTCCTTGCTATAAATCATCCCCGTCGGGTTAGATGGAGAATTCAAGACCAAAACCTTCGTCTTTTTCCGACCGAGCTTCTTCCAATTGTTCAACGGAAACTTTAAAATCATTGACTTGGTGCCCCTTGACATAGACAGGAACACCTTCTGCCATAAGAACTTGGTCCCCGTAACTAACCCAATAAGGTGTTGGAATGAGCACTTCATCGCCAGGATTGACCACAGCCATAAAGAAGGTATAAAGCGAGAACTTAGCTCCTGTCGCAAAAGTAACTTGGTTTGGTGAAACGGAGTAGCCATAGTAGCGTTCGAAATACGTATTGACGGCAGCCTTTAATGCAGGCAGGCCGGAAGCAACCGTATAAAAGGAGGCCCGTCCATCACGAATGGCTTCTACTGCAGCATCTTGAATGTTCTCTGGAGTGTGAAAATCAGGCTGCCCCAAGGTTAGGAAGAGGACATCTTTCCCCTCTGCCTTTAGTTTTTTAGCCTTAGCATCACTAGCCAAGGTGACACTTTCCTCCATTTTTAAAACACGATCAGAAATTTTCATAGCAACCTACTTTCTACTGGGGGCTTCCTTTGCTTCCCCACAATGACATTTAAATGACAAGGAATTAACTAGTAACAATACACTTATTATACACCATGTTGAAGCGAGGGAGCAAGGATTTTACTAGCTTTTCTCTAGTTCTCATCACAAGCTCGATCCTTTAATATTTAAATAGTTTGAACATAAAGTTAACAGAGATATCTTTTCTGTTGAGAATATTTTTATTTGTTACTGACCTGTAATAAATTTGACAATAAGCCTTAATGCCGTCTAATACTATTTATTGATAAAATAGATGTATGAAGAAATTAGAGAAATTATTTGAAGAAGCCCACACAGATTTAAAAACAATGATCGTCTTTCACAAGGCTGAAAGAACCCTTCGAGCAACAGAATCCCATGTCTTTAAAGACCATCAATTAACACCGACTCAATTTTCAGTCTTAGAAACCCTCTATAGTAAAGGAGATTTGCGGATTCAAGACCTAATTGATAGCATCCTTGCTACGTCAGGGAACATGACAGTAGTGATTCGTAATATGGTTCGTGATGGATGGATCAAGCGAGAAACGGATCCCGATGATCGTCGTGCTAGTATCGTTTCTTTGACTGAAAAGGGGCGTAAGAAAATTATCGAAGCCCTTCCTGATCATGTCTCCAATGTTCAAAAACTCATGAAAGTCTTTACTGAGGAAGAGCAAGTTCAACTCCAAACTCTCTTAAAAAAATTTAAAGGTGTGAATTAAGTGTAAAAGTCTCCCTAGCTATGTTGATTAAGTCGACCTGATCTTATGTAGATTCAGCGAACGACTTTTTGACATGGCTTTTTTATTTCATCATTGAAAAAACTAGTAGTAACAAACCTGTCTACTAGTTCTTTACTTCTTTATGGAGCTAATTCGGCAAAGCTTTCACATAGACTAATTGATTATCTGTTGACAAATCAGCTCTATAGCCAAAACCAGCAAAACTTAAGTTCTTCATCTCTTCTACCGTATTGAGCTGTTTCTCTATTAAGGCTGTCACAAAAGCACCACGCGCTTTCTTTGAAATTGTCGAGTGAACCTTTAACTGACCATTTTTCTCTTCTAGGAATTTAAAGGTCACCATCCGATTCTGAATCTCCTTAGAAAAGACTGTTTCAAACTCACTGGAAAGTAAAGAAATAATCAGGTCTTCGTCCTGAAGGGCTTGATCATAGCTAGCCTTCCAAAAAGTCTTTAAGGATTTCCCCCTGAACCTTGAGCTTCATTAAAAAGTCTAACCGATGGGGAGCAATCGGCTCAAGGGCTGGAATCACCCCATAAAGAGCTGAGGTGATTAAGAGGTGCTCATTCACGTAAGCTTCTTCTGCTTCTATCCAGTCTGTTCGGCGAATATTTCGATACATGAGGCCGTCAAAGAGCTTCAAAGCCGGATAGGTCTTAGCTGTACCAGACTTGAGCGCTTGGATCCGCTTCTCTTCTTCACTTGCTCGCTCTTCAGAAATCTTATAAAGTGAGGCTAACTCTTCTAGAGATAATGAAGCTAAGGCATCGATGACCTCTTGTGTCTCATTTGATACAGGATTCCCCGTTTTTTCTAGGGTATCCAGATTCATTTCTTTTGCAGTTGGAATTAATAGTTTCATAGAATTATTGTACCATATTTCATTTTCGCTTGACATAAAATCATCAACATGTTATCATCTGGTTATGAAAACTAGATATTAAAGAGGTAACAACTATTTTATTCAACTACAGTTATCCCAAGTGGGAAGAAATTCCTGATATTGACCTTTATTTGGACCAAGTCCTCCTCTATGTCAATAAGGTTTGTGCACCTTTTATCTCAGAAACAGACAAGGGCTTGACTGCCTCCATGGTCAATAATTACGTTAAACACGGCTATCTGCCAAAACCAGATAAGAAGAAATACAAGCGACAGCAGGTTGCCCGTCTCATTGCAATTACGACCTTAAAAACGGTCTTTCCATCCAAGAGATTGCAGCAACTTTGAACCTCTTGCAGAGTCAAGCCGATTCCGCAGACCTCTATAATAGTTTTGTAGACTTTCTTCATGAAGAGAAAGAACCTTTGGCACCTATTATCGGATCTGCCTGTCGTACCGTGCTACTCTACCAAGAAACCCTATCCTATATCCATGTTCATTCTGAGGAGGAAAAATAAAAGTGAATTATGCTAGTAAATTAAGTAAACGATTATCCTTTGGAGAGGAAGTCGCAAATAGTGTCACCCATGCTGTCGGTGCCGTTTTGATGCTCTTTCTCTTACCAACTTCTGCTATTTATAGTTATGAAACACATGGGACTCTATCAGCTGTCGGGACTTCTATTTTTGTCATCAGTCTCTTTCTCATGTTTCTCTCATCGACCATCTACCATGCTATGGCCTATGACTCACCTCAGAAGTATGTCCTTCGAATCATCGATCACTCCATGATTTATATTGCCATTACAGGTAGCTACACACCCGTCGTCCTTTCTCTCATGAACAACTGGTTCGGTTATGCCATTATACTGATTCAATGGGGGACGACTATTTTTGGGATACTCTACAAGATTTTTGCTAAGAAGGTAAATGAAAAATTCAGCCTGGCCCTCTATTTGATTATGGGTTGGTTGGTGATTTTTATCATCCCGCAGATCATTAGCCAAACAAGTCCAACCTTCTGGGGCTTGATGCTGATGGGTGGCCTATGCTACACCGTAGGAGCTGGATTCTACGCCAAAAAGAAACCATATTTCCACATGATTTGGCATCTCTTCATCTTAGCAGCTTCTGCTCTCCAATATTTCGCGATTGTGTATGTCATGTAAGACAGTGACTCTCTTATAGGGAGTCACTTTTTAGTTGCTTTTTTACACCCAATTGACTACAATAAAGAAAAATTGTACGGGGACAGTTATGACGACCAAATACCAAAAGATTTTTACAACCTTGAAAAACCAGATTGACCAGGGAATTCTAAAAACTGGGGACCGCCTCCCTTCCGTTCGCCAACTAGCCAGTCAGTATGCCTGCAGTAAGGATACCGTCCAACGGGCCCTGCTCGAACTCAGCTACAAGAACTACATCTATGCCAAGCCCCAAAGTGGCTATTATGTCTTGGAGGAAGAGACTGGAAAACACACCGACCTGCCTCTTAGCCTCAAGGAAGATCGCTTTCAGGCCTTTGAAGACTTTCGGACTTGTATCAACGAAACCCTTGTCGGTCGTGATAATTACCTCTTCAACTACTATGAAAAACAGGAAGGTCTAGTCGATCTCCGTCAGTCTATTGCATCCCTTCTTCGAGAAGATGCCATTTATACCCAGGAGAAACAAATCGTTATCACCTCAGGAACTCAGCAAGCCCTCTACCTTTTAAGTCAGGTCGCCTTCCCGAACCAAAAAGAAGAAATCTTAGTAGAGCAGCCAACCTACTATCGTATCAATAAGCTCATAAAAGATCAGGACTTGCCTTACCAAAGTATTAGTCGTTCGCCCAAAGGAATTGACTTTGATCAATTGGAAACGATCTTTAAAACCGGCAAGATAAAATTTTTCTATACCATTCCGCGCCACCATTACCCGCTGGGACATAGTTATAGCAAGCAAGAGAAGGAACAGATGTTAGCCTTAGCAAAGGTTTATGATGTCTATATTGTCGAAGACGATTACTTGGGGGATTATGATCCACATTTTTCTCCTAGCTTTCATTACCTGGATGCATCCGACCGAGTCATCTACATCAAGTCTTTTTCTACCAGCCTCTTCTCTGCCCTTCGGATCACTTCTATGGTCCTGCCCCAAGCCCTCCTTGCTCCTGTCTTAAAACTGAAGGGAACACTTGACTACGAAAGTAACTTGGTCATGCAGAAGGCCTTGAGCCTCTATATTGACAATGGCATGTTTGCCAAAAATAAAGGTCTACTTCACCAACAGCAAGCCATCCAAACAGAGCAGGCTACTTCTCTTCTCTATCAACATTCTCTCCCCATTCCCGCTTGGCCTGTCATTGGGGGAGTCTTGCTAGATTTGAGTCAAGTTTCTTCGATTGCACGACTAAAACACAGTGGACTTCCCCTTCGCTTCTTTGAACCAGCCTATATCCAAACTTGTCCCTATGCCTTTGCCCGCATTGAACAGGACAAACTGGAAGAAGTATTGAGAAAGATCCAAGCTTATCTGTGATGCATCCTCACCAGATTATCTTATGATTTATTTTTATATATAAAACTATGTTACAAAAAAATTACATTTATTACAAAAAAACTTGACATCTGTAACAATAGGAGTATAATCTAAGTCAGAAAGATATAGAGGTGATCTTATGAAACAATCTATTATTCGTTGGACTGCAGCCTCTCTTGTGGCTGCATCGCTTGGACTAGCTTTGGGCGGATGTGGCACAAAAGGAAAAACTACTTCTTCATCCGAAAAAGCTTCTAGCTCAAAAGTTGAGAAAAAACCAAAAGCTAGTTTGAACAAGAAAACTACAGTTTCTTCTTCTCAGACAAAAGAAGGAGTCGATTCTTCGAATCAAGCAAGTAAAACACCCGCTTCATCTGAAACAAGTAAGGCTGGAAATACCACTTCAACTGATCAAACTGTCGTTCCTGCAGATCTTGTCGGTACTTGGGTAGGATCTAGTCCTCAAGCAGATAGCATCAAAATGACTGTTGAAGCCAATGGGGATATTACAACTGTTGTTAGCTTTAAAAATGATAGTGAACCAACCCGCACAGCTACCTATACTGCAAGAGCTATTCAAGCATCTGGAAATGTCTATTATTGGGACTCTGAAGGACTTGACGGGGCAGATGCACTTCTTCCAGGTATTACCGGTTTAGGAGTTGCAAATTTCCGTTTCAGACCAGGATTTATCCTAGAGGAAGGACACTATACTCCGATAGCCTTTACTACAGATATTAATACAGATTTTGACTACAATAATTACAAAGATTTCCACTTCTCATTGACCAAAGAACAATAGGTCCGGGAATTTCTCCACTATAAAAGAGGCTAGGACATAAGTCCTAGCCTTTCAATTGTCTTTGGATTATCGAGCAAGACGCAGTGGTTGAGTGGGCTCTACTACGCTGATTTCATCAGCTTTTACAGCCCTACTCAACTGTGCGGAGGTGGGACGACGAAATCGAATTCTAACGAATTACCGATTTCTGTCCCACTCTCTTTTTATGTTTCATTCACTTTTACTTATGAGTTGGGTTAACCTTACTTCTTAGTCAAGACCCAGCTCTTAGCCACAAGCTCAAAGAGAAGATCATCCTCTACTCGACCATCCAAGGGAATGCTGATCCAGTACTTCTTGTTCATATGATAAGCCGGATAGAAATGGGGTTCTTCTAAGAGTTGGCTGACATGATCCTGTTTAATATTTAAGACCTCAATCTTCCCTTCCTGCCTCGCATCTAGCTTGGACCAGTCTATCTTCATCAAGACGCCAAACCATTTGAGATCCTTTTGATGACGGAAGACACCCGAGTTCGGAGAACGGTCCCAGAGGTATTCGATGGGACGGTCATATTGCTGGCTAATCCAATCCACCAAGCGCTTAGTCTGAGGATACAAAAATCTTTGACAGCAAAACAGGAGCTTCTGATATCCTCTAAGGCCTGCTGGCAAGCTTCTCTGACTTGGCCAACAAATTGACCAACCATCTGGTCCATATGAAGCTGCACATAGTCGTCGCCTGTCTCCTGATCCACTAGCCAAAAATGCACTTGCTTACTTTGGACAGTCACATAAAGTTTGAAGTCTCCATCCAGGATCAGTTGATCATAGTGAAACTTCTCTCCCTGCTTTGAAAACCCATAAGCTAGGGCTTTTTCTTTGTCTATACTGTATTTCTCAAAATAATCTGCTAAAAACACGTTCTACTCCTTTCTCTCAAGTATACCAAAAATCAAGAAAAAAGAGCTGAGATTACTTCCTCAACTCATATGTATTTAAAAGACAACACGAGTTCCATGGACCTGATCCACACCTGGAACGTCAAGGAAAAGCTGTCGATTCTCCAAAGAGATACCACCACCTGCCAAGATTTCTAACTGGCCATCAGCTAACTGAGCATACTCTTTGTAGCGCTCTAACCGAAGTTTTAAGTCTGTTTCTGGACTTCCAGCTCTCGTTAATAGTCGCGTCACACCCACTTCCTTCATCCACTTGATACTCGGAGCTTGATCTTCTAAAGGAATCTGGTCAAATGCCATATGCATGGTCAATTCAAATCCTTGGCTAGCTTGGATGAAACGAAGCATGGCATCTTTATCCAGCTGATTGTCAGCAGTCAAAGCCCCAACAGCCAAGCCATCAACACCCAGGTCACGGGCAACTTTCCAATCTTCTAACATAATGTCTAGCTCTTGCTCAGAGTATACAAAATCTCCTCCTCGTGGACGAATCATAACGATAACCTTGGCCTGATATTCTTTAGCAAGCTTCACAGCTTCTTTGATCACACCATAGCTTGGGGTCGTACCTCCAACCGCTAAGTTATCACATAATTCTACACGACGCGCTCCAGCTTGAAAAGCCTTCTCTAACAGTGTTATGTTCTCTGCACAAAATTCATATAACGGCATCCTAAATCTCCCTGTATTTGAAATCGTTTTCTTGTTCTACCTTACTCTTTTTTCAATGCTTTGTCAATTAGAAAAACCATCGGCCTCATCAGAAACCAATGGTTGATGCTTAATAGGAAATTGGAACAATAATTTGTAATACCATGTTCCCTTTTTCGACCTTCGCAGAATGGATTTGGTAGCCACTTGTCGGCATGGTCAATTGGATTTGATTACCTGTCATAGTGGCTCCTGTGCCCTCTTGGTTAACTTTTTCAGCAATCTTTGAAGCAACCAAGCTACGTGGAATCGCCAGATGTCCAAGACGGGCCCGTTCTAGGTTCAAGGTCAATTGTTGATCCGTTACACTAGCTGAAAAGTCCATGCTCACCATGGTTTCCACCGGTCCCAGTTCAAACGGAACCTGAACATTGATATAGTCTCCATTCATAGCAACTGCTGTATTGAGGAGAGTTTCATCTGAAACTTCTCCAAGCATTCCTTTAATAACTTGGCGCAATTGAGGAGAATTCAGTTGAAGCTCTGTTTGCAGGCCAGAAGCAGTCACATCTGCTGTAGAGAGGCCTTCTTGAGCCAAATCTACCAGCGAAGTATTCACTGTTACATTTAAATTTCTCTTGAGTTGAAACCTTTGCCGGAATCAAGAAAATTGCTAAGACAATCACTAGGAGGAAGGTCAGTCCGATGAGTCGTTTGATCCATTTCCACATATGGTCACCTCTTTTCGTTTTGATGGATAGAAGAGAATTCATCTCTATCACTATTGATCTATTCTTTTTAAAATATGACTTCTATTCTACCCTAATTTTTCAAAAAAAGCGAACGAGAGGAATAAGATGCACATAAGAAAAGAGGTAGGAAAAATTCCAACCCCTATTTGAATGTTAATGGAATTGCATCCCACCATCCACGATGATAGTTTGTCCTGTAATGTAGTTTGAATCAGGACCAGCAAGGAAGCTAACCGTTGCAGCGACATCTTCAGGTTCTGACAAACGTTTGAGGGTAATATCTTTAGCGAATGTTTGCATACCCCACTCGTCATCTTTACCAGCATTCTTTCCAACTTCATGAGCGATATCATACATCATTGGAGTCTTAACGATACCAGGTGCATACGCATTGACAGTGATACCTGAATCAGCCAAGTCACGTGCCAAAGTTTGAGTGATACCACGAACTGCAAATTTAGTACCACCATATACAGTCAAGTTAGGGTTACCTACAACACCTGCTTGTGAAGTTGCATTGATGATTTCCGCCATGGCCAAGCGCTTTGAAGTGAGCTTGTGCAGCTTGAGCACCCCAGATGACACCACCAACGTTGATGGCAAAAGTGCGTTCAAATTGTTCTTCTGTAATCGTATCAAGTGGTGTAGTTGGTGCAACACCAGCGTTGTTAACGACGACGTTTAAGTCTCCGAAATGATCCACAACTTTTTGGAAAGCTGCAGCCACTTCAGCTTGTTTAGAGACATCCGCAACAACCGCAAAAGCATTTTCTTCTGACAACTCAGCCACTGCTTTTTCCGCTGTTTCAGCATTGTAGTCCAAGACTCCGACCTTGAAGCCGTCTTGTACCAATCGTTTTGCAATCGCAAAACCGATCCCTTGACCTGCACCTGTGACAATAGCTACTTTAGACATATGATTCCTCCTTGGTATCCCCGATACCAGCAAACGTTCATAGAAGAACAGCAAAGGTTGACAGTTAGTTTTGTATGAATCTAATATAAGATCCTTCCAAAACTATGCTAACAGTATACTCCTTTGTGAAAAAAGTGTCAAACTCTGGCCTGTTTTTTAAAAAAAGTAGTTTATTTATATGATATTTTTATTTAGTGATAAATGAACTAAAGTGTGAAATAGAATATGGCTTTTATCCAAAACGGTTAACTGTTCTATTCTGTAAAAGCTACATAAAAAGAGAGAGTGGGACAGAAATCGGTAATTCGTTAGAATTCGATTTCGTCGTCCCACCACCGCACAGTTGAGTAGGGTTGTAAAAGCTGATGAAATCAGCGTAGTAGAGCCCACTAACCACTGCGTCTTGCTCGACAACCCAAAGATAATTGAGAGGCTAGGACTTTTGTCCCAGCCTCTTCTCATAAACTATTCATTTGATGAGTCCCTTTAGTAATCAGACTCTGCAAATACTTGAGTGGCTTTGACTGCTTTCTTCCACCCCTTGTACAATTTCTCTTTGCGAGCTTCATCCATCTTGGGTTCAAAGATTTGGGCTACTCCATGAAGAGATTTAATTCATCTAAGTCCTTCCAATAGCCTACTGTCAGACCTGCTAGGAAGGCTGCCCCTAAAGCAGTTGTTTCCAAGTTTTTGGCGCGAGCAATCGCAATTCCAAGAATATCTGCCTGAAACTGCATTAAATAATCATTTTTCGCTGCTCCTCCGTCTACTTTTAGGACAGGGATAGGAGTTTTGGCATCTACCTGCATGGTGTCGATGATATCGCGTACTTGATAGGCAATAGATTGAAGGGTTGCTTTGATAAAGTCTTCCTTGGTCGTTCCCCGGGTAAGTCCAAAGACAGAACCACGCGCCTCTTGATTCCAGTATGGTGCTCCAAGACCAGTAAAGGCAGGGACCACATAGATTTCATCCTGGTTCTGGGACTTCAGAGCATAGGCTTCCGATTCAGGTGAATTATCTATCATACGCAGGCCATCACGAAGCCATTGAATAGCACTTCCAGCGATAAAGATAGAACCTTCTAATGCATAGTAGACCTTGCCATTGATCCCATAGCCAATAGTCGTTAGCAAATTATTTTCCGATAACTGCATCTCTTCACCCGTATTCATGATGATGAAAGATCCAGTTCCATAGGTATTTTTGACCATACCAGGTTCAAAAGCCAATTGGCCAAAGAGGGCGGCTTGCTGGTCTCCTGCCATCCCCGCAATCGGTACTTGTCCACCGTAGAAATGGAAAGGAGCAGTCTTGCCATAGATTTCAGAGTTTGAACGCACCTCAGGAAGCATGGCTTTAGGAATGTTGAGAATTTCTAAGATTTCATCGTCCCATTTCAGTTCCTTGATATTGTAGAGCATGGTACGGGCAGCATTGGAATAGTCTGTCACATGGGCTGCTCCATCCGTCAGCTTCCATACCAGCCAAGTATCAATGGTCCCAAAGAGCAATTCTCCTTTTTCCGCACGCTCTTGTGCTCCTTTAACATGATCCAAAATCCAACGAACTTTAGTTGCTGAAAAGTAAGCATCGATGACCAGACCTGTCTTTTGGTGGAAGGTTTCTACATAGCCTTGGTTTTTGAGCTCTTCAGCCAGTGGAGCAGTTTGTCGTGATTGCCAGACAATAGCATTGTAAATGGGAAGACCCGTATTCTTATCCCAAACAACTGTCGTTTCCCGTTGATTGGTAATGCCGATCGCCTCGATTTGATTGGGCTTGATGCCACTTTCAATAAAGACTTCAGCGATCACCGACTGTACAGAGTTCCAAATCTCATTAGCATTGTGCTCCACCCAACCAGCCTGCGGAAAAATCTGAGTGAATTCCTTTTGACTAGAGCTAACTTGCTCGCCTTTTTTGTTAAAAATGATTGCCCGCGAACTAGTGGTTCCCTGGTCAATCGCCATGATATAGGTTTCTGGTGACATAAACTGTCCTCCTAAATAAGGTACTTAAACATCTTGTTCTTTCATAAACTAGTATACTCTATTTCATCTAGGATTTGTATCCATTTTTTTAATAAATTTCAGTCTAAATTTTCCTTCTGCTTCTAACTCTATCAGATCAAATTTAAAGAGCCCTAAGGCTCTTCCTAGTATTTTAAATGCTTATCAAGATTTGCTCAGATCTAAGCGATTTAAGAATTCCATGGTCGGACTGTCCTGGTAAAGTTCTTTGAGAGGAATCTTATGATAGGCAGAAATCTCTTCTGATGTCACACCGTAACGAATCAAGAGATCATAAATACGATTTAAATCATGACGTAATTCATCCGTAATGAGGACATTATCGCTCGTTTCTTTTGTTTTCCAATAATAAGATGGCAGAACTTCCTTGGTTTCTATTAAAATATTTTGCAATAAAGTTCCCCCATGACTATCCTTCTGAGAGATATCTGCTCCAAGTTCTAACATTTTTTTAAATACCTTGAAGGATTGGTCAGCCTTTTCCTTAGACGAATACATCTCATATTGACCATTCCAACGTTTGATCATGCGCCTGCAGTCAAATACAGCTCTTCCACCGGCAGTTTGGATGACCGGTTGACAAAATGGATTCAGCTCTGTCGGTTCTTCAATAAAGTTAAGATCTGCCCCTCTATCTATGAGTAAGTCCGCAATATCTAAATGTCCCGATTTAATAGCGACTTGAAGAAGGGATTGGCCTTGATCTCTTTTAGGTTTGTCACCCGAAACAGTATTGACTTCTTCAGGCTTTCTTTCCAATATCTGACGGACAGCCTCTATATCACCTCTTCTCAATAATTGAAAAGTTTTTTGCATGGCCTTTTCTCCTTAAATGATCGATAATCCTATCTCTGAGTTCTTCATTAAACTAATTATATCATTTTACAGACTTCTTTATGAAGTCCTATATGCTGGAATGCGTCACGAGCTAAAAAGTTTTATTTTATCACCATATAAAAAAAACCTCCCACCGAAATTGGATGAGAGATTGAAGGCTTTTTTATGATTTTCGTATAGCCACTAGCCAAGAGGATACTAGGATTTCAATAATAACTAGAAGGATAATCTGAGGAAGAGAACTCTGAACCAGCATAAGGACAGCCAGACTATCGATCAGCATGTGAGCGAGGATACAAGGAACAGCTCCTTTCGAGTACTCCTTGAGAGCTCCAAATAGGAAGGTATTCCCTAAATCATCAGGTAAAAGATGAGATAGTTGGACGAACCTGCTGTAATCCAAGGAAGTTGATAGATAGGGATGTGCCAGAGGAACCAGACAAGGGAAAGAACCATCATTTTAGTTATAAAGTGCTTGCTAAAGGAAAGATGCTCTTGTAAAAACCAACGCCAACCTACTTCTTCCAGACCTCCATATAAAAAGGTCCAAGGGAAATAGAGGAAGAAGGCCAAGAGGGAATTCCCAGTAAAGCGAACATTCATGAGCAGGATGGAAATCCCATAATAGATGACGGGGATGAGAAAAGCTAGAATCCAGGCTAGGGAACTTTCTTTTTGAAGAAAGACCTTTTTGAAGAAAGACCTTTTTGAAAAATTCTCCCAGCGATTTAGTTTCACCTAAGACGATGGAAAAGCAAAGAGCCGTTATCATGGAAATCAAATTCATCAGGATAAAAAGCAAAGAGCCTCCCAAACTACTCCCATCTGGGAAACACCATAGGATAACTTGCCCTACTAGAAATGTAGCAAGGAAGGCAGTCAGTGCATACCAGATAGCGACTGATTGTTTTGAAATAATTTTGCTCATTTTTCCTCCTTTAAAGTTACATTCTTCCTTCTTGCAATCATGATTGCTAAACTAATAATAAGAATTTTACTGACTAGAGATAGCCATCCATCTTCATTCACTAGAATCTGAGACAAGGAATTGATACAGGCATGGGTCATGACACAAATCCATAAATTTTGCGTTTTATGATACAAGGCCGATAAGATAAAACAGTTAGTTAGCAGTCCAACTAGAAACGGAAACAACTGAATGACAGCTAAAGAACCATCAATGTAAAAGTAAAAAAGATGCCAGATAGACCAGGTTAAAAAAGTGATCAAAGTAGCTGAAAGATAAGGTATTCTTTCCTCCAAGGTTGGTTGAAAGAAATAACGCCAGCCAATTTCTTCAATTCCACCAAAAAGAAGAGCCTTGAAAAAGAGCACCACTGGCAAGACCAACGATTGAGTGGTAATCTTACCACCTAAGATAAATGGGAAAAAGTCGAGTAGCAAGAAAACAAGCACCAAACAATAATTTGCTAAACTGTCTTTGACTTGAAAAAAATCTCTGACAAGCTGTTTAAAACTAGATTGATGGTAACTAATGCTTGCAAGACTGCCCCACAAAGCTGATGACAACCCACCTACAATAACAGCGATGATCCCCATTGGTGATGTAAAATCAACCTTGACTCCTCCTGCTCTTAAACCAAACCAAAAGGCTGACTCCTAATACTTGACCAAAGGTTCCTAACAAATACATAGATAGGGCTTGCTTTCTACTCATTCGTGATTCCTTTTCTATTCTTTCATCTAGTTCATGGCTCTATTAGATTTGGAGCATCCCCCTAATCCGCATCGACCCAAAGATGGTATTGTTCACAATGGAGACATCGAAAGAGATAGCCACACATAGAACCATCCTTGACTAAGTATTCAGCCACATCCTGAAATTCATTACGTGACTCGTATTCTGCTAAGACTTGCTCAGCAATGCCCATCTCTTTCAGTTCACGAGTGCCAACTGTCCCCATATAGGCACAGTAGTCTTGGCAACAAGAGAGCCAATATTCTCCCTGCCAACTACTATAGCCTGGAGTTTGACAGAAGAGGATCTGGTCTTTTTCCTTATCCATGACCCCTTGCCAATCAGCATCTTGGATAAACTCTGCTTCAAACTTTTGGGCAGCACGACCAGTAGAGATACAAGTTGGACAGAGATGTCTTAGCTCTTCTACACAATAAGGTCTCAGAGCATAATAGATGGTGTGGTCTTCTCCACACGAAGGGCAGATCTTAGGCTCCCCTTCCTTAAAGGCACCAGTCCCTAGTGGATCCGGATGATAGCGGAAGGTTGGCAATTCACTGACTTTCTCCTTATGAGCCTCTTTTTCTTTTTCGGTCAAGGGACAAGAGAGAGCAAAGCGATCTCCATGACTTAGACTCATCTTTTCTAAGGTGAAAAGTTTCTTAACTTGCTTGCGATCAGACTTGTCTACTAGCTCTGAGAAGAGAGCAAAGGCACTGGCATACAAGCCCAACTCCTGATACACATCCACCAAGACCTGCTTAGCCTCTGGAGTTTCCAGTACGGTCAGCCGATCCGCAAATTCATAGAAAGCCAGCACGCTGGATGAATCCTTATCTTGCGCTTGGAACTGCTTTTTAAGTGGATATATTCTTTCATAGAATCGTTCATAGAATTGCTCACTTTCGTTTTTTTACAGAGAATCAAATCCTAGTTTTGTTTCCTTCAGGTGATTGTATTCTAGCGTTGAAAATATACTTTAAACCCATACTTACCAGCATTTTGCTTGAGTTTTTCAACCAACAGTTCATTCTGTTTACTTTTACCAAAAAAGAAGGGAATGGTCTTACCATTTCTGAGTTCGATATAGAAAGCATAGCGACTCCCACCACCGGCGCGACCACGGAGCAATAAGTAGCTTATCTGCTTCATCTCTTTCAGTGGGATCATTCGCCGACTGAAACACAAAGGCACATGAATGTAGAAGATGCCATTCGAAATGTGGTAAGGTGAAAAAAATGAACCTCCGCTACGTCGACTAGCTAACCACCGACGAACGAATAAAGTAATGCTGAAGAAGCCAATAAAAACAACACTTAATGATACTAGTCCTGATCCTAAACTATCCATTCCATTTCTCCCACCATAAATTCTAAATACATAGTACAATTGTTGACTCGGCCTTAATCAGTATGCTTTTAGTCTTTGTTAATAAGATGATGACACCCACTAAGATTAGAACTCCAATTATAAAAACAGCAAGCTCTAATTCTTTAAATCCTTCAATATAGGGTAGGATATACATACTTGATTCTACTAATAGAAAACCGATAAGAATAAGGGCTAGAGCAAAGTAGCTCCGTTTTTTATTCATCTTTAGCTCCTTTCCTTAGCTGGAGTTCCCATCAAACTTAACTAGCTGGAAATTCTATTTGGTTTCAACCCATTTTTCATTGTCCATGATAAAGGGCTTAGCTAAACCTTCACCGGTGTAATCTTGGTATTTGGTCTCCAAGTATTTGTAGACATCTTCCTTGGTCGCAAACTTGATCGCTTGATAGGGCTCTTCAAAGGTCAGCTTTTCGACAAAGAGATAGCCGTCCTTGGCAGGAACCAAGACACCGACGTGCCCGACAAAAAGCGTGTTGCCATCTAGGTTATCATGAACGATGACAGAAAGCATGCGCGCATTTTCATTGAATTTGAAATTGGCAAAATACTCTTCCATCTTCTTGGCGTGAACCTTGACATCCGTTGTAGCCTCTGTCGGAACCCGTGAATACAGAATGTTAAAGGCTTCCTTGTCTGCCTCATCGAAGACTTTCCCTTTTTCAATAGCATCATTGTCCACGAACAAGAGTTCACTATCCGCTTGCTGCTTAGGAATCTCGATGCGGTTCTTCAGCAAGGTATAACTATTGATCCGGCAGTTGGTCCCGACGAAATCGCCCTTCTGTTTGGTCCACAAGTCACTAATCTTCTCCACATCGTATTCCGTCTTTGAAGGTGCTAAAGTCGCCCGTCAAGCCAACAGATCCAACGATGTTATCATAGTCCGTTACGAGACCAAGAAAATTGTCTACACTCTCCTGATCCAAATAAGCAGACAAGAGAGCCCGTACTTCTTCGACACTTTCCTTGCTATTGAGGTTGCTGTATGTTCCCTTGTAGTGCTCCTTGTCTGAACTGGCCTTTTGGACAGTGGAGCTCTCCTGCTTTTCCTTGGATTGCCTTTGGTTGGTCCCACAAGCCGCTAAAGCAAAGATTGCCAAGGCACAGCTAGTAAGGAGCATTGTTTTTTTTAATTGTTTCATTATTGGTTCCTTTTTAAATCATTTTGATTATTCGTGTTTGAATGATATTCTTAAATAGAAAGTTAGTAACCTTTGCACAGTAAGGCTCTCTGTCAGATACTTTTTAGATTTCTTAGCATCTTGCCTATAGTAGGAATTCTACTTTCACAGTTAGCCACTAGCTTTCCTTAAATTCTGTTTGTTATCATCTCATTTTTTAACATATCACCATAGGCGAGTGGGTCTGATGTTAGTTTGGTGCAATGTTGGTATCCATTCCAAATCTTCATTTTTGCAAAAGGATATTTCTCTGGTAAAATCCTTCTAGCGCCAATCAGATCAAATTCTTTCGATCCATATGAGAAAGTGCAGTTCAACTGTTCCTCTTTTGATAGACTCGGTAATTCAACAAATGCACAATCATGACAAATATGTCTGATACTATCCTCATCCATAGCTATCAAGTTATCAGCCATTACTTCTGCCGTTTCACCATAAAGTGCAACTATTTTTTTGACCGCTAAACTTCTATTCTTGATGGCCCTCCGATGCTTATAGATAAAGAATTTCCTTGTAAATACTTCATGGAGCCTCGATGCTTGCCAGACACTACAACCTTCAAACACGGCTTTATGGATTTTAATGTCCTTGTAATTCAACAATTGAAGTAAAACCACAGCACCTAAAGAAGCACCAAAAGCTAGATCCAACTCATCAATTTGATGAGTTTTTAAATACTCATAAATGTACTCACTTTCCCTTTTTGCAGATAGATAGGGAATAGTGGCTGCTTCACCGTGTGCGGATAAATCTGGAATCAAATACCTGTATTCATTTCCCATCTGGTCTGATAACAACTGTTTCATTCCTTGGGCAGAGGATAGCATTGGATGGACTAACAATACGACCTTATTCTTTTCAGAATTCACATCAAGCATTTTCATATCCGGACCCTATTATACCTTCCTAAATCATTCTATTCTCTAAAAGAAAACTGCAATGGAGGTAACTATCTGACTCGCATGATCCAGTTATATCCAAGTATATTTTCACTTATCGGTGGAGAGTAACTCTTGCACACATATGATAGTTTAATTTCTATGCCAGTTCATAGCTTGAGGACCTTAATACTCTACAGCATATGAAACAGAGCTTACTAGACATTGCGGATGGATACCTAGTCTCCTTCTCTTATATTATAGTTTAAATTCAATTCAAGTCCAACTATTTTTAACAAAATAACAATAAAAAGAGCTGGCAGACTGTCCAGCTCTTCAATGAATAATGAATCTTATTTAATATTGTGTTTGTTCATCTTTTCTTCAAAGACTTCTGTCATGATGACACGCAATTCTTCCCGTTCTTTTTCAGGAAGGTCTCCTTGACGCTTGGCCACGGCATAGAGTTCAGGATAGCGCATGGCTACACGTTCAATCGTCTTTGTTGTCGCATGCCCTCTGACAAAGAAAGGAATACGCTTGATCCATTCTTGCGGTACAAGAGCGAGCAATTTCTTCGACGCTTCTTTATCAGAAATCTCAGCCGTACTCAAACCTTGGTTGATTTGTTCTTGTTCTTTTTCTGTAAAATCTTTTAATTCCATATGAATCTCCTTATTCTACTAATTCCTTTACCTAAGGAGACATTATACACCTCTGTAGGGGAAAGTACAACTAAAGGAACCGAAAAATAAAGCAAGGGTAAGTCATCCCTCGCTCTATCTCTTCATCGTTAAATCTTAAGAAGTATATTGATTTCCGATTTACTGTGGAGCATCTCCCTTTTGCTTTAAATAATAGTCACTTGCCTCCGTTAGTTTTTTATAATAATGATCGTAACTCTTACTAAATTGTCTAATCAGAGGAATAGCTACTTCATAGTAGTGATGGTTAATCAAAAATGTTTTCAGTTGATCTTGAATATTTTTCATTGGACTTGTTTTGTAATCATCACTGTTCAAATAGCGATCATAAATAGAAATTGTGTCCTTATTTTCATTATGCCACTTTTCATAACTTTCTACCGCAGCTATCTTAGCTTCATTAACCTCTTTTAAGGTCTTCATATTAAAACTAGAACTCAATTCATCAACATAATCCTGTTCTTCTCTGCTTAACTCAAAGGTTGGAAGGCTATCTAAATATTGAATATACTTCTTAAATGCTTCTTCTCCATCTTTTGACAAGGGCTCCTGTAAAAAAGGTTGATAGGCAGCAAATAAGCATTGCCCCAAGTATCCTGGAAATGCTCTTTCGAGTCTCTTATAAATGGAGTCCTCAGCTTCGATGACCGCAAGTTTTTCATTGATCAGATCCGTGTCTGCACCTTTGATATAGAAATCGAACACTACTTTCCGTTTCTCATCACTTTCTAGTTCTTGCTCTTTTCTTCTGAGAATACTAGATGCAGTAGCCCCATCTGACTTCAGACAGTCCTTTATTTCTGTTATGGTTAGCCCTAATTTTTTAAACAAGGCAATCTTATTCAGAATCTCTACATCCTTTTCCGAATATTCCCTATACCCATTTTCTAGTCTTCGAGGATGAATAAAACCTTTTTCTTCATAGTATTCTAGTGCTTTTCGAGTTAAACCTGTTATTTTTTGAATATCATTTCTTAACATGTCTTGCACCCCCTTTATCTATATGATACTCCTGTCCCCAAGGGGCATGTCAACCTTTACCTTATAAACAGAAGACGATCATTTTTCTAATCTCTTTTATCTCTTATTATAACAAGGTTCCACGAATACATCAGTCATAAAAAAAGAAAAACAGCCAACCATACAGTTGACTGCTTGAAAAAATAAATTAAATCTTTAGAAGAATTAGTATTCAAATTTACTTTAAATCGTATTTCCAGTCTACTCCATCTTGGTAGTAGAAAAATTCAGAAAGGTCTTCTTCAAGGAAAATACGAAGCATATCCTCCATATCTAGAGAGAGGTCTAGATTTGGCATTTCTTTCAGTTCCTCCCACCAGACTTTCCCCTCTTCAGAGGATATTAAGTCTCCTTCAAACTTTTCTGTCTTATAAAAGAGAACTACATAACGAATGCCGTCTTCTACCCAATCTTTCATTCCACAAATCTGGGGAGAAGCAATCCTTAAGCCAGTTTCTTCCTTCACTTCACGGATTACTGCTTCCGTAAATGATTCTCCCGCTTCGACATGACCACCAGGAAAGGTTATGCCTGGCCAATCTTCTTTTTACGATCCATAACAAGAACTCTATCGCCGTCTCTTACCATACAAAGATTTGTAAACTCAACGATCTCATTCATACAGATACTTCCTAACTATGTGTATTTTTTCTTTTAGGACAGAATAGACAATCTGTATCCTAGTCACCTTTTAATTGCACTTGCGTATGGGCTAGCAGGTCTCCAAGATGCCTCTTATCTTTCCTAAACAGCGTCATTGCCAGTAAGGAAACTGCGAGTAGAGTCGCTGAAATAGAAAGGATAATGGATAACATATCAAAATCACTATAGAAGCCATGAATCGTACCCATATGACCGAGTTGCCAAGGTAAAAATTTAATGGTATTTCTGATCAAGCTAGCTTGCACTGTTTTTTTCTGGTAGACCAGTTCAAGTCCTGCTTTTACCTTCCCAAAACTCCCATTTTTTGCATAATCCAAGTATGTGAACAGGAGGGTGATTGGCAAAATAGAGGTTAAAAATACAAGCCACTGCGACTGAATTTCTGTAAACTCTGGGACACCATTAAAAAAAAATGATGTAAATAAGCATAGAAACTATAAATAGAAAAACTAAATAAGCTAGAATGAAAAGGTAATCGAATAGAAATTCCATCATTCTTTTTTTAAACGAAATAGGATTGATTGCTAAGATCTTCATCACCGTCTCCCCCCTTTATCATTTGCTACTATTATACTATACTGACAACCATAAACCAACCATTTATAAAAAGAAGACTGCAATCTCTCAATTTCAGTCCTCTTTCTTACTAATCTTCCCTATAAATAACAAAGCCATTTGGCTGAATGATCAAGCAATCATCGGAAATGCTTCCAAGACTGATCAGATCTGCCTGTCCTCTTTCTAAGACAAAGTCTTTCTTCGACTGGTTAAAGTAGGCTTTGAGAATCTGACCCTCATATTGCCATTCCACTGCCACCACATCTGGCTCTACTTCTTCCAAGCCAACCTTGCCATACTGAATCATGCTCGCTACTTCTTTTCGTAGCTGGATCAAGTCCTTCATAAAGTTCAGCATGTCATTGTCCACTGCCACGCGCTCCCATGGCATGACACGGCGACAATCTGGGTCTGGGCCACCAATAAGGGCTAGCTCCGTTCCATAGTAGATACATGGTGTACCGCGTTGCAAATAAAGGAAAGCGAGAGCAGACTTGACAGACTGAAGATCTCCTTTGGCCGTCGTCAAAATGCGCTCTGTATCATGGGAGTCCAAGAGGTTAAACATCACCTCAGAAATCTGTTGCCTGTAGTACATGGACTGGCTATTGATCTCCCAAATGAAGCGTTGGGTCTCCTTATGCCCCCGCAGGAAATAATCCTTGATACTTTCAGAGAGGGGATAGTTCATCACCGCATGGAACTCATCGCCCTTGAGCCAAGGTTGGGACGAATGCCAGATTTCTCCTAGGATATAGAGGTCCGGTTTCTTGGCTAAGACCGCTTTACGGAAATCTCGCCAGAATTGATGGTCGATCTCATTCGCTACATGCAGACGCCAAGCATCGATATCGAACTCTTCAATCCAGTATGTCGCAACCTTCAACAGATAGTCTTTCACCTCTGGATTAGCCGTATTGAGCTTAGCATATAGCCCGCAAAGGCAAAAGCATGGTAAGACAAGTTGCGACTATTCCACATATTTTCTGAGGAGACAGGAAATTCTTTAATATGGAACCAGTCCTTATAAATTGAATCCTCCCCGTATTTGACCACATCCTGCCATTGGGGGGAATCGTAGCCAATATGGTTGAAGACGGCATCCAGCATGATCTTCATCCCACGCGTGTGGGCCTCTTTCACTAGCTGGCGGAAGGTGTCCTTATCACCAAAATGTTGATCGATTTTAAAGTAATCGATGGTGTCGTATTTGTGGTTGCTTGGAGATTCAAAAATTGGGCAAAGGTAGAGCCCTGTGATCCCTAGCTCCTGCAAGTAATCTAGGTGATCAATGATCCCTTGCAAATCACCACCAAAGAAATCCAATACTTGAGGAGCAATAGAGGCATCCCAAGGGCGGACGCCTTCTGGGGAAATGGCTGGATTCCCATTGGCAAATCGCTCAGGAAAGATTTGGTACCAAACCGTCTGCGCCACCCAATCCGGAACAGCACAACCATCAATCTCATGGATAAAGGGAAGCTTAAAACCGTTCATAACGAAGTCCATGTTCTCCTTGTTGTAGGCTGCTACACCTCGGTCCCCGTACAAGGTCTTCTCTCCCACTGTGTCCTCTAATTCAAAGAGGTACTGGATCCGGGCATGGCGGGCAGATACCGACACCTGCCAATAATCAAAGAGGTCGTCTGTCGTCACCTTGTCCATTTCCTTAGTTGCCTCATAAAGATCCTCTATAAAAATAAAAGGATCCCCATAGTGCAAGACAATCCGTTTGATATCTTCTTTCTTGGTCCGGATGCGAATATGGAGCTGGCCATCCTTATAAAGATAGGCATACTCCGATTCAGGCCGGTGATAAACCGCTGTTAATTCCATCTGACTAGTCTCCTACTTAACTCTTTTTTTGCATCATTTACCAGTTTATGCAAACGATTACACAAAATCATTTTCTAGTATACTACTTTATAAAAACGTTTGCAAGATTCTGAGAGATCATTTTAGATTACTAGCTTTTTAAGATTGTAATGCAACACAAAAAGCCCAACAATTGGGCTTTCTCATTATCAAAATAACCTATACTCATTCCTTACTTGTATGTCTTTTTCCAAGATTTAGCGCTTGCTCTTCTGACATTTGAACAACCTTAGAAAAATTAGTATTGCGAGGCATATTATCTAGTGAATACCAATAAACATCCGCACTCCCATTTCTGGCCACATAAACAACTGGAGCTAGTTGAGGAGTTGGCTCTGCAGGCTCGACAGGTTGGACTGGCTGAACTGGCTCTACTGCTTGACTCGGTTGAGGGGCTTGACTTGGTTGCGTTTCTACAGAAGGACTAGCAGGTTGAGGTTGACTACTTGGTTCTGTCGGAACCAAGGATGGAGTCGCGGTCCCCTTCAGATAGTCAATGGTCGCATTCTTAGAGTAGTTGTCCAAGGTAACAGTGGTAATCCCATAAGCATCTACTGACTCTTTGGGACTACTTAGATGGATAGGTAAAAGGTTGCCATCTCGATCAATTCCTACATATTGCAAGGTCACCTGACGAGGAATTAATTCATCTCCAGTATAGACCGGAGTCACCTTGTAGTCCAGCCAATAATTGGGGTGGGTGGCTAGCCAGCTATCGAGTCGTTTCTCGTAGTAGAGCATGCCCTCCACATTGCTATCCGTTGTTCCTTTATAATTCCCCGTATTGGTCCAGGCAGTTAGAGGAACCAAATTTTTCCCTTCATTGGTTAGACCACTAAACTGATAGCCGATCAAATGCCCTCTATGGAACAACCAGGCCTTCTTTCCCTTGTTTCCATAAGCAATCTTATAATTGTGCCAGCCAACCGGATTATAGTTGAGACGTGGTTCTCTTTTTTTCTTTGGCTCATCCTTGTCCTGCAGCTGAATATGAGCGGAGGTCGCACGACCCAAATGATCAAACTCCCCTAGAACGAGCTGCTTATTGCCATTAAAAGGCAGTAGATGAAGACTCTGGTAATCGAGTCCAGTTTGCTCAGCTTGAGCCCCTTGAACAAAGGTTAAGGACATGAAAACCGCGACTATCCCAACGATGACATTTTTAAAAAAACGTTTTGTAACCATAATAAACTCCCGCATTACTATCTAGTATTATTATAGCATAAAAAAGCGGTTACAAACAAATATTTTTTCAATAACTCTTGTTCATGACCTTACGTAACGATGTATAATAGGTATGAGGAGGTGGATAATGATGGCTAAATATAGAGCAATTCCAGAAGGATTTATGACAGTTGGGCAACTTGCTAAGAAAATGGGTGTTACCATCCGTACTCTACAATACTACGATAAAGAGGGATTGCTATCCCCATCAGCAGAAAGTGAGGGAGGTCGCAGGCTTTATACCGATAAAGATTTAATACAGCTCCATCAGATATTGTCTTTAAAATCACTGGGCTTTTCTCTCAAGGATATAAAAGGGCGTTTGATCTCTTTGAAAACACCTGATGATGTTGCCAATGCTCTTGCAGAGCAAGCAGATACTATTCGTAAAAATATAGAACAACTTAAGGATTCTTTGGTCGCACTAGAGCAGTTAAAGGCAGAAGTTTTACAAATACAGACGGTCAATTTTAAGAAGTATGCAGACATCATCGTCAATCTACAGATGAAGAATGACTCCTACTCTCTCATTAAGCGCTTTGATGATGATACACTGGACCAGATACGCAGTCGATTCGACAAGAAAAGCGGACTAGACTTTATTGACAGATTGAACCACCTAAGTGATAAAATCGTGGAACTTCAAAAGGAAAACATACCAACTGAAAGCGAACAAAGCCAACAAGTTGTGAAAGAATATTGGGACTTGATTATGGAGTTTACAAATGGTGATATGAGCCTGCTTCCGAAGTTAATGGAAATTGGTACTATTGACAGTGCCTCAAACGCTTGGGAAGAAAAGCAAAAAATCGTCAATGATTATATAGGACCTGCCTTACAAGTCTATTTTTCAAGGCTTGGAACAAATCCCTTTGAGGAGGTGGAACCATGAAAGACGCGATAGAGATTTCTGGATTAAAGAAAAGTTATGGTAGCAATTTGGTTCTTAAAGGTCTTGATTTTCAAATCAAACAAGGAGAAATATTTGCTCTACTCGGAGTGAACGGAGCTGGTAAAACAACAACGCTTGAATGTATCGAAGGTTTGAGAAAATATGATGAAGGCACTATAGTTGTAAACGGGAAAACCGGAATTCAACTACAGTCCTCCTCTCTACCCGCCCATATCAAACCGATGGAAGCCATAAAACTCTTTGCAAAATGGAACCATACAAACATTGATGCCACCATGCTAAAGGCTCTTGGCATAAAAGAAATAGAACAGTCGCAATACCTACAATTATCCACCGGGCAAAAAAGAAGATTACATCTTGCTCTTGCACTTATCAGTAATCCAGATATTCTATTTCTCGATGAACCGACAGCGGGACTTGATGTTGAAGGACGACTATCCCTCCATGAACAAATCCGAAAGCTCAAATCACAGGAAAAGACAATCGTCTTAGCAAGCCACGATATGGCCGAAGTTGAAACCCTATGTGACCGCATTGCCATTTTGAATAGTGGTGAGATCGTTTTTGTGGTACTCCTTCAGAACTGACAGAAAAACTTGGAAAGAAATATTTCATCCATTTAAAGACCCAGGCAGGGGAGGATACATATGAAACAGATACGATCGAGGATAGCTTAATTTCATTATTGGAAGAATGCAAACAGAAGAATATCCAGATATTGGATATCAAGGTTGATCGTGGCACACTGGAGCAGCATTTCATCCAAATGGCAAGGAGGGGATCGGAATGAATGGGTTATTATATAGCCTAACATTACAGTGGAAATTGGACATACGAAGTAAATCTCTCTTGGTTACTTACTATATTGTACCGCTTATTTTCTTTCTTCTCATGGGTGGTATTTTTACTTCCGTTATGCCAGAAATGAGTAGTACACTTATACAGTCAATGATTGTCATGAGTGTTTCAATGGGGGCCTTTCTCGGTTTACCGGCTTCCTTGATTGAAACATACGGAAGCGACATAAAAAAGATTTATAAAGCAAATGGTGTGCCTATTCACTTAGGATGGGTGACAATGGTTCTTTCTGCCTTTCTTCATTTGACAATGACTTGCATGGTCATCCTACTACTTGCTCCAATTTTATTTAGCGCAAGTCTACCTAATCAACTTTCCTTATTCTTTCTCGCGCTGGCCATCTACATTTTTGTATCGTTGAGTATCGGAAGTATGCTGGGCCTTACTGTTAAAAATCAAGCAAAGCTGACCATGATAGCGCAACTTATCTTTTTACCGTCGATTATGCTTTCAGGAATCATGTTTCCCATCACCTTACTGCCTGATTTACTCCAAACAATCGGGCGTCTTTTCCCCGCTTCTTGGGGATACAGATTGATGCTAGAAAATGGTTTTAGTCTTGAAAATCTTTGGTATCTGATTCTTGTATCCTGTATCTCAGTAATGACTTGTATCCTCCTCTTGAATCAGCAAAAATCTAACTAGGTGCCTGAATAAATCCATAGCAACATTAACTTTTAAGCAAAAGCGACGAGATTGTTTCTTATCTCGTCGCTTTTGCTGTTTTTAGTGGTTTTTATCTAGGTTACTCTATGTCATTTTTTTCATGCATTTTGGATTTAATATAGTTTATGTATTTTTGGATGCCGATGTCGGATTTTTTATCATTTTGACCTTGCTATACCTACTCATCACTCCGATTGCAATCCATATACGTAATAGAACTGCGGACAGATTATAATGGGTAAAAGCTTTCATTAACTGTACAAAATTTTGAGTTTAAATGTTCTTCTACAAATTGTCTGTCTAACTGGTTGAAAACATAAAAAAGCGAGATAGATCGTAAAATCAAATGAAGAGAACACAAACAAAAAATCATCTGTTGGTGTTCTCTTCATTTTTAGATTTCTGAAAAAAACTCTTGTCCATGTATCAGTAGGTACCCTTTAACTCTATTTTTCATGAACATTATTTTATAAACAGTAGATTACAGACTTAATATATATGGAGATATACAACTATTCTATATCAACTTATATTCATACCACTTTTCATCTACTTTCTGAAATCCCAAAGCCAAAAACATTCTTTGACTTTGAGTATTAAAAGGATAAATTTGAGCAGTTACCTTAACCATTTCTTTTTCTTTGGCCAGCTGTATCATTTCAGAAACACATCGTCTTCCGATCTGTAAATTCTGATACTCTTTGCTGATAACTATAGAAATTTCCGAGTTATCTTGGAGTGTCACATCTCCAACTAACACTCCTTCATATTGGATATAATAGCAAGAACCATGTGAAGTTAGGTAATCATACATTTTATGAAGTTTAGTTAGATTGTAAATCTGATCAGTATTATCTACTTGTTTGCAAACCTCACTATCTTGATACCAAAGAAGAGAGATGTCATCATTCCTATAATAAGGAATAAGCGTTATCTGATCATCTACTATTCTATTCATCTTTATTTTTCCTTATTTCTATTTAGACGCTTCTTCCGATTCTTTAATATTCTCCACAAACCAAGTGGCCATCTTTTGGCTCTTGCTTTTATACGGGTTAGGGTGAAACATAGTAAAAGGAGGAATGCTGGCATCGGGGAACGATAATTCTACGCTTAACGTCCTCTCTGGGTTATTATCAGCATAGGCTGTAAAATAGATATGGTAATTGCCACTCACATCACCACCATTATCATATTCTCCTCTAGCAGTATTTGGCAATAAGGTCACGGACTTTACGCCTTGCTTTTCCTGGGCTTAGTATGCGATAATCTCACTCTTAATAGCAGCTTCATGATTTCTAATGAAATTACTATCATCACTATATGCAGGATGCCCATTGAGCGAATAGAAAACAATAACCATCAGGAAAGGTAGGGAAATTAAAAAAAAATCAGCTTATTGGATTTTAACATAGTGGTTCCTCATTCTACTTATAAAAAATTTTCACCCAATCCTGCTTTGCACTTAGTATACGAGCAACATACAGTGTATGCTTCTCAATATAATAAAATGCGAGATAGTTCTCTATTGGCATATAACGATACGGTTTTCCATCATTAGTCATCTCACCATACCCCCGGCTTAGTACAAGAGGACATGCTTCTGGAAACAGCTCTAGGGTTTCAAGAGCACTTAATAGCAAATCCACTTTGCCATCTGCAGCTTGCTGGCTATAAAAATTCACAAGAATATAGTCGTGAATCTCTCGCAAGTCCTGCTTAGCCTGATCTGCCAGAAAGACCTGATAGCGTTTCAACTTAGTCAAGACCAAATTCCTTTCTCACATCAGCTACAGAACTGACTTTCCCTTGAGCAATTTCCTGGTGCCCAACTAAAATCTCCTTCTTTAAATCTTCAAAGGCTACCTGATACTGTTTGTCCTTCAAATCACTCGAAACAAATTCTTCTGGATCCACAGTCCCGTTGGCAATTTTTCGAAGTGCTGCATTTAGGACATCAGACACAGAAATTTTTTGATCCGCCAGCACCTCTTTTGTTTTCTGATAAAACATCGCATCTGCTCGAAAATTCACTGCTTTCGTGTTTGCCATTTCTACCTCTCCTTTGTACATACAATTTGCATATACATTCTACCATAAGATAGAGAAGGGATTCAAGTGAAAAATGGATTCCTCTTTCACCGATTATAAGTTGGAATAGATAAGAAAGCCGGGTTTATAACTGGTGACAAATAGTTTTAAACGGAAAAAAGTGATAGATTGTTCTGTCTATCACCTTGTGTTTTGTATTTACGAAGTTCCTTATTTCCCCTATTATACGACTTTCCAAAAAGAAAAGCCTACGATAGGCTTTTTCATCTGACAATATCTTTATACATATCTGGTCTTCTGTCTCTAAAGAGACCCCAATTCAGGCGCTCATTCGCTCCCTTGTCAAGGTCATAAGTAGTTAACAAGATAGCTTCGCCTTGTCGTTCTGCTTGACTTAAAATAGCTCCTGTTTCATCAGTCATAAAGGATGAACCGTAGAAATTAAGACTAGAACTTTGCCCCCCATTTTCCTCACAAGGAGTGACTTCTTCTAAACCATAACGATTGGCTGCAATAACTGGCACAATATTTGCTGCTGCGTGTCCTTGCATGGTACGTTGCCAATGACCACAACTATCTGTATCCAAAATAGGCTCTGAACCAATGGCTGTTGGATAAAAGAGCAATTCTGCGCCATTTAGTGCAAGGCAACGGGCTGTTTCTGGGAACCACTGATCCCAACAAATGCCAATACCAATCTTGGCATAGCGAGTATCCCAGACCTTGAAACCTGTGTTTCCAGGAGTAAAGAAGAATTTTTCTTGATAATAATGGTCATCTGGTATGTGTGTCTTCCGATAAACGCCTAGTACTTCTCCATCTGCATCAATGACAGCAATGGAATTGTATAATACATTACCATCTTTTTCATAGAAACTGATTGGTAAAACGACCTTTAGTTCCTTGGCAATCACTTTAAAATGCTGAATAGCCGTATTTTCTGTCACCGACTGGGCATACTGGTAGTAGTCATACTGACGCTCCTGACAGAAATAGGGACGTTCAAATAATTCAGGCAAGAGAATAATTTGGGCTCCTTTGTCTGCAGCTTGTCGAACTAAGCGTTCAGCTGTTTGGATATTGGTTTCCACATCCTTAGCGCATTGCATCTGAATAGCTGCAACCGTTACATTTCTCATCTTTTTCTCCTATTCTGGAATTTGTTGAGTAATACAGTGGATATTTCCACCACCTAAAAGAATATCTCTTGCAGGAATTCCGACAACTTCACGGTCTGGGAAACACTGGCTCAGGATATTCAAGGCTACTTGGTCGTTTACATCCTGAAATTGCGGCACTAATACAGACTTATTAGCAATGTAAAAATTTACATAGGAAGCTGCTAAACGTTCACCTGCATAGCGTTCTTCTTCGCCTTCTTCATAAGTATAGCCCGGCAAATCATCTTCCGTCACTACTTGATGAATAGCTGGGATTGGAAGTTTATGAATAGTGAAACTTCGACCTTTTGCATCGGTTTCCTTCTCTAAAAGAGCTAGATCTGCTGCAGACATGGCATACTGAGGATCATCTTGGTCGTCTGTCCAAGCTAAAAACAACCTCAGCAGGACCAACAAAAGGCGACAACATTATCGACGTGTTCATTTGTCTCGTCTTGATAAATACCGTAAGACAACCAAATAACTTTTTCGGCACCAAGGCTCTCTAGTAAGATCTTTTCAATCTCCTCTTTAGTCAGGTGAGGATTACGACCAGGACTAAGCAAGCAACTTTCAGTTACGAGAATAGTTCCTTGACCGTCACTATGTATAGCTCCACCTTCCAGTACAAAAGGTTTGGCATCGTAAACAGGTATTTCCAACTCCTCAGCAAAACGACTAGCTACTTGGTCATCTGCTTCATAGTCTTGGTAGAGACCATCAACAGCACCACCCCAGGCATTGAAAGACCAATCTACCACCATCTTTTCCCTTTTATCATTAAGAAGAATGGTCGGACCTGTATCACGAGCCCAGGCATCATTTGTCGGAATATCTAAATAAACAACCTGGTCTCCTAGATAGGATTGCGCTTCAGATAGATAGTCCTCCTCAACCAAAAGGTAGACTGTTTCCCCCTGAGCAATAGTTTTGATAATCTGGCTAAAAGCTTTTTTTGCAGCCTTTCCTTGAAAAGGCCAAGACCCTGGTCGAGTAGGCCATATCATGAGAGTCCCATGATGGGGTTCATACTCTGCAGGCATCCGATAACCTAATTTCTTTGGGCTGTCCATCATGATAATCTCTCCTTAAAGTCTTGGTAGCCAAATGCTTTGACTAGACTGCACTCACCCTCTTTATCCATGAGATACAAACTTGGAAGCCCAATGCCGTTAAAGGTATTATTTTTGACAAAGGAGTAAATAGCCATGTCTTCAAAATAGAGGCGATCACCGATTTCAATCAGTTTTTCAAAGCTGTAATCCCCAATGATATCCCCTGTAAGACAAGTATTTGAAGAGAGTCTATAAGTATAAGGTTTTTCTTGCGCTTCAAAACCATCTCTCAATGGAGGCCGATAAGGCATCTCAAGAACATCTGGCATATGGCAGCTTGCTGAAGCATCTAACACCAAGGTCTCAATCCCGTTTTCAACAATATCTAAGACTTCTGTCGCTAGATAGCCCGCATTAAGGGCAATAGCTTCTCCTGGCTCGATATAGATGTCAAGGTTATAAGTTTCTCGAATGCGTTTAATCTCAGAAATCAGTAAGTCCACATCATAGTCATCTCTCGTAATATGATGACCACCACCCATATTGAGCCATTTAACTTGATGCAAATAGGCTCCAAACTGCTCTTCTACTGCTTTCAAGGTTGTCTCTAAATCATCTGCCCCCTGCTCACAAAGAGTATGAAAATGAAGCCCGTCAACCAAGTCCAGCAAATCACTAGGTATCTTGTCTGAAGTCACTCCAAAACGAGAGCCAGGAGCACAAGGATCATAAAGCGCGTGGTCACCCTGCGTTGAACATTTAGGATTGAGGCGTAGACCGACACTGATACCAGCTTCACGACAACGTTGACCATATTTTCGTAATTGTCTCTCTGAGTTAAAGACAATATGATCAGATATTTTAAGCAACTCTTCCATATCTGATTCCTTGAAAGCTGGCGCAAAAACATGGACTTCCCCAGGGAACTCTTCTCTAGCTAACTTAGCCTCATAGAGTCCACTAGCCGTCGTACCTGACAGATACTGACTAATCAAAGGATAGGTTTTATAGAGGGAATAAGCCTTTTGAGCCAGTAGAACCTTACAGCCAGTTTTTTCTTGAACCTCTTGTAAAATGCGGCAATTCTCTTCTAATTTTCCTAAGTCAATGATATAAGAAGGCGTTGGTACTTGTTCTAACTTCATTAGTCCACCATTTGTGGATTTTCTACCACAACCCATGGTAAACCGAATTTATTCAAAGCTTCCATGAATGGGTCTGGATCCAACTCTTCAAGGTTATAAACTCCTGGTTGTTTCCAAGTGCCATCCATCACTAATTTTGTCCCAATCATAGCTGGAACACCTGTTGTGTAAGAAATGGCTTGTGAACCAACTTCTGCGTAACATTCTTGATGGTCGCAAACATTGTAGATGTAGATGGTCTTTTCAACGCCATCTTTGACACCTGTAAAGATACATCCAATATTAGTTTTACCAACAGTACGTGGGCCAAGGCTGGCAGGATCTGGAAGCAAGGCTTTCAAGAATTGGATTGGTACGATTTCTTGTCCGTTAAAATTAATTGCATCTGTACGAAGGAGACCAACGTTTTCCAAGCATTTCATGTGAGTTAGATAAGATTGACCAAAAGTCATAAAGAAGCGAATTCGTTTAACACCTGGAATGTTCTTTGCTAATGATTCGATTTCTTCATGGTGGAGGAGATACATATCTTTTTGCCCAACTTGAGGGAAATCATACTCACGTTTGATAGACATAGCTTCAACTTCTATCCATTTTCCATTTTCCCAGTAAGAACCTGGTGCAGAAACCTCACGTAGATTGATTTCTGGGTTAAAGTTTGTCGCAAATGGATAACCGTGGTCACCACCATTACAGTCTAAAATATCGATATAGTGGATTTCGTCAAAGTAATGTTTGAGTGCATAAGCTGAAAAGACGCTGGTTACCCCTGGATCAAAACCAGATCCAAGCAAGGCAGTCAGACCTGCTTCCTTGAATTTCTCTTGGTAAGCCCATTGCCATGAGTAGTCAAAGTAAGCTGTAAAACCAAGTTCCTTACAACGTTTCTCATAAATAGCACGCCATTCAGGGTCTTCTGTGTCCTCAGCCTCATAGTTGGCAGTATCGATATAGTGGACACCTGTTGCCAAACAAGCATCCATAATAGTTAAATCTTGGTATGGTAGAGCTACGTTCAAAACAGCTTCTGGTTTGTAGCTTTCAATCAAGGCAATCACTTCTTCTACCTTGTCAGCATCAAGAGTAGCAGTCTCAATCTTAGTATTTGTTTTGCCTTCTAATTTAGCCTTCAAGTCATCACATTTTGACTTGGTACGGCTTGCAATCATAATCTCTTTAAAAGTTTCGCTGTCTTGACAAATCTTTGAAATAGCAACCTGGGCAACGCCCCCACATCCGATAACTAATAAACGACTCATTTTCTTCCTTCCTCTTCTTCTAAAATGTCTTCTACATACTTAGGCAACATAAAGGCACCAATATGTAGGTTTGCAGTGTAGTATTCTGTGAAAAGCTGGCGTTTTTTCCAACCTTCCTTGTCAAAATCTTCGACAGGGTGGTATTTTTTAGATGCAAACCCAAATAACCAATAGCCTGCAGGACTGGTAGGGATATGTGCCTGATAAACTCGACTTATTGGAAAGGCTTGATTAACCTTACGGTGCATGCTTCGACAAGCTGACTCATCTTCGTCAAAGAAGGGACTACCATGCTGATAAATCATGATTCCGTCCTCTTTCAAGGCTCTGTAACTATTGCCGTAAAATTCCTTGGTAAAGAGCCCTTCCGTATGGCCAAATGGATCAGTCGCATCGTTAATGATAATGTCGTAATCATTTTCACAGTTTCTCAAAAACCTTAGTCCATTTTGGTAGTAAATAGTAACACGAGGATCATCTAGCCCAGCAGCAAAATCTGGAAAATATTCTCGACAAACCTCAACCAGCATCTCATCTGGTTCCACGATATCGATTTGTTCCAATTCTGGATAGAGTGTTAATACTTGGGCAACACCACCGTCACCACCCCCAATAACCAAGACTTTCTTTGGATTGGGATGAACAGCCATAGGAACGTGGACGGTCATTTCGTTGTAGACAAAATCATCTGCATCCGAGAACAAGACGTGCCCATTTAAAATCAGTATTTTCCCAAAAGCTGGTGTATCTAATACTTCTATATCCTGCCATTCACTTTTTCCAGCGTAGAGTTGTTTGGCAGTTCTCAATGATAATTTCACATCTGGAGTATGAACTTCAGAAAACCATAAATCCATCTAGTTCTCCTTTCTCTTAATAACGTTGATATGATTGACCTCTGGATCTTCCGTTCCTTGGAGGGAACAACCACGTTCTTTTGCGAATTGGATATAATCGACAAGACCTTGTGTAATTCGTTCACCAGGTGCTAGGATAGGAATCCCAGGAGGGTAACACATGACAAATTCCCCACAGACTTGTCCAACGGACTCGTCCAAGGTTAAGCTTCTTCTCTCTGAGTAGAAGGCTTCCTGTGGAGATAGCACCAACTCTGGTTGGATATATTCGCCAGCGATCAAGTCCTTCCCATCTCGTGAGTATAGTCTCTTGATATCAGCTAGAGCACCAACCAAGCGTTCAATGTCTTGGATACGGTCACCAATTGAAATGTAGGCCAAGATATTGCCAATATCACCAAACTCAATTTGAATGTCATATTCATCCCGTAAGAGATCATAAACTTCAATCCCTGTTAGACCAATACCCTGAGTGTAAACTGACAGCTTGGTTACATCAAAATCACAAACCGATACACCATCTACTAGCTCTTTTGAGTAGGCATAGTAGCCACCGATGGCATTGATTTCACGACGAGCGTACTCAGATAGCTCAATGACCTTCTCAAATGACTCTTTACCACGAAGGGCCAAATTGCGGCGTGAAATATCCAAACTAGACATTAACAAATAGGATGCTGATGTTGATTGGGTCAGGTTAATGATTTGACGCACGTACTCAGGATTCATCTGATCGCCTACTAAAAGAAGCGAACTTTGAGTCAAGCTGCCACCAGACTTATGCATAGATACGGCTGACATATCTGCTCCAGCGTCCATAGCAGATAGAGGAAGTTTATCTGTAAAGTGGAGATGAGCACCGTGTGCCTCGTCTACTAAGACTTTCATTCCTGCAGCGTGGGCCATCTCTGTTAGCCCCTTTAAGTCTGAACAAATCCCATAGTAGGTAGGATTGTTGATTAAGATAGCCTTGGCATCCGGATGGTCCTTAATAGCTTGTGCCACACGATCATTTTCAAGCCCCAAAGCAATACCGATTTTGGGATCCACACTCATCTCGATATAGATGGGAATAGCTCCACATAAAACGAGTGCATTGATGGCTGATTTATGGACATTTCGTGGTAGGATGATTTTATCACCTGCTTTACAGGTGGAAAGAATCATGGTTTGCACGGATGAGGTTGTCCCGCCAATCATTAAAAAGGCATGGGCAGCTCCAAAAGCCTCTGCTGCTAGCTCTTCTGCATCTCTGATAATCGAAATAGGATGCCCAAGATTGTCCAAGGGCTTCATAGAATTGACATCAATACCAACGCATTTTTTCCCCTAAAAGTTCAACTAACTCTGGATTCCCACGGCCACGCTTATGACCTGGTACATCGAAAGGAACAATCCTTTTCTTTCGTAACTTAACTAACCCCTCATAAATGGGAGCTTGGTTCTGATTTAACATTATGAAGACATACTCCTTTACTTTATTTTTCTACACCTGAGCTAAAAATCAGGTGTTATAGGAAACTTATGAAAAAAAGAGCAGGTTGGCACCTGCTCTACAATCTACTGACGTATTTATGTTTGTTTCTTTTTGAGTATGTCTGTTCCTGATGTTTCCTAACTCTCTAGTAGCAAATATTACGTACTTTATTGATCGTTTCACAAGATGACGTGTGCTTTCACCACACTAACAAATGTATACGAATTAGAACTAATGTCCTAACATCAACTTATAAAAAGTAGGCTTTTTAACCCTATCAATAATGTGGCTTTTTCAACCACGCTTCGGCATTCAACCCTGCCTGTCCGTAGGCATTTTTTTACTCGGGTTTATATTTGCTAGAAAACATCATCTCATTTTCTAAGCTTCATCAATATATCATGTTTTCAGAGACTTGTAAAAGTATTTTTCAGAACTTTTTTTAAAACAATTTAATATTTAGTTCGTGTAATTTATTCAACCCAGAAATAGAAATCGTTTTTAAATTTAAATCAAAAAAACAAAAAAAGGAACTAAATAAATTAATTCCTTTAGATAGGCATAAGCAAATTCAACTATTCAAAATCGTATTTACTCATCACGCGCTACTTTGGCAGCTAGTTTAAAATCAGTCATCAAATAATTTTCATCTAGACGGATAAGACTATAATACTCATTCCAAAATAGAGAGTCACAGTTACTTGACCACTGTAATCCATACCATAATTGAGTGACATCACTTGTATTTGATGGTGGGATTGACCATAGATGCTTTTTGAAAGTTTCTTGAACACGTGGAACATCAAGTCGACTAGTCAAGTCGAGTTCATCCAATTTCAAAGTGATAGAATGTTTCTTAGCCGCTTCAATGCTATCCTTGTTAAATCGAACCTGAATAACCTTAGAATCTTCTAGAACCACGTTCTTATCTTCTGCCCCGTAAAAGGAAATACTCCCAAGAACTATGCCATCTTTTGCAAAGAGATAGGGAGCGTAGGGAACAGCATTGCTATCAAGTCTGAAGCCTTTTTCGATAGTGACTGATTTATCTCCTGAATACTTTTTGAAACTGCCATCTGTCAGGAGTTCTTCGTAGTCGCTACCACCATCACCTTGTCTTACATAGATATCAAATCCAGCTTCCATCAGATCACTTGCTTTGGTTTCTGCTAACGTGATTTTACTTTCATTAATTTGCAAAATTGGTGCTTGAGGTGGCAAACCAATCGTGAGATGAAATATGACTCCTACTAGAAAGACCATCAAGGTTATAAGGAGGGCAAGTAATGACTTTCCAGTCCTTTTTCTTGCATTGAAAAGGGCCATTAGAGCAGGTAGGAGGATCATTTTTGCTAAAATAGAATTCCCCACACCGCCTCTATTTAAGGTCTGAAAAGCAAAGATCCCTGCGATTGCAATCAGGGACAGGTAGATCAAAATCTCGCCTAGACCCAGTTTTTCTGTTCGAGTTTGTTGGTTTACAGGGGATTCGTACAATGACTGTCCATTCTCTTTCCTCCTTTTTAGAAAGAGATAAAAGCCCAGACCGAGTAGCAGATTAAAAATTGCAAAAGCAATTAAAGTACCTATAATCACCGTTCTACCCATGGCTCTCTACTCCTTTATGTTCTCTCTCAAATCTTATCTTTCTCTTTAATGTCCAATTCCCAATCAATAAAACCATTAAGAAGAAGGGGCCTCCTTCTATCAGTACAATCGGTAAAGCCAGTATAGCAATCATCAAAAAACTAGCTTGCTTTTGACGCCAACTACCGCCCCATTCTCCGTTTATCAGTCCCCCAAAATAGTCGATGTAGTTAGTAAACCAAGTCAATAAGGGATTTTGAAAATCATTGCGCCTTAGGTAAATGAACATAGCAGAATATAGCAAAACATAAAGAATTCCAAGGACTAGAATAATCTTTTGACTAGTTCGAGTAGCCTCTAGAACGATTTTTTCTCTCTTCTCTGGTTTTATTTCCTTGAGACTTTGATTCTTACAAGAGAGTTTTTCAAATCTATAGGCCAGAAATCGGTAGAGATAATACTTTTTTATATCACGCTTCATAAAATCCCCAATCTAAGAAGGACATTCAATTATAAATCATGGTCTAAACATCTAATTTCAAGGAATTGCCTTCCAAATAAACTGCTTTTGACTCAGTGATTTTGATTTTTTGATCTTCTGAGAAGCCAATGGTTTCACCGTCCTTTAAGGTGACATCACTGCCTAAAACATACTGAAGAATAGACAAGAGGAAATAATATAAGTCATCGCTATTCATAGGAGACTCGATAATTTCAATCTCAATTTTTCCAAACTCTTTCAAACCATAAGTGTAAATACTAGTTTTATCTCCCTGGTTGATAATTCCCATATAAATCCAGAGTTGAAGGGGAAGCATTTCTTCTTTCAAAAGGTCAGCCAGGTCCAGATAAAGATCTTTGGATAAGAGCAAGGTGGTAGAACCCTGATAAATACCAATAGCTGATTGACTAGTTTTTAGGATAGAGGCATTGACTTTAGTTAATAGGGAATAAGTTTCTACTGGCGAAAGATTGTCAGACAAAATAGAAACAATGGCGTGTTGTGTGTGCTCCTGTGTTTCCTTCTCAACATCCTGCCAGAGGTAAGAATAGGCATACAATTCTTCAAATTCTTGACTTGGGATAGGTAAATCCATTAAAGCCAGCGCAACGAGAGCACCATCAATCACAAAGGTTGCACTAGAATCATCCCCAGAAACTTCAGAAATTTCAAGCCCCCAGTGAGTTTTCAATTCCTGAACGACCTGATCTAAAGAATAGGCCTGCTTGCCTTTGAAGAGGGTCATGGACAAGATTAGTTGTTTTTTCTTCTCTGACTTTTCTTTCTTACTAGTAAATAGATTTTTTAAAAAATTCATAGGACTTCTCCTTTTTTCATATTAGTTGGGAAGCAAAGCTATCTTGGTCAAAGTGAGTCGAGATGCCAAGTTTCCTCATCCTCAAAACCGTAGAATTTCTCATCAAGTAGCCAATTTTCCATCCACCAATCTAAGTACAAACTGATGCTTCATTTCTAAAGCTTCTTGATAATGGGTGATGACTCTTGCTTCTTCAGCTTTTGTCATGATAAAATCTACAGAAAAATCATTCCTTTGAACATAGTTATACTCACTTGGGGAGCCATAAGAATTTCGAACTCCTCCTTCCAAGCATTTTTGAGTCACTCGTCCAGTTATAAGTTGTATTTGTCTATGAAAATAGTCATCCATAAGATCATTCCACAAAGGGTGAAGCTGATTAGATGGGATGCCAAGGGCTTCTTTTTCCTTATCCAGTGCTCTGTTACGCTCAAAAATTTCCTCTTCTAACAAGGTTAAACTTTTGAGTAAATCAAGCAATGGTGTGATAATTATTTCTGCTACAGTTTGATATTTTTCAGGGGTATTTTTTTATAGTTCACTCTCATAATAAGCCTCTTAATCATCCTGGATTAATTGCTTTACTTCTATGTCTGAAAGTTGTCCATCCATGTAGAGTTTCCTAAGTAAATCTTTATCTACGGTAATTTCATAATAGTCAGTCACAAACTCATGAAATCTCTCAAAGCTATCAAAAAGGTAAGAGAGCAACCATTCTCCGCCATCCTGATCTTGGTAAGTCTGTTGATGCGCGTGACCATCATACCAGATAAAGAAGGTTGTTTCATTTTTTTGGTCTTCTGAATAAAGTGAGACATACTTTTCATCCAGTCCTTTATAAAAACTATCGATGATATCTTGATTCCACTCGTCAGCAGCAAACTGGCTTAAACTACTTTCATGATCAAAGCCTTTTATAAGGATCATTTTATCAGTCAAAATCACATCTAAAGAATCACCAGAGCCATTGTCAATAAGATATCGGAGTCCATAGTCTTCCTCAGTCTTAATCACGAGTCTAAGCCAATCCTCACTCGGATCTGTTAGATACTCATCAATGACCAGCAAGGCATCTAAGAGAGTCTTTATCTTGTCCCAATCAATCTTTCTCATCTCTAAAAACCTCCATCTTATTCTTGCAATTTATCAAGATCACAAGCCCTATAACGAGCTGTTAGATAGCCTGAAAAGCTAATCTGAGGGATATTCCACTCATTAGGTAAATAAATCGAACAATCTACCTGATCACCTAGAGGGGAACTTGCTGAGAAGACATATCTTCCCAAATCCTCATTATTAGGATTTCTTTCAACTTGACCCAATCTGCTAGTATTGAACCAGTCTTTAAACAGTAACCAGATTTGCTCGGCATCTTCGTTTAATAGGGAGACTTTCAAGTTGTAGCTAATTCCGACCCTACATCTTTTTTTGAATCCTGACTCATCAGCCTTACAAACTTTTATCGATCCCTTGTCATACTGCCAGTTATCACTATCTAATAGGGGAAATCGAACAGATAGATTGTCTTTAAATCCCTGCATAGTATCAAATAAATCTTTGGAGGCGGCTTCGAATAATTCTAGTTCTTCCATAGTCTTCTCTTTAATTTTCATAGCTAATCACATTTCGATTTAATCTGCATCGACCCAGATCTGGTATTTTTGACAATGGAGACATCTAAACAAATAACCACAGATAGGCCCGTCTTTGACCAAGTAGTCTTCTATCTCTTGATATTCTTCACGCGCTTCATAGTCTGCCAAGACTTGCTCAGCGATTCCCATATCCTTCAATTCTCGAGTTCCAACTGTACCCAAGTAAGCACAATAATCTTGGCAACAAGAAAGCCAATATTCTCCCTGCCAACTAGAGTAGCCTGGGGTCTGGCAAAAAAGAAGCTTATCTTTTTCTGGATCCAATTCACCCTGCCACTCGGCATCTTGGATAAATTCTGCATCGAATTTCTGAGCTGCTTGACCGTTTGCAATGCACATTGGGCAAAGGTATTCTATATCCTCGATACAATAAGGGATCAAGTCATAATAAATATTGCTTTCTTTCCCACAAGATGGACAAAGCTTGGCTTCTCCTTCAACAAATGAACCTGTAGCCAACGGATCTGGATGATAGATAAAATGTGGCAAAGACTGTAATAGCTTCTGCCCATGCTTCTTCTCTTCTTTTCTTAGAGGATGAGGAAGGGCAAAACGATCGCCATGACTCTGACTCATTTCTTGTAAACGGCTCAGTTTCTTTATCTGTTTTCGATCAGGTTTGTCTAAGATTTCGGTAAATAAGCTATAGGCACTGGTGTAGAAACCCAATTGGTCATAGAGGTCAACTAAGACTTTTTTAGCTTCTAAATCCTCTGACTTAGCTAATTCATCAGCCAAATCATAGAGTGCCGCAACACTGGAATAATTTCCATCTTGTTCTAGGTATTGCTTTTTTAAAGTAATATACTTTTCTAGAAATGGATTCATGGAACTACCTTTCTAATGAAATATAAAAACCTTAACAAATAGTCACTAAGACATTCCCCTTGTGGTTTAAGATTTCCTTGTAAAAGTCTTTCATTTTGACAAAGCAGGTTAAAATATCATCCTTGATTTCTTCCTCTTCCTCAAGATAATCCCAAATATCTGGATAGAGGTCAGCTTTTTTACAAGCTTCCATACTAAAGTCTTTCAAAGTCTTGTCCATATCAAATTTTTCTAAAGCTTGACTGATAACCGCAATTCTTGATTTTTCAGTATAGGCGATATATTCAGATTCATCCTCTAGAGGTGTAACCCCTAAAACAGCTTCTCTCAAGGGATTGTCATCCAAAAATTCTGAACTACTAAATCCTGTCATGACAAAGAGAAGAGCATCCCACATTTTGTCAATATCTATTAAGATATCATGACTATCAGCGGAATCCTCAGCAAAATCTAACAAATCATCTTCTTGGTTAGAAAGACCTTTTATTTGTTCTAATTCATTGTCTGGTAAATATTGATAATTGGCAATCATTCCCATGATTTTTCTCCTTTGAATCTTGTAGGATAATACTGATGTTTTTAGCTCTATTTTATAGAAAATGCTATAATGGAGCTAAGAAATTGTTTTATTGAATGTTAAATAGAGGGAATAGTCATGTTCACTAGTATTGTTTTAGGGTTTTATGCTCTTTTCTTTCTATCCTTATCCTTTACTATCTATCTCTATATCAGACTCGTAGTTGCGGTCAGACAAGGGAAAGATGTCCCAAAATGGATCTATAAACTTGGCCAAGCTGTTCAAGGAAGAATTCACGTTGACTATGAAGAAACCACTGATGCTAATGCCCTTAAAGAGATTCATTGGTTCTTGCTAATCTATTTAATCGTAAATCTACTCGTATTGGCTGGCTTCTACTATCATGGCAAGAGCTTTCCTCAAGCCATTTATGAATGTTTGAAAAAACAATTTTTCATCGTACTTGTTAGTATGGTTTTAAAAAGTATTGGCAAATTTGTTGTACTGGCTATAAGAAAAAACTTTCATAACAGTCATGTCTATGCATCAACCAACGCTTTTATCGGGACAGCTTTTTTAACGAGTTATGTTTTTATGTTTTGCATGATGATGAGTGGTCTTCCGGCTCAACCTGTTCCAGTAACCATTCAAGATACTACTATCATTATCGGGGAGACCAAGGCTTCCGAGCTTTTAGACCAAGGCTATACCTTTGAAGATAAAGGCGCTGAGAGCTCCATCACCAATCCCAAAAACGACCACTTCTACTACGGTCAGCTTCTCGAAGTCAAGCGGGATAATCAGTCCTTTGGCTTTATGAGCCTCACTCCTACGGGAAGAGATACTGATCAACTCAAATTGCATCATTACCTATTACAGATCACCTAAGGATAACAAGCAACTAGAAGAAATTTCCATCAATCATGTCAAGCTAGCAAATCTCAAGCTCCAAGATTTTCAAACACGAAAATTAATCGATATCTTTGAAGTCAATCCAGCTGATTATAACGTCTCTGATAAGGATAACAACTTTATCCTAACCATCCAAACAGCAGATTACGACCTCTGGAAAAGATACCGTATTGAATCCAAGTTCAATTCAGATGGTTCGATTGATAGCTATGGAGTCAGAGCCCAACATAGCATGTGGGAATGATTCACCATTTCCCCCTTTATCACATAAGCATTAAACTGGAAAAATATCGTCGACAAGTTTATAGGTTTCGATGAATTGAAGGCCAGAGGAACCTATATCTCTAGTGATTTCTTCATAAATATCTTCTAAATTTTGAGCAGGTGCCAACATCCAAAGACTAAAAGGTCTAAGTTTCACCTGTCCAATTTTTTCAATATTTTCTAATAATTGCCTTAAATCTTTGTGATTGAACCAGCAATCTGTAACGAGAGCAAACTTTGTATTGTCCATCTTACAGGAGATTTGACTGATCAAAAAATCATCGATGGAGGGCTTTTTTGTTTGTAAGAGGCGCGTGCAAGCTAGATGGTACTCAAGCTTTCTAGGACTCTGCTCAACCATAGATACAAAGACAAGACCATACTCATCTTGGAACTTAACAGTAAAGAGATCTCCTTCTTCAAAATAAGGTTTACGTTTAGTTTTGGCTTTAGTGACCTTTAGAGGTCTAGGATTTTCAGTTTGCAACTGGATAGCAAGTTTATCCAAGAACTTTTGCCTTTGCTTCAAAGCCTTTGAAACTATTTCCAACCAAAATGGATCAGCCCCTTTTTTGATAAGCTCCAAGGTTTTATCTCTGATATCGTCTGTCAGGTGACCAATCTTCCACAGTGAGTAGGCAAGAGCAGTCCAATAAATCTCTGTAAAAAAGTCTGTTTGACAGTAATCTCTCTCCGCATCGAGGATATCCTTGATAATATTGGCTACATGTTCACCATCTATATAGCGACCAACTACCTCATTGTAAATGTCATACCCTTGATCACTGTCAATGATTTTAACGCCATCAATTGCCATTCTCAACTCCTAATGCTCAATCGACATCTTATTGATAAATCTCAAAGCTTATTTAATCTTATGCTTGTTCATTTTCTCTTGGAAAATATCTGTAAGAATTTGTCGCAATTCTTGAGCTTCCTTTTCAGGAAGTTGGCCTTCTTGTTCAGCTACAGCATACAACTCCGGATACTCGAGCGATACTCTCTTAACAGTACGTGTAATAGCATGTTTTCTAACAAAAAATGGAATCCGTTTAATCATATCTTGAGGAATTAATGCGATAATCTTATTTTACAAGATAGGTTTTCCCGATTTCCATTTTCATGATAGATATTTCTCCTTAAGAAGCTAGATAGTGCTAGATGTTTCTCTTTACTGCTCAATCCGTCTACTCAAGCAGTGGCATACACTCACAAAGAACTTTGTTTGACTATTGAATATCTTCCATCGCTTCTTTCACATATTCTTCGACATCTTCAATCTCTACAAACAGCGGGTCTAAGTGGCATAAGAAGTGCCAATCTTCGGTGCCGCGTTTTCTGTAGAGAATCGCTTCGCCGTCTTCACTTCCGAAAAAGCTTCTGTCAACTTCATACCCTTTGTTTTCTAGGAAAGCTTTTGCCTTGCGGAAGTTAGATTCTCTGGCTTCGACATAGGCTTTCACTTCATCGTTATTCACGACATACGCGTCGATTTTTGTAGCTCCTTCGATCACTTTATCGTTTTTATCCGATAGATTTGAAAATTTCTTTCCAAATAATGTCCACATTTTCTTCAGGTTCAAACGAAAATCTAGATAAAGGGACAATATTCCCATTAAAAACAATTTCCATATAATCCGGTAGATTTTTTGGACTAAAATACTCCACTTCAAAACTATCCTCGTTTTCTAGAGTATATCCAGGGATTTGAGCTACAAAGGCTCTTCCCTCTTCTAAAGAATCAAACACGACTAAATCTTTTTTATAATCACCTTGACACAATTCCAATATAATCATCGATAACCCTCCTAAACTTTCCTTAGCATGATTGTTCAATTATGCTCTCTAAATCATTCTTTTCCACACTAATGTATTCAACTTCTTTTGTTCCTCGATTGTATTGATAACGTCTAAAAATCAATTGATTGCTTGTCTGAAACAGTGTGTCTACTCCAGAGTATTCTCCTCGGCACTTATCTAGCATCATTTCATCAACGAGTTCCAATGTTTTCAAATGAAACACAAACCATCTTTCTTCCGTTGTGGAGAATACACCATAAGAATTGTTAATCTTCCATACGTTTGATAGCCCGTCCTGTTCAAATACAGGAAATCGTTGACTAGATTTTATTTGGAAATCATGATTCGATATTTTATAAAATTCTGTCGTGTAAAAATTCACCAGTACCGAACTTTCCTCGTCAATCGTAAAAACATACGCCAAATTCCGTGGAAATTGATGTCTCACACTTAGCTCATGATTCAAACATTCAAGGCAAAAGTCCTGTGAACCATCCTGTCCCGCTGTCAATGAAACGATGATTCTATTGTCAGAGAAACCCTTAAAAGTTACTTCAGAACCAACAAAGCAATCTTCCAAATCTAAATAAGAATATTGAACATTCTTTTCGTCTCTCACTTCAATCCGAATCTTATGGTCATTTTTTCGATAAACAAGCCAAGTTAAGTTGTTTTTCTGAGAATGATGGCAACAGATTAAAGTTCCTTCTTTGGTATCGAGATTTTCAAAAAACTTTTCGAATTGGTTAGGGTAGTTTATTAATACATTTTCATTCACTTTTTTAAAACGACTAAGATGAATCACTTGTTTCCCCTCCATCTGGTCTTAGAAATTTAAATATTAGCGAGCGATAGCCTTATTTTTATAAATTCAGCCGACTTCCTTTTCCCATCGTCTGAGCACATCTTTCAAAGGCTCATCGAGATAGCTATAGGCCTTGTCCTTTATCCACTCAGGAATTCCATAAGCTGCCTCCGCTATACTCCCCGTGATTGCAGCAAGAGTATCACTGTCCCCACCAAGAGAAATCGCATTTCGGATCGCATCTTCAAAATCTGTACTCTCCAGAAAGGCAATGATCGCTTGAGGAACCGTATCCTGGCACGTTTCATTGAAACGATAGGTCGGGCGAATTTCATCTAGCGTTTTAGAAAGATCATATCCATACTCTTTCTCGATATGTTCCTTGATGCGTCTTTTAATCTCCTCAGGGTTATCACTATTTGGTTGCCCGTTGTCACTGGCATGACCGCCAAAGAAGTACCGAGACATAAAGATCGCATCAGACGTCGCCATAGCTCCTTTGACACCCTCTGGATGGTTATGAGTCACTTCTGCAGAAAGTTGTGCCAGACGTTTCACCTCGAACGGCAACTCGTCTGTTGTGACATCCATGACCCAAGCACAGGGAGAAACACGCATGGCAGAGCCATTTCCAAAGCTATTATAAGGGGCGCGATCATTGCTATGAATCCATACATCAAACCTAGCACCATAACCAGCATCAGGATACATCCTACCATACTTCTTCATGGCATCAATAAAGTCATCCTTCTGTCCACCATTCATAATGGCTTCTGCAACAGCACAGGTCATAACCGTATCATCAGTGAAAAACAATCCTCACGAAATAATGGAAAGTCTTTCGTTTTAATATTGTCCCATTCGAAAACAGAACCAACAATGTCTCCAACTATTGCTCCTAACATCAGATTTCTCCTTATGATATATCAGATTCATTACACATTTCCAATGAATCTCTCTTTAAAAATGGTACCACCAAATCAATCCACTCTTGAGGCAGATAAGCTGATAAATAGCCGTGGTTATAGCCTTTAGCTTCATACAGGATCGTATTGGGATGGAGCTGCTGAAATAATTTAGCCGATGCTTTCACACAGTTTAATTCTTTTTCACCGTAGATATACAGAACCTGCGCCTTACTAGCAGAAATCGTGTCCTTGAGCTTGTAACGCCCCATATAGGTTTTGTAAATAGTCACCAATGTTTTGATAGGCATCCTTGGCAGATTCTCCAAATAATAAGCTTTTAGTTCCTCTGGATAAGCGAGTTTAGGATAGATTTTGTTCATCATGCCTAATTGAAGTTTACAAGAAAATTTACTAAACATCAGCTTGCCAAATAGACGTACCAGAAAGATGCTGATTTTAGCTAACCCTGGTTGAGGAATACAGAGGCTCCCGTCTATGATGGTTTTCTCAGCTATCTCGCTGTCTATTGACAAAAGCTCCATAGCAATTTGACCACCAAGTGAAACGCCACCAATCACAAATACCTTCCCACCACAATTCTCTTTGATATAGTCCAAGATTTCCAAGGCAGAATCTTCAGTAGAAACATAATCGAGATGATATTCTTCGCCGTGACCATTCAAGGTGGGTAGAATGACACGATACTTCTCTGACAAGATCCGTGCTTGACGAAGATAATTCCACCAAGAACTGCCACCGCCATGTATCAGCAAGATAGAAGGCAAATTCTTATCACCAAATTCATGGAATTTCATATTTAAACTCCTTGCTGTAGGACTTTCACTAGGTTCATCATTGTTCAATCAGTTTCAAGAAGCAGTGATATCGGCTCAATATGTGGTGATATTTTTCTTTATACTAATAGACGAAATGCAATGACTATGATTTTGAAATGATACTGTGAAACGGAAAGTTGATCACTTCTTCCAAAAAAAACATCATCCATTCTATAATTTAAATTCCTTTTCCTTACTAATTCTATTACTAACCAATATAGTATAAATTAAATAACCAACAAAAATGATAGTAAAAATAACATAGCAGCCAGTTTTACAACTTACTACTTTTCATATGATAATTTACAAATGTCTTTCCAGCCACTCGATCTTTTTAAAATCCTTATTGTCATTGTGATCATTTCGATAGGAGTCTTGTGAAGAAGCTTTGTAAATACTTAGATACTGCTCCAGACTTGGAAGACGAAAAGTGATGTCATCGAGATGAATCAGCTCTATATCCGATTCCAAAACTCTTGCAAAATCAGGTAGGGAATCGATACTTCCTAATTCAACACTCACTCTATCCTTTTGGAATTCATGCTCATGAATATCTATTAAGACGTAGCCTAAGTCTTTCATCACTTTCATTATCTTGTCCCAGTCATAAATTCTGAGATGATCAGGTGCTTCCCAACCTCTAGGGTCACCAGGCACATGAATGTCAATGTCAGACGGCTCCCAATTTTCTTTCGTTCTAAACTCCAATCCCAAAGAACCCATCAGTGTTGGTGTAATTCCAACTCGATTTAAATAGAAACAAATGGTTTTAAATTCTTCAAATAAGAGACTCATGTTTACTCTAAACCTTTCATCTAAATGTTCGTTATTTCTACTTTATTACCTTGAACAAAATCATCTTCGTTTTCTAGAGCATATCCAGTTATTTTGGATACAAATTCTTTTCCTTCTTTTAAGGACCCAAATGCGACTAGATCTTTATAAGAAGGATTTTGATATAATTCCAACATATACATCTCTAGCCCTTCTGATTTTTGAACGATTATCCACATTTCACTAACAAACTTACACACTCGACGTGAAACGAGTGAACACTAAGTATGTCAAGTGAACCTGTCTGCATATGGCAACATGTCTATAGACCTTTTAACGAAAGCATAAGGTTATCGTTAAAAGTTATTACCTCTACAAACTGGTATTTGTTTATTATGATACCTTTAAATATATAAAATTCAAAAATACTACATAAATATCATTAAAAATACAATTCCAGCTACATTGCAAAGAATGTGCGAAACTGTTGTAATCAAACAATTTCCTGTCTTTTTATAAATTATGGCATAGATTATACTGTCAATAAAAATCGTAAAAACATCATAGAATACGAGTCCAAAGTTTCCGATAGCAATATGGGCTATTGCAAACAATAAAGCAGACATAAATGCACAAACCCAAAATGGAAAAAATTTAATTGCTTTACCAAGGAAAAATCCACGCCATGCAATCTCCTCTACTAACGCTGCAATAACTATTTGAATCGTAAGAAGCGGTATTTTATTATAGGACAACATTGTATCTGTTCTTCCAATAACATGAGCTGAATACGTCCCATTAAATATAATATCTCCAATAACCACCGACACTATAGCCGTAGCTACTGTAAGTAGTACCAGAGGAATTACCCATTGTTTTTTCATATCACTAAAAAAAGTTTTAAAGCGTAATCCTGATTCTATTTGTAATTTTTTGTCCATGTTGTCGACAACAAAGAAAAATAGGATTCCTGCTATAACTGAAGCTCCTGCAATGGATGTTTCGGATTTTATCTTTGTCAAAGATAATATAGTCATCAAAGCAATCCCCATCATTGTTATATAGAATGTTTTATTTTTTATTTTAGTATATCCCCACATATAATTATTCCCTCCATAAATTCTAATTTTTCTTTGTTTAAAAATAAATCCCATTATTTAATTCCATAAACTATTTAGCAAACTTTGTTGCAAGATCATGATCAAATGCAGTGGCTAAGGTTTCATCATTATTATTTGCTGTTGATGTCCAATTATATAATCCGTGCATTACATAGTCCATATCTATGATGCAAAACTTAAACATACGTTCCATACAGCTATGCCCAATAAAACATAGTATTCTTCCCCTTTATCTTCAGAAGAAATCTACCCTCTTCTTTTTTGTAATAGACATCTATTCCACCCCAGTGTCTTAAACATAGTGTCTACTGGATTATTTACATCTTGACATCAAGTTTGGACAAAAGTGCCACACACTCAGCGGTTCGGACTTACATTATCATTTCGAAGGTTTCCCTCCTCATTCTACGAGTCCTATACCCCAGGGCACCTTCTCGACCTTCGGTCTCACCTTGTCGCATGGGCGGAACATCTACTTCTACTTCGCTGATGTCTCAGCTCGTACAAGCAGTGATACCGCCTCAACATGATGCGTTTGCGGAAATAAATCCACCGGCTGGACTTTCTTCAATTCATAGCCCAATTCTTGATAGAGTTTGATATCACGCGCCATGGTGGCGACATTGCAGGAGATATAGGCGATGCGGTCAGCGCCTGTTTGGGCACTTGCTTTGATAAAGCTTTCGGTTAAGCCCTTGCGTGGTGGGTCGACCAGAATGGCGGTTGGTTGGATGCCTTCCTTGAGCCAATTCTTCATGGCATTTTCTGCTGTGTCACAGACATAGTGGGCATTGGTGATACCATTTAAGCTGGCATTCTTCTGGCTATTCTCCACGGCTTCGGGGATGACTTCTACTCCATAAACTTCCTTGACATGCCTGGCAACTGACAAGCCAATGGTCCCGATTCCTGAGTAGGCATCAATGACCACATCTTCTTCTCTTAAGTCTGCAAAGTCAATGGCTGTTTGATAGAGCTTCTCTGCCATTTCGGTATTGACCTGGTAAAAGGCTGGTCCTGATATTTGGAAGCTATTGCCTAACATTTGGTCTGTAATGTAATCTTGACCATAGAGAACCCGCCATTCTTTCCCGAAAATAGCATTGGTATTCTGGTCATTGATATTTTGCATGACAGACACAATCTTAGGGAATTGCTTGATCAGCTGCTCGATCAACTGGTCCACACGGAAAATCTTGGGACGAGTGGTGACCAAAATGACCATGATTTCTCCAGAATGGTGCCCACGACGAACGACAAGGTTACGAATCAAGCCTGATTGCTCTTTTTCATCATAAGGTTTCAAATCAAAACGACGAATCAAATCCCGAAGCGCCAAGACCACTTGGTCAATGACTGGATCTTGGATATAGAAATCTTCGATCGGCATCAAATCATGAGAGTTCTTCCGAAAGAAGCCTGTCTCGACCTGGCCATTGACACGACGAACAGGGACTTGGGCCTTGTTGCGGTATTGGACAGGATGGTCCATGCCCAAGGTCAGGGGCACTTCCATATCAGAGATTCCCGCCATCTTGTAAAGACTATCCTTGACCTGCTTGGCCTTGAATTTCAGTTGCTCCGGATAAGCTAAGTGACCCAAGTCGGCAATACCTGTACGCAAGTAAGCCAGGTCTAGTTCTTCATTACGGTGTGGTGATTTTTCCAGGTACTCCTCTACTTTTCCGTAGCCAATCTTTTTGTTGACTTTAAGCACGCGCATGCGGATGATTTCTCCAGGCAAGGCATTCTCCACAAAAAAGACCAGGCCATCGACCTTAGCCACTCCTGCTCCTTCGTGTGTCAAATCGACAATCTCAACGGTTACAATTTCATTTTTCTTTAACATGGTGTTCTATCTTTCTACAAATTAAAAGGGATAGAGTTTTCAAACTCCTATCCCTTAATTATATCATCTTAAGCCCATTTGGGACAATTTGTTTTTGTAAGCTTCAAAATCCACTAGGAGACCTTGTCCGCCATACATATCATAAGCATCGACCCAATCCCCATTTTCTGGAATGGTAATGCGTTCAATCCCCTGCTGGCACTTCCGACTAGCCCAATCCCGTTGGTCAAAAGGAAAGAGAAAGGAATATTGGTCGAGGTCATTGCAAAAACCTTACCAAGTGCTTCAGAACCAGTGAAGAGCTTAGTTGGATCCTTGATTTGGTGAACAATGGCAGACATGACTTCTTGTTGGCGTCTCGTCCGACCAAAGTCGCCTTCATCATCCTTACGAAAACGAGAGTAATTGAGGAGAGTTCGTCCATCCATCCGTTGTTTTCCGACCTTAATGGTCTGATTTGGAACGACGCCATCCTTCATATTCAAGTCATCCGGAACCTCTACTTCACTAACTTTTTCGCCGTCAACCGTAGAGAACTGCGCATTCATCTCCACTCCATTTGGAAAGAGGGTATCGATCGCTGTCGCAAAGGTCTTGAAATCGACCATGGCATAGTATTGGATGTCAATATCAAAATTATCTTTCAACATTTGACGAACCAACTCCGCTCCTTGGTTGTTATTTTGTTCCCCAATGGTAAAGGCTGTATTGAGTTTTTGATCATAGTAATCTGAATAATCCGGTTCGCTCTGCTGACTTACGCCATCAATGTGAACTAAGGTATCCCGCATAAAGCTGACCATCTTAACTTTTCCAGACTTATTGTTAACATTTACAACCATGATAGAGTCCGTTCGAGTCTCCTCTGAGCTTTCACCGATCCGACCATCTGTTCCCAGAATAAGGATGTTGACTCCGTCCTTGGTTTTCTGTCCATTAAAGTATTCTTGGACTGCAGGTTTAGCGTCTCCTCTTGGCTTACTATTTAAGCCCTTGAAGAACATAATAACCATTCCACTAATAACCAATAAGAGGAAGACTGCTATCCATTTTAAAACCCGTTTAACACGAATCTTTTTCTTAGGCTTTTTTGACTGTTTCAACTTTGGTATAGGTTCAACACCTGAATCCTTGGCCTTGGATTTCCGAGTCCGGCTGGGATAGACCGGTAAGTCATCAAAGACTACTTCAGATTTTCCAGCTGATTCTTGAATGTCTTCTTCAAGAGCAGGCACTACAACTTGTTCTATTTGCCCTTCTGATTTTTGTTTTAGGTATTGGTACTCTAACTGTTCTTTCTCATTCAAGTAATGATAGTTTGAATAGAGGTATTCTAGACGCTTTTGTTCATGATGGGATAAGTTTTCTGATTCTCTGCTCATTCTTTCTCCGTTTCATTTTCTTTTAGCATATAGACCGAATACTGGCCTAAAATTTTAATATGGACTCCCAAGGAATCGAGTTCCTCAAATGCATCCTCAAGGAGTTCTGCTTGCCTTTCTAAGATATCAATAATGAAAAAATACTCACCTAAGGCCGTCTTTAAAGGGCGACTTTCAATCTTGGTAAGGTTTAATTCCCGATTAGCAAAGGTAGATAGGGCTTGACACAAAGAACCTGCAACATCACTTGGTAGCGTAATGGCCAAACTGACCTTCTGTACATCCACTTTAAGAGACGGACTGACTTGATAAGAGCTTCTGCCAAGTATCCAAAACCTTGTATAGTTCTTATCCATTTCTTGAATATCCCTTGCCACAACTATTAGGCCATATTCATTTTTAGCTTCCAATGGAGCAATTGCAGCAATCGGTAGTTCTGGATGCTGTGAGACATAACGAGCTGCATAGGAAGTCGATGTCGTCATCTCCAGTCGAGCATGTGGAAAATGTTCTTGAATATAAGCCTTCCCCTGGGCCAAGGCCTGAGGATGGGAATAAATCACCTCTATTGGTCGCTCCATAGAGCATGCCAACAACTGTTGCTTAATCGGGAAGACCACTTCAGCAATGGCTTGGAAATTCGCTTGGTGGAAGAGATAATCGATGGTCTCATGAACACTTCCCTCAATCGAATTTTCGACAGGAATCACAGCGTAATCCACCTGCTCTCTTTCATAGGCCTTGATAACTTCTGTAATAGAGCCGTATGGGCATAGGTCTACATCTTGGAAACTTTCTAAGGCAACATGATGGGTAAAGGATCCCTTTGGACCTAAATAAGCTACAAGCATCTGATAATCTCCACAATTTCTTCTGGTGTCTTGTCCGTAACGTCTATGATATGGGTAGCAACTTCCTCATACAATGGCAATCGTTTCTCAAACAAAACTTTAAAATCTTCTTGATTATTGGTGAGAAATAAGGGGCGTTGATGGTCTTGATCCTTTTTAATCCGATCATATAAGGTTTCAAAATCAATTTTCAAATAAATATTACAAGGATTCGCTTGAAGTAGTTTACGATTGTCCGGATTTAGAACGATGCCTCCGCCAGTTGAAATGACAGGAACTAGACTAGCTAGTAATTCTTGCAACAAGAGAGACTCTTGCTGGCGAAAAGCGGTTTCTCCATATTGAGTAAAAAAAGTCTACGATTGGCATCCCTAGCTTACCAATCATCAGCTGGTCCATGTCTGAAAAAGAAGGATCCAAGAGCCGACCAACTGTTGTTTTTCCCAGCCCCCATAAAACCGAGTAAAACTTTAGCCATGGGATAAGATCTCCAAATCCTTGAAGAAGGTTGGATAGCTGGTATTAATTGCCTCAGCTCGCTCTAACAGAACTTCACCATCTGTTACGAGAAGGGTGCAATAGCACTCATCATCCCAATACGATGATCACCATATGTTTTGCAGGTTAGCTCCATGCAGGGAAGTCTTCCCTTCAATAATCATACCGTCTGCTGTTGGTTGAATCCTAGCTCCCATAGCGTTTAAGCTATCAGCCACTACCTGGATGCGATTGGTTTCTTTGATTTTAAGCTCTTCAGCATCTTTGATAATGGTTTGCCCAGAAGCCTGGGTTGCCAATAGAGCGATAATAGGAAGTTCGTCAATCAAGCGAGGAATTAAATCGCCTGAAATTTCCGTTCCATGAAGGTCGGAGGTCTCTACCAAAATCGTCGCAGACTTAGCAAGAGGATCCCTATCGAGAAGCTCAATCTTTCCTCCCATCTTTTCAATCACCTCAAGGATTCCTGTACGAGTTTCATTAATTCCAACATTTTCTAGTCGAATCTTGCTATTAGGGACAATCAAACCAGCCACCAACCAAAAAGCTGCACTGGAAATATCACCTGGTACCGTCACTTCACACCCTTGTAAGTATTGAGGCCCACGCAGGCGAATTTCTTTGCCATTCACACTAATCTGGCCACCAAACTGTTTGATCATATCTTCAGTATGATTCCGAGTAACTTCCTTCTCTATAATTAGGGACTCCCCTTTAGCCTGCATGGCTGCAAAAAGAAGAGCTGATTTCACCTGAGCAGATGCGACTGGTAAAGAATAATGAATTGGTCTTAGATGTTTGCTTCCCTGAAAGTGGAGAGGGAGCATATCGCGTTCTGTCTGACCTTGAATAGTCACTCCCATTTCACGAAGAGGGATAGCTACCCGATCCATAGGACGCTTGGATAAACTATCATCCCCTATCATAGTGACAGGAAAAAGACTTCCCGCTAAGACACCTGAAATCAAACGAGTCGAGGTACCGGAGTTTCCCATATCCAAGTCATTTTTAGGCTCTTGAAAGGCTTCAAACCCTTTCCCTTCAATGGTGATCATTTGACCATCGTCTTCAATCTGGACCCCTAAATCACGAAAGACTTGAATGGTAGAGAGCACATCTTCGCCGCGTAAGATATCGTAGACCTTGGTGGTTCCATGTGCGATACTTCCAAAGATAATGGAACGGTGGCTGATGGACTTATCACCCGGAACACGAATAATACCATTCAAGCCTTTGCAATTTGTTTGTAATTTCATTCCTTACCCCTTCAAGCTTTTCTAAAAATTTTACCATAAAGTAAGGTCATTTTCAATCTCCTCTAGGGAGTCATGCACTCCTAGACAAAGAAAGAGGTGGCAAACCACCTCTTTTCCCCTTATTTAAACAAGTCCTCAATCGGATCAAAAATGATTTTCTCAAGGTCCCCAATGTATACTGACAATTGCTGTTGTTTTGCGAAAAATTCATTCACTACTGAATTTCCTTGGATTTTCCCAGCAAATTCTTGAATCTTGGTTTGTTGGTCTGCGCTCGGCATTTGCCCTGATTGAATCACTGCTTGCAACTCATGTTGAAAGGCGAGATAATCATCAAAGAGGGCTTTAGCAGTTGGATCAGTATCAATAGCTTCCTTGCTGGCCACAACAGCTTTATATTCTGGTAAGTCTCGAAGTCCTCGAGATAATTCATTTGCTAAATCATAAATATTTGACATTCTGCTACTCCTTTAAAGTAATAGTTCTATTATACAAAGATTTTCCGGAAAATGTTAGAGCCAAGTTTCATTTTTTTATTAAAATCAGCCTCTGGTCCCTATTTGATCACTACGCTATAATCTGTTTGCTCTGTAATGAGGGCTTCAGCCCGCGCTTGATCCGCAGCTGTCTTGAAGGAAATCTGGAGAATCCCATAGACATCTTCCCGATTTTTCTTCATTGATATGAATATCGACCAAGGAGGTACCGCGAAGCAATTCCAGGATCCGGAGAATAACATCTTCTTCATCTGGAACATCTACAAAAAAATATCGAAGGTGCTTTCCACCCCGCCTCGTTTGTGGATCTGCATGTGCTGGCGTTGCTCTCGACTGTGGTCAAAGAAGGACCAAATCTCATCTTCTTGCCCTTGTCTTATCATGTCAGCAACTTGGCCAAGGCGATTTTGAAAGTCCGCTATCCGATCAAGAACAGCACTAGGATTGGACAGCAAAATAGAGGTCCACATGCTGGGCTCACTCTCCGCAATCCGTGTCATGTCACGAAAGCCTCCTGCAGCAAAGCGACCCGTAAGACTATGCTCCTCTGTATAAGCAGCTGCTTGTCCCATCAGGGTCGCAGCCAATACATGAGGAAAGTGGCTGATTTGAGAAGTGACTCGATCGTGTTCACTCGGATCCACCTCGATGAAGCGGGCTCCAAGCCCTGAGAGCAAATCCTTTATTTCTAAAATAGTACTGGGATCAGTCGCAGCTGTTGGAGTAAAAATATAATAAGCATTTTCAAAGAGGGTAGAATCAGCCGAGGCAGCTCCCGTCTTGTGACTCCCCGCCATGGGATGCCCACCGACAAAACGGACTGGGAGATGGTCAAAAGCTTCTTCACCCGCTTCTACAATGGCCCCCTTGGTGGAGCCCACATCCGTTACAATAACCCCTTCTTTCAGTGGCATTTTTGACAATTGCTGAAAGGTTTGAATCGTTTGTTTCACAGGTAAAGAGACGATGATGACATCTGCTTTAGAAACAAACTCTTCAAGATCGGCCGTCACCTTATCAACAATCCCATTCTTCAAAGCAATATCCCGCGAGGCTTGACTGCGATTATACCCTAATAGGGATACATGAGGATGGGCTTTACGGATCCCCATAGCTAACGAAGCTCCAATCAGTCCGAGACCGACGATATATACAACCTTTTCTTCCATTTATTTCTCCAGTTAGAAAGCTTTGGTATAGGCCCGATGACGCTCGACAGCTTCCTTCAATTCCTCCAGATTATCAGAAGAGAACTTGTCCAAGACTTCTGTGGCTAAGACCGTTGCCACCACAGCTTCCATAACAACTCCTGCAGCTGGAAGTGCTGTTGGGTCACTCCGCTCCACCGTTGCCTTATATGGTTCATGCGTTTCAATATCAACACTCATGAGGGGTTTATAAAGAGTCGGGATTGGTTTCATAACCCCACGGACAATAATGGGCTCTCCATTGGTCATGCCACCTTCAAATCCGCCCAGATGATTGGTTCGACGAGTATAGCCATCTTGCTCAGACCAGAGAATTTCGTCCATGACCTGACTGCCCTTGCGACGACCTGCTTCAAATCCTAGTCCAAATTCTACTCCTTTAAAGGCATTGATGGAGACAACCCCTTGAGCAATCTTGGCATCCAATTTCTTGTCCCATTGAACAAAGGAGCCCAGACCGACAGGCACACCACCTACGATAGTCTCTACGATTCCTCCGATGGTTTCCCCTTCCTTCTTCACACTAACGATATAGGCCTTGATTTCCTCTTCTCGCTCTCGATTGACGATGGAAACCTCAGATTGAGCGACCGCTTCTTTGATTTGTGAAACCGTCAGATTTCCGGAATGTCTACTTCGATACCGCCAAAATTAACGATGTGGCTGGCTACTTGGATTCCGATTTCTTCTAATAACCGTTTGGCTACTGCACCTACTGCTACCCGCATCGTCGTTTCCCGAGCCGATGACCGTTCCAAGGAGTTACGCAAGTCATCGAAGCGGTACTTGATCCCACCGACCAAATCAGCGTGGCCTGGACGAGGCTTAGTAATTTTCCGAAGCCCCTTTTTCTTTTCTTCCACATCACTGACAGACATGATCTCCAGCCATTTTTGATGGTCTAGGTTGGTGACATGCAAGGTGATGGGCCCTCCCATGGTCAAGCCATGGCGAACACCGGAGGTGATCTCGACCTGATCGCTTTCAATCTTCATCCGTGCTCCACGACCGTAGCCTCCCTGGCGACGTTTTAATTCGACGTTGATATGATCAGCTGTTAAAGGGAGCCCTGCTGGAACTCCTTCAATGATAGCTGTTAGAAGTGGCCCGTGTGATTCTCCTGCTGTTAAATAACGCATGGTATCTCCTTTATCGATTCTTACTGTAAGAAGTCTCTCATTTCTTCCAATGGAACTGGATGAAGCCGACAAGTCCCAATTTCTGGTACCAAAACGAGTTTCAATTGATTGCCTCTCGCCTTCTTGTCCAAGGTCAAGGCTTGATAAAGCTCTTCCTTAGCCCATCCATGGAATTCTACCGGTAAGCCAAATTTTTGACACATTTGGCGAATGGCCTGCGTTAATCCTGCTTGGACTAATCCTTTGGCTTCTGCCACTTTTGTGACTTGGACCATTCCTATCGCTACGGCTTCTCCGTGCATGATCTGGCCATAACCGGCTGTAGCTTCAATCGCATGGCCAAGGGTATGACCAAAATTCAGGTAAAGTCGAATGCCCTGGTCTAGCTCATCTTCGACGACCATCTTGCGCTTGACTTGACAGGAATGGGCAATCAGGGATTCTGCATGGTCATAGATAGACTCGATGGAGCCATCCATTCCTTCCAATTCTTCCCATAAGGCTGGATCCTCAATGAGTCCATACTTGATAACTTCTCCCATCCCCTCTATCAACTCCCGCTGACCAAGGGTTCGCAGCACTTCAGGATCAATCAAAACTCCATCAGGTTGGGCAAAGGTTCCCACCATATTTTTTGCATAGAGCGTATTGACACCAGTCTTACCTCCGATTGAGGAGTCAACTTGAGCTGTCAAACTAGTCGGAACTTGGACGAAATGAATCCCACGCATGTAAGTGGAAGCTACAAATCCAGCAAGATCACCGACAACACCACCCCCAAGAGCAAGGATGCCATCTGATCGCGTCATGCCATTCTTCGCTAAGAATTCATAGACTTTTTGAACGGTTGTCAGATTTTTACTGGCTTCTCCTTCTAGGAACTCATAGCTAACAACTGTAAATCCTTTACTTTCAAGGCTTTTCACAACCTGACTAGCATAAAGGGATCCCACATGGTTGTCTGTTATGACTGCTACTTTTTGAGCTTTCCATAATTGACTGAGCCAGGTTCCAACCTTTTGGATTGCGCCATTCTCAATGACAATCTCATAACCATTCTTTGGCAGATTAACATTCACCTTCATAAGGATCTCCTTTCAAATCCATGTGAAAAAGATTACAATTTCACCATTGTATAAAAATAGAAAACAGAGCATACTTGATTAAGTTTTTCTGTTTTCTTCCATCATTTTTCTAATACATAATCCGGGTATTCCAATTTCAAGGCTTGCCAGACATCCTTCTCTGGGAATGTTTTATCCGTCATCAGTTCGAAGGCTAGACCAGCTTGATGAAACAGCATTCCCAGGCCATTTAAGGTTTGCACCCCTTGTTCTTCTGCTAATTGAAGAAAAGGTGTCTTGGCGGGAAAATAAGCTAAGTCAGCCACTAGACATCCTTTAGGAAAGTTAAAGTCTTTCGGAATAGGGAGAGTAGCCCCGTCCATTCCAAGTCCTGTAGCATTTATCAGTAAACCCGTCCCTTCTATCGTTGCATTCAACTGATCCCGACTGGATAAGTCATGGAGGACAATTGAAAAAGCAAGAGCTTGGGATAGTGGAGCAAAGATAGCCTGATACTTGTCTAGACTTTCTGGGCGAACAAATAAATGAATCTCTCCAACTCCTTGCCGGATAGCCTCTACGACAATAGCAGTCGCAGCCCCACCCGCTCCTAAAAGGACAAGCTTCTTATTCTTTATTGAAAAAGTCTTGGGAAGACTCTTTAGAAAACCAAGTCCGTCTGTATTGTAGCCTGTTAAACAACCATCTTTCTGAACAATTGTATTGACCGAACCAATGAGTTGCACGCTTCCATCTACCTGATCTAAAAATGACAAGACCTTTTTCTTGTATGGCATGGAAATATTAGCGCCCAACATATCGAGTACTCGTAACTGTTGCAGACTTGGTTCAACTTCATCTTCTTCCACTTCCCAAGCAAGATAGACTGCATTGGTTGCGGTTAGTTGGTAAGCCTGATTGTGAATAAAGGGTGAGATACTATGACGAATGGGATTGGCAATCACGGCCGCCATTCGCGTATAGCCATCAATCTCCATTTAGAATCTCCCGAATTTTTGTGCATGCTAGTTAAACTAATTTGACCTGGTGCACTTTCTTCTCCAACACTTGCATAGGACCAAACCGAACCAGTTAAATCAGCGACAATGCGAGAGATTCGGCCGATTTTCCCCATAGAAATGGTGACGAACTCTTGTTCTGGATTTAGCGTTTTTAAAGCCACGTGTATAGTTCATCAAATCGAGAACATCCTGTTCGGTATGAGCCATTACAGATACCTTGACCAATTTAGGTGTAAAAGCTGGTTAACTCCGACATAATCTCCATCATATTTTCAGGAGTTTCCTGGAAATTATGATAGCTGAGGCACAGATTGGAATAATTCATCATCTGTTCAAACTCAACTTTGTGACTAAAATATTCATAATCTATATAATCTGGATGGTAGATCGTATTGATATCGTGGATAATCGATACATATTCATCACCTGAGAGATCAATTTGTCCCCCCCTCTGGACGAGTCCGCAGGGTAAACAAAATTTCACGCCCCGCAAATTTTTCAAAAATTGCAGGTGCAACCGGTAGAATATCATTCTTATCCAAGAAGTCTGCCCGCCATTCGATGACATCTGCATCTTGATAGCGACTGGCATCGAGAGCCTGAGCCTCCTCCAAATTTCTAGGCATTACAGAGACAACTAATTTCATTCATCCACCCTAATCGTAAATACTTTTAAGTAATTACTACTTTCTTCTTTTTCGTTGTATCGAAAATCAGCTGGAAGTCCGACCTCACTGATATAGCGATGTTTTTGGCCTTTAAAGCCCTTTTCAATTTCCTTTTTAAATTTATCTCGACTGACATTGGCAGCATTGGTGCTTGCTATCAGAATTCCTTTAGGATTTAGGATTTCTAGAGATTGTTCAATCAATTTATGATAGTCTTTTGCCACAGAGAAAGTCCTCTTCTTATTGCGAGCAAAACTCGGTGGATCTAGAACAATCACGTCATAAGACAATTCATGACGTTTGGCATACTTATAAAAATCAAAGACATCCATCACAATAAAGCGATGCTGGTTCAACTCTAATCCGTTTGCCAAAAAGTGAGCTTCTGATAGTTCTCTACTACGCTTGGCGAGATCCACAGAAGTTGTCTCTAATGCTCCCCCCATCGCTGCAGCTACAGAAAAGGCCGCGGTATAAGAAAACATGTTCAAAAGAGATTTCCCCGTAGCTAAGCCATCTACTAAGCTGGCACGTACTTCGTGTTGATCTAAGAAAATCCCAGTCATCAAGCCATCATTTAGAAAGACTTGATAGTGAACTCCATTTTCTAAAATACAGAAGGTCTCTGGAGCTTCTTGGCCGAAGAGATGGGCCGACTCATAACCTGGAGCTTTAAAGCGAATCTTTTCATATCCCCTAAAACCTCTGGAAAGACTTCCTGAAAAAGTCGCGACTAATAGCTCTCTGATACTGAATACAAAAAGGATTATAGATAGAAAAAAACAGCATAGTCTCCATAGAGATCTACGGTTAAACCACCAAATCCATCTCCTTCTTGATTAAAGAGACGAAAAGCTGTATCTAAATCCGATTGATAGTAAGACTGACGCTTAGCCTTGGCTTGGCTAAATAGCTTAGTAAAATAAGCTTGATCTAACGAAATCTTTTGAGAAGAAAGAACCCAGCCTATACCCTTATTTTGCTCGGACAAGTAGGCCGTCCCCAAAGAACGACCTGACCCAGATACCAGTTCTACTAATTGGTTCTCAATGGGTAGTTCTTCAAAGTCAATTTTTTCTAAAATTTTATGACCTTTTTGAATTTTCTTCTCAACTTGTCGGTTTACTGTCAGCTTTCTCATGGCTTATATTATAACAAATTTTTTGAAAATTCACAAAGTCACTTCTTATTAAATGAGTCTTTTCTTTTTCCTTTACAAACAGTTTGACACAAGAGATTAATTTGTTTATTTAATCTCCGTTACAATCACTAATTCACATTAAAATAGCATAAGATGAAAGGCCTTTATTTTCAAATCGTTATAAATTATGGTATACTGATGTAAGAAAATTTTTAGGAAATAAGACAAGGAAGTATATTTTTGTGAAAAAAATTACCCAAAAGATACTCAATCTTATGAGTACCAGACTAGGATTTGTCTTGACCCTACTCTTGCTTTATTGGTTTAAAACCATGTGGGCATACACAGTAGACTTTAATTTAGATATTCAAGGATTCTACCAAGTATTTCTGGCAGTGATCAACCCTATTCCCATTAGTCTTTTATTAATTGGACTAGCTTTTTATATTAAAGGAACCAAACGGTTTTATTTTATAGCCTTCACAATCTATGTCCTTCTTTTTATCTGGCTGATTTCCAATTCGATCTACTACCGAGAATTTACAGATTTTGTAACGGTCAATACCATGCTAGCTTCTAGTAAGGTATCTGCTGGTCTTGGAGCTGCTGCTTTGGAATTATTTCGACCTTGGGATGTCATCTATATTCTTGATTTCCCAATTCTAGCTTTCCTCTTTAAAGAAATTGGTCAAGCTGGATCGTCGACCTTTTAATAAACGGGCAAGTTTTGCAGTTACCTCTTTATCTGCCATGCTCTTCTCGGCTAACCTATTCCTAGCTGAGATTGATCGGCCTGAATTATTGACTCGTGGCTTCTCTAACTACTATGTTGTTCGTGCTCTTGGTTTACCGGCCTTCTTGGGTTATAGTGCTAACCAGACCTACATGGCCAACAAAGAACGCTCCAAAGCATCAGAAGTTGATTTGCAACCAGTTGAAGAGTATGTTGCTAGTCATTACGCTCAACCAAATCCTGAAACCTTCGGTCTTGCTAAAGGTCGTAATGTCATCTATATTCACTTGGAAAGTTTCCAACAATTCTTGATCGATTACAAATTAAAAATCGATGACAAAGAATACGAAGTGACACCTTTTATCAACTCGCTCTATCATTCAAATGAAACCTTTGCATTTGCCAATGTTTTTAACCAGGTAAAAGCTGGAAAGACATCTGATGCAGAGACGATGATTGAAACGGGCTTGTTCGGATTGAACCAGGGTTCCTTCATGGTTAACTATGGTGGTACCAATACCCAGCAAGCCGCACCCTTCATTCTTTCTAAAAATGGCTATCAATCCAGTGCTGTTTTCCACGGAAATGCAGGAAGCTTCTGGAATCGTAATACAGCCTATAAACAATGGGGCTACCATTACTTCTTTGATGCCTCATACTTTACCAAGCAAGATGATACCAACTCCTTCCAATATGGACTCAACGACAAGATCATGTTGAAGGATTCTATCAAGTACTTGGAACACATGCAACAACCGTTTTATACGAAGTTCATTACGGTTTCCAATCATTATCCTTATACAACCAGTTTAATTGGCGATGAAATTGGATTCCCTCTAGCTGAAACGCAGGATGAAACCATTAATGGTTATTTCGCAACAGCCAATTATCTAGATTCATCCATTAAGGCCTTCTTCGATTATCTCAAAGCTTCTGGCTTATATGAGAAATCCATTATCGTTTTGTACGGTGACCACTATGGTATTTCAAACTCTCGGAATCCAGCTCTAGCTCCTTTACTGGATAAGAACTCGGAGACTTGGTCAAGTTATGACAATGCCATGTTGCAACGCGTGCCTTATATGGTAGTAATTCCAGGTATGGACAAGGGGAAAGTGATTGAAACTTACGGTGGTGAGATTGATATGCTTCCAACATTGGAACACCTGTTAGGAATTGATTCGAAGAACTTCCTTCAAGTCGGACAAGACCTCCTGTCACCTGCTCACAGTCAGATCGTAGCATTCCGTTCTTCTAACTATTTTGTAACACCAGAGTATACAAGTTATAGTGGGCGCACCTATTATACTAAAACAGGCGAAGAGATTACCAATCCGGATGAAACAACGAAAGAGCAACTTGATAAAATCCGTGAGGCAGCCAATCTTCAGCTTCAGATTAGTGATAGTATCCAAACAGGAGATCTCCTCCGCTTCTATACTGGAAATGATCTTGGAAAAGTTAATCCAGATGATTACTCTTACAATAATTCGATGAAAGCCTTGAAGAAAATCGAAAAAGAGAAAGGAGTCGAATCAACCAGTCTTTATAGCCAGAGAGGCAATCAATCAACGGTTGATCTCTTCAAAGCTCCAAGCTACAAAGAGCTCCATCCAGAACAGTTTAGCTCCTCTTCCTCAAGTGGATCATCAGGTTCGGATAGTTCGAGTTCTTCTTCATCCTCTTCATCAGAAAAAAAATAAGGTTGGGAATTCCCAACCTTATTATTTTTTATCTGATTTTTTCCATTCAAAGACAGAAGCTGTCAAATTTTCAACATAGAATGGACGTTTGTGTCGGCTATTCCCAACCAAGAGATGAAGTTGGTCGGCATTCTGTAGATAGAATGGCAAACCGCTAGTATTGAAGATGACTAGATATCGTTTATCCCAGTTAAGTTCAAATACAACAACACCACTTCCCATATCAGCTGTATGGACAAAGACATGCTGGTAAATATCTTCATAAGAATCTAGTGAGAAGACAGGAAGAGTTTTCTTGAGCTTGATTAATCGACGAACATAGTCAATGGTATCTTTGTGCACAGAAACCAGATTCCAATCAACTTGGTTGACCGCATCTGAAGCATTATAGGAGTTCATAGCCCTTTCTCTATCTTGGGCTGTTACCTCTCCATCTTCTCCTGTTGCAACTAACTTGGTCCGCAGGAACTCTTGGCCGACCTGCATAAAGCACATGCCTTGGAAAAAGAAGGTTCATAGCTGTCGCCACTTCTATCTGTTTCTTAATTTGTTCTTTGGAATCAGTTGGATGGACATAAGAAAGCAAATCGTGTAGGTTGTAATTATCATGGGCCTCAACATAGTTGAGAACTTGGCTAGGAGTTAGAAGGATCCCAACTCAGCTGCCTAAAACAGAACGTGCGATAATATCTTCCGTTGACTTCCGACTGACATAGCCTCGTTTGATGGATCCGAAGACCTCTGCTCCCTTAATAGCATCACGAGCACTATCATTAAAGAAACCAATTTCAGCTAATTGATAGGCATTGTCTTTCTTGGCCTTATCTTTTGGTGCTAAGCCGGTCCCCATGTCCCAACCTTCTCCGTATAGGAGAATGCGTGGGTCTATAGCATCCATAGCTTCACGAATTTCATTCATGGTATCCACATCATGAATCCCCATCAAGTCAAAGCGGAAACCATCAATCTTGTATTCCGTTACCCAATGAGTCAGTGAATCAATCATGAACTTACGGTACATTTCATGTTCACTAGCAGTTTCGTTACCAACACCTGTTCCATTCTGGAAGGAACCATTAGGATTCATCCGGTAATAGTAATCCGGCACAGTAGTTTGAAAAGCTCCATCCTCCGTCGAATAAATATGATTATAAACGACATCCATGACAACCGAAATTCCAGCTTCATGGTAGGCGTGAATCAATTCTTTCAGTTCCCGCATGGTGGTCTTAGGATCTTCTGGCTTGGTTGAATAGCAAGTCTCAGGTGCAGAATAATTCTGTACATCATAACCCCAGTTATAGAGAACATTCCCCTCTTCATCATAGCTCTTATAGCGGTCACTAACTGGTTGCAGTTGAACCACATTGACCCCTAATTCCTTAATGTAATCAAAAGCAGTGGCATCACCCTGAGCATTCTTGGTTCCTGTTTGGTGAGCTCCTCGATAAGTCCCTCGATAAGCTTGGTCGACACCAGAACTTGGAGAGATAGTCAAATCTCGTACATGCATCTCATAGATGACTGCCTGACAAGGATTTTCTAGGCGCCAGTCTGCACGCTCATAGGCTTCTGATTGAAATGGGGCAAAGACACGATCACGATTGGAAAGAATAGCGGATTTCTTGCCATTTTCACTAGTGGCAATCGTATAGGGGTCACGCGCAATTTCTGTATGGTAGTCAAAATAGACCTTATACTGATAGGATAGTCCACTAAGGTTACCTAAGATATCCGCATACCAGACCCTACAATTATTTCTCATATGGTCACTGCTTTCCCTCTGTCCACGAACCATTGGGACAATCTTCCAAACTTGGCTATCATTCGCTACGGAGTCATAAATCAGGAGGTCAACCTTATTAGCTGTTGGAGCCCATAATTTGAAGCGGTATTCATTCTCCTCTTCACGGTAGCCCAACCATCCTTGGTAGGCCCATTGAGCATCGAACTCTTCATGATGAGTGGCCATATCAAAAGCATGTGGCTTACGTCTACTATACTCATGACTGGTCATAGCTGCCTGCAAGGAATAATACACCGTATCATCCCCTTGAATCAACCAAACTTCTCTGACACGCCCTTCAGGCAGTAATTCGATTTGGTATTCATCCGATTGACTCACCCAATTGCCTTCTTTGAAGATGACATGCCCAGATTGCAGTGGTTTTTCACTACGATAGACAAGCTTCCCTTCAACTCCAAAATAATCTAGTTTCGAGAAAGAAACTTCCTCTCCCCAGACCCCTTCATGCCATTTCCACATATCCCGTGAGAAATAATCTCCGACCGGATGATGGTAATGAACTTTCACTTGATACTGATGCATCTTTCTATTTTCCTATTTCCCATTTCCGTTTGAAAGAAGAACGAGGCTTTGCCCACTCTCCGCAATTTTGATCTATTGTTCTTCTGCTTGATAAACTGCATGAACCAATGCATTGTCATTTATTTCATCGATGTTGGCAAAAAACTCTAGGTGATTGTGGAAGACTTCTAGCTCCACTGGCGTATCACCCCCATATTCTCCATCCAAGTTGATTTTCAACTCTTCTTTATTGTCCAAAACTTCAATTTTCAATTTGGAGGTTTTCAGGTATTCAACATTGGAATCATTGACATGTTTGCCACCATTTACAGCTTGCATTATGAGGGATAGCATATCAAATAGTTTAGCAGTCTTGACCATAATCAATGTAAAATTACCATCATCCAGCTTAGCATCTGGCGCCACACTTTCAAACCCTCCAATAGAATTCGTTAAAGCCACGAAAACGAGGGATACTGGCCCAAGATACACTCCATTGTCATGTTCAATCCGAACTTTACGAGTCTTATTTTTTTAGGAAGCTTCTTTACAGCCTCTGCTACATAGGCAAAAATAGCCATAACAGGGATTTGACATCACTTGGCACACTAAAGGTTAATTCTGACAAAGTCCCAGCTGCAGCAATATTAATAAAGTATTTGCTTCCAAATGCACGACCAATATCCATTTTAATCGTTTGGTTCTTCTCTATAATGCGAGCCGCTGCAACAGGATCTCCCATAGGAATCTTCAGAGCTCGAGCATAATCATTGGTGGTTCCTGTTGGAATAAAGGCCATTTTAGGCCGGTGATCTAGACCAGCAACCCCATTAACGACTTCATTGATAGTCCCATCTCCACCCGCCGCAATAATTAAATCAAAGCCTGCTTTAGCTGCCCGTTCAGCTTCCCATTGAGCTGACAAAGGCTCAGGAGTCGTCTGGTAGGCACTAGTTTCATAGCCCACATCTTCTAAAACATCCAATACTTCTGCGATGTTCTTCTTGATGATTTCCTGACCAGAGGTAGGATTATAAATTACGCGTGCTTTTTTAATTCTATCTTCCATACATGCCTCTATAAACTTTCAAGCCAGGCCTCATCCTGTACCTCGATGGACAATTCCTGAGCTTTGCTTAATTTGCTTCCCGCATCACTACCTGCGACGACTAAATCTGTCTTCTTGGATACGGATCCTGTTACTTTAGCCCCTAAGGCTTCAAGTTTTGCCTTAGCTTCTGAACGCGTTAACCGTTCGAGTTTTCCAGTTAGGACAACTGTCTTTCCAGCTAGTGGGGCATCCGCTGCAGCTTTTTGACCAAGGTAGTCTAAGTTTACGCCAGCTACCTTAAGTTCATCTAAAAGAATTTGGGTGCCCTCTAGGGCAAAATAACGCTTGAGACTTTCTGCAATCACCATTCCTAGACTATCGATGGCTGCAATCTTCTCACTGTCCGCCTCTGCTATAGCTGGGATAGAATGAAATTCTTGAAGTAAAAGTTGACTGGCCTTACTTCCTACATGACGAATTCCCAAACCAAATAATAGTTTTTCAGCAGAATTAGACTTAGAAGCTTGAATAGCATCTACCAATTTCTGAGCAGATTTTTCTTTAAAGCCCTCTAATTGTAAGAGGTCTTCCTTAGTAAGGCGATAAATGCCTGCTACATCCTGAACCAGTTCCTTAGCAAAAAGTTTTTCTACCACTGCTGGTCCCAAGCCTGTGATATTCATGGCATCCCGACTAGCAAAGTGGGCCAAACCTTCCTTGATTTGAGCAGGACAGAGAGGATTGATACAGCGCAAGGCCACTTCATCTTCAAAATGGAGGAGTTCACTCTGACAGCTTGGACAGTGGCTTGGAATCGCTAATTTTTCGTCTGAAACCCGCTTATCCATAACAACCCGCAAAACAGCAGGGATAATATCTCCGGCCTTATAGACAATAACCGTATCATCTTTTCGAATATCTTTTTCTGCGATATAATCTACATTATGGAGGGTCGCCCGACTAACTGTCGTCCCTGCTAATTGAACCGGAGTCAAATTAGCTGTTGGAGTCACCACACCTGTCCGACCAACCGTCCAGTCCACTGATAAAAGCTGGGCCTCTTTTTCCTCTGCAGGAAACTTATAAGCCACTGCCCATTTAGGTGCTTTCACGGTAAAACCAAGTTCTTCTTGAAGTGCCAGGTCATTGACCTTAATGACTACACCATCGATATCGTAAGCAAGCTGATCTCGAGTATCTGCAACCTCTTGAATAAAATCCCAAACCTCTTCGATACTATTAGCGATTTTGCGATTTGGATTAACTACAAAGCCCAAACCACTAAGTTTTTCCAAAACTGCTTCCTGACTGGTGCAATCTGTCGGGCTAGCTTCATTATAGAGGAAGGTAGCAAGCTTGCGGTCCGCAACAATCTTAGTATCTAACTGTCTTAGGGTACCTCTTTGCTGACATTTCGAGGATTGGCAAACTCTGCCTCCCCATTCTCTTGTCGAATCAAATTCACAGCATCAAAAGATGCACGTGGCATATAACACTCTCCACGCACTGTCAGACTAACTGGCTCCGGCAGGACTAAAGGAATATCTCGAACCCGCTTGAGATTCTCTGTGATGTTTTCTCCGACGCTTCCGTCCCCACGTGTAGCTCCAGTCTGTAAAACGCCATCCACATAGGTTAGTGAAATCGACAGACCATCTATTTTTAATTCACACACATAGGTGACTGCTGGAAATTCTTTGCGAACCCGTTGATCAAAACTAACCAATTCCTCGTAGGAGAATGCATCTTGCAAACTATAAAGTGGATACTCATGCTGGTATTTTTCAAATCCTGTTAGAATCGTCCCTCCCACCCGATGTGTTGGGCTATTTTTTTGGATCAATTCTGGGTAGGCTTCTTCTAATTCCACTAGTTCACGGTATAGACGATCATACTCTTGATCAGATACTGACGGGGCATCCTTTGTATAATATTCTTCCGCATATTGGTTGAGTAAATTTACTAACTCTTTTATTCTGGCTTCCATGCTTCTATTTTTACCATAAAAAGCCTATACTGTGGGCTTTCTGATTATTTCCTGCTAGAAAAAAATAGCATTTTTTTGCTTCTCGTCCAAAAACCTTCTTCAATGACCAAAAAAAGCCTGAAGCAAGGCTTCAGACTCGTACTTTATTGAGTTAAATCAATTTGATTTGAAATACGTTTGATCAGAACCGCTCCTACAATAAAGGGAAGCAAACTCTCCTATACCGGTGGTTAACCAATTTAAGAAGAATGGAGTACCATTAAGGATATGCAATTCTAAAAGCAATCGTGAACATAGAAAGGGCAAAGAAAATAGAAATAGAAATGATCCTTGCGAATCCATCCATTAAAAAGCTCTTCCTTTTTCAAATCGTTTAAATAGATAAACCCCAAGTGTGACGAAGACCAAGGTAGATCCACCACCAACAACCACATCGATTATCCCAAAAACTTAAGAAGTTCGAGATCATACATCCAATTGTCAATGAAAGGATATATTTCCGATTGTAGAAAGCCATAAAATTGAGCATTTCAGAGACACGAAATTGGATCTCATTACTCCCAATAGCATTCAAGGGTGGCGTAATGGTCAAAAACAACATAGAGGGTGCGACAAGGGCAATCTGGGCCATGTCACGAACAGAATAGTTTTTCATCATTTTTCTCCTTTAGCGGTTTTTCCCGCGTGTAATATGCTTGGTGAAAGAAGCTAAGCACCAAGGGTTGCTCCTATCTCTCTCAGCCTTGGAAAAGAGATAAGTAAATCAACCTTTCAAGTATAGCATAAAAAAATAGAATTATGATAGACTAAATGGTATGAAAAAGCTATATAAAAAATTTTTTTTGATAATGAAGTCTTGGCCTACCTCTTTTTTTGGTGTGGCGACCACTCTGGTTGCTGTCTCTACTCGGCTCCTAGTTTTTTCACTGGACTGACCAAGAACAGCTAGCTACCATCATTGGAAATATTGCTGGGATTATCTTTGCCTTTGTCACCAATGACACCATCGTTTTTAAGCAAGAGAGAAAGGGCTGGTTCAAAAGACTGATCGCTTTTGGAATTGCCCGTCTTGGAACTCTCCTACTTGATGTCCTTTTAACCTTCCTTTTTGTCACCCAGTATCCTCAGATTATTGGTCAGTTTGTAAACATGAATCGTTCTGCTATTAACGGTATTGAAACCATCTTTGCCCAAGTTTTGATTATTGTGCTCAATTATATTTTTAGTAAAGTCTTCGTCTTCCGAAACAAGAAATAAAAATCTCTACATTTATAAAAATCGTCAGAAACACACTGTTCCTGACGATTTTTTTATACATCTAGGCTCGTTTGTTGAGCTGTTAGTTGGTAAATTTTTCCCTCTATTCCAAAATAGTCCTTTACCAAAACTTTTAATTCTTCCATCGCTTCTTTGGCACGTTCTGCTTGTTCTTCAGTCACTGCTTCCATCACAAGAATAGCCCTATTAGTTTCTTCTGTCAGCATGGTCCTTTGAGCTTCCCTCCAATTCAAACAACGGCAAACAGCCCCTTCTTGGTCATAATAGATGATCTCTTCCGGCAAAGCTGGAGCATCTTCCTCAGCTCCTAATGGGAAGAATGGCTCTCCACCCTTGGCTTTCCCTAAAGATAAGCCTCCAGCTAATTTTTCCATATCCTCACCACCACATGGGATAGCATAGGCAAGAGATACACTATTATACAGATCCACTAACGGATTGATGGGATAAAACTCCCGTCCTTGCGAAACACGTTTCAATAAAGCTTCAATGGAAGAACGGGCTCCCTTTTTGGTCTTAAATTTTGTAAATGCCTGACGCCATTCCTGAACAACAGGGCTGGCAGTGAATTGTTCATCATCAATGAAGATTTTTGATCGTGCGACTCCCTTGTCGAGCAGATCCTTAAAATAAGGATCCTTGCTCTCATCAACATGATTGTCAATACCTTCTACTGTCATCACTACTACTTGTGCTTGGGGAAATAAGTCCCAAAACTCTTGATCTACTGTAAATTTCATTTCTTTTCCTCACTATAGTTTCTTTTTTGACCTTTTTTCACCAATCCCCAATCAGCTGCAACATTCATCCTTACCTTAGCTAACCACTTTTCTAATTGTATAGCTTCTTCTTTAGAAAAACCTTCTAAAGCTATTTTCTCTGAATACTGATGCTCTGCAAGAATAAAAGGATAAACTGCTTTCCCCTTCTCCGTAAGAAACCACTGTTTGGACTTTTGATTAGTATTATCTTTTAGATCCTCTATTAATCCTTTATCGGCTAATTTTTTGACAGACCGGGCTACTGTGGAACGATCTACCTTTAGCCGATCTGATAATTCCTCTTGAATAATCCCTGGTTCTTCTCCAATACGAACCAGATAGAGATACTGACCTCTAGCAAGTTCCAAATCACGAAATTCAATATTGGCTATAGAATCCAGGGCACGTGCAATAATACCAATCTCCCGTAGGATTGTCATAGTTTTCCTCCTTTCATCGTAAAAATAGTCTAACACATTTTTATTGCAAATGCAACAAAAGAAATGTTTTAAAAAAAGCCAGGAACACCTGACTTTTACAATCAATTCTAATCTTATTCAGCCTTCTCAGGCTTTTTTCCTATTTTCTTAAGACGAAAACGACGTTTAAAAGAGGATTTCTTCTGATGGAAAGCCACGCGACTCGATTGATATTTAGCCACCACATCACCATCACGTGTTTCAAATTTCGCTTCAATAGCATATTGCACACTAGCATTTAAAATGCAACCGATAATCAGCACCTTGGCAACTAAAATAAACCAAAACATAATTACCGCTAAGAGGACTGAGCCGAAGAAACGGGCATCCAAGAAATTAGTAATATAACGATCAACATACTTCCAGAAGATATTGAGGGTTACATAGAGAATCACCGTTACAAAGATAGCCCCAGGGAAGACATAGCGAAACTTAGGAATTTTGATATTAGGTAATGTGTAATAGAGCATGAGTAGGGTAAGAAAAAGAAGCAGATAAACTGATGGCCCCGTAATCGTTAAGAGACGGATATAAAGGCTTTCATCAAACTCGAAAAATTGGTAGACTGAACGAATAATCATGCGACCAAACATCGTCAAAAGTAAAGAGAGACCAAATAAACCTTGTAAGGCAAAACTAATCAGGACACTAAAAATTCTGGACCAGATAATCCCCCTTTCCTTCTCCACTCCATAACTCTTATTAAAGGCCCTTTGCAAGTAGGCAATGCATTGAGAGGAGACCCATAATGCAGAAATGATAGAGAAGCTAAGCAAGCCAGTAGAAGGTTTCGTCAAAACACTAGAAATCACTTGTAGGACGATTCGATACATAGAAGCCGGTAAGACTTCTCGCAGGGTTAATAAAATCTGTGTCGGACGAATTTTAAAATAGGGAAGGATATTGGCTGCAATCAGCAATAAGGGGAGAATAGAAATCAATAAATAATAGGCTACTGCTATACTTGTGATATCCGATTCTGAAGCCATATAAAAGCGCATAAATCCCTTAATAAACGGTCGCTCGAGCAACCATTTTATAAACTTTTTCATAGGATCCCCTTCCAACTCAAGATCAAAAAAGAGCAAAGAGCGAAACCGGATCTTTGACTTCAGCTCCATTCTTTCCTCTACAATTTCTTAATAAGTTCCTTCTTCACCTTGACTGGTTAAAATGACCGGACCATCATTGGTGATGACAAACTGATGTTCGTACTGACAAGATAGTCCACCATCTAATGTCTTGTGGGCCCAACCTGTCTTCATATCGGTATCAATTTCCCATGTACCCGTATTAATCATCGGTTCAATGGTCAAGACCATGCCCTCACGCAAACGCAAACCACGTCCCGCCCGTCCATAGTGGGGAACCATTGGTTCTTCATGCATGGTTGGACCAACTCCATGACCTACTAAGTCACGGACAACACCATAACCTTTGCTTTCAGCATATTCCTGAATAATAGCACCGATATCTCCAATGCGATTTCCTACAACTGCTTGCTCAATCCCCTTGTAGAGACACTCCTTGGTTACATCCATAAGGTCTTTTACTTCTTGAGAAACAGTTCCAACCGCATATGCCCAACAGGAATCTGCCAAACCACCAGAGTAGTTCTCGGTATACTTTTTCATTTGTGCCACATTATCAAAATTCAACTTTGATACGTCGACGACTGACTTGTCTAATGGCTCTGATAAGACCGTATCCACCTTCAAGAGGTCACCATCTTTCAAAATGTAATGGCGAGGAAAGGCGTGAGCTACTTCATCATTGATGCCACAACAAGTCGCATATGGATAATCCATCACGCTGCCTTCTACCCCAATTTGAAGTGGTAATACATTGGCTTCCTTACAACGACGGCGGACATATTCTTCGACTTCCCAAAGGTCTAGACCTGGCTTAATTAAATCACGTAAACCGATATGGATACTAGCAAGAAAGTCTCCTGCACGATCCATAGCTTCAATTTCACGTTGTGATTTCAATGTTATCATGATGTTTGTAATTCCAATCTAATTTATTTTCAAAGTAACTGTCGCCTTAGAGACCAACTGCAAATTCAAGTAAAGGTCAAAATCAATAATAGCTGACCGTCTCGTCTGGCGAACAATTCGAGTTTCGATTCGTAGGGTATCATCCACCTGAACAGCTTGTAGATAATAAACCAAGAGTTGTTCAATAATCAAGTTCTTTCCTGTATTCATCATTAGCTGTCGAGTGATAGTTGTCAACACTTCTGTCAGTACACCATTCGAGAGAACCCCACTTTTTCAAGCATACTAGGCTCAACTGTTAGCTCAAAGTGATTGGCTTGATGGACTACCTTTTGGCTGATTTGCTCACTAAAAGTTGGTAAGCCAGACAATTGTTCCTTGCTCATCCGGTCCATAACAGCCCGACGGGTAATAACTCCGAGCAAGGTCTGATTGCCTCGAATAACAGGAATCATCTCAAAATCTTCTGCAATCATCCGCTGACTGACATTAGCAATACTTGAGGATAGATTCGTTGTAAAGACAGTTCGTGACATGACCTTGTCAAGTGTGGTCTGTGGTGCCTTATCTCCTGCATCCCGCATGGTCACCACTCCAACTACCATCTGGTGTTGGTTGACGACAGGGAAGCGACTAAAACGGCTCTTGCGTACCAAGTCTAGATAATCACGAACTGTATCTGTTTCCCGCAAAAAACCATATTCGTGCATTGGGGAATAGACTTGTTCTACTGTTAAAATATCTGTCTTGATTTGCATATTGGCTAGGGCCCGGTTGATCATGGTCGCAACGGTATAGGTATCATGGCTAGTTCGTAAAATCGGAATTTGCCCCTTACTCCCCATCTCCAGAATAGAGGAATCAACCTCAAAACCACCCGTTACCAAAACAGCATTATCATGCTCCAGAGCTAAGCGTTGAATATTGGTCCGATCCCCAACAATCAAGAGCCCTCCCTCTGATACATAGTCGAGAATGTGTTCTTCTGTCATAGCTCCGATATAGAATTTGTTGAATTCTCGCTCCAACCCTTCTTGACCTGCTAAAACTTCAGAATTGGTGATCTCAACAATTTCACGGAAGGTCAGATGCTCTATGACAGCTTTTTTAGACTTAACGCGTACCGTACCACTTCGCGGTCTAGTTTCGACAATTCCACGATTCTCTGCTTCCTTGATCGCTCGATAAGCGGTTCCATCACTAACTTGCAAATAATTAGAAATGCTTCGAACACTCACGCGCTTTCCAACTGGAAGCTTCTCTAAATAGTCCAAAATAGCTTGATGTTTACTCATTCCATTCTCCTCTATCGATGCAAAATTCATAATAATCTCGCATCTTTCGGGTATAGCGGTCGCTTCCTTTAAACTGTCTCTTTAGCGAATAACCTGCATGTAAGGCTACTTTCTGACTAGCCACATTCTCCACGTGGGTGATGATTCGAACTTGCTTGAGTTGAAACTCTTGAAAGGCCAAAAAGGTAATCTCTTTGACAGCCTCTGTCATTAAACCCTTCCCCCAAAAATCCTTATGTAAAAAGTAGCCAAGTTCAGCTTCTCTTTTGATCTCATCTAACTTTTCAAACTTGATTGAACCTATCATTTGCTCAGATTGCTTGTCGCAGATAGCCCAAATTCCCAAGGGATTCCTTAAAAAGTAATTGGCTAAGACATACCGACATTCTTCAAGAGAGGCTTGTGCTGGAAAAATAAAGGAAAGATTCTCGGGATTGGAAGAAATTTTATAAAAATCTGCTGCATCACTGAATAGAAAGGGCCTCAAGAAGAGGCGCTCTGTTTCAAAAAATGAGAAGGCAGCTAATTTCGTCCAAATATTCATCAATTTCTTTCTTTATACTTCTTCCACAAGAGCGATGTCTGCTCCTAATTGTTGCAATTTCTCAATAATGTGAGAATAGCCACGTAGGATAAACTCAATATTGGTAATCTCAGTTTGTCCTTCGGCCATCAATCCCGCAATCACAAGAGCAGCTCCTGCCCGTAAATCCGTTGCTTTGACAGGTGCACCAGTCAACTTATTTGGTCCATGATAGACGATACGGTCTCCAACAGTTTCAATGGTTGCTCCCATGCGCATCAATTCAGCCACATGGTTGACCCGTTTTTGATAAATGGTATCTATAATGGTCCCTTTTCCATTTGCAGTTAAAAGCAAAGGAGTCAATGGTTGTTGCAAATCCGTGGCAAATCCAGGATACGGAGAGGTTTTTATGTGAACAGCTCTCAGTGCTTCTTGTTTTTCGACAAAAATGCTATCTTCAGAGATGATCATCCGAACCCCCATCTCCTCTAGTTTTGCAATAAAGCTTTCTAAGTGTTCATAAAGGACATTATTAATTTGGATTCCTTGTCCAATAGCAGCTGCCATGGCGATATAGGTCCCTGCTTCAATCCGGTCAGGAATCACTTGGTGACGAGTCCCATGTAGGTAATCAACCCCTTCAATGGTGATTATGTCTGTACCGGCACCACGGATATGAGCCCCCATATTGTTCAAAAGGGTCACGACGTCAATAATTTCAGGTTCACGGGCAGCATTTTCAATAACCGTACGCCCCTTTGCCTTCACCGCAGCGAGAATTGTATTAATGGTCGCACCAACACTGACGGTATCCATATAGATCCCAGTGCCGTGTAATTGCTCACCATTAGTAGATAAGTTCATGCTGGTACCATCCATGGTCATCTGGGCCCCCATCGCCTCAAAAGCTTTAAGGTGGAGATCAATTGGACGAGGACCTAAATCACATCCTCCAGGAAGACCAACTGTCGCACGACCATACCGCCCTAATAGACTACCATAGAAGTAATAAGAGGCCCGAAGACTATTGATCTTTCCAAACGGCATTGGCATATCTTTAACACCACGCGGATCAATGACCAAGGTTTCTCCATCTCGCTCCACAGTCGCACCCATCAGGTTCATGATTTCAATCAAACTAGCAACATCCGAGATATCTGGAACTCCATCAAGGGTCACGATTTCATCTGATAAAATCGTCGCCGGAATGAGGGCCACGACACTATTTTTTGCACCACTAATGGTCACCTCTCCTTTTAGGGGGCGACCTCCATTAATAATAATTTTTTTCATATTAATCAGTATTAGCTCTTTCAATCATTCGGTAAAAATACCGTATCTATTATATCACAGATTGGCTTTTTTTTCTATTCGTTCGTGCCTATCCATATGACATTTTGATAACAAAATCTCTACAATTTATAATTTTCTATACAATTATTTCAGTGGACAGTACCTAGCCTTGACAGCTTTACCAGATTCCAGTATTGAAGGAGTCGTTCTAATCCTCCCTCTTTCATTAAAAAGAAAAGAAGTGTAACAGATAAGGATTATTTTTCACCTTCTGTTACACTCCATTTATTTTAATGGTTTACTTGCTTACCCAGTTCATATTTACTACCTTTTAGAGCTCGGGTCAAGGCCCATTTCCAAGGTTTCCCTTCAATGGTTACTTGATTCTTTTCTAAATCGACACTTACTTCTTCTACGCCTTTTACAGCAGATAATTTTTCAGTGACAGCATTGGCACAACCTTGGCATTTCATTCCAGTAATTTCGTATGTTTTTGACATAATTATTTTCCTTTCTTTTGCATGAGGAGATGATTTTTCTCCAAGTTCTTACAATTTCTTTCTCTTTAATCTTAGAGCATTGACGACGACGGATACCGAACTAAAACTCATGGCTAGACCTGCTAGCATCGGGTTTAAGAGCGGTCCCCCAAAGAGATAGAGAAGGCCCATCGCCACCGGAATAGCTAAAACATTGTAGATAAAGGCCCAGAACAAGTTTTCCTTGATGGTCTTAATCGTATAGCGACTGATTTCCAAAGCACGTACAACATCCATCAATTGCGGTTTCATGACGACGATATCCGCACTTTCCATGGCAATATCTGTCCCAGAACCCATAGCAATCCCGATATCCGCAGTTGCAAGAGCCGGTGCATCGTTGATTCCATCTCCAACCATAATCACAGACTTGCCTTCTGCTTGCAATGTTTGGATCACTCGTGATTTTTCTTGAGGAAGGACTTGACTGATGACCTGCTGGATTCCAGCTTTCTTGGCAATGGCTTGAGCAGTTCGGTCATTATCCCCAGTTAGCATGATCACCTTCTTGCCCATTTTTTCTAGACTAGCAACCATTTCTGAACTATCTTCCTTGATGCGGTCTGCTACGCCAAATAGAGCCATGAGTTTTCCATCTTCAGCTAAGAAAATCGGGGTTTGTCCATCCTGGGTCAAGACTTCCAAGTCAGCCTTGGCAAGATGAATATCGACTCCTTCCTCTTCCATGAGCGCTTGATTCCCAGCCAGATAAACCTTCTCAGCATAGCTTGCAGTAAGGCCTCTTCCTGTTAGACTAGAGAAGTTTTCCATCTCTAAGATGTCTACATGCGCTTCCTTGGCAGCATCTAGAATAGCTTGTCCCAGTGGGTGCTCGGACTTAGCTTCCAGAGAGGCTAGTATTTGTAAGGCATTCCCAGCTTGTCCATAAGTATAAGAAGAAGACAACTGAGGTTTTCCTTGGGTGATGGTCCCCGTTTTATCGAAGACCAAGACTTGTGCTTGATGAGCTAACTCAAGAACATCCCCTCTCTTGTAGAGGATCCCATGCTCTGCCCCTAATCCTGTGCCTACCATAATGGCTGTCGGAGTAGCCAAGCCTAGGGCACATGGACAGGCAATGACCAAGACACTAATCGTTACCGTCATAGCAAAGGTGAAGGTTTCACCCATGATAAAATACCAAAAGAGACCCGATAAGAGGGCAATCCCCATAACTACAGGGACAAAAACTCCTGCCACTTGATCAGCAATCTTGGCGATTGGTGCTTTGGTTTGTTGGGCATCTTCCACCAGCTGAATGATTTGTGCTAGTAAGGTATCCCGACCAACTTTTTCAGCCTGATAGACCAAGCTTCCTTGACCATTGATGGAACCAGCGTAAACAGGACTCCCTTCAGTTTTTTGGATTGGGATTGATTCACCCGTCAGCATGCTTTCATCAATGGCTGATTGTCCAGAAACCACTTGACCATCAACGGCTATTTTTTCACCTGGCTTGACCAGGATCTGATCTCCAATGACCAAGTCTTCTACAGGCAATTTCACTTCTTTTCCATCACGTAGGACCGTTGCCTCTTTAGCCGCCAGATGCATGAGCTTTTTGATGGCTTGTGAAGTACGCCCTTTAGATAGTGTTTCAAAATATTTACCCAAAGTAATCAAGGTTAAAATCACGGCTACAGATTCAAAGTAAAGCTGATGAACGTGATGGTGGTGACCAAGCAAAATGTGATAAGTCCCATAAAGACTATAAAGAAAGGCTGCACTAGTCGCCAAAGCCACCAAAGCATCCATATTGGGATGGCCTTTTAGAAGGGTCCGGAAGCCATTTCGATAAAAGGCTCGTCCGAAGATCATCACAGGAATGGTCAAGAACAAAAGAACAAGAGTATAAGCCACAGGTGCTCGATCAGGTGAAACAAATGCAGGTGCTGGTAGGCCAATCATGGGGCCCATAGCTAGATAAAAAGAGTGGCAGGGTGAAGATGGAAGACCAAAAGAGCCGTTTTCGGATCAATTGTAGCTTGTCACCTTCTCTCTCTTCTTGGCTCTTAGCTGTATCTGGATTATATACTACTGCCTCATAACCGGCATCCGCTACCGCTTTTGAAATAGCCTCTGGGCTCAAAGGTTCCCCTTGATATTCTACTGTCATTTTTTTCGGTGGTCAGGTTTACTGTCGCTTTTTTTCAACACCGTCTAGATGGTTGACAGCTTTCTCCACATTGATCACACAGGATGCACAAGTCATCCCATTGACGACAAAAGTTTCTTCTTTCATTTAATTCCCTCCACATGACTGGCACAATGGCATTGGCCTGGCTGGCAATCACATTGAACCTGCTCCACGCTCTCCTTAGAGGCGAGGATCTCTTGCAACTCCTTGATCTGTTCTTTCGTCATTGGTGTTTGCTGGATCAGTTTTCCCAATAAATGATGATGCTTGGTCAAGCAGATCTTACTTAAAACTTCTTGGACAGCTGTTATATTGGCCTCCTCTTCATTAAGGACAGCCTGATACAAATAGGTCCGACCTTCTCTCCGGCTCGTCAGATAGCCTTTATCTGCTAATCGTCCCAAGAGGGTTTTTACCGTTGAAGCTGACCAGTCCTGCTTGGTAGAGAGAATCAAAGTTATTTCCGTAGAAGTCGTTTCTCCCTTGGTCCAAAGGACCCGCATGACTTCCCATTCAGCGCTTGAAATTTTCGCCATTGTTTTTCCTTTCTATCTCCTATCAAAGAAAATATATTTACATTTGTAGTTTAATTATACACCTTATTTTTTTCTTGTCAATAGTTTTGTTTACATTTGTAGATTTATTTCATAAAAAAATCTAGAACAACTGTTCTAGATTCTTTCTATCTACTTAGTTAACCGCTTCTTTCAAGGCTTCTACCTTATCCAAGCGTTCCCATGGAAGATCAATATCAGTCCGTCCCATATGTCCATAAGCCGCTGTTTGACGGTAGATTGGACGTTTAAGGTCCAGCATTTGGATAATTCCTGCAGGACGAAGGTCAAAGATTTGACGCGCTGCTTTTTCAAGCTTGCTTTCGGCTACCGTACCAGTTCCGAAGGTATCGATACGGACAGATACAGGTTGAGCTACACCAATGGCGTAAGCCAATTGCACTTCTGCTTTCTTAGCAAGACCTGCTGCTACAATGTTTTTTGCAATGTAACGAGCTGCATAAGAAGCCGAACGGTCAACCTTAGTGGCATCCTTACCAGAGAAGGCGCCACCTCCGTGACGTGAATAACCACCATAGGTATCCACGATGATCTTACGACCGGTCAAACCTGAGTCCCCTTGAGGTCCTCCGATAACGAAACGACCAGTTGGATTGATGAAGAATTTAGTCTCATCATCAAGATACGAAGCTGGAATCACTTCTTTGATGACCTTGTTAATCACATCCTCATGAATCTGTTCATTGCTCACATCTGGATCGTGTTGAGTTGAAATAACGACAGTGTCCACACGTACTGGCTGGTCATTTTCATCATACTCAACAGTGACTTGAGATTTCGCATCTGGACGAAGGTAGTTAATTTCACCAGACTTACGGAGCTCTGCCAAGCGACGAACCAACTTGTGGCTGAGTGAGATTGGCAATGGCATGAGTTCTTCTGTCTCATCCACCGCAAAACCAAACATGAGACCTTGGTCTCCAGCTCCAATCAAGTCAAGTGGATCTTGATCCGTATTTCCACGGACTTCCAAGGCTTCATTAACCCCTTGGGCAATATCTGGAGATTGCTCCACCAAGGATGGGTGAACTCCCACCGTCTCCGCTGAAAAACCATACTCAGTATTGGTATAACCAATCTCAGCAATAGTATCACGAACCACGCGGTTAATATCGACATAAGCTGTCGTTGAAATCTCACCAAAGACATGAACGGAACCAGTATAAACAGCTGTTTCAGCAGCCACGTGTGCCTCTGGATCTTGCTCTAAAATAGCATCCAAGATAGCATCTGAAATTTGGTCTGCAATCTTATCTGGATGCCCCTCAGATACCGATTCAGACGTGAATAATTTACGTTCTGACATAAAAATGTCCCCCCTTAAAAAATATTCGTTATAGAGTTACAAAGTACTGATAGAAAAACCATTAGCGATAAATTTCAATCACCTTATCGGGACCATATAACACTTCATTATACCATAATTTCCTATAGAGCTTCTTTCTTTCTAAAAAGAAAAAGATATAGTTTAAAACTATATCTTTTTAACTTGTGCTTTCTTCTTCACTCTCCCGAGAACCAATCCAGATAAGAATTACTAACAAAATAGATACAGGACTACGAGATACAAAAACGGAAAGCCCAAAAAATACCATCGCTGCGCTTAAAAATCCTGTTCTCCCCCGCTTCATTCCTAACCAAAGTAAAATTGTCGCAATAAGATAAAGGCCATGGAAAAGAAACGTAAAAGCTAGATATAGGATCGCATAGCTTCCTGCACTCATTAGGGCAAGAAAAAGAAAACTGAGGCTTAACACAGCTATAGCCAAGGATGTCCATAGCCAAGGGGAATTTAGCGAGAGCCCTTTTGGATCGTTGTCCGAATCAGCTTGACATTCACTTTGCTCAGGACTTTCTGTTATCACTTCATCCCCTGTATCATCTGATTTCAATCGTTTAATTTTAGAAGTTTCACTGACTTCCTCCGATCCATTCTCAGCTAGTCCTTCTATCGCATATTGATCAAAAACACCATTAACACGACACACTTGGTAAATAGATAAAAGAAGATAAAATATTACTGTTGACGATAAATCATAAGGTTGCACCAAATAACCAATTGTTTTAACCGAACACAGTAGCAATAAGATCGTCGAATATAATTTTAAGGATCTTAAATCCTCTTTTTGTCATTAGGAGCAGAAAAAAAGTAAAAACCACAGCAACATTAAAGGCAAAGGCAAGAAAATACTGGATGATTACATAAGAAGGAACTGCAAAATATAGACTATTAGTAGACAGTTCAAAAGTTGCTAATGCTAGGCCAAGAAAACAAGTCCCTGTTTGCCAACTACGTCTAGTCTTCCACGAAACCAAGAGCTGTTTCAGCTCCACCTTCCTTAGTAGTATGGAAGTCGACAGGAAACAAATACCAAATAAACTTGCTAGTATAATTGACTTGTTTGGACTAAGGTAAAACAATAGGAAGAATGAGATAAATTGACTAAATGATAAAATCACAAGTCCTACCAATCCTTCAACATTTAGTTTTTCTCCTGAATTTTTCCATAAAAACCAGCAGATAAACCCATACTTCGGTATGTCAAATAGAAGAGAGAGCGGCTCTAAAGAACCCGATCCATTTTCACTACCTGCTATCCAAACAGTCGAAATATAAAGAAACACTACTAAATAAATTAGGCCCTGATACCATGTTTTTCTAGACATAAGTTTCCCTCCACGATCAAAGTAAAGTCTAAATTGCTTTATTCACTCCCATTATACCACATTTTGTAACCGCTTACTCTAAGTTTTCTTGCTATATAAAAAAGATAGGATTTCTCATCCCATCTTCTATCATCATTATTCATTTGGAAGCAATAAAGTTCCAATAAAAACCATCCCAGCTATTAAAAGTGATATAAACTGATTAAAATGCCAATACGGATCATTTACCGCAATTACAGAAATAAAATAACAAATTGTCGCTGCATATAGAGTTGTTTTATCCCCCTTGTTTTTCCCATTCCGTAGTAGAACGGTCGCAATAATAAAACAGACCATATGAAGCAATATGTTAAGTAGGTACAAAATTACCCATGGTCCTACTGCGATAGCACCACATAAAACAAAGCCAAGATAGCCGAGAGCTAGGTAAAATGTAAGAGTTAGAATTCCTGAAGTAGTGACATGCTTTTGTTGATCTTGCTCAACAATTGGTGGCTGAACATTCTCTTCAAGCACACTCTCTTTTCTTGGTTTGATTTATAATTTTGTTGATCTGTCATAACTTTCTCCTAAGGTTCTTACTTACTCTTTCAAAGAATAGCACTCAAAAATCGACAGGAAGAATTGATTTAATTATAGCTTTGATCAGCCCGAATACTTTTTATTGAGTAGAGTTATCCATCCCTATCTTTTCATTAATAGCTTTTCTCGTCTTTAACTAGGAGCGTTCCAATTAAAACCAGAATACCTAAAACTATCGGTGCAATTCGAAAAATTTCCCAGTCTGGATCAAAAGCCAAGATGATAGACAGCAGATAGAGTCCAATACTCGCATAGAGCAAGGTTTTGTTTCTTCTCTTCATCCCTAGTCGAAGTAAAAAGGCTCCAATCGCAAGACTTAATAAATTTGGACCAAGGAAAATCAAAACGACAAATCCCCAACCGATATCCGAAAGGGCAAATAAAGAGATAAACAATACAAGATAGATAGTGGATAGGTAAAAGGCGACTGAAAGCAAGCCAGAAGTGTAGCGAACTTCTTTTGACTCATTTTGAGTCATTTCCGAGTGTTGGATCTCGTCAAGTGACTTATCTATCTCATTTTTTCTTTCCAAATATTTATTTTGATGTGCCATTCTTTCATCCCTCTCTTTTACTCTTTTAAATACTCTTATTTAAGGAAGTTTCCAACACAGTCAAACCTTAACTATATTGATTTATTAAACAATCAACTATTTTTGATGTTTAACATCAGTTATAGGAGCAGACTGAATTTCTGAACAACCAATGCAAACTGTCATTTCATCTCCCATAGAGCTGGTAGAAAGTTGATGTTTTTACATCGGCAAATGATTAACCCCTGTTTTCTACACAACTAGCAGAAACTACTTAACTTAAAATATATAATTCTGTCTAGCTCTTAATCTCCTTCACTTCACCACCTGTCTCTCAGTACCTTTGGCCGTTTTTCCCAAAAGATAGCACCAAGTATGACAACAATAAATACTGAAAGGGATAGAAGTTGTAAAGGGAGTATCAAGCCAACTACAACAGATAGAACGTAGAATATACTTGATGTGCTCCAAAGTAGTCGAGAATCTATATTCAAAGCGTACTGGGATAAAGCAAATCCTATCGTGAATAAGATCAAATGAAGATGGGTTGCATAAAAGAATATGAATGCAACAGGGCCTGTTAGTAAAAGACCGATGATTCCCAAGCCATAATAAGTAAGACCTAGCCATTTGGGAAGAGCAAAAAGATACGAATAAAGAGACGATGCATTTTCTTTATTGGTTAAGACCCCGTTAACAGGCTGTCTAGAGTTCTCAAACGACTGATTGCTATTGTCGGCTTGCTCCAAAGTCACGTCCACTGTAGGCCTTTCTTGCCCAGCCTCTAACCCCTTTGTTACTACTCTTTCACTTCTGTCACTCGATTGGTTCCCAAATAACATAACAAGTGGAGCAATAAACAATTTTTCTCTGATTAGCGAGAAATAATTAGGATAGCCTAGCCGTTTTGGGTGAGAAAGCAAATAGGATAATAAGGACGAAGATTCCTTATTTCCGGAGCGCCCTTCATTTGAGCTTCTTTGACTTTTTAACCGCTCAGCTGTGCCTTCTTCATCTCCACTTGCACCCCCTTCTTTGTCAGTATAGGCGTTTGCCTGCATCCCAAACAGCTTCTGCAAACTTTCCTTCTGTCTATAAACTAAGTAAAGGGAAATGACAGAATGGTAAAAAGGGATTGGTGAAGTAGTTTTTAAAACAAGCAAGTTTAGTAAGACTGAGGGAACATAAAAAGAACAGTATAGACAAGTCACGATCACAAGAAATTTCTTATTCTTCATTATGAGAAAGCTAGTTAGCAAGGCTATTAGTAGAACTTCATCGTCCACAACTTCAAATAATCTCCAGTAAAAATCAGATTTTGAATGATCCAATATATTCCAGAAGCGTAAGAGAACAGGAATCCGATCTACCAATTGTAAGATACTGATCCCCAAGGAAACAAGAGGAAGCATTGGATACCAGGTATTTTCTTTTCTAATCGAAGAACATAATCGTAGCCAATCCACTTTCCCTATAAGAAACATAAGGATAGCAAAAGAGAGGATTTGAAAGCATACAACCATAAACCCGCTACCATAGATACCAATAGGCAGCGCCTCAGGCCAAAACATACTAAGGGTCAATAGAACACTATAAGGAAGGAAGCCTTCTATTCTTTCTTCATTTCTCATGACAAGAACCGTCAGACTCACTTGGAAGGCAAGCCACAGCAGTATCTGTGTCAAAGAAAAACCAATCACTGGATGGTTCTCCCCAATTCCAGTATATCCTGACAGCAACAAGAAACCTTGATACGCTACTCCAAGAATTTGAACAAGGAATAGGAGGCCATACCAAAACTTTCGTGACATCATATTCACCTTCCTCTCATTCACATCCTAAAATGGATAGGAAGAATTCCTTTAAAATAATTATAAATGGAATTAGTAGAAACTAAACCTTTTTTAACCAACTTTCCCACAAAGACAAAATCATCTAAATAAAATCAGCCTCTGCAATAGCTTCTTTGACCACTTCCAATGGGAGATGGACTAGTTCTACTTCTTTTTCACGGTAGAGGTACTCAGCATATTCATCGATACGGTATTGATGGATATAAACCACCCGCTTGCAACCAACTTGAAGCAACTGCTTGGTACAGTTGAGGCAAGGGAAATGGGTCACATAGGCTGTGAAACCTTTGGGAATCCCCCCGTTCGGCTCCCTGTAAAATGGCATTGACTTCCGCATGGAGGGTTCGAACACAGTGCCCTTCCACCATGAGACAGTCATGATCCAAGCAATGTTCTGTACCAGAGACAGAGCCATTGTAGCCCGTCGCAACCACCTTATGATCCTTGACCAATACAGCACCTACCTTTGCCCGCTTACAGGTTGCTCGATTTGATATTAACAAAGCCTGTGCTGCAAAATACTCATCCCAGGCTAATCGCTTGTGTCCCACAGTCTTATCCTCCTTCATAAACCTTCTAATTTTTTTCATTATAGCACGAAATCAGCAAGAAAAAAAGATGACACTGTCACAGCCGATTCCATCATCCAAAAAAAGAGATCCATGTGGATCTCTTTATCAATTATTTACCAAGTTTTGCTTTAGCTGCGTCTGCAAGAGCCGTGAAAGCTGCTGCATCGTTAACAGCCAAGTCAGCAAGCATTTTACGGTTTACTTCGATCTCAGCCAATTTCAAACCATGCATCAATTGTGAGTATGAAAGACCGTTCATACGAGCTGCCGCATTGATACGTGTGATCCACAATTTGCGGAAGTCACGTTTCTTTTGACGACGGTCACGGTATGCATAGTAGTAAGAGTTCATTACTTGTTCTTTTGCAGTACGGAACAAGATGTGTTTAGCTCCATAGTAACCTTTAGCTAATTTAAGAATACGTTTACGACGTTTGCGTGATACAACGCCACCTTTAACACGTGCCATTTATATTTCCTCCAATATTTCCTAGAATTCTTTACTTACAAATACGCGATTATTTCAAGCGAGTAAGCATTGCTTTGATACGTTTGAAATCTCCTGAATGCACCATAGATGCTTTGCGAAGATGACGACGTTGTTTCTTAGTTTTTCCGTGGAAACGGTGAGAAGTGTAAGCACGGAAACGTTTAAGTCCACCAGAACCTGTACGTTTGAAACGTTTAGCTGATGCGCGGTGTGTTTTTTGTTTTGGCATGATATTTTCTCCTTTTTTTAACTTTCTGACAGATTATTTCTTGTCAGTTGCTGGCGCCAACTGCATGAACATTTGACGACCATCCATTTTAGCACGTTGTTCGATGATAGCAATATCTTGAGTTGCTTCAGCGAAGTCGGCTAAAACTTTTGCCCCAATCTCTTTATGGGTGATCATACGACCCTTAAAGCGAATGGAAACCTTCACTTTGTTCCCTTTTTCAAGGAACTTGCGAGCATTGCGAAGTTTTGTATCGAAATCACCCTTGTCAATAACTGGGCTCAAACGAACTTCTTTCACGGTCACAACGCTTTGTTTTTGCGTTGTTCTTTTTGTTTCTTCTGGTACTCAAATTTGAACTTACCGTAGTCCATAATTTTCGCAACAGGAGGTTTAGCTTGAGGTTGAATGAGAACCAAGTCCACATTAGCGTCGTCTGCAAGTGCTTGCGCTTCACCAAGTGGTTTGATACCCAATTGTTCGCCCTCAAGACCGATTAAGCGAACTTCACGTACACGAATTTCATCATTGATGAATAAGTCTTGCTTTGCTATGGTTTTCACCTCTTTTTTTATTTTAGAGAAAAACAAGAGCGGACTTGCTAACGCAAACCCGCACTACATGATTATAGTTCATTTCTGAAACTTGATCCGTAGGGGCCAGACAACGTTAGTCGCAAGGCGAGAAGTTCTCACTTCTGCTTTTCTCAACTTTTATATGATATCAAGTTTATGATGGATTGTCAAGGATTTTTTTTGCTTTTTCTTCAATAAATGCAACCACTTGATCAATCCCGACACCAGTCGTATCAAAATGAATGGCATCTGCTGCTGGTTTCAATGGAGAAACCTCTCGGTGACTGTCTTTATAGTCCCGCTCAGCAATTTCTTTTTTCAATACTTCTAAATCTGTTTCAATGCCCTTGCTCAAATTTTCCTTATAGCGACGCTCTGCACGTTCTTCTACAGAAGCTACTAAGAAAATCTTCAACTCTGCATCTGGCAAGACAACCGTTCCAATATCGCGGCCATCCATCACGATTCCACCTTGAGCTGCAATCTGCTGTTGTTGCGCTACCAAGCGTTCACGAACAGGTGCCAAGGCAGATACCCAAGAGACATTATTGGTCACTTCATTGTCACGGATAGGATGTGTCACGTCGACATCAGCTACGAAGACTAATTGCTGGCCATCTTCAGACCGACCAAAGCTAACAGGATATTGGTTCAGTAGATCAACCAACTGGTCAACATCTGCTTCAGTCAAATCATGACGGAGAGCCAAATAAGTAGCTGCTCGGTACATGGCACCCGTATCCAGATAGGTGTAACCTAGCTCTTTAGCAATAATCTTAGCAACAGTTGACTTCCCGCTAGATGCAGGACCATCAATCGCGATTTGAATCTGTTTCATAGCTTATCCTTTATTTAATCTTGACGACATCTCCTGGGTTGGCATACCATGATCCAGTAGACATATGGGAAGGATTCAGTTTCTCCAACTCAGCAATTGAGATACCTGCACGAGCTGCGATAGCAGCTTCCCCTTCACCTTCTAAGACTGTAATGGTTCCTTCTTCTGGCTTATCATCACTTGAAGCTTCTGATTTTTGTGCTTCAGGAGCTGCGCTACTTGATGATACAACTGTGGTCTCTCCATTGTAGAAACCATTCATTTGTTTCTTCTTATCGCTTCCTCCTGTTGAAAGGAAAATCAAAAGACAAACCATCATCACTACAATCACAAAGAAAATAATGGCTAAAATTGTTAATAGGCGATCTGCCTTGATTCCATTTAATTTACTTGTCCGTTTCAATGTTTCTTCTCCATCATCATAAATCTCTTCTTCCCATGGTTCTTTTGCCATGACTTCCTCCTTGTGTTTTCCTCTAAAAATCATTACAATATAAGTATGAAAGTAACTCTAATACCAGAACGTTGTATCGCCTGCGGGCTCTGTCAAACCTATTCTGACCTCTTTGACTACCATGACAATGGCATTGTCAAATTTGCTTCTGCAGAAGACCTCTTAGAAAAAGAAATTATCCAAGATGCCTCTGTCCTAGAAGCTATCAAAAATTGTCCTACCCGAGCTCTGATCAAAGATTAAGAGCTTTTTTCATTGTCTGCATAATAGAGTTGGTAGTAATCTACGTGAATAAAATTATCCGTCAACTCAATCTCACCCTTGAAATGGTCATTTAAGGCCAGGGCATTAATAAAGTATTTCTTAGGCCACTTACGCATGCAGAAGGTACGACTTCTAGATCCATCATTAAAAATCAATTTGATGGAGTTCTTTGTAACCTCAACTTTATCAATACTGGAAATAGGCACTTTAATAGGTGTAAATGGGTTTGCAGTGATGATCCGTAAGATTCCATCATCGTATATGGTAAAGTAACGATGAACCCCTACAGCCATCATAGCCATAAAGAGGAAAAAGGAAAATAGTACCAGTGTTGGAATACTGGAACTCTCATACATAAGAGCCAGACCAATAAAGACTGGGATCACTGATAAAGACCAATAAGTAATCAACATTGATAGATCCGGCTGCCAATGGTAGCGGATTTTTCCAAAAATCTTGATCATATGCTTAACCCCCTCCTACTAGTTTAGCATAAATTTAGCAAAAATAGAACAGGAAAGCCTGTTCTATTTTAAATTATTTAAGCCATCAAATAACCTAAGACCGTTTCTATCAGATTCTTACATAAAAGCCCGTTTGACTTATCATTTTGCTACAGGAACTTTAAAGAAATCTTTCGTTAGATATCCCTTCCCACTGATAAGATCATATTCGACCATTTTTAAATCATCTGCAATTTCTAACGCTTCTCCCTCAAGGGCCTTTTTATCGACACTGGCCTTTTTCAAGACCTCAGTCAAGAGAGCATAGTAAGGAGATACCTTAGAATTGGTTTGTTCAAAGACCATAGCTGAGAAGTCACTCGAGTTAACCAAAGGGTAGTCCATTTTTGGAGCATCAAAATTGCTCCAAATAAAGTAGTCTGTCTGATACTGTCCCTCTGGATAATCCTTGAAGGCTGACTCTGGATACAAGCCTGGCAAATGGTCCCCATAAAAGACTACCGTAATTTTTTTATCAATTTTCGATAACTTTTCAAGGAAGGCTTGGGTAGCAGCATCAGTCTGATAAAGGAGGCGACTATAGAAAGTTAATTTAGAATTTTCCTCTGAAGTAAAGCCTTGTCCTTTGGCATCTAACGTTTCAGGATTTGCCTCCAGCCAAGGAGAATGATTCTGCATGGTCATTACTGAAAAGAATTGTCCCTTTTGAGGACTTAGATTCTCTATGACTAAATCGTAAGTCGACTCATCACTAGGACTAATGCCTTCATTTCTATACTTGACTCCCTTTGTATTAGTCGTGATGAAATCTTTAAAATCCAAGCGGGAATAGACAATATCCCTCGAATAATTAGATTTACCAGCTAAGTGAATCGCAATTTTATCCTCCGTTGCATAAACATTACTAATCGATGGCACATCGTGAATTTTAGGAAATACTTCCGTATACAAAACTGATACGGTCTGAGAAATGTTATAGAATGGTAAACCAGTCAAGGTCTGGAATTCCATATTAGCAGTTCCACCACCATAACCATCCGATTGCATCTGCCCACTCGTGTGGGTCTGCATAATATTTTCAATGTTTGGAATTGGATTCTGTGTCACTTCTACCGTTGAAATTTTTCTAGGATCAGAGAAGCTTTCACTCAATATATAAATCACCGTCTGATCACTCAAGTAACCGTTTCTCTCTTTATTGATGACCTCCGCCAATTTCGGTACTTCTCTTGAATTTTTGCAAGTCGTTCCTTGGAATATCCTTCAGGCTTCTGAATCACTTCTGTGGTCAATTGATTCATCCAAACATAGGCAAGCCCTTTATAGCGAGCATTGGAGGTATTGCCTAACCAGTTGATGTCCTGGTAGTTATTCAAGGTAGTGATAATCGGAACATTTGATCTAATTTTCCCATTTTCTTTGTCTGAAAAGATAGACATTACATTTCGAAAAGAGAAAAACATGGTTATTATGAGAAGTACTTGGATCTTCCAAGAGGAAATGATTTTCCCCTTGAAAAAGAACTTCATCCCAAATACAGATAGAGCAACTATCGCTAGCAGACTCATGACAGTAAAAACTATTTGGGAGCTATCAACAAAACCAAGCAAAGTAGCTGGCTTACTTAACCAAGTTAAATCACTTGGTAGAACCGGCTCCCTTCTCATCCCAAATTTGATAAAGTTAGCAATGACAAAAAACACCGAAACTAGGAGAACCAAGCAAGAAGCAATCCAATACTGGTTGATACAAATATAGACAAAGAAAATCACGGCTGTCAGCACCAATATCTGGAATAAGATAGCATCCGGAATAGTGAAATGAATCCCAAGAAATGGCTCTGTTCGTCCCAAACTAAATTGAAGGAAATAATTTAAAACAATTGCCGTAGTTACACTAGAGAAAAATGCTAATGATAAACTGGATTTATTCTTTACAAAATCTCTTTGACCTTTTGTATAGAGAAAACCAAGGGCAGAGAGCAAAGGAAAGAGAAAAAATAAGAAATCATTCGTCAACCAAAATTGTTGAGCAGAATACTTTCCAATCTCCAAGGCTTTGTACAAAAAGTTATCCGTTCGGTATATTAACGTTGAAAAATTTTTATCCGTAACAATAAAGGTAATTAATAATTGAGAAAGGATAACATATTGATAATTTTCATTAATTTCATCCCTATGTCTTTTACGGTTGGACACCCGATCATAATGATACCTTAGCAAAACAAGTACCACGGTCAAGGCAAACAATATCCCTATTACCAGAAAAGAATTCGTTCGAAAGAATGGATTCTTCTGTAAATTCCACACCTTATATTTTGGATTATTGAGATAAAGGGTTATTTCCGTAAGATAAGATAGGGTATTGTAGATAAAATAACTAACGATTAATTTTAAAGGGAACCATTTTTTAAAGTTAAACTGGGACATAATGACCACTAACAATGCAAAACTAATTCCAAAAAGAATTCCCAAAAAATTCACATATTGAAGAACGGTTCCAGTCGCCTTATTATGAATCGCCAAATTATTTTGTGCTAGATAAAAATTAAAGAAGAAAAATAGCACAAATGTAGTTGCATAATAAAATTGTGTTCTTGTAATTTTACGTTTTAAGTTAGTCAAAAACGTAATCAAATCAAATTTCTTTTTTCTTTTCATTCCTTCGCTTTCATCATCATTCTTTTAATTATATACTTCACTGCTCTTGCAGGCCCTATTACAATATACTTCAAAGCACCTTTAATCCCTCCGATTTGATTAAAATCCACGAAGGTATGTGGCTGGAGATCTTCACGATTGTTCAACTGCTTATTGTCGATAAACGGTGTCAGGGAAATCGGATTTTGTGAGATTCTGAAATCAAATTTCTGATCCCAGGCAATATAGATCAATAAGCGCTCAATCGCATGCAAGATAGAATTTGTGGCAAGGGTTCAGCAGGAACATCAGCTTCTGTTAGATTCAGAGCAAAGAGAGGAGACAAGGCTTCATATTTAAACCAGACGAAGGTACCGTAGCTCATAACAAAGGTATTGAGATTTTTAAAATTGATACTCTTGGTCGCTCCCATTCGTTGCCAGAGCTTATTCATCTCTGGTGAGATTAAGGCTTCATTCCAAGCAACGACAATTCTATTGTATCGGAAGAAAGTTGGAATATCTGCGATGGTCATTCCGACTTTTGGATTACCCTCCATATTAGCAAGGATTTGATCTGCCGGTTTCACCAACATGTCAATCAACTCTTTTCTCCAAGACTCGCCTGCCCAAAAATCTGCTTCTTTAGATTTTTTGGTATGAAAATGTCCTACATAATCATACTGTGACAATTGATCTTTTAATTTCAACATCGGTAAGACATCTCGACCAACATTACCAGTCACCAAAATGCTAGCCATCTGTCCACGATGAGATAAGATTTGCTCGATTTCCAGCTTCTTTTCCTCTAGATCAGTGGTCACCCATAGATCATAGGAGAAATGAAACTCCTGAAAGGCATCCAAAAATTCTTCCAAGAGGTCCACATAAAAGACATGGAGGTGAACTGCTACTTTTTTATCAAAAGTTCCATCTAGTTCTTGATCTTTCAAATACTTACGAGATAAGAGATACGGATAGTCCGGACGATCAATCATAGACATGTGGTTGAGAATTAAATCCAATGGATAGTCCGAAACCCGCTCCAATTCATCAAAAATGTAAGGCATGATCCCTTCATTGTTGGCAATGGTTTGACTTTAATGAAAGGAACCTTATGATTGAGAATCGCTGTAGGATTGTAATAAGAAAAGTCTGGGTAGAGCATCCCCGTTGTGTCTTCTTGAATGGTATCAAACACTGTCTTATAGCGAAAACCTGCATCCAAGAAATTTGTTGTGACCTTGGTCTCGTAGTGATCAATCACATCTTGAACATTGGTGAAATCTTGAACACCCTGCCAAAATTCACGGAAGGTACTTGATTCTAGCACCTGCTTTTTAAAACTGAGATAATAACTCTGAATATGCTCGTTAAAATCCTTGTCTTTCCGGTAATTGGTCATACCCCAGAAATCAACCTCATCATCATTCTCAAATTTTTGATAGATTGGCTCTAAATCCCAAAGAGGGCCAAAGCAAGTATCATTCATGAGGGTAAGAGAATCAAAATGAGCCAGTTGATCAAAGCCTACTGTCTTCATTCCGTCCCGCCATGCAGCAAAGTCAAATCCAATATTTTGACGTTCTACAATATCATCCACTAAGTGACTTTGTGATAGCTCAACTTTGATGTCTTCAGGTAGTTTGCTATTTGAGATGAAGACCACTCGTGAATACAGGGGACGAATTTTTTCTAGTTGATAAAGGACATGTCCACTTATAAAATTAAACTTGTTAAAATGAACATATAAAAGTAAACGTTCCATCTTATTTCCTTATTCTTAAGAATTTCAAGATCTTTGTTGGGATGGTCCAACGTCTTGAAGTAATAACAGTTCTGTATGCTTCTTTCGCAGTTTCCAGCTCTGCTTCTAGTCTCTTCATGTTATTAATAGACTGCAACATTGAAGCTGCAAAAACTTTTCCGATATAATCAGATGCAGAAGGATCATCTACTGAGAGCATCTTGTAGCTTAAATAGTAGATTCCTTCTTCCTCAACATCATAGATCAGTTGTGGATCAGGCTCGCTGAAAAGATAATAGCCGTCAGAGACGACACCATTCGTATAAACTGGAGGAATTAGGTTCCCTCTTGCATCTCTCAACTCAACCTGGGAGTAGTAACTTGGCTGTTCCGAAAGATCCACTCGAATAACCGACGTTCCTTTCGGAATTTCGATAGTGAGACGATCTTCTTTTTGAAGCAGTTTAGTCATAGTGCGATCTTCCGAATAGGTATTTCTTCATCTCCCAAATAAATCTTAACAGATTCCATCCCAATATGTGAAAGGGAGTCCATTGGTTTAGACAAGCGAATCTCATAAGTATTAGTACGATCTAAGAGAATTTTTGTCATCTCTTTAAAATCTGCATTTGGATATTTATCAAGATAGGCTAATTGAGTTTGCAGTAGCTTATGGAAGCGACGTTCCAATTTTCTAAAATCACAAGGACGAGAATCCGATCCTTGGTTGATAGTATAGGCAACCGTTGCTTCATCCAGATAGGCTAAAGAAGTCCGTTGAAAGAGTTCCAGTTGTAGATTAAAGGTATCGTCTGATGTCGTAAGATCTAGTTCTTGGTTCACATCTAACATCAGGTCTCGATCTACTAACCAGGTCGATGCCATGGTAAAGCCTCTAGTTGCAAGCATTTTTTCATAGGTATCTGCTAATGGAATCGTCTGATTGGCAAAGCCAGCATTAGAAACAAAATTGCCATGCTCATCATAGATATCAAAATCAGTATTAGACCATTTGCAGTCTGGCTTACTGGCCAATAAGTTTACTTGCTTCTGAAGTTTAAAGGATCTATCCAAAAATCATCTCCGTCACAGCGAGCAATGTAGTACCCACGCGCTTCCTTACAGATAGCTACCCAGGTTTTGGCGATTCCCTGATTTTCATCCTGATAAAAAGCACGAATCAGATTAGGGTAGTTTGCTTGATAGTCCTGAATAATGGAGCGAGATCCATCGCTTGAAGCGTCGTCCACCAAGATAATCTCAATAGCAAACTCTGTTTGTTGCGCTAGGAAGCTATCGATTGTCTTCTTAAGCCAGGGTTCTTTATTAAAAACTGTACAAATAATCGAAACAAAAGGCGTCGTTTCCATATCTCCCTCAGTCTAGTCAGTCATTGACCATGTTCCATTGCGTTGGATTAAGCCACTTGCTGCATCCATTGATGATTTATCATCCAAAGCGATATCATCTCGATTGATAAAAATTAGTGGAGTTTGCGTAGCATCTGAAAAGGCCAGCATCTGTCCTTCAGCATCCCTTACTGTCACTTCTAATTTCATTTTCAAGTCATTCACCGTTGGAAGGGAACAAGTGTAGTGAACTGTTTTATGTCCAGCCCCACTCATCAGCTGATCCATAGAATTATCATTGTAGATCCAAATATTCCGATCGATATCTGTTAAAGACAGTGCAATATATGTCTGGATATCTTCACGTACATCAAAATCAATTTGGAAGTGAATCTTATCTTGGGGTCGTAACTTGTTGGAACTTAACAACTGAAGCTGAAAGTTTTCAACCAAGACTTGTTCTTCCTGGTTGGGCTTACCCGCTCCACCAGCTTCTCCTCCCTGTTGCAAAGGAGCTGTATTATCAAAACTATACTGGTTGGCAACATTTTCAGGACTCCCAATTGCCTTCACTAAACCATTTTTCAATCAAAACAGCCTTATTACAATACTTCTTGACAGCACCCATATCGTGGGTAACCAGGATAGTGGTTTTTTCCTGATTTCTTCCGTTCTTGGAAGTAATCATTACACTTGCGCTGGAAGGCTTCGTCTCCTACTGCTAGGACCTCGTCCAAAAATCAAGATATCACCTTGGGCCTTGATCGCAACCGAAAAAAAGCTAGACGAACCTGCATCCCTGATGAGTAGTTCTTGAGTTTTTTTGGTTCATGAAGTCATGCAACTCAGCAAAGTCTACGATGTCATCATACATGGCATCAATTTCAGCTGTTGAGAAGCCCAGCATAGCACCATTCATATAGACATTTTCTCGACCGGTCAGTTCAGGGTTAAAACCGACGCCAAGCTCGATAAAGGATACCAACTTCCCATCGATGGTGACGGAACCTTTTTCCGGCACATAGATTTCTGAAATAATTTTTAAAAGAGTCGATTTCCCAGAACCATTTCTTCCGAGGATCCCGAAAAAGTCTCCTTTTTCTACTTCAAAAGAAATATCTTTAAGAACGTGCTGTTCTTTATAGCCTTTAATGCCTTTGAAGCGATTAACCATAGCTGTCCGAAGACTGTTGGTTGCCTCTGTTGGCAACTTAAAGTACTTGCTGACATGGTCTACTTTTACTGCAATTTGTTTATCTGTCATTAGAGAATCTCCGCAAATTTCTTAGCATGTTTGTTAAAGTAAGCAAAGCCAGCGATAAAAATAAGAATTGGCAAGACATAAGGAATCAGTACCAAGAACTTATTCTCCACCAAAAGCCAGACTGGGGTGTTAGCCTTATCAATCAAGAAATAACGCATGTCTTGAATCATTTGAGCCAAGGGATTCATCATGACCAACTTAGCAGCCCATGGATTGCGATCTGCGATAAAGGTAATCGGGTAGATAATTGGCGTTGCATACAAACCAGCTTGCAAGAGCACTTCCCAAACTTGACCTAGGTCACGGAAACGGACAAAAAATGTCGCTAAGATCAATGCACATCCTGTCGCCATCAAGAATAACTCAAAGAATAGCGGAATGACCATCAAGGCTATCCAAGAAAATGTCACCCCATTAAAGAATGAAAAAATCAAGACCACAACAAGGTTAATGACAAAGTTAATCGCTGCTCCTGAAATTGCGGACAAGACAATGATGTGTTTGGAGAAGTTCAACTTCCGTAACAGGTCGCCTCGACTAACGATCGACACCATCCCCATGGAGGTCGCTTCTGAGAAGAACCCCCAGACTACATTTGCCAACAAAAGGGCAACTGGGAAATGGGGTACATCTCCACCCAAGCGTAAGAATCGGATGAAGACAATATACATAATACTAAAGGTCATCAAAGGCTTTAAAATCGACCAAAGATAACCAATTGCTGATCCTTGGTAGCGTAATTTAAAGTCTGTTTTAATTAACTCTCGTAATAAAATTCGATTTTTCTGACTAAAAACGTCAAACATTATTTTTTACCTCGATATGCAAACTTTGTCAGAATCAAGCTAGTAAACACAAAGGTGTGAAAAGCTCGGTTCTTACGGAAACCATACTGACGAATCCGTCTCAAACGTTCTCTTAGCGGTACGTCCATGATGGTCACAAAGTTCTCAATAATTTCTTTATTTTGGCGACTGACTGGCAGATCCAATAAATTTTTTGCTTGTTCTTGACTGGACTCGATGAGATTCCAATATTTAGCAAACAAAATATGAGGGCGAACCCAGTTTTTAACCCGTTTTCTAAGGGTACGAGCCCCCAGAACATTGCTACTGTGCTGACGGTACAACTCTGTCGGTTGATCGATATAGATGAGCTTCCCGAAGGCAGTTGCCAACAATGCTAGGTACCAATCATGCATGAGAAGCGCATGTTGTTCCTGACCTGTCCATAATTCCGCCAGGGCATGGTTAATCATGGCTACTCCACCAGTTACCGTATTTTCCGTCAATTCTTGAATCAGTTCTGTATTGGCATGATCAGACTGGGTGCGAATCATACTTTCATGCTGCACATTCAAGTTTTCATCAACCACTTTTAAATCTGTGTAGACCAGCAAAGGCTCTTCTTGCAGATGTTTCTCGGCTTCTGCTACCTGAAGTGCAATCTTTTCTGGTAGCCAGACATCATCTTGGTCACTAAAACAATAGACATCGGCTTTTTCATATTTCAGAAGAGCATGGAAGCTCTTGATAACACCAAGATTTTCGATAGAACCTTGATTGATAAAGCGAATGCGCTCATCCTGAGCTACCAGCTCTTGAATGATTTCCACCGTACCATCTCTTGACCCATCATCCCGGATCAAGAGTTGCCAGTCTGGATAAGTCTGCTCTTGGATACTTTTGACCTGCTCTTTTAGATACTGCTCACCATTGTAGGTGGACAACAAGATATTTACTTTCATGATAAGAATAATTCCTCGTACTCACCTACAATTTTTTCCCAGGTAAAGTTTTGCTTCATGTTGGCTTTGGCTAATTGACCCCATTTAGATACATCTTCTAAAGAATCAACCTGGTTGATCAAATGCGCCAAATTCCCATTTTCTTTGGTCCAATATTGGGCTGTGTCCTTTGCAACCGTTTGGTTAAAGGAAACACCTAGAACCAAATTGAGGTCCGTCTGAGCAAGAGCCTCTAGGAGTCCCGGATTGGTCCCGCCCACTTCATGACCATGAATATAGGCAAAGGCTTCTTTACGGATATACTTCAACAGGTCATGATCGTAGACCGTTCCTACAAACTTGACGCGTGGATCCTGATCAAAGCTCGTTCGAGCTCGAAGCTCTTCAAAATAGGGATTGCCTTCATGGTTACAAATGATGACCAAATCCCGCTTGGTTGAAGAGATCATAAATTCACGAATGGCGGTCTCATAATTATTTTCTGGGACAAAGCGACCCAAGATCAAGTAATAGTTCTTCTCCTGTGTCTGCCATTTCTGATAGAATTCTCTGACCTTCCTATCCTGACTGGTCAGGCTGGTCGGAGATAAGTCCGTCCCATAGGCAATATAGGTCGTCTTGGACCAAGGGTAGGCTTCCTTGATATAGGACTCGATACCAGGGTTGTCAGAAATCACCAAATCCGCATGGCGTGTCATGATTTTTTCAGAATACTTGAGATAGGCTTGAATCGGTTTAGCCCACTTGGCCCTCTTCCACTCCAGTCCATCTGGATTGATATAGAATTTCCCACCCATTTTATGAATCTTACGCGCAAAGGGTGCCACAAAGGCCCCAATTGTATTGCCCAAAACATAAAAAATCGGCTGTGTAATTCCTTGCTTTTTGATAACCTTCAAGGCATAACTGATGGCCATCATATCATAGGCAATGACCCGAGCTGGCCCAAGTTTCGGTGCTTTAATCGTAAAACAATCGACACCCTTGTAGTCAAAATGTTGATAGGCTTGATCATTAGAAAGGCAAGCAACATGGTACTGGATTTCCGAAGACACTTGATGGGAGACCAATTGGTCCACAAAAGTCTCAAAACCGCCATATTGAGCCGGAAGCCCACGACTTCCGATAATAAAAACGTGTTGCATAATATTCCCTTTCTAACAATTTACAGTCTATTCAATTATACCATTTTCTAGGCTTTTTGCCTAATTCAAACAGAAAAGCGACCCTCTAGAGTCGCTATCAAAATCTTGATTTAATATGAATAACTCAATATGATGTATTCATTCAACAAGTCATTTACTTAGCAAATTTCAGAATTATTGTTTTGATAAATTTTAGTAGTGTATTTAAAATGAAAGTCATCAAGATAGCTTGTATCAACAAAAATATCACAATCAGAGGAAATCTCGAGAAGATGTTTGTAAAATCCCCCCATTTCTCAACCATTTTAGGGTACCAATAATAATCTCCAATCACAGATAGTAAATAAATTGGAAGAGTATTCTTTGAAATAAATAGAACAACTCTTTGCAACCACTCATTTTTTATAGAGACTTTTAAGTGTATAACTGAATAAAAGATTAAACTAGACAATAGGAATACCGGAAGAACTCCATATTCGATACCAAAGGTAGTTTCAGATATTGCTGCTAATCCAAAAACACTTAAAATATCAAGAATAAAAATAACAAAAACAAGTTCCTTGAAACTCGATTTCTTCTTTGATGAAGCGTGAAAAGCTCCAAGAAGATAGTATGTGATAGGCCAGAGTCCTTTCCAATAATCTGGAATGATGTGCGGTAAAATCATAAAATTTTGTTCATTGTTGTTCAACAATGAAAGAGTAGGCGGTACAATAGTGAATAACACTAAAATACCTAAAACCACAACTTGATTCTTACGGCTAGTTAACGAATTGAAACCTGCATTCAAGAAAGGAATTAACATGTATAAGCCGATATACAAATTAACATACCATGCATAGTGACTAAAGGAAAAAATATTTTCAAATAACTTTCCGAGGTATTCTTCATTGACAACTCTCATATCAAAGAAAGTATAAACTGCTGCTGTAAGAGCATAAATTCCAATTACTGGAAGTAGTTTTATAAAATAGTCTTCACTATAGGTCTTATCTTTCATCAAATAGCCTGTAGTCATGATAAACAAAGGTACACAGGTCATTAGAATCATCCAAATAAAAGATGACAAGAAAATACTTTTAAAAGTAAAGGACTGTCCATAATAATTAGTATGGAGAAAAAAATGTACACCTACGACAAATACTATTGCAATACATTTAAGTAAATCTATATTTAATTTTCTCTCTTTCATAACTCTCCTTATCATATTAGCAAATGAAAAGATGGCATGTCACCATCTTTTCATTTTAATTATTTCACTTCTTGTTTGTAAAACTCTTTCAAGGCATCCTTCCAGCTTGGAATGACAAAACCTATCGCCTTGGCCTTAGCCAAGCTCATCGTTGAGTTAAGTGGGCGTTTCGCCTTAGCTGGGAATTGGCTAGAATCCACTGGTTTCACTTCAACATCCGTATCTTTGAGGATCTCAACTGCAAAGTCATACCAAGTTGTGTCTTCTTCTGCATCATTTGATAAGTGGTAATAACCATATTCTTTACGGTTTTCAGCCAAATAGGTCATAAATTCTGCAAGAGTACGTGTCCAGGTTGGACGACCATGTTGGTCATTAACAACGGTCAAAGTCTTGTGAGTCTTCGCTAGGTTTTGCATCGTAAAGACGAAGTTTTTACCATAATTTCCAAAGACCCAAGCTGTACGGATGATGTAGAAGTTCGAAACATGCTTCTCAACCAATTCTTCTCCCATACGTTTGGTACGACCGTACTCTGTTTGGGGATCTGGTTGATCGTCTACTTCCCATTCTTGCCCAACTGGCTTATTTCCATCAAACACATAGTCCGTAGAAATATAGACCAAGGTTGCACCGTGTTTTTCAGACGCCTTCGCTACATTTTCCGTACCAGTCACGTTGATAGCATAGTCCAGCTCTTTTCCTTCATCTTCAGCAGCATCAACGGCTGTATAAGCAGCACAGTGATAAACTAGCGTTGGCTTCACTTGCGCAAAAACCTCATCTACTTTCTCTGCATTTGTGATGTCCATTTCAGCTACATCAACAGCTACATATTCTTCATTTCGTTCATCTAACAAATGGCGAAGCTCCGTTCCAAGTTGACCATTTGCACCTGTAATTAAAATCATGTTAAATTCCTTTCAAATGCTTTTTCCCTATCATTATAGCAAAAAAAGCAGAAGATTTCTGCTTTTAAAACTAGTTCGTCTTAACTGGTTTTGATTGATTTATTTTTCTTCTTTTCATAGACAACTTTAAAAATATAAGCAACCACAAACCAAGCAAGCGATTCAATTATATAACCTAAATATTGAAGGAAGGTTTTATGATATGAGATCGCTACATGACCTGAACTTTTGATTTTTAGATAAATTTTTCCATCATTCAAAATTTTGTCCGCTAGCTTTGGTTTTCTTAAATTTTGATTTTTGTTTAATTCTTCCTGCTTATATGAACGATGAGCCATACTCGCTTCTGTACCAGATGCTCCTTCTGAATAATTAACGGTATATCCTTTATACCAGATGAGCGGAACCACCATACTGGTATTCCCTTTTGAAGAGTCACTCTCTACATCGAATTCAAGTAAATTATATTGAGTATTTACATTAGAAACTGACAGGCCCTTACCTAATTGAAATTCAGAAAAATGAGGATCACGAACACGCTGATTATCTACCTCTAGGTTATAATATTCGTCCCCGACAGGATTTACAAAGTTTGATTTTTTCCCTTTATAAGTTGACTTCAAAAGCTTATTGTCCTTTCGATTCACCACTCGCATCTGTTTATAGTATTTCGAACTCGTATGATAATTTGGAACCAAATTATTATAAAAGAAAGAAAGACTCAAACAACAGAGTATAAACGAAAGAATCCCATTCTTATTAACAAAAGCTAGAAAGAAAATAAAGAATAATGGTATAAAAAACAAGAGACGTCCTGAGTATTGAATACTTCCCATAAAACTGTACTTCAACAAGGACCTCCATGGAAGAAGACTCGTTGCCATAAAATACAGAAGCCAACAGACAAAAAAGCTCGACTTACTAAGCTTACTGATTCGACGATAAAAGATTAGAACTAGGAAAGTAAAGACAATCAAACCAGTTCGAATCATTTGATGAATTGGCCATTCTAATGGTGTAAATGGTTTATAAAAGCCAGAGCGATCTACTTGAAAAGGATAGGGTACTGAAAATGTATCTTTGACATTCACAGGGAAACTCCTTCCCATCCAAGAAAATAAAAATTTTTGAGATGATACTTGTTCTAAGTATTGGAAAATATAGCCTGCAGAAAGAAAGAGCGCAAATACAATTGAAAATACGAAAGACGCTAGCTTTTCGATTGTAATTTTCTTATAGTTAAGCAATAAAAAAATAAAGGAGGCAATAGCTAAAATGATAGTCGATAAAATATGGGTTTGAACCAATAGGGCTACAACAACTCCAAGATAAAGAGGATTCTTTTTATTCAAAAAGACTACTCTGTAGATAGCGTAAAATAGTATTGGAACTAAAGGCAAAACCATTGTCATTCCAAATCCAAACAAAGTATAGTAGCAAGGAAGGGTCAAGGCAACAGCCAAAGCTACTAGCTTGTTGTACATGATTTTAGCAATGACAATATAGCTGGATAAACAGGTACAAACCACAATCAGAAAGGCAAAGAGGAGATAGGAAAGATTTGCATCCTGACTTATCACGTAAACAATGGCTGACGGATAGAATTGCCAATTTCCATAAAACATAGGAGAAGCATATCCAGTCCCATATGAAAATAAGAAATTTAGATTTGGAAGTAGATCCCAATGACTAATTGATTCAGCTAATCCGACAATACGAGATAGATGAAAAGCATAATCATAGGACTGACTTTGAAATAAAATGACATTTTGAGAAACGACTGTAAAGAAAAATAGAATACAGAACCAAAAAAATAGGTAAAAAAATGAATGACGGAATCCATTAAAAAAAATGTTTCCTCTGTCTACCACTTTATTTAGTCGTTTAGTAACATTCCACTGCAAAAGCTGATCAAGGATGGTATCAACTTTATCGTAAAGTGAATGGATCTTTAGCTTAATGGTTCCCTGTTTCCTAGAATGATTTTTTTCATTGTCACTTTTCTCTTTTATCACATAAACCGGACGTTTCTTGGTCTCCATGAAGATCTTACCAATGTATTTCCCTAGAATGCCAATTGTCAGCAATTGGAAACCACCCAGAAAAAAAGGATAACTGTCATTAAGGAAGGCCATCCAGAGGTTGGATCTCCAAATACCAGCGTTCGCACTACTATAAATACAACCATGATAAAAGCTAGGAACCAAGATAAAAGGCCACCTACAAAGGCAATATTTAGAGGAGCATCTGAAAAATTGACAATCCCTTCAATAGAGTATTTAAAGAGAGACCAGAAATTCCAAGATGTTTTTCCCGGCCACGCGCTCCACATTCTTATACTCCAGATATTGAGTCTCAAAAGCCGACCCAAGCAAAAAATCCCCTTTGAAAAAAACGATTGTATTCGGATAACTCAAGGATAGCATCCACCATTGGACGACGCATCAAACGAAAATCACGCGCCCCGTCTACCATCTCTACCTGACTAATATGATTAATGAGTTTGTAAAACATTCGGGCAAAAGAAAGAACGAATGGGTGGTTCTCCCTCACGTGTAACCCGTCTTGTTCCAACGCAATCCAATTCCACAACTTCATCCAATCGCTTCTTCATTTCAATGAGCAATTCTGGCGGGTCTTGAAGATCAACGTCCATAACAGTCACATAATTTCCTTTGGCATGTTGGAGCCCAGCATAGAGTGCTGCCTCCTTTCCAAAATTCCTTGAAAAAGAAATATAGTGGGCCTTAGGATTAACTAGATTGAGATCACGCAAAACGGATAGTGTATTGTCCGAAGATCCATCATTGATAAAAATATATTCAAATTCAGTACCCATAACTTCCCGAACTCTTTCCATCTCTGCATAAAATAAAGGGATGGATTCTTCTTCATTAAAACAGGGCACTACTACTGATATTGTCATAACACTCTCCTTGTATACTTCACCTTCTATTGTAACAAAAAACTAGGGTTTCCCCTAGTATTAACGTAAAAATTAGATTAATTCACCTATACAATAGCATATAATACTGAAATTGTATGAATCACCGTTAAAGCTAAAACGATTAAACTACTTTGAACAATAAATGTATCAGAAAATGTTTTTTCTTCTGACTCTTGTTTTTTAAAGATGCTACAAATGACAGGAAGCATCAACGCAACAACTCCTAAATAGTACCGACCTTGTACCCCCAGTACTTCAGCATTTCCAACTGGTGTCCAGGTTAAGTATAGTGTTAAAGAAATCAATCCTACAATCGCAAGAGATACTAAGCAAGCACCTACCACTGAAACTTTTGGCAACTTTATTTTTCCTACATTAGAAAACGTAATCAGCGTATAGAGAGAATAGATAGGGATTAGAACTTCTGACATAGATAGGTCCAACCAACCAAAAGTGTACAACTGGTTTAAATGGCTAACAGATAATAAAACTTCCTTCAAAACAACTGGAAGGTACAATTTAGGCTTAGTAAGAAGATTCATTAGTTGGTTCTTAACATCAGCCCCATCTAGTTTGAAATTTTCAATCCTCACTTGCTGAGATAAAACATACCAGAATATTGTAAATGCAAATACAAGGGCAATTAAAGCAATAGCCAATAGGTCATAATACCTACAATTTATTTTCTTCCTAGGAATAAACAATAATAAGCCAATCAATAAAACGTATGGTAATTTCATCGTCACCAGAAGAAGACACAAGGAAGTGAATAGCAATAAGTCTTTTAATTGAACAATTTTGTCTTCATTGCTTACAAAATTAATAAACAAAGAGACAATGATGTAAGTCAAACCTAAGGAGACACTGTCTTGGTTATAAGAAGCTGCAAGTACAAGGTTCATTGGGAACATGGCAACCATAGTCATTAGTTGCTTAGCCTTCCCACTCAATTTAATCGCTATAAAGGCGAGAATACAATAAGCAAAGACATTAAAGATTCTTCCCAAGTAATAGGATACACCCACGCTTAGATGAAGAACTTTTCCTATTCCGTAACCGATTGCTTGTGGAAGATATCCTATAAACCAATATGAATTAGTTGCTCGATAATCCGTTTCTTTCCCGAATCCAACCTGTTTCGTTGTTTGCTCTTCATGAAATAAAGAGGATTTAGTAAAAGGGGCTTTAAAATTCTTATAGACATCAAAATAGTCTTCCGTAATATGAATATTTTTATTATCCATATTGACATCACCTTCGACAATATGAATCGTTCTAGCCAGATGGACCTGCTCGTCTGGTGTATTTAAAACGGGTGTGATGATAGCAAATGCCACTCCGCTTACAAGCATGGCTAAAAAAGTTCCAATATTTTTTTTAGGTAAGAAGAAGATTAATAGTGAAAAACTGATGACACACAAAACACCAATTTTAGGAAAATCAATAAACCACTTTGTATAAATAATAGCGATGCAGGATGCTAAAGCAAGAAATGCAACGGCGTACTTTTTATTTCTCTCATAACTTTCGATAAGAAAATTCATCCTCTCCTCCTAATTATTTGTCTTCTGACTTTTCACATATTGTTTCATTAACAAATCCGCAATCCATTTTGGCCAAAATTTTTCATACATCATCTGATCTTCAATCGTCCTAGTATTGTCAGAAATTGTCTTTGAGGTTTCCGATTCTTCATGGATCCTATGGCACATCAATTTCTCAGGTACATATACAAACTGGCCGGGGTACTGGTTGATCTTGTACCACGCATACCAATCCAAACTTACTCTCATTTTTTCATCAAATTGAAAATCTTTTAATGCACTTAAATTATAAGTAACTGCTGGACAGCAAATCGGATTTCCAAAAGCTAGAATCCTCTTCTTCCACCATTTCGAGGACGGGAAAATAGCCATAGTTCGTAACATTAAGGATTTAATCTTTAAATTAGCATTCGCTGGAATGACTGTCCCTTTTTTCTCCTCAAAATAATCAGAAAATGCAATGCTCCATTGCTCCTTACCACCGATCTTATTTGCAATCTTTTCCAGATAGGTCGGTTCGTAATAATCATCCTGATGGGCAATAGTTGTATACTGACTTTCTACAAAAGAGAGGGCATTGTTCCAGTCTTTTCCGATTCCCCCTCCCACTTTATGGAAAAGTGGAATATTGTATTTTTTACACAAGTCCTCAATAGACGGAAGTAAGGTGGAGGTGTAACATATAATTTGAGATTTCACCGTTTGATTTTTGAGGGACAAAATACAATTTTCTAAATAATGGCTTTCGCCATAGGCACAAATTACCCAAGTATGTTGATCTTTAAAGGACATAATCCTTCCTTTCTAACCTTCTTGCAATCCAATAAGAGACAATAGTCCCAATAAAATATACAACCATTACCAGTAAAAAACTAAGGGACGCTCCAAATAGACCACTTCTTTGTACAAATTGTAAATTTGTCAATTTAGAGGCAACAAACATTAATAAATAGACGGGTAATAGATAGGATTGACGTCTTAAAACAGTCATCACATCCCCAAATACAATTCCAATCGAATATAATATTCCAGAAAATACAAGAATAGCTAATGTTTCTTTATATCGGTTTAAATCTAACCCAAAAACAACACTCAAAATTGGAGTCCCAATAAAATAAGCAACTAGAGTCAAAACAAATCCAAGTCCTAAAATAATCACAAGTAATTTAACAATAATCCCATCAAACCTTTTATATTCTTTATCCTTCCAGAAGATGGCTAATTGTGTGGTTAAAGGTCTAAGAATTAAAATAAATAGACTCATAAAGAACACTGGCATGAAAAGAATATTGTAATCCCTTTGCGTCCCCTCAATTAAGTGACCCAGCCGAATCTCCATATCTATTGCAATTCTTGGCTCATTGAAAATATAGGCTAGCAAAAAACCACTAATAAATAAGGGGATGCAATTTTTTAATATTGAACATGCATCAACTAAAAGACTCTTAAACTCTATAGAAGAAAAATCTATTCTCTCGAATGATCTTGCCTTCACAAAATCATATCCCATAACGAAAAGAAAATTAAGAACTACTAATAATGTTAAAGAGCTTACAAGGGACCTAATAGTATAGAGTAAAATAAATAAGAAAATAGTACTGAAAGTGTACCGAATGGTCATAGACTTTCCAGCAATATCCAATCGTTCATGTTGTTGAAAAAGACCTTGAAATAGATCCGATATTGCTTCACACATACGAAATAGGACATAAAGAGCAATAATAGCAACCTTTTCCCTCTCGTTTAAGTCAATTTTAGAGATTGATAAATAGGGGAAAAATACTAGGACCATTAAGGTCAATGATATACACCTTGCTAAGAAATAACTGGTAAAACTATGTCTAAAAGAAACATCTGTTGCTTGATAACTACGAACCTGAAACATGCCAACAACTACCAAAATAGCCGCAATACCGTACGCCAGACTAAAAGAATCTGCTTCAATAGGAGAGGTTAATCTCGTCACAATTAAAGTAAATAAAACAGAGGATCCTGAGAAAGCTAAATTCCCAATTAAATTCCAAAGATAGATTTTTTCTGTTGAAACATTTTGATTACTCTTCATGGTTCTTATCCTGTAAAGCAATCTTTTGTGCTAGTTGTCTAATTTGAACGGCTTGTTTAGAGGTCAAACGAGTTAATGAAAAGTTCAAATAAACCAGTAAACAAAAACCTAAAAAGAAGACTAAATTACTTGGAACTTGGATCCCTATAAATTTAGATGCCCCTTCTATTACTCTCGGAAACCAGATTACTGGTAAAGAGAGTACACAGAGTAAGAGCCAAGAAATGACATTTTTCATCTCAACGACTTGTTTAACAACCAATCTAAGTATGTAAACAAGAAACGCAATAACAATAAGCGATAACCAAATATTTAACATCTTACTTCTTTTGGCCTCCCGTCATTCTTGCTAGTAGCATGGCCACTGTCACTTTAATCATATAATAGACTGATTTACTTAGGGTAATAGATGATTCACCATGTTCTCGCTCATTCATCAAGACTGGCACTTCAGTAACCGAGTAGCCTGACATCAAGAGAGAAACAATAGTCTCAGGTTCTGGATAATCACTTGGATACTGCTTAGCAAATTCCTCAATCACTTTCCTATCAACTACGCGCAAGCCTGAAGTTGGGTCAGTTACCTTCTGTCCCGTCAATAATTTAATCAATTTTTCAAAGAAGGTGATCCCGATTCGACGAAGGAAGGAGGATTGGAAACCTTGGTTTTCAATGAACCGTGATCCAATGACCATGTTGACCTTTCGTTCCTGAAGCACCCTCAACATATTTTTAATAAATTCCGGATTGTGTTGCCCGTCGCCATCTACCTGGACTGCATACTGGTATCCCTCTTGAACAGCGTATTGATAACCCGTTTGAACAGCACCACCAATTCCTAAGTTGATGGGTAAATCAATGACATTAAAGTGATTCTTCTTACAAATATCTAGTGTATGATCCGTTGAACAATCATTAATAATAACATAATCAAACTCTGGGGTATGATCTTCAATCATCTTGATTGTCTTTTCAATATTTCCACTTTCATTGTAAGCAGGAATAATAATTAGCAATTCTGAAGTTCTCAATCCTTACAGTTTCCCTTCTTAGTGTATTACTTCATTATACTATATTTAAGGCTTATTTTCTAGTTCAGGATAGTGCTTAGAAGAAAGCAAACTACTAAAAAATGGCTCTATAATTTCTGTAGTGGATAAAACCACAGTAGGAATTAGGGACCCAACTTCTCTTAAGAAAAAACTCCCTAATGAAAAGTGATTAAATTATCATTAGTAGAACTCTTTAAGCTAGATGATTCTATACCTAAGTGTCAAAACTTTCAGGAACAAGTGGTTAAATATGATATTTAAAAAGAATCAAAAATTTCCTATCTAGAGTAAAAAGTATACAAGACTGTCAATGATAAAATCGTTCTAGATTGATTTCCCATTGTACCACATTTCAACTGAAACGCATTTTACTTCCGAAACTTTAATAACTTTAAAACTAGAATTCTCATTATTTGAACATTAAAAATGAGAGAAACAATTAGTTCCTCTCCAACTTGTAACTTTTTATCTACTTACTACAATTATCAAGATAGCTAAAAAGCACGATAGCAAGCAATAATCTTATTTCATTTATCTTCAAATCCATTTGGATGTTTACTCTGCCATCTCCAAGCATCTTGGCACATCCGATGAATATCAAATTGAGCACTCCATCCTAGTTCTTCAAGTGCCTTGGATGGATCTGCAAAACAAGTCGAAATGTCCCCAGGACGACGATCAACAATCTTATATGGAATAGGTCTTCCAACTACCTTCTCCATATTTTTAATAATTTCTAACACAGAGTAGCCCCGTCCAGTACCCAAATTATAAATGTTCAGACCTGAACCTGTGGAAATTTTTTGCAAAGCCGCAACGTGCCCTTTTGCCAAGTCGACTACATGGATATAATCGCGTACTCCAGTTCCATCTGGAGTTGGATAATCGTTTCCAAACACATTAACAAACTCTAATTTTCCAACTGCTACTTGTGTTACATATGGTAATAGATTATTTGGAATACCATTTGGATTTTCACCAATGTTCCCACTTTCATGAGCTCCAATTGGATTAAAGTAGCGCAATAATACAATATTCCATGAAGGATCCGCTTTGTAAATATCTTGAAGGATTTCCTCAATCATGAGTTTCGTTCTACCATATGGATTTGTAACAGATAAAGGAAAATCTTCCAAGATAGGAACAGTATGTGGATCTCCATAGACAGTTGCTGATGAACTGAAGATGATATTTTTACACTGCACCTCTTCCATCACCTGAAGCAAAGTCAACGTTCCACTAATATTATTTTCATAATAAGTGAGTGGAATTTGTACTGATTCTCCAACAGCTTTCAACGCAGCAAAGTGAATCACACCAGTCGGTTTTTCTTTTAGAAAAATTTCTAGAAGCTTTGATCTATCACGAATATCCTCATTATAGAAAGTAATAGATTTACCTAGGATTTTTTCCACTTCTTGTATACTTTTCTCACTACTATTTACTAAATTATCAACGATGACAACTTCATGACCTGCATTTACTAACTCGATGATGGTATGAGAACCGATAAATCCAGCCCCACCAGTTACTAATATTTTATGATGCATTATACAACTCCCAGTTAAATGAATTACATTCATTATCCCACAAATATTAATTTTTTTCAAAGGTTTCCAATACCGTCCAAATCATCTCTCCTACTTATTAGTAAAAAGACCATAACCGTTCTTCAAACGACGATTATGGTCTTGTACTCACTGTCCTTAACAGTACTAATTTTCTCTTTCTTTTAGTCGGATCATTCCCATTCCGACTAAAAGAACGATTCCTAACACACTTGAAGTGACTTCAAAGTTGGTGGTCATTCCAGTTTGCGGCAAATAAAGTCCTTCCTTACGAGGACTGCTCACTTGAGGGAGCTCTTCATCCACCGTCTCTGGTGTTTCTTGTTGGTAGTTGACAGCTAGTGGTGCCAGCGTATCCTTCTTGCTAGACTCAACTGCTAATGAACCTGACTCGTATGGTGTATAATCCTTGTTTGGTGTCTGCTCTTTCTGATCCACAGTAGGCACGAGGGTATCCAGTGGATATTCTGGTAGGGGTTCTTCAACCAGTGGAAGGACCTGATAAGCCTCATCCTTTTCATTTGGAACATACCAAGCATAGCGAAGACTACTTTTTTGAACAGTTGGTATTTCTGCTACGATGGACCGTGTTTTCAAACGATAGGAATAAGGATCATCCGTCCAGACATAGTTACTATCAAAGGTGGTAAAGACTAAGCCCAGTTTATGCCCCTTCTTAACCGTGTAAAGATTTGGTTGTAGATAGACGGTGTAGTTCCGAAACTCTCCGAGCTTGGGATCGATGCTACTACTTGAGCTAGCGGAGGCATAGCCTGCATCGGGATTGGCTAGGTTGATCCAACCAGAAGAGATGACCTTATACTTGGTTTTAATGGTTCCAAATTGTTGTTGGCAATATTTTTTAGATTGCTTCCCATCCAGTAGCCTGATTCAGAAAGCGTGTTGAGAGGCATTTCTTGGTACTTGTAGCCAGCTTCATCATAGGTAATCTTATTGGAAGCGACATCAAATTCCTCATCGGAGAGATCGACCAGTTGCACATTGACTTGGTAGTCTTTGATCTCTTGATTGGTTAGCTTGGCTAAGGCAGCTTGGAAATGGACGGGAATATGCCCTTTAATAGTCACATCTTCGGTAGCCTCAGCTGCAAACAAAGCATTGGCAGTAGACGATTGCTTGGTGGTATGAGAATCCCGATTGGTCCAATCCATCCCTGCCCCATAGTAATCATTATCAATGGTTTCTTCCTCTCGTCTAGAAAGGGTCTTCAGGGTCAATTGATTGCTAGACTCCCAGCTAGAATAGTGTTCCCACTTAGATGGATCGTAGTTATTAGACACGGTTACTTCTGGTAAAGACTCTACCTGATTTCTACATCATATAGGTAGTGACTAAACCAAAGATTGAGAAGGTCACTAACACTTTGTTGGCCTTCTTTAATTCCGAAGCGTTTATTGACAGGATAAATATGATCTCCTTGATAGAGGTAGAGCTTCACAGGTTGCCCAGCCTTCTTCAAAGTTTGATACATCAGGTCAAAGTGTTTGGTTCTGACATTATCATCATTTAGCCCATGCATGACTAGGGCACTGGCCTTAAATTTTTCTGGATGAAGGGTATAATCGCGATTTTTCCAGATGTCGCTATAATTATAGCCATGTTTATGTTGGTCGCGATTCAATTGAGTGATATAGCGGGCATAGTCCTCTTTAATCCTGTTCCAATCGGCCGGATCTAGAATCCGATTGGATACATAGACAGACAAATGTGACAAATCTCTATAAGGACCGACGTTAAAGGTCGTACCTTGGCTGTTGTAGTAATCATACCAACTCGCGATTCCAGCTGCAGGGACGATAGTCTTCAAGCCCTCTACTCCAGTCGCAGCAACCCAAAAGTGGTGGTCCCTGCCCATGACAGGCCTGTCATACCGACTTTTCCATTTGACCAGTCTGCTTTAATAGCAATATTCGATGTCTTATCTGTATAAGCAACACGTTTGCCATTTAGCCATTCAATGACACTCTTATAACCCGCTACTTCCAGGTCGCTTCCTGTTGTATTAATTCCCTCCGACTGATAGCTTCCCAATCCAGATGTAGTAACCACGGCATAGCCTCGCACCAAGAAATAGTTGTACCAGTTAATATTTTCATAATCGTAGCGTGTAAAGGTCGCATCACTTTCGTTTGGATTTTTATAGTACCAATCTTTAGAATCTGCCTTTTTAGCATGTGCTAAAGTCGTGGTGGAACCAGTTTGACGACGGGGATCTACATAACGATAGAGTTTCTTGTTGTCAAACTCGCCCTCTTCTTTTAGGCCAATTTCGCCAAGGGTTTCCTTATTAGTTGTTCCTGCTACGTAAGGACTTGCCTCATAGATGGTCGAAGCCTTATAATCTCCATTGGCAGCTGCTTTCGGAAGTTGCACAAATGTTTTAATGAGGTCCCTTTTCCCATCACCATCTGTATCATAGTCTGATTCGACATAGACCACAAATCGGACAATATCACTCTTTTCATTGGAATAGCCAGTTTCTACATCACCCGGAGTAAAAGGAAAAATAGGCTGGGTCTTGCCATTAAGGATGAGAGGTTCTTTCTTCTCTGCACGGTAGGCCTCTTTTAATTTCTTAGCGATTGAAATCATATGGTTTAGATTCTGGACGGGCTCATCCTTGCCTACCCCGTCCGGAATCATCCCCAAGCTCTTTGCAAACTCAAGTCGATCTTCAAGCGTTGCACCTGTTTGGTCCGGTTTGGACTCCGCCCATTTCAGCAACTCGTCTGCTGTTTCCCCTATGGTCAAATTTTGATTTGCCACATGTGGATTTTCAATCAAACTAGAGAGTTTTCCAGGCGTTTCTGAAACCGATAAAGGTTTCGGTAATCCTCCTAAAGTATCGTCAGTTTCAGTTAGCTTGCTAGCGTCCCCCTCCACTGGGCGCTCTATCTCAGCATCTGCCTCCACTACTGACTCAAGGCTTGCAGTTTCAGACTGGGCATTGGTTTGTGAATTCTCTTTAGAAATAGCTTCTGGAGAACGAACTAGCTCAGAAACTGCTTCGGTCGGCTTTTCAGACTGCTCCTCAGCTTGAACCTGATTGGCTATTACTATAGGCGATAGTAATAAAGCAGAAAGAATAAAAGTAAGCTTCTTTTTCCTCATAATAAAACTCCTTTAAGTTTCTATAGTTTGAAAGAAGGAAGACCTTCAAATAAAATGATAGCGTTTACGACTTCATTGTAGTCTCTCTACACTTTATAGTCAAATCAAATAAAAAGGCATCATAAAAATATAATCTTTCTGAAAGTTGAGATAATTGAAAGAACCTATGAGAAAGGTATTTTCGTTTTCAATTCTTCTTTTCACACAAAAAAGCAAGTTTCGAACCGACTATTAACCGGTAGAAACTTGCTTTAACTTTTATAGATATCCTCTCCTATTTCCGATACATCTTCACTTGTAGGTAGAGATCGTTATAGACGCCCAACCACTTCTTACCAAGTTGTTCATAGACTTCTAAGTTCTTTAGTGTGTCATCACTTGGGTAGAAGGCCTGGTCCTCTTGGACCTCTTCTGGTAGCATCTTCTTAGCTTCTTTGTTCGGCGTGGAATAACCGACATAGAGAGCATTCTTATATGCATTTTCTGGGCGAAGCATGAAGTTGATAAAGGCATAAGCTGCTTCTTTATTCTTCACGGTTTTTGGAATGACAATGTTGTCAAACCAAAGGTTGCTAGCTTCTGATGGGACGACATAGCGGAGGTCCTCATTGGCCTCTAGCATTTGACTGGCTTCACCGGAGAAGGTCACCCCAATAGCCGCATTGTTCTGGATCATGTAGCCTTTCATTTCATCGGCTACAAGGGCCTTGATATTGGGCATCAAGGTATAAAGCTTATCGACAGACTCTTGTAATTGCTGAGGATCCTTGGAGTTGAGGCTGTAGCCTAAGCTATTGAGTCCAATCCCCATTACCTCACGCGCCCCATCGTACATCATAATGTCATTCTTGTACTCTGGTCTCCATAGATCAGCCCAGTGTTCTGGAGCTTTGTCGACCATCTTGGTGTTGTATATGATACCAAGGGTCCCCCAGAAGTAAGGAACTGAGTACTGATTGTCCGGATCAAAATCCAGGTTCAAGAAGCGTGGGTCGATATTGTCTAAGCCTTTCAGTTTAGACTTATCTAATTTCAAGCAAGTTTTCGTCCATCATCTTGGCGATCATGTATTCACTTGGAATCGCTATATCGTAAGCCGTCCCCCCTTGCTTGATCTTGGTGTACATGGCTTCATTGGAATCAAAGGTATTGTATTGGACTTGAATGCCTGTCTCCTTGGTAAATTCCTTGAGCAATTCTGGATCGATATAGTCTCCCCAGTTGTAGATGACTAGCTTGTCACTGTCTTTTGGATTGGTTTTGGCTTCAAGACGGGCACTTAGTCCCGCTAACACGAGGATAACCACGACAATCCCTAGCAAGAATGAATAGAGTTTTTTCATACTGTCTCCTCCTTCTCTCTAGTGATGAAGTAATAGCCGACCACCAGTAAGATACTGAAGAGGAAGACCAGGGCAGAAAGGGCATTGATATTCAATGAAATCCCTTGGCGAGCCCGTGAGTAGATCTCAACAGACAAGGTCGTAAACCCATTTCCTGTAACAAAGAAGGTCACCGCAAAGTCATCCAAGGAATAGGTAAAGGCCATAAAGTAACCAGCAATGATGGCAGGTGTCAAATAAGGAAGCATGATTTCCTTCAACATCTGTACCTGAGTAGCTCCTAGGTCATAGGCCGCATTGACCATATCACGGTTCATTTCCTTCAAGCGCGGCAAGACCATCAAGACCACGATTGGAATAGAAAAGGCCACGTGACTCATCAAGACAGAAGCAAAGCCCAGCTGGAACTTGATGGTCGTAAAGAGGATCAGGAAGCTAGCCCCAATCATAACGTCAGGTGCCACCATAAGGATATTATTGACGGACAAAAATGGTCCTTCAAACTTCTTCTTAGACTGGTAAATGTAGATTGCCCCAAAGGTCCCAATAATGGTCGCAATCAAGGCTGACAAGAAGGCCAAGAGGAAGGTCTGTGAGAGGATCAACATGAGACGCGTATCCTCAAAGAGACTTTGGAAATGCTCCAAGGTAAAGCCTGTAAAAGCATTCATATCCCCGCCAGCATTAAAGGCATAGGCAATTAAGTAAAAGATTGGGAGATAAAGGAGCAAGAAAATCAATCCTAAATAGATACGTGAAATCTTTTTCATCGTTCACTCCTTTCTCTCGTTACCCACATGACTAAGAGCATAGCAAGGATCAAGACCACCCCAATGGTGGATCCCATTCCCCAGTTTTGCGTCGTAAGGAAGTGCTGCTCGATGGCAGTCCCAAGGGTAATGACCCGGTTTCCTCCAATCAAACGCGTCAACATGAAGAGACTCAAACTTGGAATAAAGACTGATTGGACACCGGAGCGAACCCCGTTCATAGACAGTGGGAAGACAACTCGACGGAAGGTATCCCACTTGTTAGCTCCTAGGTCATAGCTAGCATTGATGAGGTTTGGATCCAAATCATCCAATACATTGAAGATAGGAAGAATCATAAAAGGCAACTCAATGTAACTAGCAACAAAGATGAAAAGAAAAAGTCCGTAAAAAAAGGATCTGTTGCGGACCGATTCCGATGAAGCTCAAGAATTGGTTAATAGATCCCCCTTGACCAAAAATCCCGATAAAGGCATAAGCCTTGAGCAAGAGGTTGACCCAGGTTGGAAGGACAATCAGCATGAGCCAGAGTTGGCGGTGCTTAAGCTGGGTCAAAAAATAAGCTGTCGGGTAAGAAATCAAAAGCGTCACAAAAGTAACGATCCCAGCATAGAGAATGGAGTTGAAGCTCATCTTGAGGTAGGTCCAATTCTGCGCTGTAAAAAAGGTTTGGTAGTTCTCTAAGGAACCTTGTCCTTGGACATTGACAAAGGATTGCCAAATAATCAAAACTACGGGAGCCAAGACAAAGAGGAGGATCCAGAGAAAGTAAGGAACCACAAAGAGGTTAGAGGTTGTTTTCTTCATCTCTTTCCTCCTCGATGGCATTGATCAATCCGGCTTCTTGCTCTTCCACTTCTACGTATTCTTCGATCCGAGCATCAAACTCTTCTTCCGTTTCATTGAGACGCATGACGTGGATATCTTCTGGCTCAAAGTCCAGACCGATTTCCTCACCCACGATAGCCTTACGGGTTGAGTGGATCATCCACTCATTACCCAATTCATCATAGGCGATGATCTCATAGTGTACCCCACGGAACAGTTGGGTATCCACTTTTACCTGGAGCTTACCTTCTTCGGGCAGGGTGATTCGCAAGTCTTCGGGACGAATGACGACTTCGACCGGTTCGTTTGGTCTCATCCCTCCATCGACTGACTCAAAGCGTTTACCGTTGAATTCTACTAAGTAGTCTTCAATCATGATCCCTGGAAGGATATTGGACTCACCGATAAAGGTCGCAACAAAATGGTTAATGGGCTCATCGTAGATATCAACTGGCGTTCCTGATTGGACGATTTCTCCTTCGTTCATGACAAAGATCCAGTCACTCATCGCTAGCGCTTCTTCCTGGTCGTGGGTTACAAAAACAAAGGTAATACCCAAGCGTTGTTGCAATTCACGAAGCTCATACTGCATGTCTGTCCGCAACTTCAAGTCAAGGGCAGACAAGGGCTCATCCAAGAGGACCACTCGCGGTTCATTGATAATCGCCCGTGCAATAGCCACCCGCTGGCGTTGACCACCAGAAAGTTTCTGGATGGAACGTTTCTCGAAGCCTCCTAATTGGACCATCTTAAGGACTTCAGTCACCCGTCTTTGAATTTCCGCCTTGTCTAGCTTCTTCAAACGAAGGGGGAAGGCAACATTCTCAAACACATTCATGTGTGGGAAAAGGGCATAGGATTGGAAGACGGTATGGACATCCCGTTTGTTAGTCGGTACATCATTGATCCGAACACCATCCAAGAGGACATCCCCTGTCGAAGCGTCTAACAAACCGGCAATGATGTTCAGAATCGTTGATTTACCAGATCCTGAAGCACCAAGGAGGGTATAGAACTTCCCTTCTTCCAACTCAAAGTTGATGTCTTTGAGAACCACTGTATCACTGTCTTCAAATACTTTGAGACATTTCTAAACTCAATAATTGGTTTTTTCAATTCACATAAATTCCTTCTTTTTCATGCGTTTCCTTCTGAGACCAACCATTAGTCTCATAGGCTGACGAGCGGACTCGTCAGACCACCAACACCTCTCGGGGACTTATAAGACTGCCCCACCTATTTTCGGTATCGATAGGCACTCACCCCCCTTCTAAAGTAGGAAGGGTCTACCCTAGAGTAGCCCCTATTCCATCTCGAACCGTTAATCTTTCCCAATAATACGGACTTCGCGCTCCAAGGTCACCCCAGATGATTTTTCAACTGTCGCAATGACATGGGCAATCAAGTCTTCATAATCTTTGGCAGTACCATGATCGACATTGATCATAAAGCCGGCATGCTTTTCAGAAACCTCCACACCACCAATTCGATGCCCTTTCAATCCTGCTTCACTAATCAATTGACCCGCAAAGTGCCCGACTGGTCGTTTAAAGACCGAACCACAAGACGGATACTCAAGTGGTTGCTTAAGCTCACGCAAATGAGTCAGGCGAGCCATTTCTTGATCGATCTGATCATAATTACCAGGTGCTAAGGCAAACTTGGCAGAAATCACTACGTCACCAGTTTCTTGAATCTTGGAATGGCGATAGCCAAAAGCTAATTCTTCAGCTGTTAAGGTTTTAATTTCTCCTTCTGGCGTCAAGACCTTACATGATTGAAGAATATGGGCAATCTCACCGCCATAGGCACCAGCATTCATATAGACTGCTCCACCGATGCTACCTGGAATCCCACAAGCAAATTCAAAGCCTGTCAAGCTATGGTAGCGGGCTACATGGGTCACATCGATCAGCTTAGCTCCTGCCTCTGCTTCAATGACATAACCATTAACCTTGATATCACGGAAATGGTCAAACATGATGACAAAGCCGTCAATTCCACCATCACGGACGATAATGTTAGACGAATTCCCCAAAACCATCCATGGAATCTCATGAGCATTGGCAAAGTGACAATTCGTTTTAATTCATATTGATTGCGAGGGAAAGCTAAATATTCTGCGACCCCTCCCACCTTGGTATAGGTATATTGCTTGAGTGGCTCATTGAACAAAATCTCAATGCCAGCCAAGTCTTCTTTTAATAATTCTAGGATTTCCATCTCGCTACTCTTTCTTTACGTTATCTCATCCATTATATCAAAAAGCGACCTACTTTTCGACTAGGAAGTCAAAAACGGAACCAGCTTTTAACTGATTCCGAATATTATCTATTAAATCGTATTTGCAAGAGGGAAGTCTTAGGCAATCTTACGAACGAGTCCTCTAGTCTTTTGTACTGACATCGCTGAACTAATAGCAACCCCAGCCCCAATACCTGTGAAACCTAGCAACATGAAGAAATTAAAGAAATAATTTTCCGGAACATCACCAGCTAAGGCAGCTTCATTAATGAGAGCAAAGGCATCCGTAAAATCATAGCCCAACTGCTTCACAATTTCGAAAGCATAGTCGAATTGGTGAACAAGAACGATGGCAAGAAGCATAAAGACTACCGAAATCAAAGCCCCCTTCTTGGTGAACTTTCTCCCTAGCAATTCATACCCCTTAACAATGCAGACTCCAAGGACAAAACCAGAAATATAAGACACATAGCCTAAAACGCGCAATCACTAAAAGCAACTGCTCCACCGAGAATAGCCCCCAAAAAGGCTCCTACGATTCCCATGACGACATTTTCTTTCTGACTCTTATAAGAATCTGCTTCAAGTTTTTGTTGAGCTGCTACTTGTTGGAAACTATCCTCATTCATGATAAAGAGTGAATCATCAATCTGGTAAAGACCGACTTCTCCAGCTTGACCCGTGAACCCACAAATATTATGGAAATCTTTTGTTTGAAGCAATTGAGCAATATCAGTCACAGCCTGTTGAATATTTTCACTCATTTTTTTCTTGGTCATACCAGTTTTAACCAAGTACGTCGTTGTATATTGGTTTCGTTCAATACTTTTAAGAACAGAAGAATCAGAAACCAATTGTTGTAATTCACTTGCACCATAGTCTTCATCATCACGGCTAACAGAAATCGTAATACGAAAAACATTTTTATCCGTTTCCTGGATCAAGAAAAAGTAGCCGGAATTTTCTCCAAAAATAACTGAAGTTTCTGGGTCAAATTGCAAACCAAGTTCTGTAGCCAGTTGGTGACGTTCAAAATCTTTCATTGTATACTCCCTTTTTGTCTATCAATGGACCAAAAACATTATTTTTATCCTAAAATAATTTGACAGACCAATAATTTTTAACACCATTATTTTATCATAGAATCCAAAAATTAGATAGACCCCAAAGGCCTATCTAATCATTTTTTTTGATCTAAAATACGCTTGGCTTAGTTCTTAACCGAAACACCTCTCGTATCTACGCTTAAGACAAAGACTTGACCATTTAAGCCCTTAGACTCCAAGTCTTTAGCAAATGCTTCTGCATGATCAACTGGGAGCAAGGTCATAATAGTTGGACCTGCACCGGAGAGATAAGTTGCATAGGCCTCATGTTGATGCGCTACTTCCTTTACCTCAGGAAACTCCGCAACTAATTGTTGACGGTAGCGTTCATGGAAGCGGTCAGACTCAATGGCTTGACCAGCTGTCCTCAAATCTCCCTTGGCAAGAGCCGCAATAGCCACATTCGCAATCGCACTAGCAGCAACTGCTTCTTTGTAGGTCCACTCTTTTGGAAGGACATTCCGGCTATCACTGGTCTTTAGTTCGTAATTCGGAACAAAGGCAACCAGAGCACATTCAGGAAATGGAAGAACCAAATGATTGGTTTGCTGATCCACATAACTAGCAACCACAAGATTCCCAAAAATGGCTGGAGCTACGTTGTCGGGATGTCCTTCAATCTTAGTGGCGATCTCCAGTTTATCGTGGTCTGAAAGGGATAAGTTGCCCAACTGGTTGGCTAGCTCAATACCGGCTACAATGACAGAGCTAGATGATCCCAAGCCACGTGCTAGAGGGACCTCACTGATCATTTTAAGATGATGGGGAGGGAGATCTGGTGCTAGTTGAAGCGCCGTTTTAAGTAAGAGATTCTCCTCATTCGTAGGAATTTCTTCTCCAAGGTCATGGTCGATTAGCCAACTCGCTCGAGGCTCCAATACCTCAATGATCAAATACTTAGAAACAGCGATTCCAACAGAATCAAATCCTGGACCGACATTGGCACTGGTCGCTGGTACTGTAATTCTCATCTTATTCTCCCAATACTTTAAAGGTATTCAACAAGGTAAAGTCTGCTTCTTCATCAATTTTTTCAATGATGTGTTGCAGTTGCGTTTGATTCAATTGGTGAGTAATAATGACAACTCTTGCCACAGAATCTTTGGCACCTTCTTGGAGGACTTGCTTAAAGGAAACATCTTCTTGATTGAAAATTTGTGCCAACTTCAGCAATTGTCCCTTCATGTCTGGTGTTTGAATCGAGAAGTAGTAATCACTTTTCACATCTTCTGGTTTAGCCAATTGAACAGGACGGCTGTATTCGTTAAAGGCTTTACCAATCGTCCCCTCATTGAGGCGACGAACAATCCGGATAATATCTGCTACTACGCTAGTGGCTGTAGGTTTTTGACCAGCACCAGGACCATAGTACATGGACTCTCCAATCCCAATAGACTCCACATAGACAGCATTCATGACACCATTAACTCCAGCTAGTGGATGAGCTTTTGGCAAGAAAGTTGGAGTTACTTCTGCTACAAGGCCGGAAGGAGTCTCTTCAATAGAACCGACCAATTTAATCACATAGCCCAAACTTTGAGCCACAGCAACATCTTGAGGAGTAATCTTACGAATGCCCTTATGACCGACTTGGTCAAATTGTACATCCATTCCGAAGGCAAACTGGCTGAGAATAACCATCTTGTATGCCGCATCAATTCCATCTACATCATTAGTCGGATCACTTTCCGCATAGCCTAACTCTTGAGCCTTAGCTAAAGCATCTTCATAAGACCAGCCCTCTTCGACCATCTTGGTCATCATGAAGTTAGATGTTCCGTTCACCACACCGAGGACACGAGTGACCTTATCTGCAGCAAGAGAGTTGACCAAGGTACGAAGGATTGGAATTCCCCCAGCTACTGCTGCTTCATAATAGAGGGCAACACCATGTTCTTTGGCTATTGCAATCAACTCAGCCCCATGAACGGCAAGCAAATCTTTATTAGCAGTTACGACATGTTTTCCAGCTTGAAGAGCACGTGTAATAAAAGTCTTAGCAGGTTCGATCCGCCCCATCAATTCAATCACGATGGCAATATCTGAATCTTCCAAGATCTCATCTACATTAGTCACAAAATCAAAATCATTGCCAGCTGCTAATAAGCGGTCTTTCTCCGCATCATCTTTGACAAGTACTTTAGCCACTTCAATATCAGACTGAGCTGATTGAAGAATCTTCTCTTTATTTTCCTTCAACAAAAACGGCACTCCACTCGCAACAGTTCCAAATCCTAATAAAGCAATTTTTACAGACATTTTCGTCTCCTTGAATTTCAAAATATAGCTCCATTATATCAAAAAAATGCAGTATCTGGCCACTTCTATGACTATTTAGGATAGAATCTTCTTTATTTTCAAAAAACAATAGGACTAGCTCATCTATCAATGACTTTTTATGGTTTTTCATTATAGAAAATACGATAGGGATTTTTGTCCCTATCGTATCAAATAAGTTATTCACTATACTCAATCAGCAGTTTTAAACATTAATTCAGAAACTTTCTGTGAGAAGGAGGTCGTCTTTAATAGGTTCAAATGAGGTCGTTCCGAATATAGGTATTATTCTTTCTTAAATTGAATAAAGTAATATTTGTTATTTTCCTCCCACTTGTCATACCCTGATATTTTTAAGGTTAAGATATCACCGTCAAGCGTGTATTCATAAATTGGTGAAGTACCAGCTGGATCTGGAATTAAAAAGAAATTTGGTGTGAGCCACAATGCTCGTTCGAAACTAATAGTTCCTTTATTTGGATCTAAAACTCCCCCATTCATGGTTAAATCAACAGCTGTCAAATCATCGTTGTAGCCACCTGAGCTATTTGGTAACTTAGACAAATAGTCTTTGGTTATCTGGAGATGCTGAATGTATTCGTCAAACGAATCATAATTGTAACTTCCACTAACTTCGTAATCTAGTTTTAAGACTTCAGTATTGTCATAAGTAATATGGTATTGAACGTCGGTACCATTAATCGTCAACTCAGCATTGATAAGGGAAGACAACAAATTCACAAGTTTCAACCCCCCGTCCTCTTTAAAATTTTGATATATTGCAAACCTTTCAAGAGTTTCACGAATATTATGAACCTTCCATGTGCCATCTAAAGATACAGGAGTTGGAGAAGTTTCTTGTGTTGTTTTTTCTACTTTCGAAACAGAGGCAGAAGAACTTTCTTTTGTAGTCTTTTCTACATTTTTTTGTGCGCATCCAACAAGAAAGAAAAGCAGGAGGAAAGCTATACAGATGGAATATTTTTTAAAGAATGATTTAAACATGTTACTTCTCCTTTCTATTTCAACACTTTTTTGAAAGTCATCTTCATGGTTGCGTATGTTCCATTTTCAGTGTTTCCTTCAGCAGTTAAGATCAGAGTATCTCCCTTCCACTCATATTGATAAGTCATTTTATCCAAAACTAAATTTGTCGTACCAAATGAGTAGTTGATGAGGAGGGATGGTGTTTCTTTAAAGCTAATGGTTTTATTTGCCTCATCCAATCTACCATCTGGTAAAGAGTAGGTGTATTTTGCCTTAGAAGGATGCACTTTCATTTTTGTCACTTTGAAGTAAGAAGCATTATCTTTAAGCCTCGTAATGTATGCCTTGTAGTATTCCTCTTTTTTCATGACGTTTTTTGCAACTTTATCATACAAGTGATCAAAGAAAGTTGTATAATCTAAGCTATATTTGAATTCTACAGAATCACCAGAAATGATTAATTTAGGATTAAACTTAGCAAAATCTTCTAAAATATAAGGATAGGCATCGATGTTTGATTCACGTAGTATCATACTCTTTTGAAGAGTGATAGGAGCATCCACTAATTCCCAGGTTCCTTCAAGTGTATCCGTTTTTTGGACAATTTTTTTCTCTGATTTTGTTTCCTTAGTGGTTTTTTGCCTAGTCGTAGTTGTATTACACCCTACAAGTGCGAGTCCACATAGAGCCATTAGGGCAACAAACAAAAATTTCTTGAGCCAATGTTTCATGAAAAAGCCTCCTAAATATATTTTATTAATTTATTATAACCTAATGTGAATGCGTTTTCAAGGTAGCGAAATATCTAGACTAGTCTTCTTTCCATTTTTTTATAGTAGGGTCACTAACTATAAAAAACGGCGCGCCCTTTAAAACATCTTTTACATTTACTGACTAGAGTAAGGGGACGATTTTTACAGTTTCGTAACAGTCCCTTACTGACCAATTTCTTATGTTATAATAGAGATGTTTAGAAAGGAGCTTTTATGTCTATACGAAAAAGATATGTTCCAAAGAAAATCAAACTCTTATTATTCTTAAATGCCTTTTTGATTCTATCCATGCTTGTCTTAGGGACTCTGATTGTTGGTCGTCTACTGTCTCCCACTACTACAAGTCAAGAAAAATCTCAAGAAAACTTGATTTCCCAACGAATAGCTAGCCATCAGTGGATCAAACAAAAAGAACCAGTCAAAATTCCGATTCTTATGTATCATTCGGTTCATAACATGGATCCATCAGAAGAAGCCAATGCCAACCTCATCGTGGCACCAGAAACCTTTGAAAGTCATCTAAAAGCCTTAAAGAAGGCCGGCTACTATACCCTCACTCCTGAAGAAGCTTATCGGGCGCTCACAAAAAATGAACTGCCGAAAGGTGGCAAAGTCGTTTGGTTAACGTTTGATGATGGAATTGCTGACTTTTATACCATAGTCTATCCACTCTTAAAAAAAATACCAAATGACCGCAACCAACAATATCATTACTTCCTTTTTCTGACGAAGAAAGACCCAGTGTTTTAACCTTCGATCAGATCAAAGAAATGAAAAGCGCAAGGTATGACGTTTGAGAGTCATACAGTATCTCATCCAGATTTGGCCCGATCAGATAGCTCTCGTCAGGAATCTGAATTGGCGACTTCCAAACAAGTACTAGACAAGAAACTCCATCAAACCACTACTACCATTGTTTACCCTTCCGGCCGCTACTCTGATCTCACCATGGAACTAGCAGAAAACAATGGTTACAAAATGGGCTTAACGACCAACAATGGACTAGCTAGTCTAGACGATGGCCTCTACTCACTAAAACGCCTGCGGATCTTACCAACTACAACAGCAGAAAACCTACTTGCCGAAATGCAAACTAATCCATAAACATACAAAAAGCACGAGTCCGAATGACTCGTGCTTTCTTTCTCCATAATGGAGGCTTTTATTTCGATTTGATGTAGTTCACACCATCTGCTTTTGGTGCAACCGACTTACCAAAGAAGGCTGCTAGTACGATGATGGTCAACACATACGGAGCAATACGGAGGTATACTCCAGGAATATGGGCAAGGAAAGGAATCTGCGTAGACACAACCGCCAAGGCTTGTGAAAGTCCAAAGAATAGACTTGATAGCATGGCACCTATTGGGCTCCATTTACCAAAGATCATAGCCGCTAGGGCGATAAATCCAGGTCCCACAATGGTAGTGGCAGAGAAATTGACAGAAGCAGATTGCGCATACAAGGCACCCCCAACTCCTCCTAAAAATCCAGAGATGAGCACACCATAGTAACGCATGAGGTAAACATTAATCCCTAGAGTATCCGCAGCTTGTGGATGTTCACCGACTGAGCGAAGGCGAAGACCAAATTTCGTTTTAAACATGATAAACCATGCTACAAATGAAAATCCAATCGCGACATATCCCATTAAACTTGTATTCTTGAAGAAGATATCGCCAATGACAGGAATATCAGATAAGAAAGGAAAATCAAATTTACCAAATGACAGATCGATATTGTTGGTTTGACCTTTTCCATAGATGGCTTTTACCAAGAAGACGGCTAAGGCAGGAGCCAACAAGTTCAATACTGTACCACTCACCACGTGGTCAGCGCGGAAGTTAATAGTCGCTACCGCATGGATAGCAGAGAAAATAAGACCAACCAAACCACCTGCAAGGAGAGATAGCCAGATTGTCATGCCACCAAGAGAGCTAGCAAAAGTCAAGTTAAACACAACCCCTGTGAAAGCACCCATAACCATGATACCTTCCAAACCGACATTAACGACACCAGCATGTTCGGAGTAGGCTCCTCCGATACTAGTGAAAATGAGGGGAGCAGCATAGACCAGCATATTCGATACAAGAATCGTTAGTATAGCAACAGTATTCATTCTTACTCTACTCCTTTCATTTGTTTATTAGGCTTGATGTATTTTTCGATAATGTAATGAGCACTTACAAAGAAGATAATCGAAGCTGTCACAATATTGACAAGTTCTGGTGGGATAGTCGCTGTGGTCATACCTGGCGCACCTGTTTGCAAGGTTCCAAGCAAGAAGGCCGCAAAGACAATCCCAATAGGAGAATTGCTAGCAAGTAGAGCAACTGCCATCCCATTAAATCCAACAGCCAAGGAACCAGCTTGAACATAAACGTTCTGGAAGGTACCAATTCCTTCTACTGCTCCACCGATCCCACAGAGGGCCCCAGAAATCACCATGGAAAGGATGATGGTCCGTTTAGCTGACATCCCTGCATAGTCTGAAGCATTGGGGTTAAGACCAACAGAACGAATTTCAAAGCCAAGTGTTGTTTTCTTGATAATGAACCAAATCACTGCAACAGCAATCAAGGCAATGAAGATCCCGATATTCATCCGTGACTTAGTCAATTCTGTCAAGAACCCTAGGCGGTAACTTGCATTTGCTCCTACTGTGATACTAGATTCAGAATCGACCATGAACTTTAGGGAAGTTCCGGATGATTTCATTTCCAGCAAACAGTACGATGTAGTTCATCATAATGGTAACGATCACTTCACTCGTTCCCAAAAATGCTCGTAGGAGTCCTGGAATCAATCCAATGAGACCACCGGCAATTGCAGCCACAAGGACGGTCAAAGGAATCATCAGAACGCGAGGAATATCTGGGAAGGATAGAGCGAACCATACAGCCGCAATCCAACCTGCCAAAGCTTGTCCAGGTAAGCCGACATTAAAAAATCCAGCTCGACTGGCTACCGCAAATCCGAGAGCAATCAATATCAGTGGCCCCATAGTACGGAAAATTTCACCCACATTTTTTATGGAACCAAAAGCTGTCTTGAAGAGTTCTTCATAACCCCAAAGAGCATCATAACCAAAGATCCACATAATAATGGCTCCGAGGATGATTCCTAGGATTACAGAAATAAAAGGAATAGCAATTTGTCTTGTATTTTTATTCATTTGAAGCCTCCTTGATTTCTCCACCAGCCATTAGAATACCAAGCTCTTGTTTGTTGGTCTCAGACGGCTTCACAATACCTTGGATTTTTCCATCATGAATAACAGCAATCCGGTCTGATAGATTTAGAATTTCGTCTAATTCGAAGCTGACAACGAGGACGGCTTTCCCTTTATCACGTTCACCAATCAAACGTTTATGGATGTACTCAATCGCACCAACGTCCAATCCACGTGTCGGTTGGCTAACGATTAACAAATCTGGATTCCGATCAACTTCACGAGCAATGATGGCTTTTTGTTGATTTCCTCCTGATAGAGCACTTGCTGGAACAATCTCGTTGGCTGCACGAACATCAAATTCTTCCATCAACTTGCGAGCATAGGAATTAATTTGATTGTAATTCAACACACCATTCTTGCTAAGTGGTTCTTTGTAGTAAGTTTGAAGTGCGATGTTTTCAGAAAGCATCATTTCGAGCACAAGACCATCGCGATGACGATCTTCAGGTACGTGGCTGACATTCATTTCAGTAATCTTACGTGGGGAAAGGCCAACAACTTCTTGTCCCTTAATTTTGATACTGCCTGATTTAACTTTGCGAAGTCCGGTAATAGCCTGGATCAATTCACTCTGACCATTTCCGTCAATCCCTGCAATTCCGACAATTTCACCTGCACGAACATCAAGAGATAGTTCTTTGACCGCAGGAACACCACGGTTTTCATTCACGACCAAGTCAGAAATTTGCAGAACCACTTCTTTAGGTTGCGCTTCTTCCTTTTCTGTTACGAAAGAAACTGAGCGCCCAACCATCATTTCTGCCAAATCTTTATTGGTAGCACCTTCGATGCTAACCGTTTGAATGGATTTCCCACGACGAATAACTGTGACACGATCTGCAACGGCACGAATTTCGTCTAGTTTGTGAGTGATGAGGATAATGGATTTGCCTTCTTTAACGAGGGTTTTCATAATATCCATTAACTCCAAAATTTCAGCAGGAGTTAGCACTGCTGTAGGCTCGTCGAAAATCAGAATATCAGCTCCGCGATAGAGTGTCTTCAAGATTTCTACACGTTGTTGAGCCCCAACAGAAATATCTTCAACTTTTGCTGTAGGATCCACAGCCAAGCCGTAGCGTTCAGATAACTCTAGAATATCTGCATTAGCTTTTTTCAAATCTAATACACCCTTATTCGTTACTTCGCTACCAAGAATGATATTTTTCTGCAACAGTGAAAGCTTCTACCAACATGAAGTGCTGGTGAACCATCCCGATCCCTAGAGAAGCAGCCTTTGAAGGAGAATCTAGTTTTTCAGATTTCCCATTGACCACAATTTCTCCGCTCGTTGGCTCCAAAAGACCAGCCAACATATTCATCAGGGTTGATTTCCCAGCTCCATTTTCACCAAGAAGTGCATGAATTTCACCTTTACGCAATTCGAGGTTGATTTTGTCGTTTGCGACAAATTCACCAAAGATTTTGGTAATTTCACGCATCTCAATGACGTTTTCGTGTGCCATTCGAATATTCCTTTCTAGAAAACTATATTTTATTTCAGTAGGACCTGCTAAACAAGTTAGTAAGTTCTATTGAGACAAAATGTCCCAACACCTCATAAAAAAGCGACCCAAGAAGGATGGATCGCTTCCGGAAGGTTTTATTTCTCAGGTGCTTTTACACTACCATCAATAATTTGTTTTTTAGCATCTTCTACTGCTTTTTTAGCATCTTCAGAAAGATTTGAAGTTGTCAAATCAACACCACCATCTTTCAAACCAAATGTGATCACTTTTCCACCTGGGAATTTACCGTCAGCAGTTTGAGTTGCGATTTCTTGAACAGTTTTACCAACTTGTTTCAAAGTAGAAGCCAATACGAAGTTAGATTCTTTACCATCTTTTGAAGTGTATTTACCTTCATCAACTTGGTCACGGTCTACACCAATAACCCAAACTTTTTCGCCTTCGTTTTTCTTCTCGTTCAAGTCTTTTGCTTCCTTGAAGACACCAGCTCCTGTACCACCAGCAGCTTGGTAAATAACGTCAGCTCCTGCAGCGTATTGTGTTGCTGCAATTGTTCTACCTTTTTCAGGGTTGTTGAAGTCTTCAGCATATTGTACATCAACTGAAATGTCTTTGTTTACAGACTTCACGCCTGCTTCAAATCCTTTTTCAAAACGAGTGATAACTTCACCACGTGCTCCACCGATGAAACCAACTTTGTTTGTCTTCGTAGTTTTGGCAGCAGCAACCCCTGCAAGATAAGCAGCTTCATTATCTGCAAAAACAGCAGATGCTACGTTCTTCTTATCACCAACAACAGAGTCAATGATAACATAGTTGATATCAGCATTTTCATCTGCAGCAGCAGTAACAGCTGGAGCAAGTTTGTAACCAACACCGTACACTAATTTGTAGCCGTTTGTAGCAGCTTGACTGAAGTTATTCGCAAAATCTGCTTCACTTGTAGATTGGAAGTAAGTAAAGCCGTTATCTTTAGAAAGACCATTTTCTTTACCCCAAGCTTGTAGACCTTCCCATGCAGATTGGTTAAATGATTTGTCATCAACACCACCTGTGTCAGTAACGATAGCAGCTTTTAAATCAGTTTTTGCATCTGAAGAATCTTTGCGAGACGCACGATTTCCACATGCAGCAAGTCCGATTGCAGCGACAGTTACTAGACCTAGGCCTAACCATTGTTTCTTGTTCATTTCTGAACCTCCTAAATAAGATATGCAACTATGTTGCGGATTAATGAAAGGGTCAATAGACCGCCTTTACAGAAGTTACTAGGTAAGATCTGTAAAGGAATATGGAAGCAATTCCTTGACCGTCATCACGACCGTCGATTTATCTTTGGCTACCAGAGTAACCGGTAGGTCTGGCTCGAAAAATTCAGCCATCACCTGGCGACAAGCACCACAGGGTGAAACTGGTTTTTCAGTTTGACCATAAATAATTAATTCCTTAAATGAACGCTCGCCTTCTGAAACAGCCTTGAAGATAGCTGTTCGCTCACCACAATTGGTCAACCCGAAACTCGCATTTTCAACATTGACTCCTGTATAAATCTTTTCCTCTGCTGTAACTAAGACAGTTCCAATTGGAAAGTGAGAATAAGGCACGTAAGCATTCTCGCTTGTTTTTACAGCTAGGTCAATCAACTCAGTAGTCGCCATGGGCTACTTCTCCCTTCATGATGGCTACTCCAGAGGAAGTACCGATTCGGTTAGCACCCGCTTGGATCATAGCTTGAGCATCCTCATAGCTACGAGTGCCTCCAGATGCTTTCACCCCCATGTCAGGTCCAACAACTTTTCGCATGAGAGCCACATCCTCAGGCGTAGCCCCACCAGTCGAGAATCCTGTAGAAGTCTTCACGAAGTCAGCTCCTGCTAACTTAGCAATCTGACACGCTACAATCTTCTCATCTTCTGTCAAGAGGCAGGTTTCGATGATGACTTTGACAAGGTGATCACCGCTTGCATCTACAACTGCCTGAATATCTTCTTCAACGAGACTCAGATTTTTTGATTTAAGTGCACCAATATTGATGACCATATCAATTTCATCTGCCCCATTTTGGATAGCATTCTCGGTTTCAAAAGCTTTGACTTCTGGTGTATTTGCCCCCAGTGGAAACCCGATAACTGTACAGACTTTGACATCTGTATCACGTAGACCCTCTGCAGCGAAGTTCACCCAAGTTGGCTGCACACAAACACTTGCAAAAATCATATTCTTTTTGCTTCTTCGATCAATTGTTCGATCTGTTCCTGTTGTGCATCAGGTTTTAATAGTGTGTGGTCTATGTATTTGTTTAATTTCATTAGTGAATCTCCCCTAAACGAATTACGATACGATTTCAATAATCTCTGAAACGCTTTCAACCTTGTCTAGTATTTTAACATTTTTTTGGAATTCTGCAATGGTTTTTTGACAAATTTCTAAGTTTGTATAAATAGTTGCAACAAGCTCCCCTTTTTGAACAGAATCCCCGACTTTCTTAGCAAAAACAATCCCTGTCTCATAGTCTAAATCATCTGATTTGACTGCTCTGCCAGCCCCTAGACGCATGGCAAAGAGACCGTGTTCCATAGCAGGCAAGGCTGCAATATAGCCATCCTCTTCTGCATAGACAGGCACTTGTTCTTTTACCTGAACTGGACGGTAGAGATCTTCTAAATCCCCACCTTGAGCAAGGACCATTTCTTCAAATTTCTTCAGAGCTTTGCCGGCTGTCAGATGTTGCTTGACTTCTTCCAAGCTAGCCGTCACTCCGCCAAGCTCCAACATAATTTGAGCCAATTCACAAATGAAGTGGGTCACGTCTTCTCTGCCTTTGCCTTGAAGAATATCTAAGGCTTCGAGAATTTCCAATCGGTTCCCAATACTAGTTCCCAAAGGTTGGCTCATATCCGTCAAGACAGCAATGGTCTTGCGACCGACAGCATTTCCAAGATCCACCATGGTGCGGGCTAATTCACGCGCCTCTTCGATGGTCTTCATAAAGGCCCCTTCTCCAACGGTAACATCGAGAAGGATAGCATCTGCTCCAGCCGCAATCTTCTTACTCATGACGGAACTCGCAATCAAGGGAATCGTGTCAACTGTTGCCGTCACATCTCGAAGTGCATAGAGAAGCTTATCTGCCATGACCAATTGATCCGACTGGCCGATAACAGAAAGACCAATGTCTTGTACTTGTTTGATGAACTCTTCTTGGGTCCGCTCAATCTGGAATCCTTTTATTGATTCTAACTTATCAATGGTCCCCCCTGTGTGACCCAATCCACGACCACTCATCTTGGCTACTGGAACTCCAAAGCTGGCTACTAGAGGGGCCAGTACAATCGTTACTTTGTCCCCTACACCACCTGTTGAGTGTTTGTCCACCTTGATGCCTTTAATAACAGAGAGGTCGAATTGCTCCCCTGTTTCCACCATCTTCATGGTCAAATCTGATATTTCTCGAGTCGTCATTCCCTTGAAATAAACCGCCATGGCAAAAGGCAGCCATTTGATAGTCTGGTACTGTTCCCGCTACATAGCCCTCAATCAGCCAGTGAATTTCTTCTTTACTCAACTCAATGCCATCACGTTTTTTCTGAATGATATCTACAGCTCTCATGTAACTTTCTCACTCCTTAAAATATAATAACCTTTGTCTTTTTTGAGGATTTCACAGTTTCCAAAGATTTCTTCCATTTTTGCTTTCGCACTGGGAGCACCTTGTTTTTTCTGAATGACAATGGTTAGGTCTCCACCAGGATTCAAATGGTCAAAGCTACCAGAAAGTACTTCATGAACTACCTTTTTCCCAGCCCGAATGGGAGGATTACTGATAATATGGTCAAAGCACCCCTCAACCTCATCATAAACATTGGATTGGAAGATCTTAGCTTCGACTTGATTTAAAGCCGCATTTCTGAGCCAGATCAAGGGCACGTGTATTCACGTCTACCATAGTAGCATGAACCCCTTGCGCCTTGACCAAAGAGAGACCAAGAGGACCATACCCGCAACCGACGTCCAAAACCGCCTCTCCTTGCTGAAAAGACAGACAAGACAAGAGGACCTGGCTGCCAAAATCGATCATTTTCTTACTAAAAACACCGGCATCCGTCAAAAATTTCATCCGCTCTCCTAGAAGGACCACATGTAACTCATGGATATCATGTTGAGCATCTGGATGTTCATCATAGTACATTTTACTCATACTAGCATTATAGCATAATTTAACCTATTTTTAAATCGTTTACATAAGATCTTAAAACTGATATACTAAAGGTCACTATGGAGGAAAAGCTTGAAATGGATAAAGAATTTCTACACTTCGAAAAGATTAATCGACAAACTTGGCAAAATCTCCACCGGAAATCAACTCCTCCTCTATCTGAAGAGGAATTGAATTCAATCAAGAGTTTTAATGACCTCATTAGTTTACAAGATGTAACAGACATTTATTTACCCCTGACGCATTTAATTCAAATCTACAAAAAAGCGAAAGAAGACTTAGCTTTCTCTAAAGGCATCTTTCTCCAACAGGAAAGCAAAAAACAGCCTTTTATGATTGGAATTTCAGGGTCTGTGGCTGTCGGCAAATCAACGACTAGTCGCCTCCTTCAAATCCTTCTTTCTCGGACCTTTTCCGGTTCTACAGTGGAGCTAGTGACGACAGATGGCTTCTTATATCCCAATGCGACCCTGATTGAACAAAACATTCTCAATCGTAAGGGTTTCCCTGAAAGTTATGATATGGAACTTCTCTTAGATTTCCTGAATCAGCTTAAAAATGGTCAGAGTTACCAGATTCCCGTCTATTCTCACGAGATTTATGATATCGTCCCTGACCAGAAGCAAACCATCCAAGCTGCAGACTTCATTATCGTAGAAGGGATCAATGTTTTTCAGAATCCTCAAAATGATCGTCTCTATATGACTGACTTCTTTGACTTTTCCATCTATGTGGATGCTGAGGTTGCCAACATTGAGTCTTGGTATATTGATCGCTTTAAAAAGTTGTTGGACCGTGCAAAGGATGACCAAAACAACTACTACCACCGCTTTACCCAGCAACCAGAAGCTGAAGTCCTAGCCTTCGCTCATCAAGTATGGGAGTCAATCAATCTCTTAAATCTAAAAGACTATATCGAACCCACTCGAAACCGAGCCGAACTGATTCTGCACAAAGCTGCCAACCATGAGATTGATGAAATCTATCTTAAGAGATAAAGAGATTGTAACAAAACGACCCCCAAAAGATGGCGATTCGAAGAAAAATTAGTTTGGGCTTGTCAAAAGAAAAGTTTTCAGATATAATAAGAGAGTTAGAATATCATTGGAGGTGAAAAAATTGGCAAACATTAAATCAGCTATCAAACGCGCTGAATTGAACGTTAAACACAACGAAAAAAACTCAGCTCAAAAATCAGCTATGCGTACTGCAATCAAAGCTTTTGAAGCAAACCCATCTGAAGAACTTTACCGCGCTGCTAGCTCAGCTATCGATAAAGCAGAAACTAAAGGTTTGATCCACAAAAACAAAGCTAGCCGTGATAAAGCACGTCTTGCAGCGAAACTTGGTTAATCAAGAATTGCATACAAAATGAGCTCTCCGGAGCTTTTTTTGTTGCTTCGATATGAGGAGATACGATGAAAATTTCGATTATCGGCTATTCAGGTTCTGGCAAGTCAACTTTGGCTGAAACCTTAGCCCGCTACTACTCCATTCCCAAACTCCACATGGATACCCTTCAATTTCAACCGGGTTGGATGGACAGTGACCGGGATTGGATGGAGGAAGAAATGAAACAGTTTCTCAGTAATCATAGAGACTGGGTCATTGATGGCAATTACTCTTGGTGCTGCTATGAGGAGAGAATGGAGCAAGCCGACCTGATTATCTTCCTGAATTTCTCCCGTTGGAACTGCCTCTATAGAGGATGGAAACGATACCGTCGCTATAAAGGCCGAGTCCGTGAGAGTATGGCAGCAGGCTGCCCAGAACGCTTTGACTGGGAATTCATCCGTTGGATTCTCTGGGACGGTCGAACTAAGAATGCCAAAGAAAGGTATCGAAATATCCGTTCTACCTATCCCGATAAATTCATCACTCTCAAAAACCAAAAGGAACTAGACCGTTTCCTCAATAACATCAAAAATGATCTACTGGAATCGAAGTAAACATTCGATCTAGTAGATCATTTTTCTTATTTTCTTTTCTTTTGAGGAAACAAGGGAAGTCCTAAAGAAGCCATCTTCTCCGCTGGCACCTTCATGCCATCCTTAATCCATTTGGCTAGGACAGAGACAATCGCTGAACTGAGGAAGGAATTCAAATAACTAGCCGGTCCTTGTGAGGATTTCTGACTTTTACTCCTCTTTTCTAGAAATTCATAAACAGCCTTGGTAAGCAGTTTCTCAAAATTATAATCGACGGCCAAGCTGATAATGCGTGCTTCCTTCTTGGCCTCTTTAAAGAGATAAACCCAAATCTGGTACAAATCGGTCTTAAAATTATACCCCTCTAAAGACTTGGTAATATTCGAAACAGTTGATTGGAAGATGGATTCCAGCAATTCTTCTTTCGACTCATAATTTCGGTAAAAGGCTGCGCGAGAAACTCCTGCTCTCTCCACCAATTCTGAAATGGTAATCTTTTTCAAGTCCTTTTTATCCAACAACTGAAGCAAGGAAATCTCCAAGGATTCCCGTGTGATGGCATTGCTTTCTTGGTTGGACCGTTTCAAATTTTCTAAGGATTTTTCTGATATCTTTCTTTCTGCCATAACACTTACTTTCTATCTGTATCATCTGAATGTATCTGCTTTCAGAGAATGCAACTTCATGATATAATTGTAAAAAAAGACTAACCACTTGTCAATGAACAATTATTTACATTTTGAGGTAATAAAAATGACATGGAAATTATTGCAGATTCTGGCTGTGATTATCGTACTTACGAAAGTGCTGCACCAGATACTAGCTTTGTTTCAGTGCCCCTTACCATTCAGATTGGTGAGACCATTTATACAGACGACACTAATCTGGATACAGATAAAATGATGGAAGATATGTATGCAACGACTACTGCTTCCAAATCAGCTTGTCCTAGTCCTGATGACTATATGAGAGCCTTTGAGGGAGCTGACAATATTATCGTTGTTACCATCACTGGTACTTTGTCTGGTAGCCACAATAGTGCTCAAGTCGCTAAAAAACTTTATCAAGAAGATCATCCGACTACCAACATTCACGTGATTGATAGCTTATCAGCTGGTGGTGAAGTGGATCTACTCGTCCGCAAACTCCATCAATTAATCGCTCAAGACCTTGATTTTGATCAAGTGGTTGAAGTCATTACTAAATACCAGGAAAAAACCAAGCTGATCTTTGTGCTTGCTAAGGTCGATAATTTGGTCAAAAATGGTCGACTCAATAAAATTATCGGAACTGTTGTCGGCCTCTTAAACATCCGTATGGTCGGTCAAGCCAGCGATACTGGCACCCTTGAGTTGCTTCATAAAGCCCGTGGCCAAAAGAAAGCTATTACCACTACTTTTGAAGAAATGCTTAAAGCCGGCTACAGAGGAGGGCATATCACCATTGCTCACCGTCGCAACGAGAAATTCGTAGAACAACTCTCTGCCTTGGTCCATGAAAAGTTCGCCAATGCGGATATCGAAGTTCTTCCGACCTCAGGCCTCTGTAGCTTCTATGCTGAAGAAGGTGGGCTCTTAATCGGCTATGAAATTTAACAACAAACTATAAAAGACTGGAACTCATTCCAGTCTTTTAGAATGTAGACAAACTATTTTAAAATAAAATAAGTTAAGCGATTCTGCAGAAATAAAAATGAGTTCCAATTTTTAAATTGATTCAAAAAAATACCAAAACTTTCCGCTGTGAGAAAAGTGCCTGAAACAATAACGTTTCAGGCACTCAGAATTATTGAGACCTTAGGCTCAATAATTAGTCTTGGAACTTCGAAGAAGTTCGCTGACGTCTGTACTAACCTAAGGAAAGTTTTTAATATGACTTTGTCTTCAATCTGAAAGGTTAGAACTCATTCCAGTCTTTTACAATACAGATTCCCTCTGGTCAGGACCCGAGGGAATCTTTTTTTATTCACCAATTTCTTGGTTAAATTTGTAGAAAGTACTTTTATAAATAAAGTAAGTCGCAAGAGCACCTATACCAGCAATGAGAAGATAAATCACACTAGCAATCAGGGTGGTGAAAGCCACAGCGGATAGATAGAAGGCAAAGCCTATCAGGACTAGCATAACGATAATAAAGACGAAGATCAATAATCCTCTCAGGGCTGCATTTCCTCTATTACGGTTCATCAGGTCTGTTACAGTCGACCAATTAGTCGTTAAGAGCTTGTAGTCACGTCGAAAAGCGATCACACTCAAGCTCAAACTGGTCAAAAACCAAATCAAAAGCATGGCTAGAAGAGAGAGGGGATGAACCCCAAAGTAGCTGGATACCCCTACTAAGAGCACAATTGGTAAAGCAGACTGAACCGAAAAGAGGATCCAAAATTTCTTCAAACAGTAGCGTTTAAAATCAATCGGGAGGGCTCGAAGATAAGCAAAATTTTCTCGCTCCAAGGAAATCCCGATACTGGTCAAGCTTTCTACAGAATTGAAGACCCCAATCATAAAAGCGATGAGGGATAAGGGAAGTAAATATTGGGGGGTGAGGTGGTTTTCAATTTGAAGGGAAGCTCGCGATGCTCCTAAAAACAAGCCAAATGTGAAAAGATAAGGAAAGATCGCCATCATAAAGATGACCTGCGTCAACAAGGTACCATCACTTAGAAGGCGTTTATGATAGGAAACGGTAAAGCGATGGAAGGCCTTCTGATCTCCCACCTTCATCTGACTCACCCGCTCCTTAACCGCATGGCTGGAAGAAACCTCAAGGGCAGCATCATAAAAATGAGGCAAGACCTGACTTTTGACCAGCCAAAGGAGGACTGCTAGAACCAATACCCAAGCCAACATCCCAAGCAGAGCACCTGAGTCCAAAGGATTCAAGATAAAGCTATGAAAGACCTCTATCGGAGGAAAAATACTGGGTTGAGTAACCAGATCACCTGCCACCGAATGCTCTGATTGGAGCATATTAATATAGAGGTAAGCTCCAATGGAAATGAGACTACTCAAGCCAATGATGAGGTTAGAAACCAAACTCGTGTGCTTCTTAAAGATAGCTGATTTGGTAATCAGATGAGATAAGAACAAGGTGCCTAAAAAAAGAGGATGGAGAGGAGAATCATGGCACAAAGAAGGCCAAGAAGGAGCCCCACCAGAATATTTCCCCCTGCTTGGATGGGCAGAATGATGAAGTAACTGATCATTGGAAGCAGGGCCATCAAGAGCACTAATATGACCGAGATGCTCTTTCCTGCAATCACTTCTGCATCCGAAAAGGCATAGGGACGATAAAATTGCAAATCCTTGCTCTCGTAAAAGACATTGTAAAAACTCATCAAACCTTGAGATATGGCTAAGAGCGCAAAGAGCGTAATCATATTGACAAAGGGACCAGGGCTAGAGACAAAATCATTGGTACTCGAGAGAATTCCAAAAAGGAAGAGATAAAGGAGACCGATAAAAATATAGGTCCGAATGGACTGAGCGGAAACATTGACCTTCCTAGTCGGATCCTTTTCCTGCTTCTTACGAAATTTCGCTAATTGGGCTGGCTGAGTAGCATAAATGATGTTGACATCCACTAGGCGACGAACCATCTTAAGACGCATCTGGACTCACCTCTTCTCTTCGACCAGCCAGTCCAAGATAGATGGACTCTAGGCTTTGTTCAGGGTGTTGCCCCTTCAGCTCCTCAATAGTTCCATAAAAGATGAGGTTCCCCTTCTTCAGGATGGCAATTTTATCACAGAGTTGCTCTGCTACTTCGAGGACATGGGTGGAGAAGATGACGGTGTTGCCCTTATCCGCATGCTCCCGCATCATCTGCTTCAAGTCGTAAGAGGCTTGGGGATCCAAGCCAGTCATGGGCTCATCTAGAACCCAGATGTCTGGATCAGATAGTAGAGCCCCAATAACAAATACCTTCTGGCGCATCCCATGAGAGAAAGACTCGATGACTTCATAGCGATGACTAGTAAAGTCAAAAAGGTGAAGCAAATGATCCAAGCGCTGATCACATTCCTGCTGGCTCATATCATAGGACGTGGCAACCAACTCCCAAAATTCATTGGCCGTTAAACGAAGAAAGAGATCTGGCGAGTCCGCTACATAGCCAATTTCTTCTTTATTTCTAAGCGATTGCTATAGAGGTCCTTTCCATCTACTAGGATGCTACCGGTCGTTGGGGTGATGACACTGACTAGGCTCTTAATGGTCGTTGATTTTCCGGCTCCATTATGGCCAATCAAGCCGACAATTTGCCCATCTTCAATGGTCAGATTCAAGTGGTTTAAAGCCAAATGCCCATCGTAATCTTTTGTGACTCCTTGAAATTCAATCATAGATTCTCCTTCTGCCTTTCTACTTTTAAAACGGAACATCTCCATGTAATTGCTTATATTTTATTCCTATTTTAGAAAAGTGTCAACGAAAAACCAAAAAATTAGAGTAATTCATTAAAGCGATAGAGGAGTTTTAAGAGGTAGGTAGGAATCGTATCCAAGAAATCCTCTATAAATACTCGTTCTCCCCTCTTGTGAAGCTCCTTACCCCAAGGACCTAGGTTTACCGCTGGCACTTGGATCTGAGCAATTTTTTCCAGATCTAATTCGTAGACCTGAGGAGGTGTCGCTAAACTATCCAGCACGACTTGATAAGTGGAAACATCCTTTTCCAAGGCACAGTAACTAGTATCACAAATACCCATAAAGTATTCTTCCACTTTCAAGGATTGACCTCTTTTTTCTAAATAACGACGGTAGTCATCTACTAGAATCCCAATTTTAAGGCTCGTTTTTGGTAAGGAGCGACAGTTCATAGACGGGTAATAAGGTGGAGCAAAACCTATGACCACCAATGGATCCTTATCCCCCAGAAAGTCTAAGTAGCTTTGAATCTGGTGAATGGCAATGGTCTGGTAGCTAACACCCTTCAAAAATTCTTGATAGGCCACTTGCTCGCGCTCTTTTTGAAAGGCAGAAAAACCTTCCTTCTCTTGGCAACGATTCATTAATTCTTGATAACTAATAGCTAGTGGTCGAGAAATAAGGTGCTCTTGTTCTACTCTCTCTTGTAGAGTCCAGTATTTTTCATAGAATTCATTTAAGGCCTCCTGGGTCAATTCTTGAATTCGCTGGAACAACTGCTGGGGAGTCTTTTTCAAATGTAGAACGCTAAAATAGCCTGCTGCATGAAGGACAGTCGATACATCATACTGGTCCTTCAAATCCCTTAGATAAGACCAAGAAGGTAGAGGAGACTGCTCGCCTAGAGCACGGTCTGATAAATCAGGATGAAGATCTAGTTTTGAGGCCACTGCTACTAAGAGAGATAAAGCATTCATCCCCTTTAGAGGCTCCTTCATATGGGAGAGAACCCCTTGAGCTACGATAACCGGCATGAGCTTGCCGACCGTTCCAATGTGTAGGACTTTTTCTTGCGCATCAGTAGAATCAAATGGTTCCGAATCGATAGCAAGTACATAGTCCAAATGAAACTCTTCTTTTAATTGGCAGAGTAAGCCCAAAGACGCTCTCATGCCCCGAGAATAAGATTCCTCATCTCCAACAGATAGATAAAGCAAGTTGACCTGTCCACCGGCTGGATCCGATGCATAAGCTTCTAAGACTCCCAGTTGGAGAGCTAGGCCGCCTTCATATCACAAGAGCCACGACCTAAGCGCCATTGTTTTGAATCCAGATCAGCCTGCATCTCTGGTCGAAGATCGATCTCTTTTAAGGTCTGGGCAAGAGCTTCAGAATCCAAAGCAATAGAGGCAAGAGGACCATAATCTTCTAAGTCCACCGTGTCATGGTGGTGAAAGAGGATCATAGTTTTTTTCTTACCTTTGTCGACTAAAGCCCAGTTGATACTCCTGTGCAGATGATCCTGAGGAATCTGATAGCGACCAAACAGATGGGGATGCTCTTGGAAATAAGGAATGGAAGCGAGACGCTGGTCTAAATAATCCTCAATGCCACGCTCACTTTCGGTATTGGTAAAGCTGGGAATTGCCATGGCTTCTTGAAATATAGTGGCAATTTGTTCTTGGAAATACTCTGTGGATCTCAATGGAGGCCTCCTTCTCTTGGACTAGATCCCTTTGTTCTCTATCTCATAAGGGGACAGAATGGACATTATTAATCTTTTTTGTGGCGATAAACCACTTTCCACATGCTGGTGACAAGGACTGCTAACAAACCATAGACTGTCAAGGTATTAGCTTTCTCTCCAGTTTCAGGTAAGCGAGTTTCCTCCTTTTCAGGTAAGCGAGTGACACTTTCCTCTCCTTGGCTTGTGGTTTCGCTGACGTGTGCTAATTGAGCCAATTCTTCTTTCTGTTCTTTACGGAAGTCCATTTGGTCTCGTCCGACTGGTGGTTCTTGTTCCTGATGACTAGCCTGATCAGGAACAGAGCCCTTACCTGCTTCTTCCACTGCCGTCGGATTCTTCTTAGCGATTGGGAGAATACGATCTGCCAAGCTTGCATACTCGGTATCCTTTCATTTGGCTGGTAACGAAGTAAGAGAGAACGGCTATCTTCAAGAATCGGAATTCTTGCTGAGATTGAATCCGTCTTAAACTTGACTTCGTATGGATCAGCATAATAGATGAAGTCTGGGTCAAAAGCATGAAGCGTCAAAACTAGGCGATGTCCTTTCTTAACGGTGTAGAGGTTTGGTTGTAAATACATGGTATAGTTGTGGTACTCATTTTCCTTTAGATCGATCGAGTGTCTAGAACTTGCTGAATCAAATCCAGAGCCAGGATTGGCCAAGTTAAGCCAGCCTCTTGAAATGACTACACTCTTGACCTTGTGCGTCTTATAACGTTTCAGAGGGAGACTGTCCAAATTGCTACCACTCCAGTAGCCCGTTTCATCCAGAGTCTCTTTTTCAAGGGTACGAGTACTGTAGCCGTCCTTATCATAGGTGATTTCTTCTTTAACAACATCAAATTCTTCGTCAGAAACGTCCATTAGGGTCGCGCTGACATGGGCATGTTTCTTATCTCCTTTTAAGAAACTAGCACTAAAATTCACAGGAATATGCCCTTTGATAGTGATGTCTTGATCGACTGGTGCAGCATAAGAGGCACTGACAGCAGATGAATGGAAAGCTGCATCTTGGTTTCTGGTGGTCCAGTTTTCACCGGTACCATAGAAATCACTAGATACTGTCACATCCTCTCTCTTAGAATAAGCACGCGCATTGATGCTATTGGTTGATTCCCACTTATCAAATTTTCGCCACTTAGACGGATCCAAGTTGTCCTGTGCGGTGACTTCAGGCAGATACTGAATTCCATTTCGAATTCCAAACAAATAATGGCTGTACCATAGATTCATCAAATCATTGAAGGCTTGACCCGCAACATTAGTCCCAGACCAACGGGTAGATGGATAGACATGGTTTCCTTGGTGGAGCAAGACTTTCGGATCAATTCCTGCTTTCTTGAAGGCTTGAACCATTAATTCAAAATGTTTTGGCTTGACATTGTCGTCATTCAACCCTTGAATAATCAATGGTGCGACTTTTCAAATTGGTTGCGTTCAAAGGTGTAGTCACGTTTGACATACTCTTCGTTGTAATTGTGGCCATCCTTGTGTTGGAGCTCATTAAGCTTGGTAATATAGGCTGCATAGTAGTCCTTAACCTTGTCCCAATCTTCCTTATCAAGAATACGGCCTGAGGTATAGACTGACAACCAAGAGAGGTCATTGGAAGCTCCTGTATCAAGAGGAGATCCTTGGCTGTTAAAATGGTCATACCAACTGGCGATACCTGCAGCAGGAACAATGGTCTTCAGACCTTCGACTCCAGTAGAGGCTACACCGAAGGTCGTTGTACCAGCCCAAGACAAGCCTGTCATTGCCACATTTCCACTAGACCAGTCAGCCTTGACTTCACGGTTGCTGGTTTATCCGCATAGGCCTTACGCTTGCCATTCAACCACTCAATGATATTCTTGTAGGCCGCAACTTCTAGGTCAGAGCCAGTCGTATTAATCCCATCAGAACCTTTGGATCCCAGACCACTACTGGTTACTACTGCATAACCGCGAACCAAGTAGTAATTGTACCAATTCAGATTTTCATAGTCATAGTGGGTATAGTCATCCGAGCTTTCACGAGGATTAACATAGTACCATTCTTTTGGATCTGCAGCCTTTGCCACTTCTTCTGTCGAGACTTCTTTAATAGCTTTTCTCTTTTCTGGCTTGCTGTAGAGTCTTGCCATATCAAAATTCCCACCTTCTTTCAGGCCCAAGCCCTCAAGGGTGCGTTCTTCTGTCGTACCTGTTACGTAAGGACTGGCTTCAAAAATAGTCGGTGCTTTATAATCCCCCTTGACTGCAGCCTTAGGAACTTGGACCAAGGTTTTCACTAAGTCTGGCTTGCCATCTCCATCGGTATCATAATCCGTCTCAACATAGACAATATAGCGGACAATGTCGCTCTTTTCATATGAATAATGCTCAATGTCATCTCCCGGTGAAAATGGGAAGATTGGCTGGGCCCGTCCATTCAAAAAGAGAGGTTCTTTGCGATCAGCGCGGTAGGCCGCATGGAGTTTTTTAGCTACCTCAACCATGGAAGCTAAGTCAGTCACCGGAGCCGTTCCTTCTGTATCCTCACTGATCATACCAAGACTTTTAGCAAAGGCTAAACGATCCTTATCAGTTGCTCCTACTTGACCATCTTTTGTCGACGCCCACTTCAAGAGCTGGTTGACAGCATCCGTCACAGTTGCATCCTTTTTAGCTTCTTGCTCCTCTACAGCTTGACCAGTCACCTCTGAAAGTTCCCCAAGAGTCACCTTAGGAGCGCTAGAAAGAAGACTGACACTTTTTTCTGCCCCATTTCCTTCAGGAGATAGACTTGTTTGAGGGCTCCCACTAATCGGCTTGTCTGCAGGAAGAGAGACCGGATCCTTTTCTGCAACAACTGCCTTATCTGTCGTCGTTGCCTGATTAGTTACTGCTGGTGTTGCCACAGGGCTTGTATCAGCTACTGGTATATTCAATTCAGGCTGATGGGACACTTCCACCTTAGGGGAAAGCTCAGAGACTGCTGGACCTTTATCTGTTGCAAGACTTGCTTCAGATGGACTTGCAGGTTCTAGGCTAGTGGTCAATGCTGGTTCTACACTATTGGTAGCCACTTCATCAGCCTGAACATGGCGAGCTAAAACTGCTGGACTAATTAATAAACTTGCAAACACAATCGAAACGATGGTTGATTTTTTCATATACAAACTCCTTAAAAAAGCGTAGTTTTGAGTCGTTTATCTAGGAAACCTACTTCTCTAAAAAACGACTGGCAAGCAGACAATAGAATTCTTTTTAGAAACCTCTTTAGATTCATAAACTAGACCTCCCCTCTTGAATCTAAAGGTCCCCCTCCTTTCATCATTGTTCTTCAAAATTTTTTTAAAAAAACTCCCTAATTCTCAACTAGAACCCAGGCCATTAAGATAGATTGGCAAGACTTGTCTCTTCCAAATTAGACAATTTGAAGCAAGATGCCTAAAAGAAAGAACCACAACAAATGGGCCGAGAAAGCTTTAAGCTTCTTAAATCTTGAGGTAAGAGGTTTTTAAGCAGCTATCATTAATTTTCTAGGGATTTCCTAACGTCAAGCGCAAACGATTGCTCTATCTTCCTATTTTTGGTAGAATAAGGCATTATTCACGAAAGATGAGAACAAAATGGAAAATCAAACCTTAATGCAATATTTTGAATGGTACTTACCTTCCGATGGTCAACACTGGTCGCGCCTAGCTGCAGATGCACCTCACCTGGCAGATCTTGGTATTCGTAGAGTTTGGATGCCACCTGCTTTTAAAGCAACATCTGCTAATGATGTCGGCTATGGCGTCTATGATCTTTTTGACCTTGGCGAGTTTAACCAAAAAGGCACTGTCCGTACCAAGTATGGTTTCAAAGAAGACTACTTACAAGCAATCCAAGCCTTAAAAGAAGCAGGGATCCAGCCCATGGCCGATGTGGTTCTCAACCATAAAGCAGCTGCTGATGGCCTTGAAAAGTTTGAAGTGGTCGAAGTGGACCCTAACGATCGTACCATCGTCTTGACAGAGCCTTTTACTATCAAAGGATGGACAAAATTTACCTTTGATGGTCGAAATGGAACCTATAATGACTTCCACTGGCACTGGTACCACTTTACTGGTACTGATTACGATGCTTCCCGCAATAAGAGTGGGATTTACCAGATCCAAGGAGACAACAAAGGTTGGGCACAAGATGATCTCGTTGACAGTGAAAATGGAAACTATGATTATCTTATGTATGCCGATATCGACTTTAAACACCCAGAAGTGGTCGAAAACCTCAACCAATGGGCTACATGGTTTATCGAAACCACTGAAGTTCAAGGTTTCCGTCTAGATGCGGTCAAACACATCGACTCTTTCTTTATGAAGAACTTCATTCAACAAATCACGGACAAATATGGAGAAGATTTCTATGTATTTGGTGAGTTTTGGAATGGGGATGAACAAAGCAACAATGACTACCTGGCCAGTATTGACTATCAGTTCGACTTAGTCGATGTCGCCCTTCACCACAATCTCTTTAGAGCTAGCCAAGAAGGGGAAAACTTTGATTTAACGACTATTTTCAATGGCACTCTTGCAAGCAATCATCCAGAAAGTGCGGTAACCTTTGTCGATAATCACGATACCCAAAGAGGACAAGCCTTAGAGTCCACAGTCGGTGAATGGTTCAAGCCTGCTGCTTACGCCCTCATTCTCCTCCGCGAAGCCGGTATTCCATGTGTCTTTTATGGAGACTATTACGGAATCTCAGGCGATTTTGCCCAGCAATCTTTCCAAGCGGAGCTTGATCAACTCCTTCGGATTCGCAAAGACTTAGCCTACGGTGAACAAAGAGACTACTTTGACGATCCTAACTGTATCGCTTGGACCCGATCTGGAACTGAAGAGTCTGCTCCTATCGCCTGCGTCATTTCAAATCGTCGCGCATCTGACAAACGGATGGAAATCGGCCAAGCATATGCAGGACGGACCTACTGCGATGCTCTTGGAAACCACCAAGATACCGTCCAAATTGAAGAAGACGGCTGGGCTAATTTCCCAGTTGCAGAAAGAGCCGTCAGCGTATGGGTTTTGGCAGACTAACTAGAAAATGAAATCGAGTAAAGAGGCTGGGACTAAAGTTCTAGCCTTTCAATTGTCTTTGAATTGTAGAGCAAGACGCAGTGGTTGAGTGGGCTCTACTACGCTGATTTCATCAGCTATTACAGCCCTACTCAACTGTGCGGAGGTGGGACGACGAAATCGAATTCTAACGAATTACCGATTTCTGTCCCACTCTCTTTCTTATATTTTATAGCAAACTACAGGTCCATTCTAACACTTCGTGTAAGCGCTGTCAATCTTTACCCCAAGATTTTCAATAGAAATGATAAAGAAAAAAACACTCCTTCCTTTCCCCTCATAAAAAGAGGTAGGAACAAGTGTTTTCTTTCGACTTGACTAGTCTGAGTAGAGCTTCTTAGCTCAATTCAGACACAATCGCTTTGAGTTGTTCTTTGGTGTGAACACCAGCGACTTGTTTCACCACTTGGCCATCTTTCTTGAACAAGAGTGTTGGGATAGACATGATGCCAAAATTACGAGCAGTGTTTGGATTTCATCCACATCCATCTTAAAGATCTTCAAGTCATCTTCATGGATCTCTTCTGCCAACTGTTCCAAGATTGGTGCCTGCATCCGGCAAGGACCACACCAAGTTGCCCAGAAGTCCACCAAGACCAAGCCTTGGCTAGTTTCTTGTTCAAATGTTGCATCTGTTAGTACGTGTACCATAGTTCCTCCTTTGATCAGTGCTTTCCACTAATCTCTCATTGATAGTTCTATTCTACACCAAAATTCTAGTTTTTAGAAATATTTGCTACGTTCTCAGCCTTGGACATCTTCTTTCTTTTTCTTCCAGAAAAGAAGGCTAGACAAGAGGAGGGTACCTAACCCATAGAATCCTATCCATTCCTTTTCAGTGCCTGTTTGAGGAAGCTGACCTGCTTTTTCTTGCGCTGGAACTACTGCTTTACCCGTCTCATAGACAAATGTTTGTCCATAAGCAACAGATAGAGATTCTGGTTTTGCAGTTTCTTTCTCAGCCGTTTGACGAGTGGACGAAGATTTGTACCAGCAGGAATCTCTGATCTACCATATCTTTCAGGCTTTGGAAGGACTGGCAGATGGTATTCTTCGATATAATGAACTGCTGGTTCTACCAATTTGGCTCCTTGAATCTCTGGAAGGGCAGCATATGCTGTATCAGCCGCGTTAGGAAGATAAGTAGCTACTTGCGAACGCGTCCCTTCTACAATCGGAATGGTCGCACGGATAGAATCTGTCTTGAAGGTGACTTCGTAAGGATTTTCAACGGTTAAGTCAGATGGATCATAGGTATTGAAGACTAGGGCTAATTTGTGGCCCTTTTTAACCGTATAGAGGTTTGGTTGGAGATGGACCGTATAGTCGTGGAATTCTCCAACTTTTGGCTCGATACTATTTCTTGAGCTGGCTGAATCATAGCCAGACTCAGGGTTGGCCAGGTTGATCCATCCTTTAGCAATGACCTTGTATTTAGTCTTAATGATCTCAAACTCTGCTACAGAGAGATTAGAAAGGTTACTTCCCATCCAGAAGCCGTCTGCTTTTTTATCTGCTTTGACGCCACCGTTGCCGACCACATCAAATTCCTCATCAGAGACGTCGACTAAAAGGGCATTGATCTGGAAGTTTTTGCCTTTCCCCTTAGCCAGGGCTGCCTTGAAGTGCACAGGGATATGCCCTTTGATGGTAGTATCTTCTGTCACCTCTGACACAAAGGTCATGTTGGCTTTTGAAGAACCTTGACTCACAGTTTCGTTGCGTTTAGCAATCTCTATGCCAGCTCCTGCGTAATCACTTGAAATCGTCTCTTCCAAGCGTTTCGACTGGGCATTGAGGAAGAGGCGTTGTGAAGTCTTCCAGTTATCATAAGTGGTCCACTTGCTTGGGTCATAGTTGTTTTGAGCCAAGACAGCTGGTAATTTGTCAACTTGATTCTCTACCCCGTACAAGTAATGACTAAGCCAGGTATTCAAAGATCATAGAAATCTTGGCCATTGGCCTGAATACCATAACCACGAGACATGGCTGCTGGATAGACGTGGTCTCCCTGGTGGAGATAGAGCTTGACATTTTGGCCTGCCTTCTTGAGGGCATCGTACATGAGTTCAAAATGCTTGGTTTTAACGTTGTCATCATTCAAGCCGTGAACCAAGAGGGCACTGGTCTTGAATTTTTCAGGATGAAGGGTATAATCCCGCTCCTTCCAGACATCGCTGTAATTGCGTTCGTGCGCATTTTGGTCCTTGTTGAGCTGGTTGATATAGTTGGCATAATTTTGCCAAATGCCTGCCCAGTCTTTTTCATCTAGGATCCGAGTACCGACATAGAGGGACAACCAAGATAAATCACTATATGGTGGGTTCCCATAAGCTGTTCCTTGACTATTGAAATAGTCATACCAAGAAGCGATCCCAGCAGCTGGAACGATGGTCTTCAAGCCTTCGACTCCTGTACTTGCCACACCAAAGGTCGTGGTTCCAGCCCAGGATAGACCGGTCATGGCAACATTTCCTGTAGCCCAGTCTGCTTTGATTTCGACATTGCTGGTCTTATCGGTGTAGGCCTTGCGCTTGCCATTGACCCACTCGATAATATTCTTGAAGGCATTGATTTCGAGATCAGACCCTGTTGTATTAAATCCTTCTGATCCCTTGGTTCCTAGCCCCGCACTGGAGATAAAGGCATAGCCTCTGACCAAGAAATAGTCATACCAGTTCAAGTCTTCGTAGTCATAGATATACTCGTAGGGACTGTAGTAGTACCAATCCGAAGCCTTGGCTTTCTTGGCTGCTTCGACTGTCGAAGTACTTCCGACTGCCTGGCGTTTAGCTGGTTGCTCCCGCAATTTCTTCATATCGTAAGAGCCATCTGTCGGCAAGCTCAAGCTTTCAAGGGTCACATAGTTCTCATCCAAGGTTCCTGCTACATATGGACGCGCTTCGAGAATGGTCGCCGCCTAAAGTCTCCCCTGGCAACTGCCTTAGGTAACTGGACAATGGCCTTGACTAAGTCAGGCTTGCCATCCCCATCTGTATCGTAATCTGTCTCTACATAGACTGGGAAGCGAACAATTTCGCTATCCTCATAGTGATAGTCTTCATCTGCTTTTTCACCAGTTGTATATGGGAAAATCGGTTGGGCCCGCCCATTTAAAAAGAGAGGGGCTTTCTTTTCAGAGCGATAAGCGTCGTAGAGCTTTTTAGCGATGCCGTACATATTGGTTAGCTCTTCTTGGCTAACCTTGCGGTTCAAGTCATCTTGGTTACTAATCATGCCCAGACTCTTAGCGAAACGTTCCCTATCCATAGCGGATTGACCGACCTGCTTAGAATCTGTCGCAGCCCATTGAAGCAATTCATCAACGGCATCTTGGACCGTTAATTCCTTGTCCTTGAGTTCTGCTTTAGACAAGGCACCCGTATAGGAGGATAAGGCTTGTCCTGTCGCTACTGGACCAGCAGGTGCGGTGGGACTAGCTACTGGACTTGTCTCTCCATTGTCTCCGGAAGGACTGACATTTCTTTCAGACGTGCTTGAAGTCCCTTGAGCGTCCCTGTTTTCAGTAAGTGGTTTTCTGAAGGAAGAGCTACTGGCTTAGCTACAACTGGACTTGCAGGTAGCTGGGAGCTAGTGGCCTCTGGACGATTCGTTCCTTGATCTTCAGCAACTGTAGCAACCACCGGACTAGATTCTGAACTAGTCACCGGCTCAGAGCTAGCCTGATTTACGACCTCTGTCGCATTACTTGTTTCAAGAACATTCTCATCTGCTGCTACCACCTGGTTCAGGACAAAGGGGGCTAGTAACAAGCTCGAAGCTACAATTGAAACCATTGTTTTCTTTTTCATAAAGAATCCTCACTTTTTTGTAATCAACATCTCCATTATACTATGTAAGCGCTTTTGTAGCAATCTCTAATTGATGATTCTAGTAATAAAAGCCTCCCTTTATCACTTTCATGACTCCTTCTCAGCAAAAAACACCGCAACATTATGCGATGTTTCCTTCTATATTTATAGAGTTCCCAAGTCTTGTTTGGCCCTTTCCAGTTCTAGACTAATCTGTTCAAAGCCTGTTCCTCCTAAGGAATTTCGCTTCTGGACAGCTGTATGAGATTGTAAGACTTGATAAATATCTTCTTCTATTAAAGGAGATAGTTTTTGATAACGGCTGAAGGGAATGTCTTGGAGATAGAAACCAGATTTACTACATTCGAGCACCAATTTACCGACAATCTCATGTGCTTCACGGAAAGGGAGGCCCTTTTTAGCTAGATAGTCTGCTAATTCCGTCGCGTTTGAAAAGTCCCCTTGGGTGGAGGCCAGCATCCGATCCGAATGGACCGTCATCGTGGATAGCATGCCCGCCATAATGTCTAGCGATTTTTTTAATGGTGTCCACAGTATCAAACATGCCTTCCTTGTCTTCCTGCAAATCCTTGTTATAAGCAAGTGGTAAGGACTTCATAATGGTCAATAGCCCCATGAGATGACCATAGATCCGTCCGCTCTTGCCACGGATCAATTCTGCCATGTCCGGATTTTTCTTCTGTGGCATAATGGAAGAACCGGTACTAAAGGTATCTGATAGACTAACAAAACCGTATTCGTAACTACACCAATGGATCAATTCTTCACAGAGACGAGAAAGATGCATGATCAAGATACTACAATTAGATAGAAACTCCAAGATAAAGTCCCGGTCACTGACAGCATCTAAAGAATTGTGATACACCCCTTTAAAGCCCATCAAGTTAGCCGTCAATTCTCGGTCAATCGGAAAAGTAGTCCCCGCTAAAGCTGCTGCCCCCAAAGGCGATAGGTCCGTATGCTCCATGTTAAAAGCAAAACGTTGACTATCCCGTGTAAACATTTGGTAGTAAGCTAAGAGGTGATGAGCCAAGCTAATAGGCTGAGCGTGTTGCAAATGGGTATAGCCTGGCATGATAGTTTCGACGTGCTCTTCTGCTAGCGTTACTAAAACCTGACGGAGATGCCATAGCTTCTGTCCAATCTGCTGTAGCTGATCCTTGAGATAGAGATGCATATCCGTTGCCACCTGATCATTCCGAGAGCGAGCCGTATGCAGTTTCCCAGCAACAGAGCCAATCTCTTGGGTCAAGAGGGATTCCATATTCATATGAATATCTTCATTACCCACATCGAAGGCCAGTGTTCCAGCATGATAGCGGGTCAGTAAAGTTTCCAAGCCTTCCTCAATGGCCTTGGCTTCCTCTTGGGTTAAAATACCAGTCTGACCCAACATTTTGACATGTGCCAAACTGCCCTGCAAATCATATGGAGCTAGACGATAGTCAAAGCCGATGCTCGCCCCAAATTCTTCCACCCAATCTTCTAAAGAGGCTTCAAAGCGTCCGCCCCACAATTTATGGTTTGCCATGGTCAATCCTTTCTACTTGTCCTGATGGGCCTGTACTTCAGCGTAAACCTTAGATGGTAGCCCCCAAAGTTTGATAAAGCCTACAGCAGCATCCTGGTCAAAAGTATCTGCACTCGTGTAAGTTGCTAGGCTTTCATTGTAAAGAGAGTTACTTGACTTCCGAGCTACGACTGTTGCAGAGCCTTTGTAAAGTTTTACTTTGGCCGTCCCGTTGACCACCTCTTGCGTCTTTTTTAGATAAGCAATCAAGGCTTCCGTCGCTGGATTAAACCAGAGTCCATTATAGATCAGATTGGACAACTCATTTTCAATAATAGGTTTAAAATGCGCTAATTCTCTGACCAGAGTCAAATCCTCAATTTCCTTATGTGCTGCTAAGAGGGTTACAGCTCCTGGACATTCATAGACTTCACGAGACTTAATTCCTACAAGACGATTTTCCACATGGTCAATCCGACCTACGCCATGAGCACCTGCCAAGTCATTCAATTCCAAAATCAAATCAGCTAGCTTCATCTTCTTTCCATCTAGGGCAACAGGTACACCCGCCTCAAACTCAATTTCAACATAAAGAGGGGTATCAGGTGCCACTTCAGGAGCAACTGTCAGATCATAGGCATCTTCTGGCGCTTGATTCCAAGGGTTTTCTAGAACACCACATTCATTGGCACGCCCCCAAAGATTCTGATCCACCGAATAGGGAGAATCTAAATCAGCTGGAATCGGCACACCATTTGACTTAGCATAATTGATCTCCTCTTCCCGCGACCACTTCCACTCCCGTACAGGGGCAATCACCTTGAGGCTTGGATCAAGTGATGCGATGGCAAGTTCAAAACGGACTTGGTCATTTCCTTTTCCGGTACACCCATGGGCAATGGTCGTAGCCCCTGTCTGATGAGCAATTTCGACTAATTTTTTTGAGATCAATGGTCGGCTTAAAGCGGACACTAGAGGGTATTTCTGTTCGTAGAAGGTGTGTCCTTGTAGCGCAACCAAGACATAGTCTTCTGCAAACTCGTCTTTCACATCAATCACGTGAGATTCAATTGCTCCGACTTTCAAGGCCTTAACATGAATAAAGTCCAAATCATTCCCTTCACCCACGTCCATACAGACAGAGATGACATCATAATCCTTTTTCAACCATGTAATGGCCACTGACGTATCCAAACCACCCGAATAAGCTAGTATGACTTTCTCTTTAACCATAGGATTACCTCTACCTTCTAAAATTATATTGTTTAACATTCTACTTTATGAAACTTTGAAAGTCAAGCGATTTTTGATATTTATTTAAATATAAACGTTTTATAGATAATTATTCATAGATTTCAATGAGCATTTTTAACTGAAGGAAAAGGTCTGCAAATCCTTTTATATAGGTGATTTAAAGCATCAAAAAAACCGCATAAACTAGAATGATTAGCTGGATAGTGACCTAAAATTGGGTAAAAAGCCCAATTTCGGCTATTTAGAATGCATAAAAAGAGAGAACTACGTTCTCTCTTTCATTATAAATCTATGTAAAACCTATTTCACGTGAGATTTCACTTCTTCTTGAGCCTTTTGAACTGACTCAGCTTGTTCTTTCTTCCATTTTTCAAGAGCTTTGTTGTACTCTTCTGTAGTAACAGCCTTGTCTTGAAGCTTCATGCCTTTATAAACAACGTTGTCTTTTCCTTTACCACCGGTCCAGCCGAATGGTGCTGAGAATGGTTCTACACGAGTTAAGAATGGACGACCTGTCTTAGATGTTGTAGGGATCACAAGTGCACTATCTGTCAACCAAGCTTGAGCCACTGCATATTTCTCATAACGTTTGTTAAGATCCTGTGTTTCAGCTCCTGCTTCATTAAGCATCTTCTCAAAATCATAGAGACCAACTTTTTTAGCAGACTTCGTTGTTTTCACTTGGATCAAATCCAAGGAAGGTACGAGTGTTTTCACCAGAAGAAGCTTTCAAAAATATCTAGGTAAGTTGATGGATCTTGATAGTCTGGGCTCCATCCAACGTTGTCAGAAATATCCCAGTCTTCATCTTCTGCTTTAGCAAGCAAAGAGGGTCACGTTCAAGAGATCTTCTTTTGAGACCATATGGATATCGATCACGACATTTTCTTTACCAAGTACTTCTTCAACAGACTGTTTGAAGGATTGGGTCCGTTGAACTTTTGACTGAGTGGTTTGGTCTACAGGCATATCCAAGTGGATAGGGAATTTCACGCCTTCCGCTTCCAAAGCAGTTTTTCGCCTTCGCAAACTCTTCTTTGGCTTTTTTTAGCATCGTAGAGACCATTTTGCCCATCGTCAAGATTGGCATCTTTCCACTCATCTCCATAAGTCACCAACTGAGTTTTTGACCATTTCACCAAAGGTCTTGCCATCTGCTTGGACGAATGTTGGTGGGATGTACAAGTTACGGATCAGTTTGCTTGCACCATCCTTACCATTTGCCTGCGCAGCATAGGCTTCACGGTCAAAGGCAAAGCTGATCGCTTGACGGAAGTCCTTGTTCAAAAGAGCTTTCTTAGTAGATGATTTCTCTTCATCTGTTTTCTTAGAGGTGTACTTGTATGACTGACGGTCAATGTTTACTCCCATAACGAAAGTGCTAGCATCTTGTGGAGTGTAGATGATTTCATCCTTGAATTTCTCGGCTTGATCTGTAAATCCAGGTCCTGTTGGGAACAGTTTAGCAAGGCTGAGAGCGTTATCCTCAAATGAGTTAGCCAATTTACTTTGGTCTTGACCATCATAATACTCTAGCTTAACATCTGTGATGTGAACATTGTCTTTATCCCAGTAGTTTTCATTCTTGCTCATCTCAATAGATGATTTAGAAGTGAAGCTCTTCAAGATGTATGGACCGTTGTATAGAAGGGAGCTTGTGTCACTCGCTTGAGCAAATTTATCCCCTTTAGATTCCACGAATTTTTCGTTGACTGGGAAGGTAATCCCAAGAGTTAATTTAGAATTCCAGAAAGGCTCTGCTTGATTCAAAGTGATTTGAAGGGTATGATCATCGACTGCTTTAATGCCTACATTTGAGAAGTCTGAATTCTTTCCACCAGCGTATTCATTCAATCCTTTAATTGAATTTTGAATGATATAGAGCATTTCCGACTTGTGGTCTGCAGCATATTTGATCCCAGTAACAAAGTCATGAGCTGTCACATCAGCATACTCTTCTCCTTCTGAGTCATACCATTTGGCATCCTTACGAAGTTTGTAAGTATAAGTCAAACCATCTTCTGAAACTGACCAATCTTCTGCAAGTGAAGGAATCAAATTCCCATATTTGTCATTTTCAAACAATCCATCAATCAAGTTACCTGTGATTTCATGAGTCGCAGCCTTACCTGATGTGATGTAGTTCAAGTTTTCAGGTTCAGTCTCATAGACATAGGAGAATTTTTGGCCTGATTCACTTGAGTTTGAGCTAGATGATTTAGAACCACCTGAACAAGCAGCGAGGATACCTGATGAGAGGAGAGCTACTCCTGCAAGAGCAATGACGTTTCTTTTTTTCATTTGTTACTCCTAAAATGTTTTTTAAGGTTGTTTTAAGATTATACCACAAACATTTTCAGAAGAGAAGTAATTTTCTGAAAATTTATTAAATTTTGTAACTTTAAGTCTTTACTACCCCCATTTGAGAATAAAATTTAAGACTCACCTGCTAATCTTTCTTTCAAGGGGGAAAAACAAAAAAACACCAAATTCTGAAAATCAGTATTTGATGTTTTTTTGGATTACCCAGTAGAGAGGGACGAATTAGTTATCACTTAAGAAACAGCGTTTCAATTAAATCATTCTTCTCCCAGCTGGTCTTGAACCAAGTAAACAAAATTCTCAATCATCTTAAGTCCATCTGGACTACCAATACTCTCCGGATGGAACTGGAGACCATAAATCGGAAGGTTCTTATGTTGTAAGGCCATAATCTCCTGGTCATCATTTGTAATGGCAGTGACTTCAAAATCCTCTGGCAACTGATCTACCACCAATGAATGGTAACGCATGATGGGAACATTGTTTTCAATTCCCTTGAAAATTCGAGAAGGAGTTTGAAAGAGCAGATGACTTTGCTTCCCATGCATCACATGTTTGCCAGACGAAGTTGACCACCAAATGCTTCGGCTAAAGCTTGATGGCCCAAGCATATTCCAAGCATAGGCTTCTTCCCAGCAAAATCCTGGATCATCCTCTCCATCAGACCTGCATCCGCAGGCCAACCTGGACCAGGTGAAAAGACGAGAGCAGCTGCCTTCTCAGCCTCTTCATACAAGTCTTCATCATCATTTCGAAGGACTTTCACCTCTGAAAAAACACTGAGGTATTGGGCTAAATTATAGGTAAAAGAATCATAGTTATCAACTAGTAAAATCACTATCTATCTCCAAATTTTTCTTTTGTATTCTTTTCATAGGATTTTGTAATTAACCCTCTCTATTACAAGTGAACAGGGAGTACAGTGATTTCGAAAACGAACCTTATTTGACCAAGTCACTCTTGAGATAGGCATCGACCATGCGCTCTGTTGCCACCACAGAATCCACATGGGTCCGCTCGTAGGAGTGGCTCGATTCGATCCCTGCTCCGAGAAGACCATGCTTGACTTCTGCTCCTGCACTCATGGCTGCGGAGGCATCGGATCCATAGAAAGGATAGATGTCCAGTTTGTAAGGGATATTTTGCTCCTTGGCCAAGGCCACCAAGTGCTGACGGAAACCATAGTGGTAAGGACCAGAAGCATCTTTGACACAGATAGAAACTGTGTACTCGTCTGTCTGCTGGTCATCTCCCATAGCCCCCATGTCCACTGCCAAGTATTCGACAGCTTGAGCTGGGATACTGGAGTTAGCCCCATGGCCCACTTCTTCAAAGACAGAGAAGGCAAAGTGAGTCGTTACTGGAAGGGTCACTCCTTCTTCTTTGTAGACGCGGAGAAGGTTGAGCAAGATAGCAGCGCTGACCTTATCGTCCAAGTGACGAGACTTGATAAAGCCCGTATCTGTGACGATAGTCCGAGCATCAAAGCTGATAAAATCTCCCACTTCGATCCCCAGGTCACGCGTTTCTTTCATTGGTCACTTTTTCATCCAAGCGCACTTCCATATTGTCCTGGGTCCGCTCCACAGTTCCCGCATCCTTGTAGACATGGCAAGAGGTTTGGTGGACAAGGATAGTACCCGAGTGGGTCTTACCAGTATTGGCTACATGGACCGTACAGTTTTCCCCTTCGATCATATTCCAAGGGAAGCCACCGATGCGATCCAGTTTGAGACGGCCATCTGGTTTCACTGCCCGTACGATCGCTCCAAGCGTATCCACATGGGCTGTGATGTAGCGGTGTTGCTCGTCATTCTCACCCCTGAGGACGACTGTCACACCCCCCTTAGCTGTCCGAACAGGGCTGTAGCCCATGTCCGCCAAAGTCTTGACCAGGTAGTTGGCCACTTCCTCTGTAAACCCTGTCGGTGACGCAATGGCTGTGAGTTCTTTTAGATATTCGACTGTTTGATTCATGAATTTCTCCTTCAATAATCTGCTAGTACGATTATAGCACGAGTCAGCACAAAAAACTAGAAAAAGCGAGGGACCCACAAATCCTCCCAGTCCTTTCTTAAATTGTCGGACTTTTATCATTTAAGACAAAAGACTTGCTAAACTAATTAATTTTAATTATAATCATTCTAAATAAGAAATCAGGAGACAAGTATGACTGAAACAAAACATGGCATTGATGCTTCATTTAACGATCGCTTAAATATCTTACGAGCTGGAGTGCTCGGTGCCAATGATGGCATTATCTCAATCGCTGGAGTTGTTATCGGGGTTGCCAGTGCGACCAGCAATCTCTGGATCATCTTTCTATCTGGCCTCTCTGCGATACTAGCCGGTGCCTTCTCTATGGCGGGTGGAGAATACGTCTCTGTATCCACCCAAAAGGATACAGAAGAAGCCGCTGTCAGCCGAGAGCAAGCCCTTCTGGACCGGGATCCAAAGGCTGCCCGCGACTCCCTCTATGCAGCTTATATCCAAAATGGGGAATGCGAAACGGCTGCTCAAATCATGACCGAGCGGGCCTTTCTCAAACACCCTCTCAAGGCCTTGGTGGAAGAAAAGTATGGCCTGGAGTTTGAAGAGTTTACTAATCCATGGCATGCGGCTATATCTAGCTTTGTTGCCTTTGTCCTTGGATCCCTTCCTCCTATGCTGTCCATCATTCTCTTACCAAAAGAAATCCGGATCCCAGCAACGGTGATCATCGTCGCCCTTTCCCTTCTTTTTACTGGCTACACTAGTGCCAAGCTAGGAAATGCCCCTACCAAGCAGGCTATGATCCGTAACTTGGTCATCGGACTACTAACTATGGGTGTTACCTATCTCTTCGGACAATTGTTTAGTATTTAAAAAAGCTGAGACAAAAGTCTCAGCTTAATTTGAAGATTTAATCCTCAAAAAAACTTTCCTTAGGTGAGTACGGACGTCAGCGAACTTCGAAGAAGTTCCATGACTTAGTTTTGGACCTAAGGTTCCAAAACTCCCGACTGCCTGAAACAAATGCGTTTCAGGCACTTTCTCACAGCGGAAAGTTTTTAGATCTTCCTAAATGACTAAAAACAGAAGTCATTATGTGGAAGAATCATCTAGAAATTTTTTATTCTGCAATCTAAGCTGGAACCTAAGTCTCAGCTTTTTTTACGCTTCCAATAGAGCTTGGGCTTGTTTTTCCAATCCTGCGATTGCTTCGTCTGTCAAGACCAATTCACCTGTTTCCCAGGCTTCTGGGTTAACAGTTGTTCCTGTGAAGTCTCCCACTACTTGGGTACGAACGAATGGTAAGAGGGCTTGGTAGGCCGCAAACATTGGCTCGTGTCCTGCATTAGCGACTGAAGAGACGGTTACGATCTTGTCTTGGAGAGCAGATGGACCACGAGTTTCTGATAGGTCTAGGGCACGGCTGAGCCAGTCGATCAAGTTTTTCACTACACCTGGAATGGCAAAGTTATAAACTGGTGAGAAGATCCAGATGGCATCCGCAGCAAGGACCGCATCACGCGCTGCTTGCACTGCTGGCAAAGTCGGTGTTTCCAAATCTTGGTTCATCATTGGGATGTCCTTGTAGTCCAAGTAAGTCACCGTTGCTTTTCCTTCTAGGATGCTTTCTGCTTTTTTAGCCATTTGGTGGTTGAAAGAGCCTTGACGAAGGGATCCGACGATAAATAAAATGTTTTTCATAGCTGTTTCCTCTTTCTGTTGTAAGATTATTTATTACAACAACTATTATACACGGCCCAGATGTACTGTCAAGAATTACATCTTGAAATATCACTAATTTTTACTATTTCTGTTTTTTCTCTCAAAAAGCCTAATTTATCGAGCTTTCTATAGCTTTCTGACTCGAGTCACGATCCCATCCGGATCTGTAAACGCGAGCTCACTTGAGGTCAGCCAGGTGACACCTGCCTTCTGCTCTTTTGCTCTCTCGGCGATGGCAACCAAGTCTTCTTTCTTTTCTACTTGAACGACGTAATAGGCAAGGCCAGAAAGCTGGGCTTCCCGTTTGGCCAAGTGCTTGCCGGCCCACTCATTGACTGCCAGGTGATGATGGTAGTCTCCAGAAGCGATCCAGCTAGCAGATGGAACGGTGAACTTATCCAACAGGTCCAGTATCTTCTGATAAAAGGCTGACGCTGCTCGACTATCTCTCACAGAGAGGTGGATATGACCCATGCGGGTAGCGGATGCTATCTGGAAGGGCTCTACTTTGCGACCCATCTCATAGATTTCTTGTGCAGAGAGCTCCTCCGTCACGCCGATGATACGGCCATCCTCACGGATATCCCACTCCGCCACTGGCTTATCCCGGTAGAGCTCAATGCCATTGCCCTCTGGATCTTCGAGATAGAGAGCTTCACTGTAGCCATGGTCCGCAGCCCCGACAAAGGGAACCTTCAGCTCAGCCATATGCTTGAAGACATCTGCCAAGTCCTCTCGACTAGGTAGGAGAATGGCCATGTGATAGAGACCATAGCTAGCTTAACGGCTTCGGTCCCATCCGTTTGAATGAGATGGACCAAGGGCTTACCTCCAGCCCCAAGAAGGACCTCCTCCTCCGTCTGAGACAGAATCTCCAAGCCCAACATTTGGGTGTAAAAAGCGGTCTGGCGCGCTAAATCCTTCACATTGAGCGCAACTTCTGCCAGGTAAATCTTGCTATTGTAGGCGTAGGTCATAGGTGTCTCCTTTTCGGTTTCGTTTTGTTGTAACTTTCCATATTACATCATTATACACTCTTTTTCCAAGGAAGCAAGAAAAACAACTCGACAAAAAAACCTCCTTAGAAAACTAAGGAGGGAATTGTTTGTTAAATGTGATGAAGAACTACCCCTTAAACTCCTTGACAAATTTCTTGAGTTCGGCATCGGCTTCTGGCGTTGTTCCATGAAGCTGGCTGAGCATGTCTAAAAGAGAAGCTGTCTGGGTCTCGATGGCCGCGTTGGTTTGGTTGATCTTAGCCACGATCTCTGTCAGTGGCTCTACTTCTTCTTCCTCAAAGGTATCCACATAGCGCGGGATATTGAGGTTGTAGTCATTCTCGACGATTTCCTCAAAGCTAGCCAGATGGGCGAACTTATCCATATCCTCTCTACTCTTATAAGCCTTAAGGATCTTCTCGATATGGGCATCCGTCATAATATTCTGGTTCTTGCCCTTGTCAAATTCCTTAGAAGCATCGATAAAGTAAACGTCCCGATTGGTTCGGTTCTTTTTGAGAATGATGACCGTCGTTGGGATGCTGGTATTGAAGAAGATATTGGCAGGTAGACCGATCACGGTATCAATGGCCCCTTCTTCCAGCAAGGCCTTGCGAATGGTTCCTTCTGCATTGCCACGGAAAAGAACCCCGTGAGGGAGGACGATGGCCATAACACCATTGTCTTGTTTCAAGTGGTAATAACCGTGCAAGAGAAAGGCGAAGTCAGCCTTGGACTGAGGCGCGAGCTTACCAAATGGGGAGAAGCGAGGATCTTGGAGGAAACCAGAGCTTGCAGACCACTTAGCTGAGTAGGGTGGGTTCATAAGGACCCCATCAAAGTTGGTCGGCTCTTGAGTCGGCCAGTCTTCATCCAACGTATCGGCATTATGCAAGAACTGGTTTTCCACCGGGACCCCGTGTAGGATCATGTTCATCCGAGCCAGGTTATAGGTAGAGGTATTGAGCTCCTGACCAAAGTACTGGACGGTTTGAGGCTGGTGGGAATACTTCTTGGCATTGAGCAAGAGGGAGCCTGATCCCATGGTGGCATCGTAGAGGGTAAAGCCCTGCTCATCTTCACGCCCTAAAAAGGCAATCTGGGTCATGAGCTTAGCTACAGGCTGAGGCGTATAGAACTCTCCAGCTTTCTTACCCGAGTCAGTCGCAAACTGACCAATCAAGTACTCATAGGCATCCCCAAGCATATCACCTGCATGACCTGCTACATCCAGCACTGCTAGCTCTTTCATAACGGCAGCCACTAGCTGGTTTTGCTTTTGAGGAGTCGCCCCTAGCTTCTTGGAGTAGAGATCAATGTCCTCAAAGAGGTTTTCATAGAGGTCATCACTTTGCTCGATGTCTCGGAAACCCTGAGCCAGATCCTCCAGCTGGAAGGTCCCTTCATTGACCCGGTCTACCAAGGCCGTAAAGGTCAAGTCTGGCTTGATGACATAGTTGAGCTCATCGGTGATGACGGAGATCAAGTCCTCTTGAGAGTCTGGATCCTCATAGTAGGATCGGTAAAGCGCCAAGGCTTCATCCAGACTCTCTGTCTCCTCCTCCAAGGTCTCCGCCACGAAGAAGAGCAACTTATCTGAGAGGTACTTGTAAAAGATCATCCCCAAAAGGTAAGACTTGTAGTCATTGGCATCCATCTTAGAGCGGAGCACATCCGCTGAGTTCCACAGGGCTTGGTAGAGCGACTGGGAGGTTTGTGTTGTTTCCATAATGTTTCTTTCTATTTTACTTTCTTAGCTTAATTTAATTTTTTTGCATAATTAGCTTCCATTTGATGCTGAGTAATTGGATTCGTATAGAGCCTACCCAAAACTAATTTTAAAAAGCAAGTTAAGCTCTTATTTGAACTAATAATAAAAACTCCATTTTCTTCTTTAAATTCTTGTTGCGGGTATTTTGAGTAAGAAGTTAATAAAGTACTTTTCAGCGAATTATCACTTAAGTCAAGGTCTTCATCATCTGCTAAAAGTGCTAGCATCCTTAAATTGTTAGTTTTTATTTCAAAATCTGAGGTAAATTTTATTATATCAAATTGCTTGAAGTTATCTATCTCTATACTATTAGCAACACGATAATAATCATCTATATTTTTAAATAACCCATTTATTGTTCGAAAGTTTTTAAAGTACAGTTTGTTTATACCATCGAAATAAGCATCACACTCTGATTTAAGTTCGATACCATCTTCAATTACTGTTCTTTCGGCTTTTCTTTTTCCTGCTCTCCAGCTCAAAATAGACTTGTCAACCATTCTCTTCGATTTTGTTATTTTTTGAAAAACAATTTCTTGATTAAAATTTTTAAAGATCAAATTAATTTCCGAAAACTCAGATTTAGTTACACCATTAGTACTGCATGTACTGGAAAAATATTTACTATAATCAGTAATCATGGATGTGTGTTCTTCATCAATTACTATATAAAACCATTCATCCTCCTCAAGTATTTCTTCTGGATTAAACAGTTTACAGGAATCAATGTTAGGTACATTTAACTCAGGTATATCATCAGATTTATCTAATTTTCGAATGCTAGTTCCAATTTTTACTAATATCATACTACTCCTTCTCCAAAAACGTAAAATTATTTATTCTTACTAATTTCTGAATGTTGCCAACTTCTTTTACATCATTTCTCTTACTGTAAATTATATAAGTATTACCAATCACATCTTGTACCTTATAATACCTATATTTCAACAACCAAATAAGATTGAAATAATAAGATTTTTTTCCATTAAAACAAACCATATCGCAAATATAAAAATAACAGTAAATATTTGATAAATAAAACTTAAACTACCCAAACCAACCATTATAACAAACAAACCTATATACGTTGGAATAATTTCATGCTCAACCGGTTGAATCGAGACGATGGTAGCTGTATCAGATATTTCCTTTTCTTCAAAATATTTCAGTGATACTAATGCAACTACTAGCATAACTGAAATCAAAATAAATATTTTAATAAGACTCATCATTAAACTTTCAACATTTGGACAAATATTTATAGTAAAAAGTAAACAAAAATTAAACCAGGAAAAAAAGAACTTAACGATAAAAAGAATCTTTCTAAAAGTTTCATTGGGGAACCTCAAATAAACATATCTTGCAAGAGTTTCTTTTTCAGTGTTTCTAGCTGAGAAATTTTATCCTTGTGTGATTGAATAAATCTATCAAGATTCATAAAATAATCTGAAATAGCTATTTGTTCCTCTAATTTAGGGAAAATAACATTTCCTAATAAGGCATTTTCGTCAGAAACTTTCATATCATTCTTAGCACCTTTATTAACCAATGGTTTTAAATATGAATTTAGTCTCAAGTCATTTTCAAAATATCTCTCCACAAATCCTGGAAATAGATTTTCGTTAGGTAAATAAACAGCATACAAAGTCGAAACTATCCCTGGAATTCCATAATTAGTTTTTATGATTCCGTACGGATTAGCCTTTAAAGGACTTTTTGTATATACAATATTTCCTGTTTCAACAATTGAATACATTTCTACAGATACACCTGCAAAAGATCGTCCTTGAAATTGTATTTGATTTACAATTCCAACCTCCCCAGATACAGACAAAACATCTTCTTTACCAAATTGTTTTTTAGTATTTTTCTTCTTTGAAACAGTCAAATATTTATTAAGTTTATTTATCTCCCACTCGCCTTCAAATCCATCCAAACGAATCTCAGGAACAGTCTTTCCAGCTTTTGGGAACATCTTGGAAAGCATGGTTGCCTTGAGGGATTGGTAGTTGGCAAGATTGTCCTTGTAGCTAGCCAGAAGGTCATCGAGGGTGCGGAAAAGGGAGCCGATGGCGGATTGTTCATCTGGACTAGGAAAACTTAACTCAATACCTTTTACTATTGCTGCAGAAAGATTACCTTGACCGCCTTGAAGATATTTTTCTAAAATATTATCTTTCTCTTTTTTTAGATAATTCATAATAAACTCAGAAGAATATCTTGGCTTAGGTTTAATAGCAAGTATAGCTTGATTTATGGCACCATTTATCTGACTTAATGCGACCTCTCCACTTGTTGCACCATACAGTGCATATAAAATATCACCTTTTTCTACCAATTTTGCCGAAGAGTTTTCCAAAGCTTCATCACTTATAAATAATTCTGTTTGTTTTGATTTAACTTCACCTGACCTAATAAAAGGTATATTTCCTTCGTAATAACTCTTGTTACTTGATTTTGGAGTTCCTCCTGAAAAACTAGTTGTTATATCTCCTATTGTTTTTCTCTCAAGAGAATTATCATATCCCTTAAATCTAATCTTTGCTAATTTATTTACTCTTTGCATATAACTGTTCTTTCTTATATTCATTTAATAACGTTTTTACAACTTTAGTTACTGCTATTTCTTCTTTATCCCATTTAGTTCGTTTCTCATCCTCATCATAATTATACCCCAGGCAAATGTTCTCACTTTCCTTTTTTATTTCCACAAGAATAGCAGATTTATTTTCTTCAATATATTCTTCAATAGCTTTTCTTTCATCATCGTCATCAAAAACAGGAATTAAGCTTAAATGCCTTCTCCATGCTTCACCATCTTGTTGCATTAATTCTTTTAACAAATACATCAATTCTATTTCGACAGAGTCAGATAAATAATAGTAATACATAGATGGAAACTTTATATCGTTCATCCTGTCGAATAATTTTAAAAAACTATACTTTGGTTGAACAGATATCCCCCTATATTCGTCAATATAATGTGCACTGAATTCCAACAAGATTGTTTGGTGGTATTTTAGACGTAAAATCTGCCAAGTTGTTCTTGCGTTAAATTGGATGAGTGCATAAACTGGAGCTTTTAGTTCATCGTTCTGTGGATCATCAACTAATTCCATAGTATATTCAGGAAATTTCTCATAGTACCAAGAACGAGTTTCATAATTCCCCTTCATCTCAATCCAATGATCGTGGTCAGTTATATAATTAATAACACGTTCCTTAGGGAAAGGTGTCAACCCAAATCTATATTCGAATAGCTTTTCAATATCACTTATTTCTGCCTGACTATCAATTGCAGTATTCTTAGAACCTTTTCGAACATAAATTCGATTTTCTCTAACTTTACTATATTTTTTTGTTATGTAGAATGGAACCCTATTTGATTTTTTTATAATTAAAACATCTAAATCTCCATTATTAATAGTTCGAAATTCAACTGTCGGAATCATATCTCCAGCCCAAGTTAAATTTTTTAAAAAATCCTGATAATTTTCTTGTGTCCACTTATTAGAAAATTGCTTAACTCCTGTTATTTTAACAGGTTTATCTTGAATACCCATGATAATGTAGGCATCACGATTACTTAAATTATTTGCCATACAAATAATATCATGGAGAAGGTCATTTTTCTTTTTATTTTTTTCTTCTTTACTTTGATCTTCATAGAAATATGGTTTTTCTTTAAAATCCCAATATTCCCCTTCTGTTTCTTGATAAAAGAATTCTCTTACAATTTCATCTAATTGATCATTTGTTAACAATTATAATTACTCCCTATAAACTATAATTCCTTTTTTGAAAATCCAGATTTATAACGTTTCCTATACTTTCGATAACAAGAATTTTCGAGCACATATTCTTCACTGAAATTTGGAATAAATACATGAAAACTATTTTCAAAATTTTCCTTATCAAAGAATAAAATCCTGTTTCCTATCGGCATCTTGTCAGCTATATCTAAAAAGATCGCTTCAACCTCATAATAGCAACACTCGTAAATCCCGTTACTAATATAGTTTTCGATAATTCCACTGACAATATTTTCAAAATATGACTGCCCATTATTAAACTTATCATTGCAATTTGCTCGACTAAATTGTTGGTATATATTGTCAATGTTATTTTTATCAAAAATATGAATTTTACCATTCCTTATTGAAGTACTCTCAAAAATAAATTTTTCAAATTGTTTTCCTAAAAGGTGACCTCTATGGACTAAATTGTTATGGGGTATACCTTCATTTGTCTTATAGTAATCTGATAAATCTTCTTTTAATAGAGCCTGCCTTGGAATTTTTACTTTCCAACCGACATATCTATTCTTTCTTTGCAAATTACATTTATCTCTTCTATAGCTATTAAGTGTAATTTCTTTATTAATATCAATAGGTGTGATAGATTCAGTGAGTTCTATTGTTTTAATTCTTTCTACAAGTTTGGGAATTGTTGGAACCAACTTATAATAATTTGTTCTCTGCCAAATACATCTACTTATATTTGACCTATGCAACAATGAAAGTAATTTATTTTTATTTCTTATTCCAAGTCTTTTAAGAACTTCTGTTTCTTTCATTGTAACACTCCCCTACCTCCCCACTCTCAGTGGTTCAATCACCTCTTCAATCAGTTGGGTATAGGCTTCTTTGATTTGTTTTTTGTAGCTGAGTGGGTTGAGGGCATCTGCTACTTCTGCCTTGTAGTCTTTATAGCGTTGGCTCTTGGTCAGCTGGCTTTCGCCGGCTTGTTTTTTGGCACCCTTGCGGTAGTGTTGGATATAGTAGCGGAGTTCGTCGGCTCCGATATACCAGTTTTTGGCGAAGCTTACGATATGGCTATCGATTACGGATTCGATCATCTGGTCCAAGACTCCGGTGATAGATTGTCCTCGGTAGCGTTCGGGCTCTTCTTGGACTTGGGTCCAGAGGTTTTGGATGATCTCTGCTAGGCTTGGATTGGTTCGGTTCAGGCTCTCGATATAGCTATCCACGGTTGCGATATCCTTATCAGTCAGGGTCTGCTCCTCATTTTCCTCCTGCTGGATCATACTCTGGATCAGCATCAGGATATAGGCATAATTGATCTCATCGACTTGGACAGACTCTAACTCATAGTGGATATCCAGATCATCTTGGCTGTCCACTTCTGGATCCCTACTCTTGATCTCCGCCAGGATATTTTGATAGAGGCCTAGATAGGCTTCGAGCTGGCTGTCGCTGAGACCCGTTTCCCGATAGATCTCTTCCTTATCATACTCAGAGTAGACGCGGATCGAGGCTTGGTACTTGTCAAAGACCTGATAGGCTTTGGCGACCTTACGGAGCTGGGCTGTTGGAGCCTGCTCAAGGGTGACTCCTTCTTCTTCAAAGTCTGTGACTTGGCCTTTAAACTCTGCCCAGGCTTTTAAGAAGTTGCGCTTCTCTTCTTCCCAGCTTGGTGCCAGAACCTCATTTTCTCCTCCATTGGAGTAGAGCTTGAGGGCATTGTCGACGGCTTCCTTAAAGGCTTGAGGGCGCTGGAAGGTGATGATATGGCCGAAGTGCTTCTTGTCATCAAAGATCCGATTGGTCCGGCTAAAGGCCTGGATCAAGTCCTGTGGGCGCATAGGCTTGCGATCGATAAAGAGCGTAGAAAGACAAGGTGCATCAAAACCGGTCAAGAGACGGTCAACCACGATGACCAAATCCAACTGCTCATTGCGGTAGAGGTACTTGTCCTGCTTTCTAGCTAGGCGATTGTTAACATCGGTGTTAAAGCCCCGCAGATCCGCTAGGCTAAAATGTGTACCAAACTCTTGGTTGTAGTCCTCCATGACCTGCTTCATGTGGTCTTGGTAGCCGATGGACTCTTCCTCATTTTCAGACACCGAGTAGGTGATGGTAAACTTTGGAAAATCTGGTAAATGGCGTTTGACCCGCTCAGAGACCTTGACCCGCTCCTTGCCAGCGAGTATGCTCTTAAGCAGATTATAATAGGCCTGTGCTCGTGGGATGGACTTAACCGTCAAAATAGCCTCATAGCTCTTTCCGACCCCTTTAGGGATATTGAGCTGTTGCTGGCTCTTATTGAGGATGGCATCTAGAACCTCTAGCATGTGCTCCTTGTCCTCATAGGCCTGGTCTGGGATCTCTTCTTCTAGCAGATCTGAGATGATAGTATTACGGTAGTCGACCTTAAAGCCTAGAACCGCTCCATCATGGATGGCTTCCTTGACGGTGTATTCATGCAGGCGATCGCCATATTGTTGGTGGGTGGTCTGAGCCAGATCTCCCACCTGTTTGCGTTTGTTTTCCTTAAAGATCGGAGTTCCTGTAAAGCCGTACCAGAAAGAGTTCTTGAAGTAGGCCTTGATCTCCTTTTGCGTCTGTGGGGTGACCGCCCGGTGACACTCATCCACTACAAAAGCCACGCGCAGGTCCTTGATTTTCCCAGCATCTCGCTGGTACTTTCCTTCTTCGAACTTGCGCATCATGGTCGTGATTTTCTGAATGGTTGTGACTACCACGCGCTTGTCATTGCCTCCTAAGCGCTTGACCAGCTCATGGGTATTGTCCGTCTCGTCGATATCGGTGACATCATTGGCCGCATAAGATAGGAAGGACGAAGTCGTCTGCTGGTCCAGGTCTCTGCGGTCGACGACAAAGATGGTCTTTTGGATCGCAGGAATCTGCAAGAGATTGCGCGCCACCTTGTAAGAGGTCAAGGTCTTGCCTGATCCAGTCGTATGCCAGATATAGCCTGACTCTTGACGGCGAGAGGCTTCCTGCACTGCCTCGATGGCATGGATCTGGTAGGGACGCAGGAGGATGAGGGCCTTCTTGCTATCGTCGATGACTGAGTACTGCATGACCATCTGGTGGGCCCGAGGGATCGAGAGGACCTCATGCGCAAAGCTGTTGAGATCGATCATAGGCTGGTTGTCCTTGTCCACCCACTTGGTCAGGAATTGCTTATTTAGTTTGCTTTCACGGGCTGCAGCGATATAGCGTGTGTCGACATTATTGGTCACGACAAACATCTGCAAGCTCGAGTAAATGCCCCGGAACTTGCCTTCACGGTCGTACTTTTTGATCTGGTGAAAGGCATCTAGAAAGGCCACTCGTGGACTCTTGAGTTCGATATGGATAAGAGGCAGGCCATTGATCAAAAGGGTCGTATCGAGCCGTCGATCCTGGTCTAGCGGATAGGCCTTATCGCGTTCGACTTGATTGACCACTTCATAGCTTGACTTACCAGCTGCGATATTGTCCCGCCAGATGACTGCCAGACGGATCGTCCCTAGACCGGCATCTTCACGTTGGACTTCAACCTTGGCGATGCCATTTTCACCAGCAAGCCACTTGGCTGCTTCATAATAGCTGACAAAGTTGAGCTGGTTCTTGATTTGGCGCTTTTCCTGATCAGTCAAAGGATGGTCCGCTAGCACAGCGACATTGTTTTGCGCTAGCTTGTCAAAGAAATTGTCCCATAACTGGTCTTCGTTCTTGAGATCATCGCGATAAGTCCACTGACTCTCTCCTGATGTCAACTGCTGGATCAACTGTCTTTCAATCTCAAGTTCTGGAGTTGCTACTGCCTTCATCCGTCTATCCTTTTCCTGTACATAATCTCCTATTATTATAGCATGTTTGGGAAAGAAATTAACGCTTTCAAATCATTTTGTTGGTTTTCGCGCAAAAAAACGAACCTGGTTTGGTTCGTCTTTTCTTAGTCAAGTTGAATCCCTTTTTCTGCTAGATTGTCTAAACATTCTTGGAGGTAAGTAGTCCGGTGCTCGGGATAGATGGGAGTATTCAAAACTTCTTCTTCTAGCTCTGGGTAGGCTGGGCAGGTTTTGCCTCGGTAGGTCGGCTCCCACCATTCTGGGCTGACCTTGTAGCCACGAGCGGTCATCTCCTCCATGATCAGGCGGTGATAGGCATAGAGGCGATAGGGCGAGTAGTCAAAGACATAGTTGACCGTCGCGTGCTTCTTGCCCCAGCCATTGCCTCGAAGGGCGCAGCATTCCCGGTGTTGGCCTAGGAGCTGGGGACGAGGGAGTTTGCGAATCAAGTCTTGGTGCCACAGTCTCATCTATTGACCTCCTAGTAGTGTCGAGTCTTGCAAGTAGCGATTCGGGTAGCGCTCTAGGAGCCTTTGGATTGCCTTGATGAGATCCTCTTGACTAGCTTGCCCATGCTGGTATTTCTCGAGTAGCAGCATGAAATCCGCCTTTTCCTCAGCAGTCGTCTGCTTTTTGAAATAGCCCCAGATATGCTGGAAGGCATTGGAGACCTGGCCACGATTTTCCGGCAAGGCCAGCGCTTGCTGGATCAAGCCTTCGACGTGGCTGACCTCCACCTGGTCTTGCTTGAGGTATTCCCGGATCTCCTTGTAAATGTTGCTGGAATGACTCAGCACCAGGTATTTATTTTTCGCCCATAGGACTTGGCAGTGATGTTTTTGATCCACTCGTGTCTCCTTTTGATCTTCTCTATGAATAGTCCTCCCATTATACCATGGAAATGAGTTAAGTCATAAAAAAAGCGGACCTATTCAGCCCGTTTTTTCTTTCCGCTTTATCTATCAAAGGGAGGCTTTTAACTGTTCTAGACTGAGATTAGAAAATAAAGAGCGAAGGAGCTCAAATCGAATTGAACACGGGCTGCGGATTGTGTCAAAAGCGAAAAATACATTATTACTATATCCAAGACAGAGTAGCTGATTGAATTCTTCTCTCGCCTTTTAGCTTGAAAGAATCCTAATCAGCCTTGTGGGGGCAGGACAACGAAGCAATCCCATACAACAGTGCTTCTGTCCTGCTCCCTATTTTGACTTTATCCGCAGGCGCCCTTTGTATCTTGATTTAGTCATGGTACTTCTTCGAAGTTCGCTGACGTCCGATCTCACCTAAGGAAAGTTTCAAAGACAACGTTATACATAAGTAAAAAGCCTGAGCCAACGCTCAGACCTTTTCGTACTAATCAATTTCAAGACCACCGGTGTAGAGGCGGTAATAAGTCCCGCGTTCTGCCATCAAGGAAGCGTGGTTGCCTCGCTCGATGATGCGTCCCTTGTCCATGACCATGATCACATCAGAGTTGACGATGGTTGAGAGACGGTGGGCGATGACAAAGACAGTCCGTCCTGCCATCAGGCGATCCATCCCCTCTTGGACCATCTTCTCTGTCCGTGAGTCGATTGAGGAAGTTGCTTCATCAAGGATCAAGACTGGTGCATTGGCCAAGGCAGCACGCGCAATAGCAATCAACTGACGTTGACCGTTAGAGAGACCAGCTCCATCATCGTTCAAGACGGTATCGTATCCTTGGTCCAAATGTTTGACGAAGGAATCTACATTGGCAATGCGGGCTGCTTCCAGGATCTCCTCCCGGGTCGCATCTGATCGACCATAGGCGATATTTTCTGCGATGGTTCCAGTAAAGAGGTGGGTATCCTGCAAGACGATCCCAAGCGAACGACGGAGCGAATCCTTCTCGATCAGCTTCACATCAATCCCATCATAGGTGATAGATCCTGATTGAATATCGTAGAAACGATTGATCAAGTTGGTAATGGTGGTCTTTCCTGCTCCTGTCGCGCCGACAAAGGCCACCTTTTGCCCCTTGTCTGCGTAGAGGTTAATATCGTAAAGGATTTGGTTCTTCTCATTGTAGGAGAAGTCTACATTGGTAAAGACGACATTTCCGACCAGTTTGACCAGTTCGTAGTCGCCATTTTCCCGAGGGTGTTTCCAAGCCCAGAGATTGGTCTTCTTATCAGTGATGACCATGCGACCATCGACCTCTTCATAGTTGACCAAGGTCACTTTCCCTTCATCCACTTCGACTTCTTCATCCAAGAGATCAAAGATCCGATCTGCCCCAGCTAGAGCCATGAGGACAAAGTTCAACTGTTGCGATACTTGAGTGATAGGCCCGTTGAAGGAACGGTTAAGCTGGAGAAAGGCCATGAGGCCACCAATGGTGAGGCCACTGATCCCATTCAAGGCGAAGATCCCTCCGACCAATGAGGTCAAGACGAAGGAGACATTTCCCAGGTTCCCCAAGATTGGCATCAGGACATTTGCATAGCGGTTGGCCTGATAAGAAGATTCAAAGAGTTGGTCATTGATCCGCTCAAAGGCTTCAATGCTTTCCTCTTCATGGACAAAGGCCTTAACTACCTTTTGACCAGCCATCATCTCTTCGATAAAGCCATTTTCAATCCCTAGGTTCTTTTGCTGATCGGCGAAATAACGACCCGACTTACCTGAGATATCCTTAATGACATAGGCCATGACGCCGACCATCGAAAGAACGAGAAGGAAAAGAAGAGGGCTAATCATGATCATGCTGACTGCTACACCGATGATCGTGATGGCAGACTGCAAGAGCTGCGGGATGGACTGCTCGATCGCTTGGCGAAGAGCGTCGATGTCATTGGTATAGATAGACATGATGTCCCCGTGCTGGTGGGTATCAAAATACTTGACAGGGAGCTTCTGCATACGGGCAAAGAGCTGGTTCCGCAGAGAGCGTAGCGTATCCTGAGACACTGTCGCCATAATGAGGGAGAAGCCATAGTTGGCCAAAACTCCCACCACTCCAATCACTGCTAATGTTGATAAGAAAGTTAAGAGGGGGCCAAAGTCCTTGCTTCCACTATCCAGCATGGGTTGGATGTATTGGTCCACCAAGGCTCGGATGGAGGATGTAATATAGACCGTAGAAAGGGAGGCTGTCACGATAAGGGCAGCTGCTAAGAGAAGGACGAACTTATACTGTTGCCACATGTAGGCCAGTAAGCGCACGAGAGAGCCCCAGCCTGCTTTTTCTTATTCTGCATCTGCTTGTCCTCCTTTCCCTTGGGTTTGCATGTCATAGACTTCACGGTAGATGGCATTGGTCTCAATCAAGTCGTGGTGAGTACCAATCGCATCGATCTTACCATCATTCATGACCACGATCCGGTCTGCATCTTGGATAGAAGAGATCCGTTGGCCAATGATGATCTTAGTTGTGTCTTTAAGACTGGTAGCCAATCCTTGACGGATCAGGCTATCGGTCTTAGTATCGACAGCCGAGGTCGAATCATCCAAGATCAAAATCTTTGGATTCATCAAGAGAGCGCGGGCGATACAGAGACGTTGACGCTGACCACCTGACACATTGGCTCCACCACGTTCGATCATGGTATCATAGCCATCCTTAAAGTTCTGGATAAATTCATCCGCTTGAGCAATCTTACAAGCTTCCATGATTTCTTCATCCGTCGCATCCTTATTCCCCCAGCGCATATTTTCCTTGATGGTACCAGAGAAGAGGACATTGGTTTGAAGCACCATGGCTACTTGCTTGCGCAAATGATCCAAATCATAGTTTCGCACATCCTGACCAGCGACCTTGACGCTACCTGACTCCACATCATAGAGACGAGGGATGAGCTGGACCAGACTAGACTTACCGGAACCAGTCCCCCCAAGGATCCCGATCACTTCACCCGAGCGAATGCTGAGGTTGATATCGGACAAGACATGGGCCTTGTCGCCATTTTCATCCGTGTAGGCGAAGTCCACATGGTCAAAGGTAATAGAACCATCTGCTACTTCTGTCAGACCGTTCTCCGGAGAGACGATGGTTGACTCTGTCCCAAGGACTTCATTGATCCGCTCTACAGATGCCATAGAGATCGAGAGCATAACGAAGATCATCATAAACATCATGAGGGACATAAGGATGGTCATGACATAGGCAAACATAGACGTCAGCTCACCAGTGGTAAAGCTTCCACCCACGATGAGTTGTGCCCCGATCCAAGAGATCAAGATAAAGGAAGCATACAAGGAGAGCATCATGGCTGGACTACTCAAAATCACGATGCGAATAGCCTTCATGAACATGTTGTAGATCAAGCGAGAAGCTTTCTTAAACTTGACAGTCTCTTCTTCTTCCTTGACATAGGACTTGACCACGCGCATGTTGGTGATGTTTTCCTGGATGCTATTGTTCAAGTTATCATAGGCATCAAAGACCTTGGTAAAGAGTGGATAGACGATCTTAGTAATCACACCCAAGACCAGACCCAAGAAGAGGGTAATCCCTACAAAGATACTAGCCATCTGCGGATTGATCAAGTAGCTAGCAGCAATAGCAAAGATCAGATTGAGCGGTGCGCGCACACAGATCCGGATCACCATCTGATAGGAGTTCTGCACATTGGTCACATCCGTCATCATCCGGGTTACCAGACCACCTGAGGAGAAACTATCGATGTTTTCAAAGGAAAAGGTTTGGATCTTCTTGAAGATTGCCTTCCGTAGATTCTTAGCAAAGCCAGCTGAAGCAAAAGCCCCGTAGCGAGCCGACTGTATTCCACAGAAAAGAGAGAGAAAGGCGAAGACCAACATGAGGAGACCATAGGTCAGAACAGTGGTCATATCCCCCTTCTGAACCCCCTTGTCCAGAAGCGTCGCCATAATGAATGGAATAGAAATCTCAAACATGACCTCAAACACCATATAGAGTGAGGCTAGAATAGAGGGTTTCTTGTATTCCTTGATTTCAGCAATCAATGACTGAAGCATAGTTACCTCCTAAAAATACTAGTTAGTAAAGTTTTCTTTAGCAAGTCATCCATTTCCGAACAAAGAAACAGTCCTTCGTTCTGAAAGGATTGCGCCTGCAAAAGAAAGCTATAGAAAGAGAAAGCGCCCTGACAGCGTTACTGTAGGGACGACTTTCATTATTCATACTATTTAGTATAGAGGAATATAGGAGAAAAATCAAACATTTAGGTATCATCACTAAAGAATATTCCGATTTGGTCAACTTGAAGGCCAGTTAGGCCGAGTTCTATTTAAACCGTATTCCTACTCACTCGTACTGAGGGACACCAAGCTCAAGGCAGTAGCCCCAATACCAACCACAAACTGCAAGAGGATTCCCACAGAGATAAAGGAGCATTTGTTGCGCCAGATTAAGTAAAAGGCCCCTTTCAGGTCCTGCCAGTAACTCCGTTTCATCATGACTCC